>Ga0206906_1004_pt2 | contig 32733 bp, 32 predicted proteins | sample Alteio_BWOrgHeat_79_FD_152935 | JGI IMG/M metagenome (GOLD analysis project Ga0206906, IMG submission 152935) | Enriched cells from forest soil in Barre Woods Harvard Forest LTER site, Petersham, Massachusetts, United States -... | ecosystem: Environmental > Terrestrial > Soil > Temperate forest >...
AACCCCTCCTCCGATCAAATACATCTGCAGCTTTCCGAAACGCAAACCATCAGGCAAATTACATTTTACGATATTATGGGCAGAGAGCTGAAGCCTGAGTATCATCTTAAAGGCAGCGAAGCGACTGCCGATGTTCGCGGATTTGCGGATGGGGCGTATATTGCGCGGGTAGTATATTTTGATAAAGATATACTGCAAACATCTGAAGTTCCTTTTGTTGTGAAGCATTGAAATAGTTGTAACTTTGCCTTCCCTTAAATGTTATTCTCATATTCATATTCCACACTAAGTATGAACACACACAAACCATTTCTAGCGAAACTTTCCATTCTAGTTTCTCTGGTCGCTGCTCCATGTTTGCTCCTTGCACAGCAAACACCCTCGATTGTATGGCAGAGATGTCTTGGAGGAACAAACTACGAGGGTCCGGGAGGCGCGAGATCCATTCAGCAAACACACGATGGCGGATACATTGTCATTGGGACTACTTCCTCTATCGATGGCGATGTGATTGGATACCACGGAGATTCCGTGCATGATGATATTTGGGTTGTGAAACTCGACTCAGCACGAAAGATCCAGTGGCAAAGATGTCTGGGCGGAAGAGGTTATGATGAAGGAACTTCCATCATTCAAACCTCCGATAAAGGGTATGCACTTTGTGGACACACAAATTCCGATAGTGAAGATGTATCTGGGAATCATGGAAACTACGACGCCTGGGTAGTTAAGCTCGACTCAGGAGGCAAAACCCAGTGGCAGCAGTGTCTTGGCGGTTCAGGTTCGGATTATGCAAATTCCATAATTCAAAACTCCCAAGGAGATTACATTATCGCAGGAACTACAGCATCTCATGACGAATCACTGAATAATCATGGAGGTGAAGATGCATATATAATCAAACTCAGTTCTTCAGGAAATATTATCTGGCAGAAATGTTTTGGTGGAAGCCGTAATGAGTATGCAAGTAGCATCATCCAAACTAAAGACGGCGGCTATATTTTTACCGGAGTCACAAACTCAACTGATGGCGATGTATTAGGGTATCACCCTGATACTACTGCTACCAGTGATACTATACTAGGACCTTACCACAATTCTGATGTGTGGGTGGTAAAGCTCGATACTTCTGGAAAAATTCAATGGCAGAAATGCTTGGGTGGGGCAAAAAATGACGAAGCAAATTCTATCCTTCAAACTTCAGACAAGGGATATATTCTTTGCGGATCGACAACTTCTGACGATGGAGATATTACTGGATGGCATTCTGGATGGGAAATGGGCGAATACCCTTCACACCCTTACCCCGATGTCTGGATTATAAAACTTGATTCAGTAGGCTCAATCCAATGGCAGAACTGCTTCGGAGGGACAGGTGAAGATTGGGGGTCGGATGTTATCCCAACATTCGATGGGGGATACATTTTTACTGGTTCCACTGCATCGAACGATGGCGACGTTACCGGACGTCATGCCGTTTTCTTAAATCCTGATCCCGATATGTGGGTAGGAAAGCTCACTGTCTTGGCGGAGGCGGCAATGAAGGAGGTAATTCGATCATTCAAATTGCCGACGGAGGTTATGTTATCAATGGCAGTACAACTTCTATTGATGGCGACGTTGTAGGATGTCATCAGTTGAATAGCGGCTTTGCAGAAGATATTTGGGTTCTAAAACTGTAAGGAGTTTCCGGCGTAGAGGAAAATCCTATCGCCTCAAATCCAACTTATCAAATCTATCCGAACCCCTCCTCCGATCAAATACATCTGCAGCTTTCCGAAACGCAAACCATCAGGCAAATTACATTTTACGATATTATGGGCAGAGAGCTGAAGCCTGAGTATCATCTTGATGCGAGCGAAGCGACTGCCGATGTTCGCAGTTTTGCGGATGGAGAGTATTTTGCGCGGATTATGTATGGGGATAAGAATTTAATGGAGACGGCTGCGGTGCCATTTGTTGTCAGGCATTAGAACTGGATTGGGTTTCGGTAGGGAGTAGTTTTCTGTCACGATTCAGGAGATTCCTCACATCGTTTTTTGCACTACGTGCAAAAAATCCCCGTTCGGAATGACATATAAACCGAAGAAAAGGCACGCGCAGCGTGCCCTTACGAACTCATCATCTTAATCTCCAAAATCTCATAAAATCATGGTTCAGACTTATAGTCCTCTGATATCATTAAAGACCATGAATGCCATCAGGAGGAGAAGTACTGTTACGCCCACTTTTTGGAAGCCGAGTTTGAAGTTCTGTGAAAGCTCTCTGCCGATGATAGCTTCGATAAGAATGATAAGTAAATGTCCGCCATCGAGCGCGGGAATGGGAAGAATATTCAGGAATGCAAGCGAAAGCGAAAGCAGCGCCATGAATCGGAAGAAAACATCTGCTCCGCCTTTTGCGGCTTGACCGGCGATCTGCGCGATCTTGATGGGACCGCCGATATTTTTAGAGACATCAACCTTGCCGGAAAACAGCATTCCAATGCTCTTAAGATAGAGCCGAACCTGGCTGAATAATTCTGTAATGCCTGCCGGCACTGCCTCGATGATCGAGTAATTTATTTTTCTGACCTTGCCGGCAAATGGCGCCGGAGCCGGGTTCACGCCGATATGTCCGCTGGCATCGGGCGTAACTTTCGATGACATTTCCTTGCCATCGCGTTTCCAAGTCAGTAAAATTTCTTCGTTCGGATGCACGCTGATATTATCGATAAGTGCCGTTTCGCTTTCTATAGGTACGTCATTTACTTTCGTAATAACATCGCCTTCTTTCAGGTGAATGCGGTCCGCAGGAGTCGAAGCGACAACAGCATTCAGCTTTGTGCCGCCAACGCCTTCGGGCACCAGTCCGAATTTCGTTTCAGGGTTATCGGTGCCAAGATCGTTGGTATTATAATGAAACTTGATCTCTTGTCCATTTCGGAGCGCAGTCATCGTAAAATCATGATCGAGCTGCTCGATGATAGCTTCTTCGCGAAGGTCTTGCCAATTTGTGACGGGCTTGCCACCAATAGCAATAATTTTATCGCCTGCCTGAACGCCGAGCTTTGCCGAGACGGATGATTTGCCAACGTATCCGACCGTCGTTGTTTCCCAGATCTCTTTTCCCTCGGAGTATTTTATTCCAATAAAGATCGCTCCGGCAAGGACAAGATTCATAAAGACTCCGGCAGAGATGACAATGGATTTTTTCCACCAGCTTTTCGAGCGGAATTCCCAAGGCTGCGCTACGGCAGGCAATGCTTCGGTTTGCGTTTCGTCGATCATTCCGGCAATTTTCGCATAGCCGCCGATAGGGAGGAGCGAAAGCCTGTAATCAGTATGCGCGCCGAGCTGGTTTTCAAATTCTTCGGAAAGCGGACCGGTCGTAAATCCATTATGCTTATTCCAGCCGAAAAGCCTGCGCCCCATGCCAATCGAATAGATAGGGACGTGCATTCCGAAAATGCGTGCTGCGATAAAATGCCCGAATTCATGCACCGAAACCAGCGCAAAAATCACGATTATGAAGTAAAATAGCGTTGTAAGAGTTGTCATCAGAGCTTTAAATGCTTATTTAGCGATTTGCGTTCGCTGTAATTTTTTATGTGGATGTAAGAATTTCGTTGCCGGCCAGAGTTTCTTCCAGTGATTAAGCGGATAGATTTTATCATACGCACCATCGTAATACCGAATTTTTTTAAAGTCTTTAGTCATAACAAACGTGTACCACCTGCTATAATGATCAGCATGAGATTCACCGACATAGATGCAATACTCATAGTTTTTTACCGGCGAGTCAACGTTATATGGACCTTCCACCCATTCCGTTGCACTGAGAGTATCTCCATTATTAATATATGACGTATCAACTTGATAATACTCGGTAAAACGGCTCATTACGCCTGAAAGCTCCGGCACTTTTTTATCAAAAATATTTAGTACGCTATCTTCCCACTTCGCTGATTCATCTTCTGTTAATTCTTGTCCGTGGGAAGTCTTGCAAAAAAATAAGACTACAACTTGAGCCAAGAGAAAGAAAAGCGAACGTTTATTCAGCATGGGAAATAGAAATTCTTTTTCTAAGAAGAGTACGGAATATAGATAGAGACGTTTCAGAGGGCTGTGAATTGTAATTATTTAATTACTTGTCCCCTTCCTTCAGGAATTCCGAAGCAGGCCAGATCTTCTTCCAATCGTTAATATCAGCCGTTTTCCCATTTTTCATATCATAATAGAGCACTTCGTTGAAATCCTTGCGGACAAGGAATGTGAACCAATGCATTTGATGATGCACCGAATCGGCAACAACATCGATATTATAATAATTTTTTACTAAATTATCATCGGCTTTCGGATCGGGTTCACGGTCAACGAATCTGGTAGCATAGACGCTGTCATTGCTATAACGCATATTATAGATAGCGATCGTTCGCTTGAGACCCCGAATTCTATCGACAACTCCGAGCGCCCGTTTTGTATTATCATTCTCGATCGACTTGCCGATAGTGATATTAACGTCTTTGAGTTGCGTGATCATTTTATCAATCGGTTTGACTTGCGCCTGAAGCAGTGAACTAAAAAAGAGGAGAAGAGGAAAAATAAAAATTACTGTACCGAATATCGTGACGAATCCGACTCTACGTTTTCGCTTTTGTGATAAAATCCTTTGCATATTCTCTCGATATCCTGTCCACATAAAATATTCTTTCTATGTCTAACGTGGGTCCATCTTGGGGAGATACATTCAAAGGCTGTGCCGAATGCGTGGCGGCATTATTCATTGTAGATTCAATGACTTGAGGAATATCATTGAATCTTATACGCGATTGCAAAAATGCTTCGACGGCAATTTCATTGGCGGCATTCATTATTGCAGGATACAACCCGCCGCGTTCGGATGCAACTCTTGCAAGTCGTAAACATGGAAATTTTTCCATGTCCGGCTGCTCGAAATTCAGCGAATTATTTTTCAGAAGATCGAGCGCTTCATATTCTTGCGGCAATCTTTCCGGATAGCCCAGTGCATATTGAATCGCAAGCCGCATATCCGGTGCACCCATTTGCGCCTTGATACTTCCGTCGCAAAACTCTACCATCGAATGAATGATGGACTGCGGATGGATGACCACATCGATCTTCTCCAAAGACAGATCAAAAAGCCATCGGGCTTCGATGATCTCTAAGCCTTTATTCATCAGCGAAGCAGAGTCTATAGTTATCTTACGTCCCATTACCCAATTCGCATGTTTCAGGGCATCGGCAATCGTGATAGAACCAAATGTTTCTTTCACTCTTGTACGAAAAGGTCCGCCGCTTGCGGTGAGAATAATTCGCTTAATACTTTGCGGCGATTCGCCCACAAGACATTGCATGATCGCAGAATGTTCGGAATCGATAGGAATAATTTCTGCACCGTTTTGCTTGGCAAGTGCCGTCATTATTTCTCCGGCAACAACAAGTGTTTCTTTGTTTGCAATGGCAACGCGCTTTCCTGATTTTATAGCCTCGATTGTCGGGCGTAATCCGGCAAAGCCGACCATTGCAGCAACAACGATTTCAATATCTTCCCGGCTGCATATTTTATTCAAGGCATCATCGCCGGACTGAATCATCTCGCCGAATTCTTTTCGTAAAATTTCTGCGGATGGAGGATCGGTAATGACCACAACTTCAGGATGAAATTCAGCGATCTGCTTACGGACTTCATCAATGGATTTATTCGCACTAATAGCCCTTACGGAAAATTTGGCCGGATTGCGACGAATCACATCGAGCGTATTCTGCCCGATACTTCCCGTAGAACCGAGAATAGTTATGGATTTAGGTACGTTAGGATTCAAAGACTTAACGAATTTTTGTCTAATGTGTCATTGCGAGGAGGACTTTAGTCCGACACGGCAATCCCCTCAAGTAATGGTAGAACATACGGTCTACCAATCCTTGCGGGGATTGCTTCGTCGTCGCTAACGCGACTCCTCGCAATGACATAATATAAATAAATGCAACAATTTCAAAAATATCGCGTTAATCGCTTACGGATAATTTAACACGAAAGCCGCTGAAACAGTACCGACACATTTTTTTAGTAGGACGGACATTCCTGTCCGTTCGCGAGGAACGTTACGTTCGCCCCGCAGTCGGACTGGAATGTCCGACCTACTTTTCTGCTTCTTGCCGTCATTTCCTGAAACTTCTATTGATTTTTTCGATCTTTTTTATTGCTTCGGCGAATGTCTTCGCCCAAACTCCCGCCGATACCCTCACAAAAAAAAATATCGCTATCATAAAAAAAGATTCTGCCAGCCATAAAAAAGATACAGTGTTCAAGCATGAGGATATTGCTTTTCAAGGGCATGACACCGTTATCCATAAAAAAGATTCGATCTACAGACGGGCACTTGCCCAATTCGATGCCTCATCTATAACGATAACTAACGAAGCCGTCCGCGCTTATTCATCGCCGGTGACTTTTTCGCATCTTGTGCAGGAAATGAATGGTGCATTTCCTCTCATCCAGACCGATGAAGATTACGGACGCGAATCCTTTGAAGTGACTAATCGAACGAGCGAACCGATCGCCGCGTCGTTTTTGGAAGGTGTATTACCGCTCAATGATCCGATCACGGGAAATACGGCACTGAATTATTTTCCTTTAGAAATTGCAAGCCTGACAAGTATTAATAATGGCGGGATCTTAAGCGGCGCAGATCACGGATCGAGCGACGTGGTTGATTTTTCGCTCGAAAAATTTCGTGCGCCTGTTCCCTACTCCAGGTTTCATTATACACAGGAGTTAAGCAATGACTTTGCAAATTTCGAGGGACTCTTCAGCATCAATCCGACCGAACCATTGAATATTGCACTTGCCGTGTATCATCGCGTCGCAGGCACTTCTGCGAACCCTTATACAGGTCAGAGCGCATCGAATTTTACGTTCAATCCGCTCATTGGCGAATGGTGGGTACGGGGACAGAGTACGTATGATACGAAAGTTTTCCATGCGCTTCTTTTTACGCTTTATACTTCGGCATTCAGCGGACTCAATGGCGGCATTCTTGCACGCGATTCCACGACCGATATTTTCGATCCTCAACTTTCGACAATAAAAGATCCGTTCCCCTTAGACCACAGGACGCGCTTTGATGTACTTGGACAGATCGGGTTATCCTTATTTTCCGATAAAGAGCGAACCCTGCTCAGTGCCTATGGTACGACGGCTGCGCGGGAAATGCTCGGATTAGACCCTGAATTCCCGGCTTACTGGCAGCCGCTTGCAACGGGGCAGAGATATGGGTTATCACTCTTGCAGCCGGCGGAATTGCAGATCGGGTCATTTATTACCCGCGCTACAATTCGTGGCGATGCGCAATATCTTGCACGGCAATCCAGCAACCTATATTTTTTACCGAATATTTCCGAGACACGAGTTTCTGCACTGGGAAGCGATTCCATATCAGTTGCAGCGTTATTCGGTATCAGCATTAGTGGATATTTTCGGGAAACCCTATCGACGCTTTCACTAAGCGATACGACAGTTCCTACCCAACTACTGACAAATTTCGGACTTGAAGCTTCGGCAAAACTAACGGAAGCATTGAAATTCACAGCACAGCTATCGTTTGCCAGGGATCGCGCAAGTCTCTCGCCGACACCGACGGCTCTCTATGACATAAAAAATATCGGAGCATTCGTAAATATGAATGTACCGTTCGGAGGGCGCGAAAGATTTTCGCTGGCAGTCGGATATCTCGATCGGCATGAACCCGAAGGAGTTTATCTGCAATCGCATTCCGGCGATAGCATTGTCAAGCCGGTCTTTTCATCAACCGATATTCATTCCGGCAGCATTCGCGCGAATATGGATCTCTGGTTTTCGTATTTCCGGTATCAACTCTATACGACGTTTTTCCCCGGCACTGTTCCGCTTGCGCCTTATACAACCAATCCTGCGCTCACATCAAATTTAAATCAGCGCATACAAACTTCTACAGGAATTTATTACGAGAACGAAATTGCCGAAGGAAATCTGCGAATGAGTTTCGGTCTGAGAGTCCGGTATATGAATACACTAGCTCCGTCATTGACCTACGATCCCTTCTCCGATTATTACGTTTATCGAGGACTTCCCGTGCGCGCAGATGCGACAAACTCGCAGCTAAACGATCCGCGTCTTTTTCAGCCGAAATATATTTTCGATATTTTAGTCTCGACCACGATAGACCAGCGCGCAACAGTGAATGCCTCGTTCCTCAATCTCCTCGGCACGCCATATTACAATGTCGGCATCTACCCCAGAGGCAGCTTCCAATTCCGCCTCGATGTAACCTGGGCGTTTTTGGATTGATTATTTACGTGTCATTGCGAGGAGTCGCGAAGCGACGACGAAGCAATCTCCTAGCGATTGCCTAAAACTTGAATTAATTGAAAAGAACTGCCCGGTTCCTCATTACGTTAAGAAAAGTATGAAATTTACAATCGAATTCGAGCGCGAAGATGACGGACGCTGGCTTGCTGAAATTACGGAGCTGCCCGGAGTTCTCGCCTACGGCAAAACTCCTGATGAAGCAATTGCACATGCAAAGGCTTTAGCATTACGTGTCGTTGCGGATCAGTTAGAGCATGAAGAACGTTCGGCTGAACTTAATGATATTTCGTTTGTAATGGTATGAGCCGATGGTCTTCGGCAAAAGCGAAAAGAGTCCTTGCAGCGCTTTTGCGTATCGGCTGGCAGATAAAACGGACCGGCGGTTCTCATAAAGTTCTCTCGCGCATTGGATGGAAAGATACGGTCTTCGCTTTCCACGATAATGATGAAATCGGACCTAAGATGCTCGCACGAATTGCAAAATCAACAGGATTAACTCCGGATGATTTATAAACGACTTCGGACATCAGACTTCAGACTACAGACTACCTCACCACCTGCACCATCCGCCGCTCCGTCATCCCGCAAGCCGAGACGCTGATAAAATACGAACCATCCGGAAATCCGCCAAGATGAATCTGCATTTCATGATGCCCGCTTTCCTCCGATACTTCACGAATATCCTTCATGCGCTCGCCGGTTATGCTATAGATAGTGATTTCGACAGGCGATGAGGATGGGAGATCATAGGCGAGGGTAATGAGATTTGTTGCGGGGTTGGGGTAGGTGGAGAGGGAAAGGGGTTGGGAGGAAGAATTTTCTTGAACTGAAGAAGGAGCAGTAAGATTTACGATCCAAGCATCAATCGGATCATCAGGAGTTGGGATATAGCCGATCACATCTCCATCTGATGACATAGTATAACCTGCCGTTACGTATCCCCCATCAGAACTTTGAACGACAACTCTTCCCTCATCATCACTAGAACCACCTAGACATTTTTGCCATTCAAGCGAACCTGAGGTATCTATCTTAATTAACCACTCATCATGTCCCTGAATGTGTTTTCCCATCACATCACCATCAGTTGAATTAGTAGATCCTACGGCTAAGTAACCGTTATTAGGAATGGAAATAATTGAAAAGGCTATATCTTCATCTGATCCCCCAAAGCATTTTTGCCAAAGTATATTTCCAATGGGATTCATTTTTACTACCCATGCATCACGACCACCATGATTTCCCGATACATCCCTATCATTTGACTCTGTGTATCCAGCAATAACATAATCTCCTTCAAAAGTTTGGACTATTGAATTCACTATATCATTGCTCGTACCTCCAAAAGATTTAATCCACTCAACACTATCTTTTGAACTCATCTTTGCTATACAGCAGTCACCCGATGATTGACCATATACGGTATTTGATCCGGAAATTGCGTAGCCTCCATCGCTTGTTAAAATTATCGAGTTAGCTTGGATAGTACTAATATTAATATTTCCAAGTGAGCCCTGCCATATGACATTGCCAACAGAATCAAGTTTAACCATCCATGATTCTGTATAGTCAACTTTTACATCTCCATCATGAGAATTAGTAGATCCGACAAAAAAATATTCTCCATTTAGGAGTTGAATAATTGATTGAGTAGGAGTTGAATAATTGATTGAGCCCCATCATAATCGGTCCCACCAATACATTTTTCCCATTGTTGATTACCTATTGAATCGAACTTAACAACCCATGCATCTCTTCCACCACGATTCCCTACAGAGCAGGGTGTAAATCCTTGTCCGGCGACTAAATATCCTTGGTCGAATGTTTGAATAATGGAATTGAATTGGCTGCCCAGTGGTGTATTCATAACTTTTTCCCATTGAATCCCCCCGGATTTATTAAGTTTTACAACATAGGCATTTGTTTGATCAAGCGTCCCCGCCCCTGCATAGCCACCGTCGGATGTTTGAATAAATGATGTAAGCAAAGTCGCAGGAGAACGACCTATACATTTTTGCCAATGAATCTTCGGCTGGCAAAAAATTATGGCTGGCGTAATAAAAAATATGAAAAAAAAGAGAATTAAAATTCGAGCTTTGGTATTTTGCATGGTTTTTTAATGAATCTGCTGATTCTAAGACACTTGAAACACAAAGAACGTGACAAATAATAAAGGTAATTTTCAATCCCCTTGGCATTTCACTCCCCAATGTCGTATATTGAGTCTGAAATGAGAGGCACCTATGTGGGGAAAGGATGAAGGATGAAATTGCCTGTATTTGATATTTTTTCTCTACAGCATGTAACATTTATATCCAATAGCCGTATAATACAATATATAATCATTAAATTTCATCTTTTTATAGTAAATTCAGCAACATTCAAAATAGAGAACGGATTTGAGGGAAGAGAAATCTGTGCGCGCGAAATGTTATGTTATTGTAAAATAAACATGTTATGAGGGCTTCAGCGAGAAATAAGGCACCAAAACGGCTGGGGTTTACGATCGATAAGCTGACGAGTTCGATCGAAAATAAATTAACTGGTGAGACATTCGAAACGAATATTCTCCGAATCGGCGCACGCGACAACCGGCTGTTCGGAACTGGCGATTGGCAATTCGATTGGGTTGCTGAGAATGCCGAGTCGGGACGTGAAGTTTATAAATTGGTGACGAAAGAAAATCCGGATGTTATTCATGGGCTGGTAAGCCTTGAGGATTTTGGAGATCATATTTATCTTCATCTTCTTGAAAGCGCTCCTTTCAATGTCGGAAAACTGAAAATGTATGATGGAGTGCCGGGAAATCTTGTTGCATTTGCCTGCAAAATTTCTTTTGAAAAAGGTTACAATGGGGCTGTTGCATTTCTTGCAAAAAACTCGCCTTGTTAGCCATTACGAAAATAAATTAAAGGCAAAACGATTATCAGGCAATCGTATGTTTATAGATACGAGCGACGCTTACGTTTTAGTGAAAACATACTTCAAGGATTTTGACAATGCCTAAACAGAATAAATACGACGATACCGATATTTATATAAACTCAGGGAAACCTACCGAAGAGGACTTGAGAGTTATAAGGGAAGCTATTGCTGCTTCGAAAAAACGGTTGGCTCTTCGCGACAAACGAAAGAAAGCACGGCAATCGGCACATGCAGTTAAAGCAAAATAAATGTCAGAAAATTATCAGGTAACAGCGCGGAAGTGGCGGTCGCAGAGGTTCGATGAAGTTGTCGGGCAGGATCATGTGACGCGCACATTGAAGAATGCGATCCGTGAAGGACGGCTGGCGCATGCTTATCTTTTCACGGGTCAGCGCGGTTGCGGCAAGACAAGCGTGGCGCGGCTTCTTGCGAAGGCGATCAATTGCCCGAATGCGGCGGCGAATGGATATGAGCCTTGCAATAATTGCGAGATCTGCAAATCCATTACCAACGGTTCTTCGATGGATGTTGCCGAGATCGACGGCGCATCGAATAACGGCGTCGATGACGTCCGCGAAATGCGCGAGAACGTAAAGTACCCGCCTCTGCAGGGAAGTTACCGCGTTATTATTATTGACGAAGTTCACATGCTTTCGACTGCGGCTTTCAATGCACTGCTGAAAACATTGGAAGAACCGCCGCGTCATCTCATCTTTGTATTTGCTACGACGGAAGCGCAGAAACTTCCGGCAACGATTCTCTCGCGCACGCAGCGTTATGATTTCCGCCGCATTCAGATCGATGAGATCGTCAAGCACTTAAAGCACATTGCAACGAGTGATGGTATTACCATCGATGATGATGCGCTGCTTCTTATCGCTAAAAAAGGCGATGGCTCAATGCGCGATGCTCAATCTATTTACGATCAGGCAATCGCTTATTGCGGCACGACAGTCGAGACAAGCCACTTACGCGAAGCGCTGAATCTTATCGACGCCGATTTTTATTTCGAAGTTTCTGACGCTATTCGTGAACAGGCAACGAATAAAGCTTTCTCGCTTGCATACGAAGTTGTCTCGCGCGGTTACGACATCGAAGAATTCCTGCAAGGCTTGCTCGAGCATTTCCGGAATTTCCTGACGATCATCGTTACCGGAAAACGCGAACTTCTCGAAGTAGTAAAATTCCATCAGGAGAAATATGTCAACGATGCAAAAAGTTTTTCCGAAGGCGATATTCTGCGCCTGACAAGACTTGGCTTCAATGCGCTCGAACGATTGAAGGACTCACAATCATCACGCATTATCTTAGAGCTTGCTCTTGTCGAGATGACTATGTCGGAGCGAGCAGTGGAGATAAAGTCTTTGCTTGATGAATTGAGAGGAATGAAGGGCGCGGCGAATGTATTGCCTCCGGTGGGGCGGACTCTCAGTCCGCCCGAAGCAACTGGCGGACTAAGAGTCCGCTCCACTGAAACCAAGGTTGCTCCTACTCCAATGGCGAGTTCGACAAATGACGAACAACCAACGATAAACGACAATCCATCCCCAGACGTCGCTTCTCATTGGGGAGAATTCTTAGAATTTGTTTCTTTGAAAAGCATACCATTCCGATTAGTCTGCGAAGATGTAGAATTAATCTCATCGAATGGCAAAACACAGGTCATCGGCATTTCAAAAAAACATAGCGAAGAAACATTCTCACGTAATAAAGATCTCTTTACAAGATTGCTGCGAGAGTTTTTTGCGAATGACTCCTTGGTCTACGAAATGAAACGAGTCGAAAGAAAAACTCCTCTACCGGTAATGACTAATGGTTCATCGACTCAGAAAAACGTCGAGACGAAAAATGCTCCGCATGTTGTAACGATTGATGATAATGTAGAGCGCTCGGATTTTGAATTGGCGTTGATCAGGGATTTGGGAGCCGTGCCGGTGTAATTGTCTGGACCATGATTTTATGAGATTTAAGAGATTAAGAATGATGAAGAATTCAATCTCAAAAATCATGGTCCAGACAATCTCAATTCCGCAACACACTCGATATGCCACGTTTGCGGAAACATATCAACCGGCTGCAAAGCTTCGACTGAATATTTTTCTGACATCATCTCTATGTCGCGGGCTTGCGTAGCCGGATTGCAGCTTATGTAGGAAATACGCTCAGGAGCTAATTCCAGAATTTCCCGCACGACATCGTGATGCATTCCACTTCTCGGAGGATCGATGATAAGAACATCGGGCTTTCCGTATTTTGAAAGGAGATCAGGATTCAAGAGTGCTTTGCGCAGGTCGCTGGAAACGAATTCTACATTGCTGAAAGTATTTCGCACGGCATTGGCATGAGCATCTATAATAGATGATTCGGCAAGCTCGATTCCGAGAACAGATTTTACTTTCGGTGCTACGAATAGCGTGATCGTGCCAGTGCCGCAATACAAGTCCCAAAGATTGTCGGTTGGTTTTAAGTCTGCAAAATCTGTTGCAACTTGATAAAGCTTTTCGGCTTGCAGAGTATTGGTTTGGAAGAATGAATTGGCGGAAATTTGGTAGGTTGCATTTCCGATCTTATCGGAGATCAATCCTGATCCGAAGATAATATATTCTTTTTCGCCAACGGCGATCTGGGCGCGCTTTGTATTGATATTATTAATAAGCGTCGTGACCTCGGGTATTTCTTTCTGCAAAAGTTTTGCATAAGCTTGCATTATTTCTTCATCATAATGAGAGGTGACGAAATTAATCATGACCTCTTCAGTCAAATGACTGTTTCGAATAACCAGAAAGCGAAGCAAGCCCTCAGGATTTTTATCGGCATCGAAGACACGAAGTTTATGATCATCGCGAAAATTTCTTGTCAGTTCGAGAATGCGATTTGCGATAGGATGAGAAATATGACAGAACGTTGTATCGATTACGCGGTCATATCTTCCGCGAACGTGAAGACCTAAGGCAAAACGGTCGGCTACGTCGCCGCTGGCAATTTCTTCGGGCAGCAGCCAGCGTTCTTCGGAAAATGAGAATTCCATTTTATTGCGGTAACCGAATTCTCGCTGCGGAGCGCCTATTGTGTCGAGAACAGGAGGGTTTTCAATTTTCCCGATTCGTTGGAAAATTTCTTTGACCTGCTGCTTTTTCCAATAAAGCTGTGCATCGTAGTTCATGTGCATGATGGAACAGCCACCGCAGATGCCAAAGTCAGCGCAGATCGCTTCGCGCCTATCGGGTGATGGATGAAGGACTTCAAGGAGTTTAGCATCAGCGAAACTGCCCTTGGCTTTTAGGATTTCTGCCATAATTTTTTCATTCGCAAGCGCCCCTTCGACGAAAATTACGTATCCATCTTCGCGGCGAGCTACAGCTTTGCCTTCGAATGCGAAGGTTTCCGTCGTTAATTCGAGTTGCGATCCGCGTTCGGGTTTTGGTTTTCTTTCCGGTATTGCTTCCATTATGAATGGATTTGGCGTAAAATTAGTTTACAGTTGGCGGTTAACAGTATGCAGAAAAAAAATGTTGATTGCTGGCTGTTTACTGCAAACTTTCAATCTTGCACTACGAAATGAATAGATACAAGCGTTCCCTTTTTATTCCAGTCTTTCTCTTAATCTGGACAAGCGTATCGTTTGCCCAGCCGAATATTACGAAGGATACTTCGCATTATAATGATGAAGAACTGTATAATGAGGATTTAGCCAGCACGCCACAGTATTCCTGGATCGGCGGAGGGTTGATACTCGGAATGCATCTTCCTTCGCTAACGGATTTTAATACGAACATTGCCCAGCCATTTATTCAACAGAATCTCAAATCTCAGGCATTGTATGTAGGCGGGCAATTTTTTCTGCCGCTGCCATGGGTAAAAAATCTTCGCATTGGTGGTATCGGCATGAGCGGGTCAAGTTATATTTGCTGTGTGCCGTATACGACAACAGACGGTCAGCCGACGATGCGGTCATTGACATATCATATCGGCTATGGTGCCTTGACGCTCGATTACTCGTTCGTCAACTCCGATAGATTTCACATTCTTGCAGGTACGGAAATCGGATTGGGCGATGTTGAAGTGATAATGCAGCAAGCATATAGCAGACCGTTTACAGTAAGCGGCGAATTCGATCAGCCCTCGAATAATATCACTCATACCAACCATGCATCGATGGTGCTGATCAAGCCGCAGGTTGAGTTTGAGTATGCTCCATTGAAATGGATGATGCTCAGGCTTGCCGCAGGATACCAGATAACGGCAATGGGCACATGGCAGGTCGACGACGCTGTTCCGTTTACAGATGCCGGAGCGTTGACAAAAGTGAATGGCAATGGCGCATTTTTTCATTTCGGAGTTTTTGTCGGATTTTTTTAACATAGTTGGGTCGACTTTAGTCGACCCGCTTCGAATAAAGTCGAAGCCACTAAAACGAAACCACCAAAAAATATTTTAATATTATGGAATACAAAAAAGAAAAACAACTCTACGAAGGCAAAGCAAAAAAAGTATGGTCGGTTGCGGGAAATCCTGATCTTGTGATCCAGGAATTCAAGAACGATGCAACCGCATTCAATGGCGAAAAGCGTGGCTCATGGGAAGCCAAAGGGACGACAAATAATACTGTTGCCTCTGCGCTTTTCCGTTATCTTGAATCGAAGGGAATCAAAACCCATTTCGTCGAACAACTTTCGCCGAATGAAATGCTTATCAAAAAGCTTGCAATTGTACCGCTTGAAGTGATTGTTCGCAATCGCGCTGCCGGTTCTTTCGTCAAGCGTTACGATGCGAAAGAAGGCATGATCTTCAAAGAGCCGACCTTCGAATTTTCTTATAAGCGTGATGATCTTGGCGATCCGCTTATCAATAACAGCCATGCAATTGCCTTAGAACTTGCAACAAAGGATGAAATCACACACATTAAAACGACAGCTCTGCGAGTTAATGAACTGCTAAAAGAATTTTTCTTAGAGCGCGGAATTATCCTTGTCGATTTCAAACTGGAATTCGGAAAGCATCATGGCGAGATTTTGCTCGGTGATGAGATCAGCCCAGATACCTGTCGTTTCTGGGATGCAAAGACGGGAGAGAAATTGGATAAAGATAGATTCCGTTTCGATCTCGGCGGCGTAGAACAAGCGTATGCTACAATGCTGGAAAAAGTCACGGCATAATTTCACATAACGTCATTGCGAGGAAGTCGCGAAGCGACGACGAAGCAATCTAAAATTCTGGAATGTGCTGAACTTTCAAGATTTTAGATTGCCACGTCGGACTAAAGTCCTCCTCACAATGACGTATTACATTATTTAATAAAAATTTGCTTACCCGTTACGGAACTGACGTTCTCATAGGCATTGCGATCACTGTCATTGTTCTTGTTGCTCTTGCGATATGGACTGATGAAAGGTGGGCGCAGTTTGTACTGTATGGGATTGCCGGATTTCTTACAATTTTTTCGCTCAATTTTTTCCGTGATCCCGATCGGACTCCTGATCTGAAAGGAAAATCCTTAGATGATTGCATTCTTTCCCCTGCGGATGGAAAAATCGTGCTCATAAAAGATGTTGACGAGCCCGAATATCTTAAATCTCATGTAAAACTTATTTCGATCTTCATGTCGCCACTTGATGTGCATGTTAACCGGGCTCCGGTTACAGGAAAAGTTGAATATCTCAAATATATAGAAGGGAAATTCCTCGTTGCATCGTCGCCCGAATCGGTGAATGAGAATGAGCGAGTGATGATCGGCATAAATTCTTCCCACGGAAAACTTCTGTTTAATCAGGTAACAGGCTATATCGCCCGGCGAATTGTCTGCGAACTCAAAACAGGTGATTCAGTCAAAGAAGGCGATAAATTTGGTATGATAAAATTCGGCTCGCGGGTCGATGTTTATGTGCCGACAAATACAACGTTGCTCGTGAAAGAAGGCGATAGAACGATAGGCGGAGAAACAGTATTGGCGCAATGGAAAAAAAGTCAGTAATACAAGTTACGCGGTCAATTATTCCGTCGCTTTTTACAGTGATGAATCTTTTCAGCGGATTCATTGCAATAAAGACGGCGCTCGTCGATTCAAATTTTGTAAACGCAGGCTGGTTTATCGTTCTTGGTGCGCTCTTCGATACACTTGATGGTTTGATGGCACGTCTGACACATTCGGCAAGCGAGTTCGGTGTCGAGCTTGATTCATTGGCAGATGTCGTTACCTTTGGCGTTGCTCCGAGCGCCATAGTCTATAAATTGTATTTCTACCAATTTGAAACAGTCGGAATTCTGATTGCCGCTCTTCCGATGATCTGTGGCGCGCTGCGGTTGGCGCGGTTCAATGTACAGCTTGTCGGATTCGATAAAGATTGGTTTAAGGGTTTGCCGATTCCTTCGGCTGCATTACTCATTGTTTCGTTTGTAACATTTTATTTTTTGCGGGGCGAGCCATCGTTTCTTTCACATGATGAAATGAGCGTTGCGATGTTCATTGTTGTCATTGGTGCATCATTGATGATGGTCAGTACAGTAAAATACGAAACCTTGCCAAAGTTCTCAGGCGCTGCTATAAAGAAAGAGCCGGCAAAATTTATCGTTGTTCTGGTCGCAATTATTCTTGCCTTCGTTACAAAAGGCTCGGCGATTTTTCCATTCTTTTTACTTTTTATTCTCTTCGGGCTAGTTCGTGCAATCATTATCAGATTGAAGAAAGTAATTCGCGAGCGGAAAGCGTCTGCGCTCTTCGATGAAGAAGAATTGGGTAAAGAAGAGGAATCGACGTTTGGAATTTAAATTTCCGCACTAACAGAATTCAATATGTGTTAATGAGCCATGCACTACCACGTTTACATCGCCACCGAACGCAAAGAAGCAATTCTCGATCCACAGGGGAAAGCCACGCATCATGCGCTTGATTCGCTTGGGCTATCGCAAGTTGAAGATGTCCGCATCGGAAAATTCATCAGGCTTGCCGTTGATGCCGATTCGAAAGAGAAGGCGCAATCTATTGCCGAAGAATCGAGCAAGAAACTTCTTGCAAATCCGATCATGGAAACATTTCGCGTAATCGAAATTAAGGAATCTGCAAAATGAAGACCCGTATCATTGTTTTTCCCGGCTCCAATTGTGACCACGATGCAATGAATTCTGTGAAGGATGTCATGCATAATGCCGATACGGAATTCATTTGGCATAAAGATGAAAGTATCGGAAAGAATGTCGATCTCGTAATCCTTCCCGGCGGATTTTCTTATGGCGATTATCTGCGTACCGGGGCAATTGCAAGATTTTCTCCGGTGATGAAAGATGTCATTCGCTTCGCCAATGATGGCGGAACAGTGATCGGCATCTGCAATGGTTTTCAAGTCCTTTGCGAGAGTGGATTGCTGCCAGGAGTATTGATAAGGAATGAGGCATTAAAATTTCGTTGTAAATGGGTGAATCTTCGTTCGGAAAATACCGATACGATATTTACAAATTCCCTACTTCCCGGCGAAGTGATAAAAATTCCAATCGCTCATGGAGAGGGCTTATATATGGCCGATCCGCACGTCATTGATGAGCTTGAAGCAAATAAGCAAGTCGTTTTTCGGTATTCGAGCGAAAGCGGCGAAATTGTCACCGAGGCAAATCCCAATGGTTCTGTAAATAATATTGCCGGTATTATCAATAAAGAGGGCAACGTGATGGGTATGATGCCGCATCCGGAACGGGCTTGTGAGGCTATATTAGGAAGCGCTGACGGCAGGAAAATCTTCTCATCGTTAATGCGCCATTTTGAGTTCGCCAAATCGGGGAAAATGGCTGCAGTCTAGTTCTACTCATTAAACTTTTACCAAATATATTCATCTATTAATGTAATGCTATATATACAAGCAATACTGTTACTTATAGCATTAGGCGCCCTTGGGGCAGTGCTGATCGGCGCGATAAAAAACGTCCGTGGACCAAGAAAGGGTAAATACCGGACATCGTGGTTCGAGAAGAAGTGAAAGCTTTTTAACGAACCTTCTTGAGCATTATGAAGTTTTGCAACAAGCCTACAAAATCAACGTAGTATAATTTAAGGAGAAAATCAATGTTTAAAAATTTAGGAGCTTTCGAATTACTCATTATCGTCGCAATCGTATTGCTGCTATTTGGCGGTAAGAAGATCCCCGAGCTGATGCGCGGATTGGGTAAAGGTATGCATGAATTCAAAAAAGCCTCTGAAGGTCATCATGATGATGAACCTGCTGCTCCGAATCCCCCAACGCAACCTAAGTAAGGAAACGAGTTAGCTATGTTCGAGAATTTAGGCGGGGGCGAAATGCTCCTTATTTTTCTGGTCATTCTGATCCTATTCGGACCGAAGAAGATACCTGAACTTGCAACAAGTTTGGGCAAAGGACTTCGTAAATTCCGTGAAGCAAAAGATGGCTTGGAAGATCAGTTAAAGACGGCTATGAAAGAGCCGATGGAAGCTCTGCAAACGGCAAAATCGAATTTTGATATGCATGTCAATGCAGCCGCCCAGCAAGTTCAGGAAACTTCAAAAGCATTAGAAGCAAATGTTCCGGCACAAACATCGGCTCCTCTTCCTCCAGCAGTAAGCCCGGCTCCGCCAATGAATACATTGCCATAAAATATTAATTACTATAATAAAAAAGGCGAGTTAAAATAACTTGCCTTTTTTATTACTTTTTAATGTAAGTTTATCCTTTCTTCATTTTCCGACCGGCGTCTTTATGCTTAAAGAATTCGACCTGACGCAATCTTTCCTTTGCTTCATCTTTGGTTTTATACGTCCCCATGTTTCTTCCCGATTTCTCGGAAACAACACGGAAGCCTTCTTTTACTTTCTTAATCATGGCTAATTTCTCCTTTCATCATTAAGAATCATCGCAAATTTTATACCACTATTTAAGGATTTTAACGATCGTATTCCAATTCCTCGTCGTAATATTTTTGCCGAATTCCTTTTCGAGGATTGCTATAGCGTCCACCGTTCCTTTTTTGGAAACATCAAGAACGCTAAAGATCGCCCTATCTTTGATGTTCAAAATTTGGAATGAGTTATCGGTACTATGATAAGGAATTTTCAATTTACTTTTCGGGTCATCAGAAAGAAATGTTACGTACAGACGTGTATCTTTTGTAACCATAATATTTTTAAAAGGATTGGACTCAGCAATTTTTTCTATCTCCTCTGCATCACGAAGAATTACGGGAATCGTAAAACCAAAAGCCTCTTCAAGTGTCGCGGATATTTTCTTTGTAAGCAATGGCAAGCTCTCTTTCTTGAATTCAAATATGACATTTCCACTTGCAAGCAGCGTTCTGACGTTCAGGAATCCGAATTCCTCAAGAACGCTTTTCAATTTTGCCATCGGCACTTTCTTATTGCCGCCGACATTTATTCCTCGAAGGAATGCAACATATTTAGCCATGGAATTTCTTTCCTTCCTTCATCATTTCAAGGATTTGCACCATTCTTTTTTCTCTGGTTTCAGGCTTCACGGCTGTTTGCAATCTCCAGGCAATGGCATAACGATTTGTTTTATTTAATGTATTGAAAAATGCCAGAGCTTTTTTATTTTTGGAAAGCCGGGCAAGAAAATCTTCCGGGACAGTTGCCTTGCTCGGTGAATCATACGCTACATGCCATCTGCCATCTGCTTTTGCCCGTTCGATCTCCTTCAATCCCGGAGTGCGCATTTTTTTTGTTTTGATGAGCCGTTCGGTATGTTCAATGTTTCTTTTTGACCAGAGACTTTTTGGGCGGCGAGGAGTGAACTTCTGAATCCACGAGTCTTTATCGAATGGCTTTGCTTGCCCGCCAATCCAACCATAACAAAGGGCAGAATCTAATGCCAGGTCATGGTTAATAGAGGTGATGCCGGATGCTTTTTTATAAAAGCGCAGCCATATGCCTTCTTTCTTGGTGTAATTTTTGGCAAGCCATGCAGCCCATTCTTTTTGAGTAGGGAAAAAAAGCGGCTGTTCGGTCATATTTCTAACGACTAAAGACTAATAACTAACGACTGACTTTGCGGAGGGCGAGGGAGTCGAACTCTCATGACCTTTCGGTCGGCAGTTTTCAAGACTGCTGCAATACCATTATGCGAGCCCTCCGTGGATTCGCGGACTCCATAACTCTTTCGGTGGAAACGTTGTTCCAAAAAGATTCAAATTTCTCAAATTACCCCAATGCAAGAATTCGGTAAGGAAATTCGCAAACGCTGGCTGCTCGATGAAGATGTGGCTTTCTTGAATCACGGCTCATTCGGCGCCTGCCCGCGCGACGTGCTTGTGGCGCAAAGCGAATGGCGCACAAAGATGGAAACACAGCTTGTCAAGTTCATCACCGTCGATGCGCATCCGGCGATGCTTGATGCCTCGACGAAACTTGCCCAGTTCGTCAATGCGAAGGAATCTGATATAGTCTTTGTCGATAATGCCACGACGGGCGTGAATGCTGTTGTGCGGTCGCTCATGCCGAAATTCAAACCGGGCGATGAGCTATTCACAACAACCCATGTCTATGGCGCAATGCGTAAGACTCTCCATTATGCCGCTGATGTGACAGGAGCGAAAGTTGTCGAAAGCGTTGTCCCTTTTCCGATTCAAAGCGCCGATCAAGTCGTTGAAGTGGTAAAGAAAGGCATTACTGATAAGACGAAATTCGCCATTATCGATCACATTACTTCTCCGACCGCGCTTGTTTATCCTATTGAAAGAATTATTCCACTCTTCAAAGAGCGTGGCATTCCCGTTATGATTGATGGCGCGCATGCGCTGGGTCAGTTGCCTATCGATATGGAAAAATACGGAGCCGATTTTTATACTGGCAATTGCCATAAGTGGCTTTATGCTCCAAAAGGCTCGGCGTTCCTCTACGTCGATCCGAAATGGCAAAAAGAAATACATCCAACCAATATCTCGCATAATTATCTTACCAGTTACAAATCCGAATTCGATTGGGTGGGCACGCACGATCCGACGGCGTGGCTTTCCGTCTCTGCTGCACTTGCATTTATTCGCGAGATAGGCGTTGATAATATGCGAAGCTATGGGCATAATCTTGCCCTCGATGCACGTAAGATGTTATCGAAATCCTGGGGATCAAATATTGTTGCACCAGAAGATATGATCGGAATGCTTGCAACGATCGAGCTTCCTGGCAATCCGAAGCATGACGATAAGCATGTTGTTAATTTGCATGATAGACTCCGCGATGAATTCCATGTCGAGATTCCAGTGATCGAAATGAATGAGCATACCTATGTTCGCATCTCCTGCCAGGTATATAACAGCATGGCTGAGTACGAGCAGTTGGACCGCGCAATACGAAAGATCTTCGCCTAAGCCATGACTATCGGCATCATGGGCGCAATGCCCGAGGAGATATTTCTCATCTCTTCGAAGATCGAAAATAAGGAGATCGTTTCAATCGGCAATCGCGAGTATATTTCCGGCAAACTTTGCGGAGTTAAAGTTGTCACCGTTTTCTCGCGTTGGGGAAAAGTTGCTTCCGCCCAAACTGCAACGACTCTCATCACGAAGTTCAATGTAGATAAAATAATCTTTACTGGTGTTGCAGGCGGAGCAGATCGGACTCTTGATATTGGCGATGTCGTGATAAGCCGCGATCTCATTCAGCATGATATGGATGCAAGCCCCATCCCGGCATTCGCAAAATTTGAAATTCCACTTCTCGGCATAACCCATTTCAAAGCCGATCCGGAGCTTATCCGAATGGCTGAATCAGCAGCTTATTATTTTCTCGATACTGTCAATACCCAAGACATTCCTCTGACTATTTTAGATCATTATCAAATTACCAGACCTAAGATCGTTATCGGCACTATCGCAACCGGCGATGAATTCATCGCCGATAAATTAAAAATAGCTGAACTTCGTACGCAAATTCCTGGATTGCAATGTATTGAGATGGAAGGGGCATCTGTTGCACAAGTCTGCCATGAACATCTGATCCCCTTTGTCGTCATTCGCGCGATCTCCGATAAAGCCGATTCCACTGCTATCCATGACTTTCCCAATTTTGTTAAGCATATTGTCAGCCATTATTCGCTCGGAATTGTATCCGGAATTTTGGCGAATTTCACTAAAGACTAATAACCAACGACTACACTCATGTACGGAAAAATAAAAGAAGAACTTCAAGCAGAATTACAATCGATCAGAGATTCCGGTCTCTATAAAGAGGAGCGCATTATTACGACTCCTCAAGGAGTGGAGATAAAAGTCGAAGGGAAATCCGGTAGTTATCTAAATTTCTGCGCGAATAACTATCTTGGGCTTTCTTCGCATTCGCGCGTGATCAAGGCTGCGCATGGGGCCCTCGATAAGCATGGCTATGGAATGTCCAGCGTTCGCTTTATTTGCGGCACGGAAGATCTGCATAAAAATTTGGAGAATGAGATATCGAAGTTTTTACAAACTGATGACACCATACTCTACGTTGCCTGTTTTGATGCTAATGGCGGAGTCTTCGAGCCATTCTTTCAGGAAAACGATGCCATTATCAGCGACGAACTTAATCACGCCTCTATCATCGATGGAGTCAGGCTTTCGAAAGCCCAACGTTTTCGGTATAAGAATTCCAATATGGAGGAATTGGAATATATTCTGAAAGAAACGCAGAATCTCCGGCGCAGAATTATTGTAACCGATGGAGTCTTCTCAATGGATGGCAGTATTGCCAAGCTCGATGAAATTTGCAACCTGGCAGAAAAATACGACGCTCTTGTCATGGTGGATGATTCTCATGCAACCGGATTTGTTGGCAAGACTGGGCGCGGCTCGATCGAGTACCGCAATGTAATGGGTAGAGTTGATATCATTACCTCGACGCTTGGCAAAGCCTTGGGGGGCGCGGCAGGAGGATTTACTTCCAGTAGAAAAGAGATCATCGATATGCTCCGCCAGCGTTCGCGTCCGTATCTTTTCAGTAATTCATTGCCCCCGGCAATTGCGGGCGCGGCTTTAGAAGTAATCAGAATGCTGGGTGAGACAACGGCACTACGCGATAAGCTGGAAGCGAATACAAAATATTTCCGCGAGAAAATGACTGCTGCAGGTTTCGACATCAAGCCAGGTATCCATCCTATTACTCCTATCATGCTCTACGATGCTCCGCTTGCACAGACATTTGCAAGCGAATTGCTCGACGAAGGCATCTATGTTATCGGTTTCTTTTACCCCGTCGTAGCAAAAGGTCAGGCAAGAATTCGCGTGCAAATATCGGCTGCTCATGAAAAGGAGCATCTCGATAAAGCGATCGGGGCTTTTACGAAGGTCGGGAAGAAGTTAAAAGTTATCTGAACTGGAATTTATGGAATTTACAAGAAATTAATGGAATAGATTTCATTAATTCCATTAAATTCCATAAATTCCAGTTCAGACATCTACCGCCAATCTATTTTTCTAAATGCACTTCCATCGCTTTGAAAAAGCAATGCCCCTTCTTTATCTGTTCGAAGAACAGCAGCACCTGAACGAATCCAGCGTTTCACTACCGAAGGCGTTGGATGACCAAATGTATTATGCTTGCCAACGGAGATGACGGCATAGTTCGGCTTTGCTGCTTTTACAAGCGATTGTGAAGAACTTGTATTACTTCCGTGGTGCGCAACTTTGACGATATCGGAGTAAAGAAAATTGCCATATCGCTCTACCAAACTTTCTTCATCTCTTCCTTCAATATCTCCAAGCAATAATGCGCTGGAATTCTTATAAACGACTTTCAGGGCTAATGAACCATGATTCATTCCTTCGGAAGAAAGCGGCAGCGAGATCTCATCAGTTGTTGTTTCGGGATTAAGTATAAAGATATGAAGATCATTCGTAATATCTATTTTGTCTCCTTGACGAACTCGTACAACAGGTATATGTAATGCTTGGGAAATACTGTCAAGCCGGTATGCTGCGTATCCAGTCGTTCGCTCGCCTGAAGTATAGAGCGCTTTGCAACTTACATTTTGAATCATCGAAACTGCACCTCCATAATGATCAATGTGCATGTGCGTGATGAAGCCGCCATCAAGTTGAGAAATGCCCTCGGCTTTGAAGAAAGGCGCTATACGCCGATCGGCAATTGCCGAGTAATTTTTGGTGATACCGCCGAAATCAATAAGATATGATTTGCCATTTGGTGCAGTAAGCAGCATTGCATCGCCTTGCCCGACATCGAAAAAGAGGAGTGAAACTTTGCCAGAAGATTTGACAAGTGAGTAGGCAAATGGAACAGATAGTGTATATAACAGGAATAAGATTGACATGACAATGAGCGATCTGCCAAAGAAAGTTTTTCTTGATAGCGAGCGGATAATGAAGAAAATAGCGGCGACATAAAAGAGAATGATGATGGTTTGGGGGCGTGGAAGTTGAACTACTGACCAATCGAATTTGCCGGAAAAATGCGCCGCAAAGCCGATGATCTTTGTCATCCATAAACACGCTTCGCCATAAATCGAACCGAGCCATCCGCTTATTAATGAAATCGGCACCGGTAAAAAACCGAAGATGGTAATTATTGCAGTTAATGGGATTGCGAGAATATTCACACCCAATCCAACGATAGAAACACGATGAAAATGAAAAAGGAACACCGGCAGGAGTCCAAGAAAAACAGAAAGTGAAACGAAAAAACCCTGAAGTGTACGATGTACAGTTTTGAAAAGAAATGTTTTCCCTTGTCGGATTTTTTCGGTTATAAAAAGTTTTTCGAATGTCGGATAGAAAAAAATAATAGAGAATACTGCGCCATAGGAGAGCTGAAAACCAATATCGAAAAGATCGTATGGATGCAAAAGAATTGTAACAAGTGCAGCTCCAGCAGTAAGATTACCAATATCGGGCTTTCGTTCGAGGAACCGTGAGATCAGAATAAATTCAATGACGATCAGTGCACGTACAACGCTCGGCTCCAAGCCGACAACCAGACAATAAAAAAGAACAGTTAGCATCGAAAGGCTTATCCGAAGACGTCTGAACGATAGTCCGATCAACCGAAGCAGATAGTAAACAAGCAGTGCGACAATACTGACATTAAAGCCGCTGACGACAAGAAGGTGTGTAAGTCCGGCGCGTTGGAAATCATCTAATGTCTCAGCCGTTAGTCCTGTCTTATCACCTAAGACCACGGCGCCGACAAAACCTTTGGTCAGGCTATCGTCAATTGAATTTGCGATGATCGCTTTCGATCTATCGAACAATCCCTGAAAAAATTGTTCTGCATTTTCAAGTAACGATAATTGAGAATACGACTCGGTAATATAAAGATCGTATGGCGAATGTAAATATGCTCTTGCACGAATCCCATCGTGCTCTTTTCCTTTTATATCGAATGAAATTTCATAGGGATTTTTTGCGGATTCGATGTGCTCTAGTTCTGCAAAGAGCTTTACGCGCTGACCGATTCTTGGAGGAAAAGCTCTCCCGGCTTTTTGCATTCCAGAAACAGTAACGGAAATTTTCTCGCGAGAATGAATTGCAAGAGAATCTATCTGAAGAGAGTCTGTCTCCAAGAAAAATGATGCGGAAGATGTCGATTCTTCGGGATTGCTGATTACTCGCCCGTATATAACTGCCTCACCGGAGTAGATTGCGGCAGTCTTGTTTATGAGTGATTCTTCAAAACGGTATTCTTCGAAAGTGAGTAGGAGAAATCCGAGCGAGGAAAATGCAAGTATTCGCAGAATTGGAGGTACTATTTTCCACTTCGATCTGAAATAAAAAGCAAGTATCCCGCAAAGAAAAATAAGGGCTGCAGAGAGAATTATCTCAAGAAGTAGATGTGCATTAATAATTCTTGAAAAAGCAACGCCCGATGCCGATGCCAAAAAGCAGGTCAGCGCCGGGCGGCTAAAAATATTTTTCGGGGTTGAGATATCCGAACTCACTTCATGATCACAAGCTGTCTTGTCTTCACTCTTCCTGCCGTAATAAGCCTTACGATATACATGCCTGGTCTTACGGCAGCGGCATCCCAATCCACTTCATACGTGCCGGGCTTTCGGACTTCATCGAGAACTGTTGCCGCCTGTGTGCCCATCATATCGATAAGATCTATGCGGACGTTATCATCTTTGGGAACATCGAAGATGAATTTTGTATGGGCGGAAGTAGGATTCGGACGTATCGGCTCAATATAGCTATCTGTCGGAAAGAGCAGGGTATCCAATAGGAGATAAACGGTTCTGCATGTGGAATCAAGCGTTATAACACCCACGGGTGCAAGCGATAAGATACAGCCCTGATTGATCGAGCTTCCCGGGAATATGACCCGGTAATTAATATCATACGACTGATGGAAATGCGAAGCCGAATCGGCAGGCATTGGCAGCGATTTGAAACTAAGATAGATCAGCGGCATCTGCTCGGTGTCGCTTCCGCCGGAAACGATGGTACCTGACGGCTGCGATATATATGTATAGACCGAATACCCGATGCTATCATTATTGACAGTCCAATATCCGTTCGCTGTCAGCGTATTCGCATTGACGTAGTTATTAGGATCGTCCTGCAAACGGGTAGGATCATACCACACGTCGAGTTCGACCGTGGTGCTGGCAAATTTCTCCATTGGCGATCGTGCATAGATCGGAAAGAGCGTTGATTCTCCGGGCAGAATATTGATATTATTGCGCGCCCAAAAACTATTAGTGAGCTGGTCGCCATAGGCCGAAAGCGGAATGGTCTGTGTGAAGCCTTTTGGAAGATCGAATGAAAGCGTTGCAGCAGCACTGCGCGTGCCCGTTGTATCATTCGGCGAGAACGTCAGTTGGATCTCCCCCTGACTATTCGGTGGAATTACTAATGGTATTTGCGTGATAGGATTAAAATCCAGTGAATCAAGTCCAATAAGTTGTAAATTCGTTACAGTGATCGGAAAATCATTCGGATTATTGACAAAAATACTTCGCGTCTCTTGTTCGCAGAGGAAGGCAGTATCGAATGCAATATTGGTTACCGAACTCTTCAAGATCGTTTTCACCTCTGCGAGCAAGATCACTTTTCGTGATTGACCGTTGGTGGTGATGTCATACTCGGCTTGATAGAATCCATTCGGAAGAAGCTTCGGCGAAAAACGCAGCATTACTTTCGCGCTGGAATCCTCAAGAGCTAAAGTATTGCTGAATGGATGAAGTACAAATGGAGGCGTTACCGGTTTTGATTTAATTGTCCGCGGAATGAATGGAGGTGGTGAAAAAGTAAAATCAGCAGCATTTGGTCCGGTAATATTATCAGTATCGATGGTCAAATCGGTCGTTCCTTTATTGGCAATATAGACGAATGAATCTTTCGCCTGATCGACTGCAGCATCAAAGACTCCGAAATCGAGCGTATCGATCGGAAGAGTAGAATTCGAATCGCTGTACATCTCTGCATTGACTAAAATACCTCTGCCCTTAACTTGAACGACATACGCCTGCAAATGCGGAGTGAGCGCCTGTATCGTCGTATTCAATTCCACATACGGCTGCGTAGTATTAAACTCGATTGTTACGGAATCGAATGCGCTTGGTAGGATTGTATTTGGGAAGCGATTCACGTCGAAATCTGTCTGCCCATTACCACCGCGATTGGTAAAGCCATTAATCGTGTAAGGATCGCTGGAGATATTTTGGAGATAGACTGTCGTATCCCATTTATTTACTCCTAACTTTGTTTTTACTGTGTCGTAGAGATTAGGTGCTACACCATTCGCCGTCATTACTCTATCACCGAAATCAATAATCACATCGACCGTCTTAAATGGTGTGATGGTTTTTAAGAGTGTGCCGGCTGGATAGGAATAGCTATCGACAGGTCCGAGAGCGTATGCCGTAATGCCGAATGGTTTTGTGCTATAGATATCATGCGCTCCTTGCTGCGAAATTTTGAAAGATATTTGCGCATAAACGTAATTCGATCCCGGAATAGGTTGAAAGGTTGCATTATATGGCGCACCGGTAATAGATTTTCCATCAAGCATCATCGTCGTAATGCCGGCGGGGTCAGCTACGATATTGATGAAGTTTCCGTTGAAGGTCGGATTTTGATCGAGCATAAACGTATAGGAAGTATCGAATTGCTCGACCGGGAAAATAAGTGCATACGCGGGATCTCCATAAGGTGGCTGAGCTCCTGTAATACCATATTGGCTCGTATGCATATACTGTCCGACTAAAATCGGACTTGTCGCTTGTATAGATGTTGGTCCCTGAAGTGCTTTAATTTCATAAAAATCTCCTGCATTTAAAGTTTTAACGACAGCGCCATTGACGGAGAGAACATTTCCGTCCTCGGACGAAACCACACGGACAAGATCAGGCAATGTCGCAGACTCATAGCGGACAACGAGCGCAGAATCTCCCCAGGCGCTGACCGGCGGCAATTGTTCGCAAAGATGATCGCGGCTTGTTTGCCCTCCGCTATTAAGATTTTTTACTCCATTTGGTATTTCAGTACGAACATGACCGGAAAGAACGGCTATCGGTTGATCCGATTCAATTAGTGAACCGGTTAGATCATTGGAGACATCATTTGGATCACCCTGAAGTAAATAAACATCTCCTTTATAAAGTAATTGTTTGATCTGTGTTCCGGCAAGAACTCCTTGTCTGGTTGAAGCTTTAGGCGTGATAGTAATATTTGTAGAATCTTCCACACCAACGATCCAAAATTCGCCGGGTGTAACCCCTCCTCCGCCAAATCCACCATTCGGATTCGACGTATTATAACAAAGAGTACGATATTCAGTACCAAGTACACCTATGGGCAGAGCCATGAAGGCATCACTGGAGTATTCCTTATGATTCATTCCATAAACTGCGATATTATCATTAGAAGTAATATGTACTGCCATGCCATGTACTACAGTTTCTTCCTGATTATTAGTGAAGGTAAGTTCGACAGTCGGATCATTGAAGTGCTTTCCGTCAGGAAGCTCTATCGTAGTAATCTGACCTGGAGTCGTAGTAAAGTTTTGCGAAAACCCAAGCGCCGTTACTTCTACAGTTCCGCTCGTTGCTACTCTGCTGGTAATAAACAGAGCAAAAAAATTCTGATTTTCATCATTCCCAACCTGTCCGCCTTGATTTTCAGCAAAGGCAACGTAAAATTCTTTTCCGAAATTGGATTTCTTTTGGGCGCGCGAAGAAACAGGAAAGAGCAGTGCCAGCGCGATCAGGGGAAATACGCATTTGCAAAAAATGAGGGGGTGCTTCATTGCGATGTTTTAATGAAATTTCTTAATACATGACTCCTAATACAACACTTTCAGGAGGGGGAAGTTACAGTAAAATTGTAAAATAATTGTCATAAAACGGGGCAATATTCCGTGCGAAATTTGGTAGAGCAAGAAACTTTTGCTTGCGGCTTCCACGTCGGCTCAGGCAAAAGTTGCTTGAGCTACTTTACTACTGTAAACTTCGATGAAACAACTGAATACGCTCCGCTTAGCGGGTCGGTTGCCGTTACTTCGAGATAATGAGCGCCGGATGAGCCGGTTTGTTTCATGGGAATTGCAAATGAACCCTTCCCTTTCGAGTGGACATCTTGACCGCCTCCTGTTACGGACGAGACGCCCGAGCTACATACCATGACGCCTCGTGCATCAAAAACCTTCCAGGAAATAACTACACCTTTCGCTGCAAAATAATTACATATCACAGACTCACTTTCTGGCATTACCGGATTGGGGGATAAAGAATTAATACGAATCGGTATGCTCGAAGTAAGCAATATATTCCTGATCGTCTTGTCGCCACATTCATTGGCGTAAGTAATAATAGTTGAGTCTTTTGCCACATGGTAGGCACATTCCGGATTAGTATACTTGGCAGTGACAGTGAGCGAGGTATCATTAGTCAGATAAGCGCTGCAGAGCACCGTCAGCAGGAGTGTATTCTTGGTTATATCGCTCGATACATGTAATCCGACAAGAGGAATGCTGTATGTCGAAGTCGATGGATCCCAAATGGGACTTGGCTGGGCAGGAATAACATTTGTTGGTGTCGATTCCGTCAGCGATCCACTGCGGTCAATGCCTATAGGCTGAATAAGCCCGTTTGAAAAAAGTAATTTTAGTGTATCATTATCAAGTTCTGCTTTCCCGAACCGGTTTCCGCCAAGATGAATCGGCAGCCGGAACGGTGCATCGGTAGCACTGGGATTATATGGGGGTAAGACGCTGCTTAGTTGGAGCAGCTCGGTTTTCCTGACGAGCGAGACGTATGCAGTATCGTAACTCAGTGCCTGGTCGTTTCCACCGCTTGGTCGTTCGATTATTACCATGATCCATTGCGGTCCATTCAGCGAATCAGGTGGAAACCGATAACCGATATGCAGATCAAAAATACTATCGGCTGCAATAAAAACCGGAAAATTAGAAATATGTGACTGCGTTTTATCAGTATCCAGTAACTCGAATCCGCCCGTACCGCCTTCGAAATGGACGGAATTGATCTGAACATTCACACGATAGGGATTATGAATTGTAAGCGTGGTATCAACAAGGAGGCAATTCGAAATCGTATCCAGGAAGACAGATGCGATCGGCGCGATACCTGCACGCACTTTCGCCTTGAGAATAACTAATGGCTTATTACGCGAATCGTTATTAATAAATATCGTATCGTTAAAATCGCCGGTCTGAATAATATGAAAATCAACCGCAATCGGCAGCGAAGAATTTTCAAACAAAGCGAGAGGCGTAGTAACCGGGTGAATAGTAAAATATGCGATGCTGTCATTGCGCAAAAAATTCAGAATGCCTGAGGACGTGCCGCGATTGTAGATTGTATCGTACAACGTCATAACCGGCGGCGAACCTACGAGCGGATTCGTGATCGTTCCGAAATCAAGAACTTGTGGCGAAGCAGTAACCCATGGCTCTACGCCGATACCAGTCAGCGTGTCGTGAAATGTTTTTCCATCGGCAGTGAGTATATTGACAATGGCAATTCGCTTGCCCGTATCGATAATATTATTATCAGAATCATATTTGGGCAGAAAATATGCTTTGAAAGATCTGGAGTACGGAGAGCCAGTACTGTCATATATATTAAGAAACCAATTTACAGGCGCTTGGGGCAACGAACTCGAAATGAGTCCGAAATCTTGTGAATTAGTTGCGGGATCAATTGATATTGCAACGATCGTTGTGGTGTCATCGCCAAAATTTGTCACAGAAATATCAACTGTATCGGATGATTTTCCTAATCGAATTTTTCCAAAGTTGTAGTTTGTATCTGGAATTATGTAATTTATTCCTCTTCCGAAAAGAAAAACTTTCGGGAAAACCGGATTTGACTTTGAAAAATAACTAACGGTTATTGAGTCCTTAAATATTCCGCGTTTTTGTGGGTCAAAGTGAATATTTTCCGACCCTGATAATCCATTGCCAATTTGAGTAGTACCTGAATAAGTATCAGCAATAAATTGACCTGTAAATATAAATAACTGGTAGTTTGTATTTTTTAGACCAACGGTTGTGCT
>Ga0206906_1011_pt1 | contig 32168 bp, 26 predicted proteins | sample Alteio_BWOrgHeat_79_FD_152935 | JGI IMG/M metagenome (GOLD analysis project Ga0206906, IMG submission 152935) | Enriched cells from forest soil in Barre Woods Harvard Forest LTER site, Petersham, Massachusetts, United States -... | ecosystem: Environmental > Terrestrial > Soil > Temperate forest >...
TTGGTCGGACATTCGATGGTGGCAATACTTGGCAGCAGCAAGATTGCGGAGTGACTCAGGATATCTTATCCGTTCATTTTTCTGATCCCCTGACAGGAATATTAACAACAGCTAGTTCTAAAAGAGGAATACTGACAACGAGTGATGGGGGATTACATTGGGATATTCCGGGGAATGCTTTAGCATTATCAGCCACTACATTTTCACAATGTCATTCGTTTGGTAACGGAAAGTTCAGTGCTTTAGCCGCGGGTTATGGACCGATATGGACCACGACTGATAATTGGATGAGCAATAATCACACTTCCCGACTGATAGATTCGACTGCCGATTCAACATGGCGTTCATATTATTATTTTAGCTTTGTTTTAAGTGGTGAGGATACGATCATTGCCTACGGTGGTTATTATCCACTTGGAGCTAATTACGGCACGATTGTTCGTTCAATTGACGGCGGCACACATTGGGAAAAACCTTTTAACTGTTATGCGGGTACAGTTAATTATATTTCCTCCGTCACAAGTATGACGCCGCTTACCCACGATACAATACTTGCTCAAAGCAATCAAGGTGACAATAAAATAATTATAAGTCCTGATAGGGGAAAAACATGGGGGGCAGCACCATTTGTACCAGATACCAATGGGCAATCAATAATTTGTCTTGGAATTGATTGGGGAAGTAATAGTCCAGTGGCAATTTATTGTAACGATGGTGGTCCGCAATCCCCGGGGTTCATAGTGCAAGGAAGAAGCCAAAAATCGTCCGTGTCGATGACTAATAATGAGGTACATATTTTGTCTTCTATATTCCCTAATCCAGCATCGAGGCAGGTTACCATCCGTACTGGGGAAGGAGTTTCGGTAATAAAATTTTATGATTTGCTTGGCAGGGAAATTCTCCGTAGTATTTCTTCTGAAGATGGCATATCGGAATTGAATATCCAAAACATTCCCAAAGGAATGTATGAAATTTCTTCTGATAAAGATGGGGTATTGATCCAAATTGGGAAGTTAATTATTGTCAAGGACTAACCGTGAAAATCTTCATCACCACTACTCTGATTTTATTTGGGATTGTAATTCCGCCAGTTGCCGATGCACAATTTATTTGGAATATGTCTCATTCTGATTTTGACGGACGTTATGACTACTGCTTCGACGCGATCTCTTGTTCCGGTAATATTTATACTGTCGCCGGAAGGTACGCTGACGAATTAAAAGAACGCATTTATCAGGTTTTCTGGAGAAGTATCGATGCTGGCTTATCATGGGCAGTGCAAGATCCAGGCTTGCCAGCAGATTCGAACTTCAATCAAACCAGATATTTTACCGCCTTACAGCAAATCGATCCGATGAATTCTGTCGCTCTGAGAAATAGTCCGAGTGATGACTCGACATTTATTCTGCGAACATTCGATGGCGGGAGAACATGGGTAAGGCAATATCTTGATATTTCTCCTATATCAGGTGCTCTTCGGGATGTTCATTTCTTTGATTCTCTTTCTGGAATTGCTCTTGCACAAAAAAATGAAAAATTCGGAACTGCTATCTTTTATGGCGGAGGAGATATGAAGATATTTACAACATCAAACGGAGGTAGAAATTGGGATAGTGCAAAGTTCAGTCTTGCTAACACATCTTATAACTATAACTGCTATTCCTATGGCAGAAATAGTTTTAAAATATTCCAATCCCCTCACGGACCAATCTATTCGACAAAAGATAATTGGCAAACAGTCGATACAACCGCTTTGTTGATGGATTCAACAAATGATCCTGATAACCTCTATGAGTTCAATGCCTGTAACTTTACGGGTGGCGACACAATCGTTGCCTTCGGTAGGTATCATGGTGATATTTCTTCATTTTTTCCCGATTCATATAGAGCACTTCTTATGCGTTCAACTGATGGTGGAAAAAGCTGGGGAAGTCCTTTGGATTTTACTGATTCGCTTTGGCAGATCACTTCCATGAGTTCGCTCAGACAGGATACAGTATTAGCAAGTGGATTAGGAATTAATAAATATCTTATTAGCACAGATAAAGGAGTGAACTGGAAGCAAGATTCACTAATTATTTCCGATACGGCTTATCCAGCAGTTTATTCTAAAGGTATAGCATATACTAAAGGCAATAGTCCATTAATGATTTTTTCCTATTTACAAACGGATAATTCCATACCGACAATTATATTGCGAGGTAGCATTCAACAAGTGAAAGTCGATGCGACTCATACATTAGATTACTTTAACCGTATATTCCCGAATCCGGCGACCACAAAATTAAATATTGCCTCGGTTGAAGCACCGAAGCCATTTTGGATTATTGACATGCTTGGAAGAACGGTGATAAGCGGAACGACCCTTGACCATCAGACGCTAGCCATCGATATTTCAACACTAAGATCAGGCGTTTACGATGTTATTTCCATGGGGCTCGGAGGAAAAATAATCATAGGCAAACTTGAAGTTGCCGGAAAGTAAACTTTAGAATTTTAATTCTCTACCTACGCCATTTTCAGCGTGAACATTTTATTTGCGGCACCGAAATGATTTCCGGGCGCTGTGTTATTGTGTACCAGCGAAGGATTAGGGATATTTATGTTAGCGCGTAAACCTGTTCATAGGAGAAATCATTAATATCGGCTTTCCGGCGGGCATGCTCGATCGTGATGCTGACGATGTTGCCGCTTTTATCAAGATCGATGATCCTATCTTCGTTCAGATCTTTGGTCTCCACTACTTCGGACTCGGTGAGTTCGAGGAGCAGTGTATCGGTATCGTTAAAATATCTCAGTTTCATTTTTTATTCTCCTTCATGGTTCGATCAAAAAACGTTCGAATCAAGGGGAATGTTCAAAGTTTGAATGTTGACGGACTTGCTGATATGACGAGCCCTCACCCCAACCCTCTCCCATGAGTACATGGGAGAGGGAGTTTATTTACGGCATCCTCAGCGTGAACATTTTATTTGCGGCACCGAAATGATTTCCGGGCGCTGTGTTATTGTGGATTGCGAAGGAGAAGGGATATGCATTGCCGCTAGTGAATTGCGTATCGAGCGTGGAGCCGGTGTTTAGCTTGCGCTGGAATTTTACCGTCCATGTTCCGTTCGCCCAATAGCCTATTGCTTTTACGTCGTAGTAATCGCTTGAGCCAACGGGAAGCGCTACGGAATATGAGGGGACAATATCTCCGGCAGCCCAAGCCGCTAATGTTGCCGGATTGGTAGCGGCAAAAGATTTCGCCGTTTCCGTAGCAATGAAATATTTTTTATCGAGATTGCGGTTATTTCCTCCTGCTATCTGATAGGGCAGGTAATTCGGATCGCCTATGACATTGTAGGTATATGTTTCGGCATTGTCGTCATCTTTCTGAATTGCAAAGACCGGATCACCGATAGACATATCGTCATCTGCCAGTCCGCATCCATTTCCTTTTCCTGCATGCCAGAACCATGTATCGTATCTGCCCTGATTTTCGGAATACATTCCGGCTCCGTTCGCGCTGGCAGCCGTATGGCACATCATTGCGCATCCATCGGATGAAAATGTTTTGCTGCCGCTCATGCCTGAAACGGATTCGAACATAAAGCTGACACCATCTTCATGGCTCGATGAATCGAGCGTCCAATTCGCCGGCGTATTCGGATTTCCGCCTTTGAATTTCATCGGCGTCTCAAGATAATTAGCTTCGGCATCGGCATATTGCACAAGAAAATAAATATTCTGCGATGAGACGACCGATTGAATCGTCACCGGAAACGAAGCTCCCGAAAAATTATCTCCGATCGCAGATGCAGTAACCGTAAGCGGAGTTGCGTTCGCCCATATTGCTTCAACAGATGGCGAAGCATAGTTCGGCGCATCGGCATCGCTTGCAAGTTTGAATGGAGTGAGCGTCGTAGCGGTGTTTGTCGGAGTCGTGCCACTGGGATTATTTTGACTTGAGCAGGAGATGAGTGCACCGGAAAGTACGGCGCACAAGGTCAAGTAAGAAATTGACTTCTTCATATATTTATTTGTTGATTTGGCAAATATAAGCGGGAAACGATACATTTGATGGTACTGTTAACCGCCCCTCGAAAGCATACTATTGCAAATATACAAAGAATTTAGCCTAAGGGTATAAAAATCGGGGCGTGGCGCAGCTGGTAGCGCATCTGGTTTGGGACCAGAGGGTCGCCTGTTCGAATCGGGTCGCCCCGACAAACGGAGAAGAATGAATTAGCTGTCATTCCGAAGGAGCCAAAAATTCGCATAGCGAATTTTGGCGACTGAGGAATCTCCTGATAATTGATAGAAGGTCAAGGGGCTATAATCTATCAGGGGATTCCTCACATCGTTTTTTGCACTTCGTGCAAAAAATCTCCGTTCGGAATGACACTATCATTCTACTTTTTCAATCGCTGTTCAATTTCGAGAATAGCCGAAGTTTGTTTCAGGAGTTCGGCATCCTGTGCGCATAAGTGAGCCATGATCTGCTCAATATCCTGATATGTTTTTATCGTTGTGTTGAATTGTTCCTCTGCCATAAGTTCGCTTTTACGTCCTAACACATTTTGTCCGACCATAATAATTGGTAATAAAACAAGCTGGAGAAAAGTTTGCGATACCCACGCTATTAACAATGCAACTATTGGGCTGAGGATTCCAAGTATTGCGAGTAATCCGATGAGCGAAAGTACAACAAAAGTATATGCTGTCCACATAGTGCCGACATGCTTTGTAAGCCAGACAGCAAGATTTGCATTGAAGCCGGCTGCCTGCTGCTCCTGGGCATGCACTGCGTTTATATTGCGCGGCTCGTGCGGATGTCTGGCATACTGATATAATTTATTGCTCATACGTTCGCTCTATAAAAAAATATTGTTTTGTGAACGATTAACATACGAAGATAACGGCACGTTCTTCGGGAACCGCATAGAAATTTTAATTGTAATACAATTTGTAGTAACGCCTGTTAGGTGAGGCTACTGAATGAACATAGGCTGCTGCCCGGAAATATCGAGAGATGCCAATGGGTAGAACAGGTTTTGCCGGATTAAGGCTTAACATAACGCAGCTTTTCCGCTTCAGGGCGGAGATAAGTTATTCAGTGCTAAAACTCTTACAAGGGGGCTGAATATAAACAAATTTTTTCCGTTACAGGAATCCGAATTGTTTTCAAAGCTCCATTACCCGTGGAGCTTTTTTTATGCGCAGATTTTTTATTACATCCAAGAAAGAAAGAACGTCATTGCGAGCGGATGCGAAGCAATCTACACGTTCGGATGTACGAGAATTGGCGGCGTGCAGATTGCCGCGTCTGGCTAAAGCCCTCCTCGCAATGACGTTAGTAATGGTTCTATCTGCATCCGGTTACGCGCAGGATACGACTTCGCATCCATCCGATTGGAGCTTTCATTTTCAGGCAACAACAATCGATCAGGTGCATCCGGATTTTCATTCGCTGTACCAAGGCAGTAATAGTTTACAGGCACACGAGAATGATAAAATTTCGGTAACCTCGACGGTATTTGTTGGCTGGCGAATGTGGAATGGGGGAGAGTTATATGTCAATCCTGAAATTGCCGGCGGAGCCGGGTTGAGCGGAGCATCGGGAGTCGCAGGCGCACTCAATGGAGAAACGTATCGCATCGGCAGCACTGCTCCGGAGCTGACAGTACCATTTGCGCGAATATATCTGCAGGAAAATATTGCGCTCGGTAATGAAATGGTTTCGATGCCTGAAACTCTGAATCAAATGCCTGAACTTCAACCTGCAAAGCGACTGACTATTACGATCGGGAAATATTCCATCACCGACCAGTTCGATGCAAACAGCATTTCGCACGATCCGCGCTCACAATTTATCAATTGGTCGCTCATGAGTGCGGGAGCTTGGGATTATCCTGCCGATACAAAAGGATATACAATAGGCGGAACGATAGAATACATTACGCCGGATCTATCAATTCGCTTTGCATCCGATATGGTTGCAAAAGTTGCGAATGGATTAATATTCGATGCAAATTTCGGCAAAGCAAATTCGGAAACGTTCGAAGTCGAAATCCCTCACTCGATTTTGCCAAATCCCGGCACGATTAGAGTTCTGGGTTTTTATACAATAGCGCACATGGGAAATTATGCGCAAGCAATTGCTCAGGATAGTGGTCATGCGCCTGATATTACAGCAACACGCACGTACGGCAGATCGAAATGCGGTTTCGAATTGAACATTGATCAGCAGCTCGGAAAAAATATTTCGGCTTTTTCGCGTACAAGCTGGAACGATGGTAAAAATGAAACATGGATGTTCACTGAAATTGATAGATCGTTCTCGGCAGGCATTGCTTATGATGGACCGTTTCGCAAAACCGGCGATGACATAATCCGAGGCGCAATTGTCGTCAACGGAATTTCCGATGATCACCGGAAATATCTCGAAGCAGGCGGCTCAGGATTCATCCTGGGCGACGGAAAATTAAATTACGGATTAGAATTTATTTTCGAAGCGCAATATGCTACGCATATCACAACCTACTTTACGCTTTCGGCGGATTATCAATTCGTAGATAATCCGGGATATAATAAAGATAGGGGACCGGCGCATGTTATTGCATTACGAGGGCATGTTGAATTATAAGTAAATAATAACTCCAAACTCATAACTCAAAACTACCAATGAGTCTTGTCAGATCACTGATAGAATTTCCCCGCAAAGTGCGCATTGCCGATATCATTGTCGTCATGGCGCTTGTGGGGCTCGTATATTGGCTTGCAACGATATCGCGCGAGTGGAGCGCGAAGTCGCAGGCAGTCGTTCAGATCCATACGGAGTTTAAGTATCTACCGCTCTACACAGTATATTCTCTTACTCGTGGTTTGATCGCCTATCTTATCTCACTCGGTTTTACGATCGTTTATGGATACGTGATGGCACACTCTGTTAAAGCTGAACGTGTCATGCTTCCTTTGCTCGACATTTTACAAAGCATTCCGGTGCTCAGTTTTCTTCCGGCATTTTCAATCGCACTTATCGGACTTTTTCCCAATACGAATCTTGGTCTTGAACTCGTTTGCGTTCTGGCGATATTTACCGGGCAAGTATGGAATATGACGTATGCATTTTATCGTGCACTCCGGGGAATACCGACAGAGATGCGGGATGCCGTCGAAAGTTTTTATTTAACAAAGCGCGAAATCCTTCGCAAACTCGAACTCCCGGCAAGTGCTATTCCTCTTATATGGAATTCGATGATGTCTATGGCTGGCGGGTGGTTCTTTTTGACAGTCTGCGAAGCATTTACACTTGGAGATCGTGACTTTCGCTTGCCTGGCGTCGGAAGTTATATGAGTGTTGCTATCGAAAAGGGGAATGTGCCCGGAATGATCGCTGCCGTTATCGCAATGGGCATCATGATCATTCTTTTAGATAGAGTGCTCTGGAGACCGCTTGTTATTTGGAGCCGCAAGTTTCGTATGGAAGATACGGCAGAAGAATATAATGACCGTTCGATCGTGCTCGATATACTGCAGAGATCGAGTCTTGTCGAGTGGATATCGAACAGAATGAAGGTCAAGGAGGAAAAACGCAAGCCAAGAATGGATCGACTCGAGATTCAGGTCATTAAAAACTCGGCAGCAAAAATATTTGCAACATTGCAAGTGAAAGAACCGCGCGCGCGAAAGGCTATCGGAAGTTTTATCTTAATTGCTTTTATCGGCCTACTTGCGTATGGCGTTTTTCAGGCACTACAAACTTTTATCCTGACACTCACTGCCAGTCAATGGGGAGAGATCGGAGTTGGAATGTCTGCAACATTGGGAAGGACGATAGCGGCAGTCGTTCTTTCAGCATTATGGACGATACCGGTCGGGGCAATTATCGGGCAGAATCATAATCTTTCCCGCCGATTACAGCCTGTTATTCAGTTCTTAGCCTCATTTCCGGCACCAATGATCTTTCCGATCATTCTTATCGGATTAGCTCGCTTTCATGTTTCTATAGAAGTAGGTTCGATCCTGATGATGATCATTGGCACGCAATGGTATATGCTGTTTAATGTAATTGCCGGAGCAAGTTCGATACCGAACGATCTGCAAGAAATGACTGATGTCTTTTCCGTACCGAGGTTTCAGCGGTGGAAAAAACTTGTTTTGCCGGCATTGTTCCCATCGATCATTATCGGTATGACGACCGCTGCGGGCGGCGCATGGAATACCAGTATTGTTGCAGAAAATTACGTCGTTCCGGGCAAAGAACGAATGATGGCAACAGGCATCGGCGCGATGATCAGCGTTGCCAGTGAAAAAGAAAATACGGCAATGCTGATTGCAAGTACGATGGTCCTCGCGCTTGTTGTCGTAATGATCAATAAATTTGTCTGGCGCAGATTGTTTAATTATGCATCGGAACGATACACGCTGAATAAATAGCAGATAAACAAAAGACTTTTCAATCGTAAGAGACGAATATGAGCTTATTACAAATGACATCGACGGAGACTCCGCTCACTGTTCCACAACAGGGGAAGGATTTGATCGAACTTCGTGATATTTCGATGACGTTCGAGCAGCCTGGAAGCAAACCGTTGCCGGTGCTTGAGCATATTAGTGTTACTATTGCCGAGAATGAATTTCTTTGCCTGCTCGGTCAATCAGGTTGCGGAAAATCAACAATTCTTCGTATCCTGACAGGTTTGCTGAAACCGACGAAAGGAAATGTTCTCGTTAATAGCGAACCAATGAAAGGATTTAACCCGCTGACATCGATTGTCTTTCAATCATTTGCATTGTTACCTTGGCTCACGGTTGAAGAAAATGTTGCGCTTGGACTTGAAGCGCTCAAAATGCCGGAAGATGAAGTCAAAGAAAAGGTAAAACGTGCTATCGATAAAGTAGGTCTTGATGGATTCGAAGAAGCATATCCGAAAGAATTATCAGGAGGTATGAAACAGCGTGTGGGTATTGCGCGAGGTCTCGTCGTAGAACCTCAGGTTTTGTGCATGGACGAAGCCTTCAGCGCTCTTGATGCACTGACTGCTGAGAACTTGCGTGATGAAGTACTCCATCTTTTTCATTCACATGACACATCGTTGAAGGCAGTGCTGATGGTGACGCACTCTATCGATGAAGCTGTACAAATGGCAAGCCGCATTATTGTGCTCGATGCGCATCCGGGAAGGATCAAAGCGGAATTTTCTAATCCTCTCCCATATCCTCGTAATTCCCGTACGCCGGAGTTTCAGGAATTATCGGATAAGATCTATTCGCTTATAACCAATGCAGTCCTTCCATTTGTCGAAGAGCCAAAGACACAATTGCGGATCGAAATTATCCCTTCGGTACCAACCAGCGAGCTCATCGGACTTTTAACTGTGTTATCGGAATATCAAACGATCGATATTGGCGAACTTTCGGAGAATGTGGGACATCCGTTTCATGAGACTTTGCAGATCGTTAAGGCTGCAGAACTTCTTGAATTAGCTCAAACGCCCGGGCAGAATGTTATTATTACACCGTTGGGCACTTCATTCGTCAATGCCGAGATCAATGATCAGAAAAAAATTCTGAATGCCCAGCTTCGCAAACTGCGTACGTTCCAGATCCTTCTCGATACTCTGAATAACAATAAGGGCGAAGTTCCGCGCGAAGTATTAACTGAGGATTACGCTGCCCGGATGCCTTATGAGAACTCGGAAGCAATCTTAGATACGATCATCGACTGGGGACGCTATGCCGAGCTAATAGGATATAATGCCAACGATGAACTGATCTACCTCGATACGGGCGAGGAAAGAGACTAAAGAAAAAAAATCGTTCAACCGTAAAAAATGAGAAAGGCGCCGACTTTCGTCTACGCCTTTCTTGCCACGAGATACAAGTGAATTAATGTACTACAACGATCTTCGCTTCTGCGCCGCTTTGTCCGTTAAGCATAATGCGGAGATGATACTCACCGCTGGGAAGTGTTTGCACCCCAACCGGTAAGGAGAATTCGCCTTCATCATACCGTGCATGTGCAAGATTGCGGATGAGTCTTCCGGTTGCATCGAAAAGATCAAATTGCATGTCCGATGATTTTCCAAGAGTTACTTTAAGTGCTGCCATGCCACTTGCCGGATTAGGAGAAAATAGAATCTGCAATCCGTATTCTTTTGCAACATCTTTGACCAATCCCACAACAACCGTTACTTTTCCTACGCCCTGAAGATTTACCGAAAGTGGAGCGCTTTCTACCGAATTGATCGCTACCGATCCCGTGAAATTTCCGGCGGCAAGCGGAGCAAACGTGATTGAAATATCCTTGGTAAATCCTGAATCAAGGCTAAAAGGAGTAATGAGCGTACCCTTGGAAAAATATGGACTTCCGTTGATGATAATTCCGTTGATATTTGCGCGGGCATTACCTTTATTCACAAGAGTAAACTTTTTCGTCTGTGTTGCACCTGAGTCGATTGTTCCAAAGTCGATAGACGAAACATCGGTAGAAAGTTTTGGTTTTCCACCTCCTGTGGTAGTAGATGTATCTATGCCATTTCCTGCAAGAGTAATTTTTCTTACCGGTGCTGCGTCATCGGTAATAACTGAAAGTACCGCAGAATATGCTCCAGCCACCGTAGGAGCGAAACGGACTTTGATCTTTACACTATCACTTGCTTTGATCGAATGAGCCACAGTATCGAGAAGAATAAATTCATGACTCGTATCGGCGAGCTTATAACTAAAGATCGTAGCATTTCCGGTTCCCAAGTTGGTGAAAGTCAGGACTGAATCTTTCGTTGTGTTCAGGATAACATTTTGAAAATCGATAGATGAAGGAAAAACGAGCGCGGAATGAACTCCGACTCCCTTCATGTAGATCGTATCTTTACTGTTATGCGTATCATTACTTGTTACCACCGCCGAGCCTCTCACTAAACCTTCAGCCGTAGGTTGGAATTGCAACACGGCATTGGTATTGTTTTGCGCAGGAATATTAGGGGCGAGATACAACAAGCTGAATTGACTCGGAGCAAAGCCGGTTATCTGCGCCTGGAGATCGAACGATCCGGGATCGGCAATATTGAGATTTGCTGTGCCTGTACCGCCGATATTTACGTTTCCAAAATCGATCGTATCCTTTGTATCGAGAGACATTTTCGGTAAACCACTTTGTGCTGTGATCGCGACTTGTGCAGTCGGCGATGCAAGATCATCGGAATTAATTACAAATGTAGCATTATCGTTGCCTTCCGATGAAGAGGTATAGCTCACAATGATAATGTTATTTGCACTTGGCAGGATGTTGAATCCGTTAGTGCTTCCTATGCTGAATTTTGTGCCCGTCTGAGTAAGCGAAACGCTTGTTACATGCAGTGTATCATTTCCATTATTAGTAATGGTAATCTGACCTTGCAACTGTTGCCCGACTACGGTGAGACCTAAATTGAGAGTATTTTGCACGGAAAGAACAGGCGCTGTTCCCGATCCTGTAAGCGTGATCGAAGGAATCGAAACGTTATTTTGCGCCGACATCGTAAGTGTTCCGGAATATGCCTGCTTTGCCGTCGGCGAAAATTTTATGACAACAGTTCCTCCTCCCCCTGCCACGATATCGGATGCCGGTTGAGTGACAACGGTGAATACCCCGGTAGGCGTAGCAGAAGTAATAAAGAGATCATCATCGCCGGTGTTGGTGAACGTATAAGTAAGCTGTTTATTCGCATTTACCCGAAGATTTCCAAAATCAAGAGTGGCTGCCCCGGTAAATTCACCATTAATACCTTTTCCGGTTATCGATATTGTTTTTGCTTGATCGGCGGCTGTTGTTGCATCGCTATTGATGGTTAAAACATCGGTAAAAGTACCTCGCGATGTTGGCTTGAAGGTGACAGTCTCGGTTTCGGAAGATCCAACGGCTATGACGCGGTTCGCTGTATTAGGAGATGTCGAATACACAGTACCGGTAGATAGCGGGCTGGACGAAATTGTTAATGACGCATCGGGTCCTACAGAATTAACTTGCGCAGTAAGCGTGTTTGTTGTAGTCACACGTTTCGAGCCGAAATCGAGCGATGTAGTGGAAACCGTTATTCCCTTTACGTTTGGCCCCGTCGCGGCCGTTGCCGTAAACGTGCCTGTCATTCCCATTGCCGCATGGATATTACACTGATAATTATAAGTACCGGCAACAGTAACAGTATATGAGAATGTCACAGTCCCTGCATTTGTAGGTCCGAATGCTGCTGCACCTGCTGGTACACCGGTTGATTGTATGATATGAAATGCAAAACTGCCGACGAAATTAATAACATCGCCGACCGTGACGCTCAGCGTATTCGGAGAAAAACTCGTCCCGCTGAAATTTATCGTTTGTGTAACGCCAAACGCTTGTGAGGAAATGAGAAGAAATACGGAAAAGAAAATCGCTTTACCAAGTTTCATAAATAGTCTCCTAAAAAGTAGTGGTGCGAAAAAATAACAAAAATAGCGAGAAATCAGTGCAGCCAAAATAAGCACTTGTAATCCCCCATATCTATGACACGGGGAAGATGCTTGTTGTGACACGCATCTAACATTTTTTTTATGTATATTTATAAAATAATTAAAAATAATAAGTTGCAGGGGAATCTTTTATGCGATTTTTGTAATAATACTGAGTGTTCTCGAAAAATGAGGTAATTTTGCACTAATGGAAAAACATTTCGATCTTATAGGAATCGGCGAATGCCTTATTGAACTTTATGAGATTTCTGCCCATACTTATAAGCAATCGGTTGCGGGGGATGTATTTAACACTCTTTTTTATGCTTCTCGATTGGGAATGAAGACCGGTTTCATTTCCAACTTTGGCAGTGATAACTTTACAGATCATATTTGGGAAACGATGGACCGCGAAGGAATAGATCGAAACTGCACTTCCGCTTCTAAAGAAAAAACGAATGGACTCTATCTGATCTCTCGTGGCGGGGCGAATGAGCCAAAGTATTCTTTCTGTCGGAGCGATTCGGCTGCCCGGCAGACTTTACTTACGATAGATGAAAAGAAATTAGAGGAGTATATCCTTTCATCGAAATATTTCCATTTTTCGGCGATAGCACTTGCGATTTTGCACAAGCGAGAAATTCTGACCACCATTTTACAAAAGTTTCATGGCAAGGTGATTATTACATTCGATACGAACGTTCGCAATGGATTATGGGCTGATATTGAGATTTTAAAAAATTTTATTGAACATTCATCGGCATGGATCGAGGTACTGTTTGTATCGAAATCTGACGATGAAAATATTTTTGGAAAAAGAAAGCCGGAAGAAGCAATAGATTCATATGCTTCCCTTGGTTATAAAACTGTTATTCTTCGACAAGGTGCAGAAGATGTCTTAATCAAATCTCACGATGCATTGTTAAGGGTTCCTGTTTTCAAAGACATGCCCGTAGTTGATACAACGGCTGCAGGCGATGCCTTCAATGCCGGATTTATTGCTTCCCAGATTCGAGGACAAACGTTAGAAAATTCTGTGAGAGCGGGAAATGGCTGTGCAGCCTTTGTTATTGGAAAAGAAGGGGCTTTGGCAGATGATTTCCAAATAAGAAACGGTATTAAAATAAAACATTGATCCAGAACTCACCACTCAGCACTCAGAACTTAGCACTCTACATGATCGGTAATGCCCATCTAGATCCTGCCTGGATGTGGCAATTGGATGAAGGCTTTGAGGCATTTCTCTCTACTTGTCGCTCAGCCCTTGATCGAATGAAGGAAACTCCCGACTTTATTTTCACTGCATCGAGCGCAGCTCATTATGAATTTGTAGAAAAAGCCGATCCGGAGCTTTTCAAAAAAATACAAAAAGCGGTTGCCGACGGCAAATGGTCAATCGTTGGTGGATGGTGGGTAGAATCGGATTGTAATCTTCCTGGAGGGGAGGCATTTATTCGTCAGGGACTTTATGGACAAAAATATTTTCAATCTAGGTTTGGGAAGATTTGTAACACAGGATATTGTATAGACTCATTCGGGCACAATGCAAACATGCCTCAATTACTTCATCATTGCGGAATGAATAACTACGTATTCATGCGTCCCGATGAAGATGAGAAATCATTAGAGGAAGCTCTCTTTACATGGAAAGCATTGAGCGGAAAAGAAATTACAGCATATAGATTGCCTTTACATTATTCGAACTTCAACAAGTCGGTAAACGAGAAATTAGGATTGTTAAAATTATACCCTTTATATAATAAGGATCGCCCATGGATGATCTTTTATGGAGTAGGCAATCATGGCGGCGGTCCGACTAAAGAGCAGATTGCACAAATAATTTCTGAACAGGCATCGAATCCAAATATCAAATTTGCTTCGCCTGATGATTTCTTCGGTATAATTGAGAAAAGTGATATTGCATTAAAAACCATCTCTGATGAAATGCAGCATCATGCAATCGGTTGTTACAGCGCACATTCTGAAATAAAAAAGTTAAATCGCCTCGTGGAGAATAGATTGCTCCGCGCAGAAAAGTTTTGCATCATGGCAGAATCGCTTGTTGAAAATTTTGAGGCAGATTGGAACTGGTTACACGAGGCATGGAAAAATCTTCTGTTCAATAATTTTCACGATATTCTCGGAGGAGTAGCAATTAAAGAAGCATGTGACGATGCAGTAGCCCTCTACTATGAGTCCCAAGCAATTGCCACAAGAGAAGAAAGACTTGCAATCCAAACTATTTCGAATAACATTGCAACTAATGACTGCATTGAGAATCTGTTGATCTTTAATTCTCATTCTGATAAAATAAAATTGCCTGTTGAATTCGAGTTGTGGCATCCCGATGCAAGTGAAAGGGGAGAAGAGTTGAAACATATCTCTCTGACGGATGAAGCAGGAGAACAAATTATACCACAGAAAATAGAATCTTCAGGAAAAATCGGAGGAGATAGAGTTCGTTTTACAGCGCAGCTAACTATTCCGAGTTTTGGATGGACAAGATTGAAGATTTCCAGAAATGATGATCAGCCCAAGATTAAATCTAATATCAAAGCAAAGCCCACGGAATTATCGAATGAGCATTGCGGGGTTATCTTTGAAGGCGGGCCGAAAGAAAACCAGATAAAATACACTCCGGCTCAAGTCTTTCAGGATGATAGCGATACGTGGGGACATGGTATCAAAGGATTTACTGCAAAGAAGGGACTATTCAAAATTGAAAAAATTACCGTTCTCGAACGAGGTCCCGTGCGAGGCAGAGTGCGGGTTGAATCAAGTTATGGGAATTCGATATTAGAGGAGGATTTTATTTTATATGAAAATGCCGACTATATCGAGCAGCGAGTTTTTCTTGATTGGAGGAAAACGAGTTCTGTTCTGAAACTTCGATATGAGCATGGATTAAGAGACCCAAAAATATTTTATGAAATTCCGTATTCAGTAATTGAACGTCCGATTTCTGCTGATGAAGTTCCGGGTGGCTCGTGGGCTTTTCTTCAGAATCAGTCGAATGGATTGGGAATTATCAATGATTCGAAATCAAGCTATTCCTCCGATGATAAATATTTTTATATCACAGCAGCCCGCTCTCCGTTATATGCTCATCATGTACCACCGCATATTTTTTCCGAGAATGAAACGAAACGTTACCTCGATCAGGGCGAACAAGAATTTACGGTTCGAATAGCATTCGGAAGAAAGAATTGGCAAAAAGCCGAGATGCCTCGAAGAGCTTTGGAATTTTTGCAGCCTCCGGTTGTGCATATTGAAAGTGCACATACTGGAATTTTAGAAGGCACTCCCCATGGAATTTCAGTGAACAAATCCAATATTCTCGTTACAGTTTTGAAGCGTTCGCATGAGAATGACAAGTCGAAAATTGTCTTGAGAGCTATCGAAACGTTAGGTCTCGAAACCGACTGTTTGTTCGATTTTCCGTATCATTCCGCGAATTGGAAATCCACATTTCTTCCTTTTGAGATAAAATCCTTCCTGATAAATGACTCTAAGGTATTAGAAATAAATGGGATAGAAGATAATATTATTTCTTGAGTTTTTTTGCTCGAAATTTGTAACTTTAGCCTATCGAAAGCGTTTTCCTTATGAGGAAACACGTGCAGAATTAATAAATATATGCAACTGGTTGTGTCTAAAGGTAGTGCGAGAAAGTTAGGGGAGGCGCTTTCGGACGAAGAATTATGGCGTGCTTTTGCAGGCGGCGATGATTCTGCGTATACGTTGCTTTATTTTCGCTACGCCGACAGGATCTTTTCGTATCTGCGGCTTCTGCTTGGTTCAGGGCCAAAGCGGCATTTTATAGAAGATATTTTTCAGGAGACGTGGATTCGGGTTTATAAGGAAAAGGAAAAATTTGAGATCAGAACGGATAGAGGTACATTTAGCGGATGGGTTTTCCGCATCGCACATAATAAGGCGATCGGTTTAATCCGTAAAACTAATTATGTTGACTCGTTCAATGAGTTCGGCGAAGAACAGGCTCTGAAAACATATTCATCAACAAGCGTTCACGATATGCTTAGTGATGAGAAAAGCGTTGAAGAGATAATGGTGATGCTTCGATCAGTTGTCGAAGAACTGCCAATGGCATTTAAAGAAGTATATCTGCTTTCGGAATTCGAGCACATGAATCTGGATCAGATAACCGAAACACTCGGCATCTCGAAGCCGAACGCAAAAGTACGGCTTTTCAGAGCACGAAGAATGGTACGCCAGCGAATGATCGAAGTCTTAGATATCGATAAGATATTCGCTAAAGACAATGATGATGGGGGAGTAGAACCTTAAAATTTTTAAAGGATACGATTATGACTGAAGAACGAATACTCGATTTTTTAGACGGGAATTTAGATGCTCACGAAGAAGAAGAGCTTTTGCACCGTCTCGCAGTTTCACCGGAACGGCGTAATTTGCTCAAGCAGCATTTACAAATGCGCGATTTGACATCATCACTTGCCCGTCGGCAATTTATTCCTGTCCCTAAAACGGTCACAGCTTCACTTTTTACTGCGCTTGCGGCAAATGGATATTCCGGACCTTCTATGCCGGTGCCCACTCAGTCACAAGAAGCGCTTGTTGCTTCCATGGAGCAGAATATTGAAAGAGCAGCACAAACCGTAACCCGCACACCTGCTTTTTTCCGCCGCTCTATTATTGTAGCAGCTTCGCTCATGTCATTCATTGCCGGGGTGGCGATGGTGTATTTTCTGATGCCTAATGCGCAGCCGCAAAATTTGGTAGCTGCAGTTTCGGCGACTCCTAATAATACATTAAGTATTCCAGAGAAAGTAGTTTCGCAAAACAATGATCAGATTGTCGGTAATAATAGGCCTTATAAGTCCTATACGTCTCATAAGACTTATACGACCTCTGAGACCTATCATCCGATGCCAATAGAAGATAATACTTCCGCAGCATTGTCAAACGATAATATAGCTCCGCAGCCAATATTATTGGTAGAAGCAAAGTCTCCGCTTGCCTCTGCACCACTGCAAGTTCATGGCTCATCGCAAGTCAGGCAAAACCCGTTCGATCAAATAGCTACTATCGGTGATGCCGATCGCACAGTGTTGCAAAGATTTGGTTTCTCAGTAGAGTCAGGTGAGGGAAAGGCGCCCGGAAATTCATCGGCACTTTCCGGATCATTAGCTGAAGTAAGAATTTCATATGATGTAACTGATTGGTTCGTTGCTAAAGTATCAATCGGATATTTTATGTCGTATGAGACACAAGCTATTGCAGTAAATCCAGGCTTTAATGCCGATGGAATCCCGCTCATCCAATTAAGTCCAATATCAAGATCACGCCCGATTCTCGGAGCGGAAGTTGGCGGAAAATTCAAAATGTTCAGTACACCTTTTGAAGCAGATGCCGGATTTATCGATGATTTCCAAGGAAATATTATTCCGCGCGCCGACTTTTTTACGAAGCTTGAGATCAATGATAATTTGGATATGAATTTTGGTGTGGAAGGGATGATCTATAATCATAATATACTGCCTTCATTGTTGACCGCCCAACAATCATATGCCGGACAACATCCTTCGCTTATCGGGCAATTGCAGGCAAAAGAGACAACAGGTTTCATTGGACCCTCCGTAGAAATGGTGTGGCATTTTTAATGATTTGGAAAAAAAAATGGAATGGTAGAGATGCGACATTTCGCGTCTCTACCATTTTCTTTTTTTTATATCTTGCCGGCTGCGTTCCGACACCTTCCGAAAATGCAAGCATCCCTCCGAAAGTAACTGATCTGCATTCATTCTTTATTCCGCAGCAAGCGAACAAAACATACCTCTGGCATTTTTTTTTCTCAACGAAGGATTCAGCATATTTTATCACGTATGCCGGGTGGGATTATACGAAAACCCAACGAGGAGTTTTGCCTATCTCGCATTTAGGAATCACCGATACGTTAAGAAAAGATTCTCTCACGGATGAGGCATTTATTTCCGATTCAATTGTCATAATGTATTATGGAAAGGCTGCTGATTCGTTGACACAAACTCTGATACTACTCCATGATACTCTTCAAATCGGTGCCAGTTGGAGTGCTGCCGATAATTTTATAACGGTGAATGGCACGCCAATATCTATTAAAGCAAAAGTAATGGAATATTATACGCAGACCCCGTCGGCGAATACGACCTACAATGATGTCTTTTTAATTTCCTATACGACAACTGTAAAAGGTTCGCAAATTCCGCTTGAACCGCAATATCAGAATGGTTCTCATATCGATAAATATTTTGCGAGAAATATCGGCGAGATACTTGAAATTGCAAAAGATACGTCTGGTTCTACGTTATGGACGAACGAGCTTGTTGAAACTCGCAACCGCTGACTTCCGTTGAATATGGGCAATGAAAAACATACCTGCTCATTTCAATCTGAAAATCCGAGGTTTAGGGATCGGTTCACATCCGGTTGAGCTATCCGTTCCGGCAGAAGAACTCGACCTTCCGATGTTTCGCGGAGACGTCAAAGTTCATGGCAAGTTAATTATCAGTGATCGGCTCGAGCTTCACTTAGTAATTGAAGCAACCGGGACGTTTATCTGTGATAGATGCGCCATTGAATTTGAGAAGACAATGAAACCGCATCTCGAACTTCTTTACGTTCCTCCTCAGTTGGCTAAAGATATAGAAGAGGATGATGATATTCATACCTTCGATCCTCAAACTACCAATGAAATCGATTTTACAGATGACGTTCACGATGCACTACTACTTGCCATTCCGATGAAAAATCTGCATAGTGCCGATTGTAAAGTTGTGGATTTGGGCGAAAACCTTATTATGATAGATGAGCGACTTTCATCGCTCGGAAGCCTTTATGAGCGGCTTCGGGAAGAAGAAATGAACTCTGATGCACCCAGTGGTGTTTCACAGGGCTAATTTTAAGAAAAGTAACGTACTATGCCAAATCCAACCCATCGCAACTCGCGCACACGCCGCGATAAGCGTAGAACTCATTATAAAGCTGCCAAACCGTCGTTTGGAGAGTGCAAGAATTGTAATGCAATGAAGCTATTGCATCGCGCTTGCCCCAATTGCGGCCATTATAATGGCAGGACAATGTTTGCGCCTAAAGCGCTCGCGTAAGGATATTTGAATATGCCGGAAGCCGTTCCTCTTGCAGAAGATGAACGGCTTTCCTATTTCTCGCAAGGAATGATAACCATAGCTCTCGATACCATGGGTGCGGATTTCTCGCCTCAGAATGAAGTGAGCGGAGCCGTTCAGGTTATCAAAGAAACAGGGGGAGGATTTCATATCCTTCTCGTCGGACAAAAGGAGAAAATAGAAAAAGAACTTCAGAAGCATTCCGGATTCCCGAAAGAAGCCATTGAAATTCTCGATGCTTCGGAAGTGATAACAATGGGTGATGAGCCGGTGCAGGCTTTGCGCCAAAAAAGACAATCATCAATCGTCGTTGCTCTCGAAGCTCTGAAAAATAATAAAGCCGACGCTTTCATCAGTGCTGGAAATACCGGAGCGGTGATGAGCGGAGCAACACTTGAACTTGGCAGAATTCCGGGAGTAAGCCGCCCGATGATCGGTTCGCAGTTTCCGAGAAGTTCAGGTGGATTTACCATTGTTTTTGACGTGGGGGCAACAGTTGATGCCAAGCCGCATTGGATGAAAGAATACGGCATCATGGGAAGTATCTATGCGAAGACGATCTTCGGATTAGAAAATCCAAGTGTGGCATTACTCTCAGTCGGCGAAGAAAAAACAAAGGGGAATGAACTTGTTCTGGAATCGGCAAAACTTCTTGAGCAAACCGATCTTAATTTTGTCGGAAATGTTGAAGGCAGGGATATTTTGAACGGCAAAGTCGATATTATACTCTGTGATGGTTTTACTGGGAATATTTTGTTGAAATTGGCAGAGAGTTTTCTCCCTGCTTTGAGAATGAGGATAAAAAAATATTCCGAAGGCGGAATCGTCAATAAGCTTAAAGCTGCCATTACTGCATCTGTTTTGAGATCGTCGCTCAAAGATTTCGATTATCAGGAATATGGCGGCGTTCCGCTTCTTGGTGTGAATGGCGTCGTAATCATTGGTCACGGAAGTTCATCGCCTCGAGCATTTAGAACAATGCTGTTACGTGCTGAGGAATTAGTAAAAAAAGATTTATACGGGAGCGTTAAGAATGCTATGGCAAAAGAACAGGGAAAAGTAACTCAATAAATGTCTATAACCACAACACTGAAGCGCGCTGCCATCACAGCCGTTGCACATTATCTGCCTGATGAAGTGCTTTCCAATGCGTATTTCGAATCCTACCTCGATACAAGCGATGAATGGCTGAAAAAACGAACGGGTATTAATACCCGCCGAATCCTTCGTCAAGGCGGTTCAAGCGATCTCGCACTTCCGGCAGCAAAAGAGCTTCTGGAAAAACGTGGGATTACAGCGAACGACATTGATATTATTATTTTCTGCACGGTAACTCCTGATATGTTCTTCCCAGCAACAGCCTGTGTGCTTCAAGATAAACTTGGCGCAAAAAATTGCTGGGGTTTTGATCTCTCGGGTGCATGTTCCGGATTCTTATTTGGACTTGAAACAGGCAGAAGATTTATCGAATCGGGTGCAGCAAAGAAAGTGCTTGTCGTTGGTGCCGATAAAATGAGTTCGATACTTGATTATAATGATAGAAATACCTGCCCGTTATTCGGAGATGGTGCTGGAGTTGTACTCCTTGAGCCTATAGAAGATGAAGAATTAGGAATTATCGATTCGATCTTGCATATCGATGGAGCAGGCGGAAAACATTTGCACATGAAAGCCGGAGGGAGTCTTAATCCTTCAACACATGAAACGGTTGATAAAAAATGGCATTATGTTTACCAAGAAGGGCAGACAGTTTTTAAAAGCGCTGTCGTTGGAATGGCAGATGTATCCGCCGAGATCGTCGAGAAAAATAAATTGACAGCTGATGACATTGCCTATCTCGTCCCGCATCAGGCGAACTTGCGGATCATCGATGCAACCCGCGAGCGCATGGGACTTGCACCGGAAAAAGTGATGATCAATATTGATAAATACGGAAATACCACCGCAGGCACGATTCCGATCTGCTTAAGCGAGTGGCATGCAGCAGGAAAGATTAAGAAGGGTGATCGTCTTGTCCTTGCAAGTTTCGGAGCAGGGTATACGTGGGGATCGATTTTAGTCAGGTGGGCAATTTAACCATGAAGGCGTACATTTTTCCCGGGCAAGGCTCGCAATATGTTGGAATGGCGAAAGAATTTGCCGAGATTCCAGCTGCGAAGCAACTGATGCAGGAATCGGATGAACTTCTGCATGTTCATCTGACAAAGACAATGGCAGAAGGTCCGGAAGAAGTATTACGGCAAACAGATTTTACTCAGCCTGCAATTTTCTTGCATTCGATATTGGCATTGCGGTTTACAGGAGATCATGAGGTGACGCAGGCTTATGCCGGTCATTCGCTCGGAGAATTTTCGGCTCTTTGTGCGGCAAGCTCAATGAAGTTTCAGGATGCATTGCAACTTGTTCATCTACGCGGGAAATTGATGGCAGAAGCAGGGAAGAGGAAACCTGGCACAATGGCTGCTATCATTGGCATGGATGCCAAAGTTTTGAAAGAACTCTGTGAAGAGATCGAAACTGAGACAGGAAATATTGTTCGTGCAGCGAATTACAATTCTCCCGGACAAATTGTTGTTTCAGGTTCTGTGGATGGAGTGCATGAAGCAATGAAACGAGCAAAAGATAAGGGCGTAAGAATTGCGAAAGAGCTTCCGGTTTCCGGGGCATTTCATTCGCCGCTGATGCAATATGCTGCTGATGGCTTGAAGGAAGCATTGGCTTCTACTGAAATTTCGAAACCGCAGGTTCCTGTGTTTGCAAATGTAAGTGCTGAGCCGCATGGAGAGCCAGATTCAATTCTTGCTCTTCTTGTCGAACAGTTAACCTCGCCTGTACGTTGGGAAGAGAGCGTAAAGAATATGTATGATTCTGGCATTCGCGAATTTGTGGAATTCGGTCCGGGCAAAGTCTTGCAAGGACTGGTTTCAAGAACGTTGAACGATGTGAAAGTTTCGGGAATTGAAAAACCTGAATAAGTTATATAGAAAAGGATAAATTTTGACGGCTACACATTTAGGGGAAGAGCATCACATTGATGAAAGCGATATACCTGCAAGCAGGTTAGCGCCGTTCAAAGTGCAAGGATTTAAAGTCGATGAACTGATATTTACTCAGGGTTTTGTCAGTTATTGTGATATTGATAAATGTGGTGGAGGATGCTGTCATTCCGGAGTCTATGCCGATACGAAGGAATACGAAAATATCTTGCGGCATAAGAATGAAATCATTGCTGTTATGGACGAAACGCAGATCAAAGATCCTGCCGGATGGTTTGATGGCGAGTGGATCGAAGATGCTGATTTTCCATCCGGACGTGCAACCGGCACTCAAGTGCATGAGCGTGATGGCGGAATCTCAGGCTTTACAGAGGGCTGTGTTTTTCTTGATAAAAATCATTTTTGCTCGATTCAAGTTGCTGCTGCGAAAAACGGATTGCATCGTTGGGCATGGAAGCCGACATATTGTATTATGTTCCCAATAACCGTAACTGAAGGAACATTGACATATGATGATTCTCATTCGGTTGACCTTCATCATTGCGGACCCCAGGGTGCAGCAAATTATGTGCACTCGGTTTATGAGGCAATGAGAGAAGAGCTACAAAATTTTCTCAGCAAAGAAGAATATGTAGTGATGGAAGAATATTTTCAGAAGAATAAAGAGCGTTTTGAAGCTGAGAGGATGAAGAATTCATTGGTGCAAATAAGTTTATAAGATAATGCATCTATTAGGACAATCGGCAATCGTAACTGGAGGCTCTCGCGGAATCGGGAAGGCAATTGCTTTGCGTTTGGCTGCCGATGGAGCAGATATTGTTCTATCCTATATTTCAAACGAGGCGGCTGCACTTGAAACAGCACGAGAAATAGAATTGCTTGGCAGGAAAGCTCTGCCAATTAAAGCCGATGCAACCATTGCTGCCGATGCAAATGGTTTAGTAGAAAAAGCTCTGTCAGCTTTTGGTAAAATTGATATTCTTATCAATAATGCCGGCGTTACCAAGGATACACTTCTGATGAGAATGTCCGAAGAAGATTGGGATCTCGTCTTAGACACGAATTTAAAGGGTGTTTTTCTTCTTACTAAGGCGGCGATCCGCCCCATGATGAGTGCGAAACGCGGGAAGATAATTACCATTTCCAGTGTTGTAGGGCTCGTCGGAAATCCGGGGCAGGCTAATTATTGCGCTTCGAAAGCGGGAGTTATCGGTTTTTCGAAGTCTTTGGCGAAGGAAGTCGGTTCACGTGGAATAACCGTGAATGTTGTAGCACCGGGTTATATCGAAACCGATATGACCGAAAAACTGAACGAGGCACAGCGCAAAGCGATTATGGATATGATACCATTGAAACGAATTGCAAAGCCTCAGGAAGTTGCAGGAGTTGTGGCTTTCCTTGCATCGAGCGATGCCGATTATATTACCGGCGAGGTAATAAAAGTCGATGGTGGAATGGCGATATAATCAGTAATTTTATTTTTTTTTCACACTAAACATTATTCTATATAATATGGCAGATCAGAACATTGAAGCAAAAGTCCGTGAGATCATCGTATCAAAACTTGGCGTCGAGGAGTCGCAGGTGACCACCGCTGCGTCTTTCACGAAGGATCTTGGCGCGGATTCGCTCGATACAGTCGAACTCGTTATGGAGTTCGAAAAAGAATTCGGAATGCAGATCCCTGATGAAGATGCAGAGAAGATCCAGTCAGTGGGTGATGCAGTCACCTATATCAGCTCTAAAAAATAATCTATTTTTTTTATGCCGCATGAAATGCGACGTGTCGTCGTTACCGGGATCGGAGCTATCACTCCGATAGGCAATGATATTCCTACTATTTGGGATAGCCTAATGAACGGGCGCTCTGGTGCTGCCCGGATTACCCGTTTTGATCCAACTGGGTACGACACAACATTCGGATGCGAAGTGAAGAATTTCGATGTGCTGAAATTCATCGATCGTAAACTTTCCAACCGCATGGATTTTTTCACGCAGTACGGAATGGCGGCAACGATCATGGCAGTCGAAGATTCAGCATTAAATTTGGAGACGATTAATAAAGAGCGAGTCGGCGTGATCTATGGCTCCGGTATCGGCGGTATGTGGATGAATTTCAAACAGCAGGAATCTGTGTATGAGACGAAGGGTCCGCACCGGATCTCGCCATTTTTCATTCCGATGATTCTTTCCGATATTTGTGCCGGTTATATTTCCATGCGTTTCGGATTCAAGGGTCCGAATTATGCTACAACCAGCGCCTGTGCTACGAGCAATCATGCTATCATCGATGCCATGATGTATATTCAGCGCGGACTAACGGATGTCATGGTCGCCGGAGGTTCGGAAGCAGGAATTTGCCCGATGGGTGTTGGTGGTTTCAATGCAATGAAAGCTCTTTCGACGCGAAACGATGCTCCCGAAAAAGCAAGCCGTCCGTTCGATAAAGAACGGGACGGATTTGTCATGGGCGATGGAGGCGCAACCCTTATTCTCGAAGAATTGGAACATGCTAAAAACCGCGGTGCAAAAATTTATGCAGAGCTAACTGGATTCGGTGCCACAGCAGATGCGCATCATATAACTCTGCCAGCTCCGGGCGGTGAAGGTGCAGTCCGGTCAATGAAAATGTCACTTGCCGATGCACATCTTGCCCCCGAAGATATTGATTATATCAATGTACACGGTACATCCACCACGCCGGGTGATATTGCCGAAACTGAAGCAATTAAAACATCTTTCGGAGATCATGCACGCAAAGTAGCGATCAGTTCGACAAAGTCTATGACCGGCCATCTTCTCGGAGCAGCCGGAGCGATCGAAGCTATCATCACGGTGCTTGCCATCGATCACCAGATCGCCCCACCTACAATTAATCTTGAATTCCCCGACCCTGAATGCGATCTTGATTACGTCCCCAATGTTGCGCGTCCAATGAAAATAGATGCAGCAATGAGCAATGGCTTCGGTTTTGGAGGACACAATGCGACGCTTATTTTTAAGAAGTATGAAGAATAAGTGTTCGCCTCATCAAATTATCATTTTTTGTGATACCAACTAACGGCGAAAGTAAAAGTTTTTTTGATAAGCTTCGCTCACGAATAGACCGATATCGCGAAGCCGGTGCTTTAAGACGCGAAAGACTTGCTCGGGGTGAAAGTCCTCTCACTAATTTTTGGGGTGGAAGAAAAGAAATTGAAGCTCCCGTGCCACCTCCGGTTCCGGGCGTTGCACGAGGTACCTTAAGCGCATCAGATTTTGAGCAGCTCGAACGTCGTCTCGGTTATGTGATCAAATTCCGCGTCTATTTTTTACAGGCACTTACTCATCGCTCGTATCTTCAATTTATGAATGAAGGCGGAATGGAATCCAACGAACGCTTGGAATTTCTTGGCGATGCCGTTTTGGATTTGGTTGTCGGCGAATACCTTTATCGCGAATTTCAAAGTCTTCCTGAAGGCGATCTGACAAAACTTCGCTCACGCCTCGTATCCGGTTCAGCACTTGCAAAACATGCATCGGAATTAGGACTTGACCAATTCATGCTCCTTTCTACATCTGCGCAGAATGCTCTATTACGCGGATCGTTAACTTTACTTGCGGATGCTTATGAAGCTATCATAGCAGCTATTTATCTCGATGGCGGAATGGATGCTGCCCGCGATTTCATTTACCGGCATATTATTACTCATACCAGACGCGATGAATTAATGCTTTCGGATACGAATTATAAGTCCATGCTTTTGGAATATGTACAATCACAAAAGATGGGCGTTCCCAGATATGTTACCGTTAGCGAAGATGGTCCAAATCATGCACGAATTTTCAATGTCGAAGTAATGGTTGGGGGCATCGTTCACGGAGCTGGTAAAGGACATTCTAAAAAGGAAGCTGAACAAGCGGCAGCACAGATGGCATTGCAGGAAATGGGGCAATTAGAGTTAACGGTTAACGGAGTCCAATAGAAAATTTGAAAAACCTCCTCAAATATCTTCTTGCCTTACTAATCACGGTCGGAGCACTCTACCTCGCCTTTAGGGGACAGGACTTCTCAGCAATCGGTGACCAACTTTCGCACACAAGTATTTGGGCAGTTTCACTTTTAGTACTTTTTCAAATACTTGCACATTTTGTTAGAGGATGGAGATGGCAATTTCTTCTTCGACCGATCAAGCCAAAAACAAGTTTGTGGATAGCATTCAAAGCGGTAATGGCTGGATATGCGATGAATAATGTTATTCCGCGCTCCGGCGAGCTGATTCGTCCGGCTATGGCATCCGTTGAAGAAAAAATGCCGTTTGCAGGCACACTTGCAACAATTATTGTTGAAAGGATTTTTGATGTGATTGCACTTGGATCACTCTTTGTCTTTTCGCTTTTCAGTTATGAAAAAGAATTTAAGTCAGCCTTCCCAGATCTTGCCGGAGCAGCTATTCCTTTGCTTTTAATTATTTCAGCCGGACTTATTGTCTTTGTTGCAATTTTTATCAGCAAACGCGTTTCGGATTTCTTTTTAGGACTGATTCATAAAATATTCCCAAAGAAAATTGCCGATCCATTAGCCCATGCATTTGAGACATTTACAACAGGCTTACATGGATTGCAGCGGGATACGGCAATTCCTATTATCCTTGGTACAATTGCAGTTTGGGGATGTTATCTTACATCAACATATTTTGGACTCTATGCTTTACTTGGCTCAGGAATTGATGCCATTGGATTAAAAGGAGCCATTGTGCTACTTGCACTTTCCGGGATTGCAATTACAATTCCTACGCCTGGAGGAACGGGTACCTATCATTATTTTATTAAATCGGCACTGATATTATTTTTTGCAATTCCATCCGATACAGCCGCGGCATTTGCGATCGTTACTCATGCAGTGAATTATATCGTCATTACTGTGATAGGTATTATTTTCATGCTAACTGCGGGAGTAACGCTAAAAACTGCTAAGAAGAAAGAAACAGATGCGGATTCCTTGCCCACTATGCGTTGAGCTTTTCGTTTACCAATCTCATAATATACACTTCGAAATCTTCCTCCGTTTTCTCATCAACCCATGATTGCTTTGCATCATCAAAATTAAACCGATGCCCCTCATAATTTGCAGAAACCCACAACTGGCTGACCGGAGAATTTGGAGAGATTATAAATTTTGACCCATCTTCGAAAATGATGGAAAGTACATCGCCATTCTTTTCTATGTCGAAATCGGAACCTGAGTCGATCATTGCCGAAAGTTCGTCATCGAGTTTTTGGATGGTTATATCGTATTGCTGTGTGAATGAGTTCATGATTTTTCTAATTCTTTATGCAAATATCTTCCAGTATGACTTCCCGTTTTCTCGAATCTTGAAGCAAGCTCTTCAGGTGTTCCTTCATCGACAATATAACCACCAGGTTCGCCACCTTCGGGACCTAAGTCAATGATCCAGTCTGCCATTTTAATAACATCAAGATTATGCTCGATCACGATAACAGAATTGCCGCGATTTCTTAACTCAAGAAGTACATCAAGCAAATGCCGTATATCTTTGAAATGTAAGCCAGTTGTAGGCTCGTCAAGAATGTATAATGTCTTGCCTGTTGCGACTTTGGAAAGCTCAGTTGCAAGCTTTACTCTTTGCGCTTCTCCACCGCTTAAAGTCGGTGCTTGCTGACCGAGGCGGATGTATCCAAGCCCGACATTTGCAAGTGCGTCGATCTTCCTTTTTATTCTTGGAATATCGACAAAAAGCTCCTGCGATTCGGTAACGCTCATATTCAAAACATCGGAAATGGATTTACCTTTGAAATGCACTTCGAGCGTTTCGCGATTATACCTTTTTCCGCCGCAAGTTTCGCAGGTTACGTAAACATCGGGCAGAAAATTCATCTCGATCTTTTTCATTCCTGCGCCCTGGCAGGTTTCGCACCTGCCGCCTTTGACATTAAATGAAAATCTGCCTACTTTATATCCTCTGATCTTCGATTCCGGAAGTTCAGCGAAAAAATCACGTATCATGGTGAAAAGTCCGGTATAGGTTGCAGGATTCGAGCGGGGAGTTCTGCCAATAGGACTTTGATCTATTTCGATAAATTTATCGATAAATTCCAAGCCTTCGATAGTCTTGTATGGCAATGCCATGCCTGTCGAATTATACACATGCTTCGACAGAATCGGAGCAAGAGTTTCAGTGATCAACGTTGATTTCCCCGAACCGGAAACTCCCGTAATGCAGGTAAAAGAGCCGATGGGAATATCAAGCGTTACATCTTTCAGATTATTTCCTTTCGATCCGATAAGTTTAAGATGTTTCTGTTTTTTATTGACATTGCGGAAAAGGGGGATTTGAAATGAATCCTTTCCCGATAAATATTCTGCCGTGGGCGAATCGGCAGAAATAAAATTCTTTTCTCCATGTCCATTCAGTGAATGATTGAGGAAAAGACTTGGCGGACCGTAGGCGACAAGTTTCCCTCCATATTCACCGGCACCAGGACCGATATCAGCTATAACATCGGCGGCGAGCATCATTTCGCGGTCATGCTCGACAACGATAACAGTATTGCCAAGATCGCGAAGATGCTGAAGCGATGCAATAAGTCTATCATTGTCGCGCTGATGTAAACCAATGCTTGGTTCGTCCAATATATAAAGCACGCCGACAAGCTGGGTGCCGATCTGCGTCGCAAGCCTAATGCGCTGTGATTCACCGCCGGAGAGTGTGCTTGCCGGACGATTCAGCGATAGATAATGCAACCCAACGTCCAGCAAAAAATCAAGGCGCGAAGTTATTTCCCGCATAATAGGTTTTGCAACTAATTCGCGGTTTCCATCAAACGTTAATACTTCGAAAAATTTTCTTGATTTGCCGAGATCAAGTTTCACGACATCATGAATATTGCTTGCTCCGATCTTAATGGCAAGCGTCTCAGGCTTCAACCTTCCACCGCCGCAAGAGGGACAGGGATGGGAAGACATAAATTGCCCAGCCCATTCCTTCATGGATTCTGTGGCATCGCGGGCAGTGGCTTGCTTCAAGGTTTCCATAAGTCCGGCAAAGCGCATATTATATGCTACTTCTCTACCCGAATCCGATTGCCACTTTACAGATAGTTTTTCATCTCCCGATCCATGAACGATAACATCAAATAATTTAGGAGAAATTTTTTCAAGCGGCGTAGAAAGCTCAGTCTTATAAGACTGAAAAACAGATTCTACCTGTGCCCAAAGCCAATTCCTACGTTTCTTTCCAAGCGGTAGCAGCGCCCCTTCTTCAATAGATTTTGTCTTATCACCAATGACAAGAGATTCGTCGAAATCTTTTATCTCACCGAGTCCGTGACATAGGACACATGCGCCAATTGCAGAATTAAATGAAAAAGTATTCGGCTGAGGTTCTTCGTAAGATCTTCCACAATTTGGGCAGGAATATTTTTCGCTGAATAAATGCTCTTCCGTTTTTTTAGACTTTGCATCTTCGATGATAGCGCTTAAAATTCCTTTGCCCATTTTCAGGGCAGTGTTAACGGAATTTGTCAAACGCTCTAAAAATTGCTCTTTAATAGTGAAGCGGTCTATGACAAGCTCTATCGTGTGGACTTTGTACCTATCAACTTGCAGACCTTCGTATAGATCTTTCATCTCGCCATCGACACGGACTTTCGTGAATCCCTGTCGCAGCGCATCCGAAAATACTTCGCGGTAATGTCCTTTTCTTGCGCGCACAAGCGGAGCAAGAATACTGAGTTTTGAATCTTCCGGATACGCACGTAAGGCAGAAATAATTTGATCTTGCGTTTGTTTGACTACGGGTATATTACAATCAACACAATATTGCGTTCCAAGCCGTGCGAATAAAAGGCGGATGAAATCGTAAATCTCCGTTACTGTCCCAACTGTTGAGCGCGGCGAAGCGCCGATAGTTTTCTGTTCGATAGAAATTGCAGGAGAGAGACCTTCGATCACGTCGACATCGGGTCGCTCCATCATATCCAAAAATTGTCTTGCATATGCTGAAAGACTTTCTACATATCTGCGCTGACCTTCGGCGTAAATTGTATCGAACGCTAAAGATGATTTTCCTGAGCCGGAAATTCCGGTAATCACGACAAGTTTTTCGCGCGGAATATCAATATCGATATTTTTCAGGTTATGCACCCTAGCTCCGCGAATAATGAGATTTTCTAAGCTTGAAACCTGAGGACTTTGGTCGGCAGAAAAGGGTAAAATGGTATCTTTAGGCTTTTTTGAGCTTTTCGGAGGGGATTTCGTTTTATTTTGAGCCTTTTTTGCCAATTTCGGTGTTAGTAAATTTCCCAGTTTTTTACTTGCATAAAAAACGTCAAGCAAAATAAAACAGAACTTGGAAACCGAAGGTTGCTATTTGGTGAGACACTGGTTTACTTCTGTCATTGCGAGGAGAGATAGTAGTGTAGCTGATTTTTAGTCGGCTCGCTCCGAGTGAAAGTCGGAGCCACTGTTTCCTTCCTCACAATGACACTGGGTCAGACACTCACAAATAATATCTGAATGAATCGCGACCTGCTCGGCATACGACAACTTAGTTCAGACCAGATCACCGATATAATCCGGAGATCGGATGGTTACTTCCTCCATTTAAAATCCAATGATCCATTTCCCGAATCCCAAATCCTCACAGGCAGGACAGTAGCAAATCTCTTTTTCGAAAATTCAACTCGCACCCGAACCTCATTTGAACTTGCCGAAAAAAGATTAGGCGCGACGATTGCCACTCTTTCGATGCAGTCGAGCAGCGTAAGTAAAGGCGAATCATTGATGGATACGGTGAACGTCATAAACTCGATGAAGATAGACTGTTTTGTTATCAGGCATTCATCATCTGGCGTACCGATATTGCTTCGAAAGCACTTACCCGATTCTGTTCGAATTATTAATGCGGGTGATGGCGCGCATGAACATCCAACTCAGGCTTTGCTCGATGCTGCAACTCTGATCGAGAAATTGGGTTCATTAAAAGGGAAGAAGATCGTTATTATTGGAGATATTTTGCACTCACGCGTTGCCAGATCGAATATGATATTGCTCGGTAAACTCGGAGCGCATGTAACATTTATTTCCCCCCCAACGCTTGCTCCGAAGTTTGCTGAAGAAATCTTCGGTGTGGAAATTCGAAACGATATAGGAGATTCTCTTAAGAATGCTGATGCTGTAATGGCTTTGAGAATTCAACTTGAACGGCAATCGGGCTCATATTTCCCAAGCCTGACCGATTTCAGGGCAAGATATGGGCTAACAACGTTGCGGCTTCAAGATTCTAACACATACATAATGCATCCCGGACCGGTAAACCGAAATGTAGAAATAGACGATCAGGCTGCCGATACGGAAAAATCAATTATATTGCACCAGGTAAAACGCGGAGTTGCGATTCGCATGGCAGTGCTGGAATGGATGTTTGAAAAATGATTTCAAAATTAACTAATGGATATACTCTTACAAAATTGCAGAATTGTTGATCCAGCCACGAGCAAGGATGAGAACGGAGTTGATATTGAAATAACTTCCGGTGTAATAACTGCAATTGGAAAAAAATTGCAAAGCAAGGCG
>Ga0206906_1012_pt1 | contig 30849 bp, 35 predicted proteins | sample Alteio_BWOrgHeat_79_FD_152935 | JGI IMG/M metagenome (GOLD analysis project Ga0206906, IMG submission 152935) | Enriched cells from forest soil in Barre Woods Harvard Forest LTER site, Petersham, Massachusetts, United States -... | ecosystem: Environmental > Terrestrial > Soil > Temperate forest >...
CGGGATACCCAAAGAAATCGGTAGTTTCTTTTTTTGGATATGAAGAGGTAATTGTATAAACGCTTGTTTCAACAATGGATATTCCTTGAATAGCAAGCCAAGCAGCAACGTCATCCATGACTGTTTGAATATTCGTATTCGGAATTGTTACTTCCGGCCGCCCTGATGGAGTCGAGAGCTTTCCAACGCTCGTTGTGCCACATCCTACAAACAGAAAAAACGTTAAGCAGAAAAAAGATGCTAATGAAATCTGTGTGATTGTGTATAAAGTTTTCATGACAGAAAAGTGATAGTTAAAGCGGCAAGATATTTGTTATCGTATCTTGCCTACCTATCCTAACGACATAAAAATGATGATGTTACTATACAAATTGGTTAATAATAATTCATAGTTATAAGCAGTATCCCAGCTCCGGTAGTTTCTTCTCGTAAATTTGCATAGATTTACTTATCATATCGAATGCTCAGTCAGGAAATTCAAGAAAAAATCGATCACGCGAGGGCTATTGCAGATGCTAAAAGTGAAGCCGGTTACGTCGGTTTCGAGAATATCGGCGAACTGATATTCAAGCGGGCGCGGGATTATGATACGAAGCCGTTTCTGATCTATTACGACCAGCAAGGCAATCGCCGCGAAGATAATTATAAGGATTTCTTCATGCTCTGCGGAATGTGCGCAAACATGATGCGCTCTCATGGTTTGCAGCGCGGCGATAGAATTGCAACGATCTCGCATAATCATGCTGATACCGTCGTGCAGTATTTCGCCGCATGGCTGATGGGTGTTTGCGTTGTGCCAGTCAGTATTAGCGAAGATGATAATCGCATTCAGTATATTTTAGAAAATAGCGGAGTAAAGCTTGCTTTTCTGAGGAAGGATTATGCCGAGCGGGTGATGCCTATCATTCATCAAATTCCATCAACGATAACAACGATATTGTGTGGCGAACCCGCCCCTCACCCCAACCCTCTCCCTGAGTACAGGGAGAGGGAGCTAATTTGGTTTGACGACGAGCTGTTAAAATCAAAATCCATTTTTGTCTCGAATGAAGCGGTAACGAAAGATGATGAAGCGTTGATCGTTTATACGAGCGGTACGACAGGAAATCCTAAAGGCGTCGTACTAACCCAATATAATTTGCTTGCCGATGCAAAGGGGATTTCCGAGTGGCACGGTATTTCAAATTCACAACGCATGATGTGCGTGTTGCCGATTCACCATGTCAATGGCACGATCGTAACACTTGTTACACCAATGTATGCCGGGGCTAGCGTAGTGCTGAATCAAAAATTTCAATCGGAATATTTCTTCGAAAGAATTGAGAAAGAACAAGTGAATGTCGTCAGTGTTGTTCCGACACTTTTAGCTTTCCTTTTGGAATATTATAAATCAAACCCCAATTCCGAAAATCTAAAAGCCAAAACTTTTCGCCACATAATTTGCGGAGCTGGTCCTCTTACGGTCGAACTTGGTGAGCAGTTCGAAGATAAATTCGGGATTAGAATTGTACATGGTTATGGACTTTCCGAAACGACCTGCTATTCCTGCTATTTGCCAGTCTCGCTATCAGATATTGAGCATAAGCATTGGATGCGCGATTTCGGCTTTCCATCAATTGGTTGCGCAATTCCTCAGAATGAAATGATGATCGCAGATGAAAATGGGAACGAAGTTGCGCCATCTCAAAAGGGCGAGATCGCGATTCGCGGCTTCAATGTCATGAAATATTATTATCATAATGACGAAGCTAACGAGAAAACATTTTCGTATGGCTGGTTTCGATCTGGTGATGAGGGATTTTACAAGCTTGATGAAAAAGGGGATAAATATTTCTTTATTACCGGAAGATTAAAAGAATTAATTATCCGTGGCGGAGTAAATCTTTCTCCATTAGAAATAGATGAAGTTATTGCACGCTGTCCTGGCGTGAAAGCAGGCATAGCTGTCGGTTTTGAAAATGATTTTTATGGCGAAGAAGTAGGTGCGTATGTACAGAAAAATGAAAATGTGAATCTCTCGGAAAAAGATGTTATTTCCTTCTGTAAAGAACATCTGCCATTCTCAAAAACACCTAAAGTAGTTATCTTTGGCAACGATATTCCTGTTACTTCAACAGGAAAATATCAAAGAAATAAATGCAAACCGCTCTTTGCAGAATGGCGGGGAGTACAGTTCCGGAAGGGTACGGGGAATTAACCACGGAGGGGCACGGAGGGGGACGAAGTTATAGAATTACTCGTTTCATTCCGTCTTTAAGATGCAAAACATTAAAGTTGAATAATAAACCGACTCTTTTATTTGCAATTTTTAAATATGTAAGGATTTGAGCCATGTGAATATCATGCAGCGCTTCCACTGATTTCACTTCGACAATAATTTCATTCTCTACTAAAAGATCTAAGCGATAACCACAGTCTAATTTTACTTCTTCATAAATCAACGGCAATGCTTTTTCTTTTTCAACCGACAACCCTGATCTTTTTAACTCGAAGTACAAACATTCCTGATATGCACTTTCTAATAATCCGGGACCCAAAGCCGAATGAACTTTCATCGCACACCCGATCACTATCCCTGTTTCTCGGCTATAAATCATCCTTCGTGCCCCTCCGTGCTGAACTCCGTGTATCTCCGTGGTTAATCCCCGATCCCATCGATACAAATATACTATAAAAATAATGAATCGCAACTGCAAAAATTATTGTAGTAATAGTTAATGAAAAAAGGATTCCAAACGACTAACCGCGAGATAAGCTGGCTGCAGTTCAATGAACGCGTACTGCAGGAAGCACGTGATGAACGAAACCCGCTCTATGAACGCATCAAATTTCTTGCGATCTATTCTTCCAATTTGGATGAATTTTTCCGCGTTCGCGTTGCCTCGCTCAGAAGTTTATTGAATCTTAAAAAAGCCGAGCATAAAGAATTAGAGATCGATCCGCGGGGCTTAATAAAGAAAATTCACCAGATCGTCGGCGCCCAGCAGGAAATGTTTGGTAAAATATTTCAGAAACAGATCATCCCTGCTCTTGCTAAAAACAATATTTATCTTGTCAATGAGACAGAGCTCTCAGCCGAACAAGCAGAGCAAGTCCGCAAATATTTTACCGTTAAAGTGCTGCCATTGTTGAAGCCGTTATTTCCCGCACGGACTACTGCCGATCCGTTTATCAATAATCGGAGTTTATATTTCGCCCTCGATCTTTTGCAGCGCGATGAGGCAATTGAAAAACCGGATGAAAGGAAAGAAAGAAATAGGGAATACGCAATTCTCGAAATACCCTCGGCTGAACTTCCCCGTTTTTTTACCCTTGAAAAAAAAGGGAAAAACATCTATGTAATGTTTTTGGATGATGTGATTCGTCTCTCGCTTCGCGAATACTTTGTTCGCAATGAAGTATTAGGCGCATACTCGTTCAAAATGACACGCGATGCGGAGTTGCATATCGACGATGAATTCCAGGGCGATCTTCTTGCGAAAATTCAGGAAGGTTTGGGAACGCGCAAGAAAGGCTTGCCATCGCGCTTCCTCTATGATCCCAATATGCCCGAGGAAATGCTGAAATATCTTTCGAAGTATTTTAAATTAAGCGAAGATGATCTCATCGCAGGCGGAAGATATCATAACTTCAGCGATCTGATGTCCTTCCCCAATCCCGGAATTCCAAGTCTGGAGAATAAACCGCAGCCGCCGGTAGCGCATCGCGATCTTGCAGATGCACGCTCGATATTCAGCGTCATGTCGCAAAAAGATATACTGTTTTTTTATCCCTATCAGACGTACGATTATGTTTTGCAATTTATCAATCAAGCAGCAAAAGATCAGGCAGTGATCGCTATCAAGATCACTCTCTATCGCGTTGCTACAAATTCTAAAATTGTCGAAGCTCTGAAAGAAGCTGCAAAAAATGGAAAAGAAGTTACTGCTTTTGTCGAGATCAAAGCGCGCTTCGATGAAGAGATGAATCTCTTTTGGGCTGGAGAGCTTGAACGCTCCGGCGTAAAAGTGCTCTATAGTTTTCCCGGATTGAAGGTGCATTGCAAACTTTGTATTGTGACACGTATCGAGCGCGGAGAAAAAAAACGGTACTGCTATCTTGCTTCCGGTAATTTCAACGAACAAACCTCGAAGATATATTCCGATGTTGGTTTATTTACTACCGATCCTCGCCTGACAAAGGAAGTAAAAGAAGTCTTTCAGATCCTTGGCAGAAAAGAGCGCTCTACAGAGTTTGACCACTTAATAGTCGCTCCGTTCACGATGCGGAAATTTTTCGAGAAGCGCATAGAAAAAGAAATTAAATTCGCCTCTGAGGGTAACCGCGCTGAAATTACCGTCAAGCTTAATAGTCTCGAAGATCTCGATATGATTGCCTGGCTCTATGAGGCAAGCAATGCCGGTGTCAAAATACGCCTGATCATTCGCGGGCTATGCTGTGCTATTCCAGGCGTTCCGGGTATGAGCGCGAATATCAGAGCGATCAGTATCGTTGACCGTTATTTAGAACATGCCCGTATTTTTATTTTCCATAATGGCGGTAATGAACGGTATTATGTAGCAAGCGCCGATTGGATGGCGCGAAATCTCACCCATAGAATCGAAGTCGGTTTTCCGATCTATGACGAGTCTTTGCAAAAGGAAATTCGTCAGTTTATCGATATGCAGTTACGCGATAATGTGAAAGCGAGAATCATTGCCAAAGGAAGAAATAATAAATATAAACGCGCTGCAAGCGGAGCGGAGAATGTGCAATCGCAAGTTGATTTTTATAAGTATTTGCGAGCAAAGCATAGGGTAAGTGAATAGAGACAGAGTTTTTCATGTCATTCCGAAGGAGCCGAAATTCGCGTAGCGAATTTTGGCGACTGAGGAATCCCCTGATAATTGGCAGAGTGTAACAGGCTACAAACTATAAGGGGATTCCTCACATCGTTTTTTTCACTGCGTGAAAAAAATCTCCGTTCGGAATGACACTATATCAAAATTTTTCCGGAAACTTTAAACACCCCTTCCAAAGTTATCTTACCGTTACTCATCAAGAACAGCTGAGGGACAGGCCCTGAGAAGCTGTAGCAACCGTTGAAGCCGCAAGGTTTTAAGTCAAGGTGCTAAATCCTGCCGAGGTGATTCGTAAGAACACCAAAGGAAAGATGAGCCGAAGTAAAACGATCTGTTGTTGGTTTTTAGTCGCTCTTTGACTAACAACTAAACACTACGTTTAGCCTATCGGTCGCTTTCCGATAGGTTTTTTCTTTTTAAAGAAATTTCCTACCGGATCACGACTGTCCTTCGCTCCGATTTTTCTGCTGTTTGAAATGAGTAATGGATTCGTTGGGGTGACCGGTGGTCGCCCCAAAGGGTTCGTGCGACCGCCGGTCGCCCCTACGAAAAACTTTTATTCTAAAAATTCAATAATAACAGCAATGAATATCGAAACAACTGCAATCCAAGCAACAACCCATGCCGACAAGCAATATGGAAGCATCGGCACTCCCCTTTATCAAACTTCTAATTTCCGATTTCGCTCTCCTGGTGAATCAACCGGATATGATTATACCCGCAGCGAAAATCCTACTCGCAACACATTAGAAAATGTTCTTGCCGAACTTGAAGGCGGTGCCAGAGCTGTTGCCGTTTCGACGGGAATGTCGGCAATTACAACCGTACTTACACACTTCGACGTTGGCGCGCATATCATCTGCACTCATGATTGCTATGGCGGTACGGCGCGGCTCTTGAATCTTTATAAAGATAAGGGAAAATTCGAGGTATCGTTCGTTGATCTATCCGATCCTCTCATTCTTCTTGATGAGATCAAGCCGAATACGCGATGTCTCTGGATCGAAACGCCGAGCAACCCGCTTCTGAATGTTGTTGATGTCGAAGCAATTTCTAAAATCGCTCATGCGAAAAAACTTCTTGTCTGTGTAGACAATACATTTCTCTCGCCATCTAATTTCCAGCCGTTCAAATTCGGAGCCGATGTTATCGCTCACTCGACGACAAAATGGCTGAACGGTCATTCCGATGTTTGTGGTGGAGCGATCATTTCGAAGACTGCCGAGCTTGGCGAGAGATTTCAATTCCTGGCGAATGCTCTTGGTACGACGACAGGAGTATTCGATAGCTGGCTCGTCTTGCGCGGAATAAAAACTCTTGGCGTCAGAATGCGGCAGCATGAAACGAATGCCCTGGCCATTGCAGAATTTCTTGAATCGCATCCGAATGTATCGGAAGTGTTTTATCCCGGTTTACCATCTCATCCGACCCATTTACTTGCGAAACGCTTGCAGACTGGTTTTGGTGGAGTGATCTCTTTCCGAGTTTGCGGCACATTCGAGAATGAAGTTCGTCATATACTTGGTTCGACCAAGATATTTGCATTGGCAGAATCTCTCGGCGGAGTCGAATCGCTCATCGAGCACCCTGCAACGATGAGCCATGCTTCGATGGGCGAAGTGCTTCGCGAGAAAGCCGGAATAACGAATGATATTATTCGTATCTCCATTGGAATCGAACATATTGATGATCTTCTTGCCGATCTTGAGCAGGCTTTGGATTTCTCCACTCTTCATATACAGCAATTTGCTTATTCTTCAAAAGAGGAGGTTGCAATATGAGTAAACAAAATATTTTACAAATCGAAAATTTCTCTCTCGACTGCGGCGAAATTCTCCCGAATGCAGAATTTTCCTATAAGACCTATGGGACGTATAAGAGTTACGAGAATTCATCTAATGCAGTTCTTGTCTTCCACGCTCTGACAGGTAATGCCGATACCACTGAATGGTGGAGTGGCGTCATCGGAGAAAATAAGATTATCGATCCGAAAAAACATTTTATTATCTGCGCTAATTTTGTGGGAAGCTGCTATGGGTCGTCGGGTCCCAAGTCCAAAGATTTTCCCCAAATCACAACGCGCGATATTGCCCGACAGCATCTAGCAATTCTTGATTCTCTCGGAATTGAAAAAGTCTCGCTTAGCATTGGCGGCTCGATGGGCGGGATGGTTTTGCTCGAACTTGCTATTCTTGCTCCGAATCTTTTCGAGAAGATCATTCCGATTTCCGTCGGTGCTTCGCATTCTGCTTGGCGAATTGCATTCAGTTCTGTTATTCGCAAAACCATCGATGCATTCGGTGAAACTGAGGATGACTATAAGCGTGGAATGCACCTTGCTCGCCAAAGTGCTATGACTTCCTATCGTTCAAGTGCTGAATTTGACGGCCGCTTCGGAAGAGATATTGCCGGAGAAGTTTTCGAAGTTGAAAATTATCTCGAGCATCAAGGTGAAAAGATCGTCAGTCGCTTTTCGCCACACTCTTACCGCACTCTTACAAAAGCAATGGAGCTATTTGATATTTCCGGTTCTTTGGATCAAATAAATGCTGAAGCTCTCCTCGTCGGTTGTACTTCGGATATTCTCTATTCCGAAAAAGAGATCAAAGATTTGGCATTGCGGCTTCCAAACGCAAAATATAAATCGCTTGATGCTCCCTTCGGTCATGATTCATTTCTCGTTGCGCAGGATAAACTTGCAAAGCTTATCGGTCCGTTCATTAATGCAAAAGTTAAACAAAGAGAGGAGATCTTCGCATGAGTTTAATATTGATTGATAGTGAGGTTGAAGTTAGTCGCAAGCAAAACTTTCGCGATAATCCGAACCTTCAGATTCTTCGCTTCGCTCAGAATGACACGCCGAAAAAATCCACCCGCACTCTTCGCATCGGACTTTTCGGCTTAGGCGTCGTCGGAAGCGGCGTTTGGCGGATGCTGGAAACCAAGCGTAATGAATTTTATGATCGCTTCGGCATCGATGTCGAGATCGCAGGGATTTGCGTCCGAGATATGCTCAAAGAACGCGATGCCGATCTGCCACGAGAGATTGTTCGCTCCGATGCAGATGAATTACTACTGGATGATTCCATCGATGTTATCATAGAGCTTATCGGCGGCAGATATGAGGCATTGGATGTTATCGAAAAAGCGCTCAGCTCGCGGAAACATGTTATCACCGCTAATAAATTAGTCTTGGCTCATGAATTACCACGGCTCAGAAAACTTGCTGATCGCAACGGAGTCAATCTTTTCTATAGCGTTTCGGTTTGCGGTAGCGTTCCGGTGCTGAGAGCGTTGGATGATCTTCGTATTGGCGATACGATAAAATCGATTCAGGGAATCGTCAATGGCTCGACGAATTTTATCCTGACCAGTATGACGAACTATGGGCTTTCATACAATGAAGCTCTTGCCGAAGCTCGTATCAAAGGATTTCTGGAAGCCGATCCGACCCTCGATGTTTCTGGCCAGGATGCTGGACAGAAATTATCGGTGCTGATCTATCATGCATTCGGAAAACATATAACGCCGAATCAAATTGAAACGACCGGTATAGAAAACATTACTGCCGATGATGTTGAAAGAGAATCGAAGAATGGAAATGTCATAAAACTTATCGCAAGTGCTTCACTTGATGAATCGGGAAAATTAGTTGCTTCAGTAAAACCAAAATCATTGCCACGCTCTCATGTCTTTGCAACGACATCGGATGAATTCAATGCTTTGGAAATCATCGCTCATCATGCAGGACCGCAAATATTGCATGGCAAAGGCGCAGGAAGTTTCCCGACTGCATCGGCGGTGATAAGTGATGTTCTGGAGTTATTGCGGGAGCAATATTAATTTTTTAGAGGCGACCGGTGGTCGCCCAAAGCGGGATCGGGCGACCACCGGTCGCCCCTACGATCTCAATTATTTCTTCTCGATTACCGGCTCTTTCGATCCTGCGACGTTGGTACCGCTTAAGGTATTGCCCGGCAGATCCTTTTGTGCTGCATCCGTTGGCTTCGGCGCAATATAATGAATAGCCGAAGTCCTCTTAGGGGCGCTTAGGTGAGACTGGTCTGTAGGTACAGAAACCGGGGAAATGGTCTCCTGAGGCGCCGTCTGGTTAATGACCGGCTGAGTAATATGTTTCGGGGTTGATACATTGCTTTGTGTGGTCTTCTCGCCAATAATGGAATGAATTCCATATCCGCCGAGAGCAGATACTGTGACCATGGAAGCCGTGATGATGGCACTCATTTTTGATGCGAACATCGTTTTGAGTAAAGTTGCTTTTGCTGCCGGAGCTAGTGTTGAAGCTGCATCAGCTGTTTCCGAAGTGAGCGCTGCTGCCGTGCCCATGCCAAGCGTCGTAAGAACTGCGCCGCGCATTTTCCGTGAAGGCGTGGTCAGGACTTCATCGCGATGGATGACATTCTTCAGTACTAACTCGGAGCGGAATGATTTCCGTAGCGCATCGCTCGAAGCCAGAGAGATCAGGAAATCCTGTTCCTGCTCACCGTTTAATTCATTATCGATAAATGCGCTGATCTGATCGTGTTGTGTCATAACTAAGTATATTCTTTCTTAAACTTTTTTTATTTGTCATTCTGAGCGAAGCGAAGAATCTGAGCTTTCATACTACCGAAATGTTAGATTCTTCGCTTCGCTCAGAATGACATGCGAAAATTACTTCTTCTCGCCTTTCAGCTCCAGCCATGCTCCGACTATTGTACGGAGTCTTTCTCTGGCGCGATGGGCTCTGGCCCGGACGTTTGCGGCATTCGTCCCCATGATGCCGGCGATCTCTTCATAGCTATAGCCGACGTACTCGCGCAAAATAAATGCTTCGCGCTGATTGAACGGCAATTGTGCTAACGCTGCTTGCAGCAATTCCCGAAGATCGGCATTCTCGATATCATGCGTCCGCAAAAATTGCTCCGAATCTTCCGGCATTTCTTCGAGCGAGAAATTCGCGATGCCGCGATTATTGCGGATCGAATTCAGGCAGAAATTTCGTGCTACGGTAAACAGCAGACCCGAAAACTTTTTGATCTCGACCCGTTCGCCGCGCATCTTATACATCCGCATCCAGATATCCTGGAAAAGGTCTTTTGCCTCAGCTTCATTTTTCAGAAGCCGCATGCAGTAGATATAAAGCGACCGTTCGTATGCATCATAGAGCGTACGAAAAGCAAGATCATTACCTGCTAAAAAATTGTGAAAGAGCTGAGTTTCCCTGTCTGGAGTGAGGGAAGCGCTCCCCTCTATAAATTCAGTTTCTTCAGATAACCCGAATACCTCATCCGTCCGAACCGCTTCTGCGGGCAATATGACTTTCAGCTTATTTTTCACTTATATATTTGCCCGACGTAAGATTCCTTTACTATAAGACACATAAACCCATTGATTTGTGACAAACAGGGACAAAATAATACCCCAAATAGCAAGGATGAGAGATGAAAGATAATGGATAAAAATGACGGAAATTGCCCTGTAAACACTTTACTTTCAATAACTTCACTAAGTAGTTTTAGCTGCCTACCCGCTCATTTTTTGCGAGGTGAGGTATTTTCCTGAGGTAACCCACAAATATTCAAAATTGTCATTCCCGTGAAAACGGGAATCCAGAGGAGGCTTTGCTTTGGATTCCCGTTTTCACGGGAATGACGTGAGAAGGCCCGCGCAGTGTGCCCCTACGATCCGCGAAAATCCGTCCCATCCGCGTCATCCGTGTGCCCCCCGGAATTTCCCTGCAACGTTTCCAACTGCGAGGTGTTTTCTTCCATGCACGTACGCTTCTAAAAATTCATGCTCGCAGATTTCCACAGAAAATATTTTTCCCGATTGCTCGCACTGCTAGGGTTCGGACCAAGCTCTGTCACAGTGCATTTATAAGCGGCACGAAGGCGCTAGCGGCGAAGTTTAATCAAAAGCTTTTTCTATTCGAATCCGGTAATTGTATATGAAAGTAATACTCGCAATAATCACTTCTATCCTCATCACTTTTACTACTACTCCAAAGATATATTCACAATGGGTTTATGCGAACGGACCTTATGGCGGTTCGGTGAACTGCTTCTTTGTGAACGACTCTAATATCTATGCTGGAACTGGATCTGGCGTTTGGGGAGCGACTGAGTCAGGATTACCTACAGGATCCATCACAGCAAGTGTCTGGTGTCTTACGGCAATCGGTACGACCCTTTTTGCAGGAACCGACACGGGCGTTTTTCGATTGACCGATAGCGGAAGATGGACTTGGGCAAGTGACGGTCTTCCGTCTTATTCCTATATCGAAGCATTAGCGGTCAGCGACACTAACCTCTTTGCTGGGACTGAAGCAGGTGTGTTTCTTTCAACAAATAAGGGAACAAGCTGGGTGTCCTCGAACGCTGGCCTCGGTACTTACATTGTTCGTACTTTTGCTATTAGTGGGACGAATTTCCTGGCTGGGGTTTATAACGGCGGGGGCATTTTTCGCTCGACCAACAAAGGTGCAAATTGGAATTCAGCGAATAATGGCATTCCACCAAACGTTCTGGTTTATCAATTTGCTTCAATTGGTAATGCCCTCTTTGCAGCTACTGACAGCGGCGTTTTTCGCACGACTGATACCGGCTCAAGTTGGACAATAACCAATCTTCATTTCTCGGCAGATGGAATTGTGGCGTACGGATCAACACTCTTTGCTGCAACCGATGGTGTCGAATTCTCAACTGATGAAGGAGTAACATGGAATCAAATTGAAAACGGCTATATGCCCAGCAGCGTCCATGCAATTGTGGTTTACGATACGTCTCTTTTTGCAGCATCTACCGGTAGCGGTATCTGGTCTCATTCGCTATTGGGTCTCAATGCTGTTTCGGAAAAGAAAAATACTTCGCTTTCCCTTGCTTGCTTCCCCAATCCCGCAACAACATCAACGCGCATTTCCTATTCTATTCCGCAGCATAGTGATGTACTCATCGAGGCATTCGATGTGATAGGCAGATCGGTTGCACAGATTATGAGTGGTACAAAAGATGCCGGGGCTTATGAGGCTATGTGGGATACGAATTTGCTTCCGGCAGGATCGTATATTATCCGGCTTACTGCCGGTGGCGAGAGTGTTTCGAAGGTTGTGGAAGTGGTGAAGTAGGGAACGAAAAAAAATTAATGACAGTCCCTTTGATGTTCTTCTAACGACTAAAGACTAATAACTAACGACTACCCATCATCCTGCAAACTCCCCCGTATCCCATTTCTTCGGCTCCAATTCATTGCGATAGTGTTTGACATACATCATGTAATTTGCCGAGCCTTCGGTTACCATTTCTTTTTCTGCATCCGATAAATGCCGAAGCACCTTTGCTGGAATACCGGCGGCAAGCATTCCGGGAGGGATGTGTGTGTGCGGAGTAACGACTGCTCCGGCAGCGACGAGTGAGCCTTCGCCGATCACCGCTCGGTCGAGCACAACGGAATTCATTCCAATGAGCGCGCCATCTTTTACCGTGCAGCCATGCAGGATCGCTCCGTGACCGACAGTAACATTTTCGCCGACATGTGTCGGATTCTTGAAATGCGTTACGTGAATAACGACATTATCCTGAATGTTAGAATTTTTCCCGATGCGGATGCGCTCGACATCTCCGCGGATCACAACATTAAACCAGACGCTGACATTTTCTTCGAGCACGACATCCCCAATGATTCTTGCTCCATCGGCGATAAAACATGAGGGATGTACCTGAGGGGTTTTGCCCTGGAATTCGTAAAGTTTTCCGGATTCGACTTTTTCATTCATAGGATAATAAAAGAGTGAATTGCATTCGTTGGTTCCATTCCAATTGTTCATATTTATGTCATCCCGAAGGAGCCGAAATTCGCGCAGCGAATTTTGGCGACTGAGGAATCCCCTGATCATTGGTAGACTTTCACGGGCTACAATCTGTCAGGAGATTCCTCACATCGTTTTTTCTGCTAAAGCAGAAAAAATCTCCGTTCGGATGACATATAAAATAAACTTTGCATACTTTTCCCAAAAAAGTGTTATATTTGCATAGACCTATGTTCATGAAAACGAGACTATATAGTTTGCCTCTCGTAATCCTCATTGTTGTTTTTTGGGGTAACTCATTATGCGCTCAGCAATTAGCGCATGTCAGCCTTTCGCCGTATTTCGACCAATTACCTGCTTCACCCGAGTTTCCCGATAGCGCCGAGCTTGCTAAGGCCAATCCGGATAAATTGGAAAATCACGACGACCTCAATTCGTTAGAAATCAGTGTAACATCGGCTATTAAAACTAATCCTCCGCCAGACGAAGGAAAAGTAACCACGGTTTTTGAAAATGCATTGCTCAAGAATCCCCCTACAGCTCCTGTATTCACTTTAAAAAATGAGACTCCGGCAATTAAACATGCGTATGATTCATTGCTTGCCGCATTAAAAGATATGCAAGCAGTAAAGGTCGAATACTCTCAAAATTTCCGCTGGCTCGAAGATGTCTATAGCAAGCGCGTGCGGACTGTGAATGAGAATCTGCAGAAAATGCAATTGGAAAATCCTTGTAGCGGAAATTCCGAATGCCAATCCGAGAGGCTTCGCATGACCAATAATGCCATCACTGCTGCAACGCGCTCGAAGATCACCGGCGAGGAATATCTGCTGTTTATTTATCTTGCCAGAGTAAAAGCAGATTTTGTCCAAGTCGATAATATTCTCGCTATCAGCAAATACGGCGATGAAGCCCGGAGTAAAGAAGCAAAAGGTCTTTTCCTCGGCGCGCAACGAGATGAGGCGCTGCTGCTCACCGATGTGGTCGAGCGATTGAAACTTGAGCGCATTACTATTTCCAATTGTGCACGGTTGGCGCAGAATACGCGCTAAAGAATTCTTACTGAAATTTCAAACGATGTCATTGTGAGGAGACCTCTTGCGGTCGACGAAGCAATCTAAAATCTTAAAATTTGTATCACTGTTCAAGATTTTAGATTGCTTCGTCGTCGCTAGTGCGACTCCTCGCAATGACATTTAGGAAATTATTATCGAGCCTTAAATTTTTCGTATTTTCGTATTCATGGAAACAAAAGATTCACACCCGATCTATACCCATCGCTGGCTTAGCGCCATCATTTTTGCTATTGCCATCTGTGTTGCAGCCGGAATGCTTTCGAATGCCTGGCGCAAGACGCATTATATTTCCGAGACCATTAAAGTCACCGGACTTGCCGAAAAGAATTTCGTTTCCGATCTTATTGTCTGGAGCGGCTCGTTCAGCCGCAAGATGATGTCTATGCAGGATGCATTCGCTGCTTTGAAAAAAGATGCCGATGCCATTCAGAAATATCTTGTCGGTAAAGGCGTAAATGGAAAAGAGATCGTCTTCAGCGCCATCAATATCAATAAAGAATATAAAAATACGTACGACGATAAAGGCAGAATAAAAGATACGTATTTCGACGGATATACACTGACACAAAGTGTCGATATAGAATCGAAAGAAGTAGATAAGATCGAAACCATGTCGCGCGAAGTAACGGAGCTTATCAATAGTGGTATTGAATTTAACTCGCAGGATCCGCGGTATTATTATACAAAACTTGCCGAACTCAAATTAGAAATGCTAGCCTCGGCAACTGCCGATGCTAAAGCGCGAGCCGAGCGTATAGCCAAAAATGCCGGAGGCGGTCTTGGCGGATTGCGTAATGCGGCAATGGGAATTTTCCAAATCACCGGACAGAATTCCAATGAGGAATATTCCTATGGCGGAAATTTCAATACGTCATCCAAGAATAAAACTGCTTCGATCACCGCAAAATTGGAGTTTGGAATAGATTAATTTTTTGCCTTCCCCCCGTAACTCTGACCCTCGAAACGTGTTTAGTTAGAGTTAATTTCCCCCGGAATTCTTTTGGTAGTGTTAGCGAAGTATTGTACTTATAACGTTAATAATTTCTTTTGTGAAGAGATTTCTTGGTATTTTTCTTGCTTTTTTCTTTGCCCAAAATTTTTACCTTCCAACTCTCCGGTGCCAGCCAGAAGGGGATGACTCCTTGACCTATTATTGGCATCAGGCATTTTTTGACGAAATACGGAGTGATTTTGGGGCGGCGATCATTGATTTTAAGCGCGTTCATGATCTGTGCGAAACTGAGACGCTTGATATTACCGAGTGGTATCGGGCAACGTCATGGCTCGGCATTGCCCGCGCCGAAGCAGCATTCCGAGATACAATAGCTTTGCGGTATGCTCTTGGAAGAGCTCTTGCAAATCATTTCTGGAACTTCGAACTTCTTCGGAACGTGAAAGTTTTCGATACGCTCTGCGGAAAGCTATGGGTGGACTCGGTATATAGTTATTGGAGTAAGATCCGAGAAAATGATATGGCTTTCTGGCATTCGCAACCCTCGATTATTTTGCGTCCGACAAATCTTGAGTCAAAAAAATATCCGCTTTTGGTCGTGCTTCACGGAGGGAATGATTGCTACCAGCGTATTGTAAAGCGGCTTGCATTGTTGCCGGACAAATTGCAAATCGTGATCGCCGTTCCTGCCGGAGTTCACAGGATGTCGGACGTGATAAATTCCTGGGATGACGATACTGTTGCCGGCGAGGAGAAAATCGGCGCACTTATTGCCGAACTCTCGAAAAATCAATATGTCGATTCGACCAATATTTCTCTGCTCGGATTTTCGCAGGGTTCGCAGATGTCCTACGAATATTCTCTCGACCATTCGGATCAGATCACGAATGTTTTCGCATTCGCCGGTTTTGCACCTGCAAAGAATACTACAGAGAGAATAAAAAAAGCTGCAGGGCATCATCTCAGGTATGTCGCAGTTTCCGGTTCAACTGATGCTGCTGATTTTCTGAACTCCACGCGTGAACTCCAGCAGAATGTACAAGCGGTGGGCATACCGTTCGAAATGAGGATCGAAAACAGCCTCCCGCACGGATTACCGCTCAATATGACGGAATATTTCGAAAAACTCTGGAAAGAAAATCAAGAGCAAAAGGCAAGTGATCAGAAGCAGCGGAATCTGCTCCGGACGCGATAAACCCGAATTTACAAGGAAAAATGATCTTCTAAGTACAGATACCTGTCATTCCCGTGAAAACGGGAATCCAGAAAGGGATCTTCGTCCTGGATTCCCACTTTCGTGGGAATGACAATTTCAAACTGAGCCAGTACTGTCTTCATTATCAAGTACCGTCTTCATTATATTGGCTGAATTTATTATACGGTTTTTTGCGTTCTTAAAGAAGGCTAAAACCATAATTTTTTCGTATTATCAAGGAGACCACAATGGCAACAAAAAGTTTGAATAAGGCGAGTTTAATCGGTCATGTCGGAAAGGATCCGGAGGTTCGCTATACGAACAATGGGAAGGCAGTCGCCACCTTTGGACTAGCAACCAGCGAATCGTGGAAAGATCAAAGCGGCGCTATGCAGGAACGGACAACATGGCACAATATCGTTGCCTGGGAACGAGTTGCCGAGATATTCAACCAATATGTAAAAAAAGGTTCGAAACTTTATATTGAAGGACGTATTCAAAACCGTTCGTATGACGACAAGGACGGAGTAAAAAAATACATATCGGAAATTGTCGTAACAGATTTTATTTTTCTTGACAGCAAAGGAACAGGCGGGACCTCTTCCAATGGAGAACGATCGTATGGCGGCACTCCTCAGTCGCAGCAATCAAATGAACCGATGGCGCCGGTTGGCGAATTCGATCAGGGTGTCCCCGACGCTGATCTTCCATTTTAACTAAGTAATTATCGTGCTTTCAAAAAAGAATACCGATTTCAAGGTAGGCATTACCGTGCTTTTCGGGATTATTGCGCTTTTGCTTGGAATTGCCTGGGCAAAGGGCTGGCATCTTGGTGGTGTTCACAATATCCTGCATGCACGCTTCCCTACTGCCGGCGGTATTGAAGCAGGCGATCCGGTTTTTATCCGCGGCATCAATCACGGGAAGGTTACGGAAATACATTCACCGCCTGGCAAAGAAGTCGATATTACAATGGATATTGATCAGCCTGAAGAATTGCATAAAGATGCAACGGCGATGATCATGATGCTCGAACTCATGAGCGGGAAAAAAGTTGAGATCGATGGAGGTACAACGGGGACGTTCGATCCTGCTAAAGATACGCTTCAAGGCTCTTTCCCCGGCGATATCAGTTCTCTCGTTGCCGTCCTGAGTTCACTTTCGGGAAGCCTGCCTGCTATTACAAAAAATGTCGATTCCGTTCTTCGGAATCTTACCGATTTCTTCGATAATGGAAAGTTTAAGACTAAAGCTTATGCCGCTATTGATGATGCCGATGCAACAGTGAAAGATCTCCGCAATGTATTACTGGAAAATCGCGGAGCGCTGAAACGCACTATTGATCAAGCCGACGTTCTTACGCGCGAATTAAATAGCACGATCGTTTCCATGCGACCCGGCGCCCAGGCGCTGATCGATTCGATGCGTGTCTTCGTTCGTAAAGCAGGAGTGACGCTATCCGGAGCCGACTCCTTGCTCGGAAGCCTCAATGATATGCTGGCTCAAGCCAAAGATAAAAAATCTTTCCTCTATAAGATAACCACCGATACCGAATTTGCGAACCGGTTTGATTCACTGCTGATATCCGGACATAAATTGATCCAACAAATTCGCTACGATGGCGTGAATGCCAACATTCGTTTCTTCAACAGCGCACAGCCGGTAAAATAAAAAAAACGCCCTCTCCCATGTACTCATGGGAGAGGGCTGGGGTGAGGGCTCCCCCTTCCCCAATTTTTAATTTCAAATTTTTAATTTTTAATTACCTTGCAGCTTTCTCCGCCCAGCTGCGCAAAGTAAATGCCTGCCGGATAGCTCTGCATATCCACATGCAAGCTCGCCTGCCCTGCCGGAAGCTCCCGTCGCAGAAACGATCTGCCAAGCGCATCGAAGAGTTCGAAGACTGCCGGTTCTTGCAAGGCAGAGAATTGGAAATCGGCAGAGGAGGTAGTGGGATTGGTGAGGAGTGAAAATTTTTGAGTTACTTGCGGCTGTGCTGCAACAGCATCCTCTAATTCTGAAAACGGACGACGCCAAATACCTGTTGTTGTTCCGACAAAAAGATAATTAGAGACTACATAAATGGTCTGAATATTTCCAGTGATACCTGTGTTAATTCCATCCCATGTTTCACCAGTATCTGTTGAACGAATCAAACCCTTTTTCTTATCAATAACATAAAGTACCGAACCATGAGCAATCATTGTAGAGACGCCGGAAGAATCAATACTCGAATACATTTTATCCCAATGAAGCCCAGTATCGTTTGATCTTAATATTCCCATGTTGGTCCCAGCAAAGAGGTAACCATTGTTGGCAATAAGATTATAGAGGAGAAGACTATCAAAAATAGGGGCTTGTATTTTATTCCATATTATGCCATCATAGGATCTAAAAAGAGGTCCGATTGTACCGCCGATAATTACATTTCCCAAAAGTGCAAATGAACTTAGCCCACCCCAGTTCCAAGTTCCACCTTCTGAATCAGTCGGAGACCAAGTTAGCCCTTCATCTATTGAACGCAACGCTATATCTCGCCCAATTACACGTACACTATCTTGGCTATAACTACAGTTCATAAGCAAAGTAGAACCGAGATTTACTAACGAATATATAATGTATATTTGCGGTGAGTCGACTTCTGTCCAGCTTTTGCCATAGTCAGAAGAACGAAAAAAGCCTGTATTCGGAGGGACTGCCATCCATGGTGTAACAAGTCCACCAATAAAAAAATACTTACCTTTAGAAAGAAGAACATAATCGTAGCCACCTCTGAATTTTATAGAATCTATAAAATCCCAGGTCAATCCATTATCTGTTGAATGGACGACACCTCTGAAACCACTAGCTATAAGATTAATGGAATCACCAGCAAATGACTGTGCCCCGCTTTGTGAAGGATCATGTAAAGCTGATGTAAAAGGATCATCTAAGAAAACCCATTGTGCACATGCATTTGATGTAAAACAAATTACTGTGATCAGCGCTATTAGGGCTGTTTTTTTTTTCATACTCTATACAAATATAAGATTTTTGTCAATATATAATTAAAGACACATTTTTCTTATTGAAAGTTACAAATCCTCATTATCTATTACCCACCGACTCTTTGAAGAAGGAGTCCACGACCCCCGCGTCCAACAGAAATTGCACGTCCACCAATATCGACCGATGGAGGGGTACAACCCGAGCTATGACATGTGGCGTTATTTGAAGTAAAAGGCAGAGCTGGCTTACAGTCATTAGGATCCCCGACACCTAAAAGCGGGGTATAAACTGGGTCTCTAACGAGAATCTGACCATAGATAGTTTTGCATATTTGGCAACTAATTTTGCAATAAGCTGAGCTATTCAAACAGGCTACTGGTGTGCCTCCCTGATTTTCTGTACCGCTGCATTGCGTATGAAAATATATTTCTACAGGTTTTTTTGTTGGACAAACGGAAGCATAATTCGGAATTATGTTTGAATTCTTTGCATCTTTATTTCTTAATATTTGAAATATTGCTAACCAAATTGCAGATTCAAAAGAAGAATCCCAAGGACTGCCTGCGATGGAACTTATTGGATATGGTATGTTAGGATTATAGTATGGTAAAGCCATACATTGTGGAGTAGGCTTGTTCCCCTGAGAAGCTGCTGAAACATTAAGTTCTTTGATGAATATCTGGAGCGGTCCATTAGGTGGTAGAATACGATAACAACAATCAGCATTTATCATACATGGTGGGTTTGAATTCCCTATAGTTATTGGGAAGTCAGTGATGTTCCACTCCCAGCAATCCATGGAACCCAATTTGGATTATTTGTACCATTTGGATTAAGGGCAAGTGGTGGTATATCTACTGGACAATAAATATTATCCGTATTACTCGTAGGAACCAGCTCAAATGGGCTATTGTAAAACATGGGTGCTGCCAAAGAGGGGTTGTTATTGGGCTGCATATTCGCGCTAAAGTTAGCAATTGTTTGCCCTGAATTTTATGTATCATTTCCATTCGCACAACTTCCCCCGCACCCACATTCACTTCCTCCATTGCCTTGACAAGGAGGATCTAAAACGGGAACGCCACCGATAAATTGCGTATGACCTTGCGTAATTAAATTGGAAGGCATGCCATAAGCAGGCGCACTTCCATTTGGAGTAATAGACATGGAACTGCCAAAAAGCATACTGCCAATTTGCCCGGCTGTCGGAATGCTTCCATCGGAATTGGCAAGAAAGGTATGTCCGTTCAGAATCAGGTTTTGTTGCATGGATGGGTGTAGTATTTAGTTGGTAGTCTTTAGTCGTTCGTTATTTGATCGCTTTCCTCTTGGCTTTCAGGGAAATTATCCGGCGCATCCGGGCGAAATGAAAGTTGGAGCGGAGAATTATATCGAATGCAAGCGCAAGATAAAAATTCAGATCACTTTCCATCAGTGCAAGCGTAAGAATTGCCGACATGAAAATCCACGTAGCGATAAGTACTGCCATCAGCTTTTTGCAATCCGAAACGGTTAAAGGTTTTTTACTCATATATTTTTTTTCTTAAAATCTCCGGCTGGGCTATTCATTTCCAGCCGGAGTAGTCATCATCATGCATCATCATATTGAAGCTCCCGTGACAGGAGCGTTTGGTCGGATCAATTCTTCGCGAATTTATTCAGGCGGAAGTGATAATTTTTTTCCGTCATATCGATAAATTCATTTTGCATCCCGATACGAATTGTATCTAAAATTCTGACGCGCATATCGCGGTCCTTAATGTGCTGCTCGATCTGCAACTCGGCTGCGACCTGCTCCGCTTTGCTCGTCATTCGGTGATGAAGCGCTTCGATCTTCATCTCGATCTGCACGATCTGCGCAGCGTATGGCTCGCAGTCCGGACAGAATTCATCGTTCCGGCTTTTATCCGAAGCGCGGACACACCAGCGAACCGGCTTGCCGCATGAAGCGCAGAAGCTTGTCAGTGTGGTCTCGCGCTGTCCGTTAGTCGTCATGATACTACCTCGCCTTTGTGATAAGCAATTTTCGGTTTCACTTCCGCGTCGCGCTGTTCGCACTGCATCACGAAGCTCACGGCACGTTCGCGGATCTCGCGGATAGATCTCGGCTGCTCGGCAAAGAATCTGATGTCGTCTTCGAAATCATCCGGCAACGATGCAAGCGTGATCTCGCCGCGCGAACAATTCTTGATCTCATCATCCAGTCGGATTTTCAACGCCCTCGCTTCGAGCATATCATCCAAGATTTCTTCACGTTTTTCCGGCTTCACGGTCTTGGCGGAATCAACATCGTCGATACCGGAGCCAATGGACAAACCTTCTCGCCGAACGGCGCGGCTGGTCCTACGTGGAAAAGCACTTCGCGCACAATTGTTCTTACCGCTGATACCTTAACGACCGGGCAGACGCTTATCGGTACACCGTTGCAATTTACCGCGGCGGATACTCAGTCCACATACGCATTTGATCTTGACATCACCGATACATCCAGCTCGGCTCCGGGAATAAAAATCGGATTTGCCTTTCCTGCCGGTGCGTCATTCCGAGGGAAAGTCTTTGGCGAAGATTCGACTTCGAAGCAATGGCATTCGGAGCTGATCACTACGACTGCCACAGCGACCGGTGCATATCAAATGCAGAATGCAACTGGCGGAATAATTTTTATTCATGGCGAAGTGGCGATAGGCTCGACGGCGGGAAATGTGATCTTCGAATTTCTGAAGAATACATCCGGCACGGCAGGCGTCCTGAAGTATTCGCGCCTCAGCTGGAAGAAAGTTCTGTAAAATTTTATGGAAGTCGGAGTACTCGATGAACCGATCAAGTGTAAGCGCGGACAGACATACGATGAGACATTTTATTTCAACGATGAAACGGGAAGTCCTGTCGATGTCAGCGCCTATACTGCAACGCTTGTTCTCCGCGAGAATCCTCTCGCGCCGGTGGCAGCAACGGCAGTATGCACGCTTGTCGGAACGAACGGCTTCCGTGTGGTGATCAGCTCGGCTGCAACTGCGGCGCTCAAGGTCAGAACGTATAAAACGGATCTGCGAATGGCGGCAGCGGGACCGGTAGTGGATTTCGGATTCGAAGGCGATTTCATTGTGGAAGCGCCGATAACGCAAAGTTAACATGGCAATCTACGTCACGCGCAACGGAGCATCGAGGGTCGTTACGCGAACGCAGAAAGGCGATCCGGGAATATCCGGCGTTCTGCCGATGATCGATGTGCTTGACGATGCAACGCTTCTCGTCAAGACAGCGCACCGGATCATGGATACCGATCTTGCCATCTTAAGTCTGCCCTGGGCGACAGCGGCGATCGGCGATCCGATAGAAGTTTTTGGATACGGACTCGGAGGATTCAAGATCCCGGTCCCGGCAGGAAAGGTGATTCACTTGCTTGGCTTCAGTAATTCGACGCTGACCGATGGCACGGATTATATCGCATCGGAGCATCAGTTCAGTTTTGTAAGGCTTCGGTGTATCGCGGCAAATGAGTTCGTTGCGGAAATGTATGATTGCTCGACTAAGTAAAATTTTATTTTTCCTATGCCTTGCAATGCCGGTGATGGCGCAACGCGATTCGTGCCGGTGTGATTCGCTCCGCATCATCTGCGACTCGCTTGTAAAGGCGCAAGATGTGGAGATCGGACAGCTTCGCAGAGCGCTCGATCGGAGAGATAACGAATTGCTTTTGCAGGAGCGAATTGCCGTCATGAGTGATACGATTCATACACAATTCTTCCGCGATCTCGATTTCGAACTTGCCGAGCAGCGACGGATGAGCGGCATGAATACAAAATATTTCGTCGCAGCGACGGTAATGATCTTAGGACTTTCAATTTTATTTGGACATATCAGATGAAAAGAATTTTACTCATAGTTTCGGCTTTATTTTTTAGCTTCTCGCTTGCCTCGGCGCAAACGGATTATGTTGCCGGTAAGACCGCGCCGCAGCTCAAGACTTTCCTTACGCTTTCGAATGTAGAAAATACTGCGCTCTCGACGTGGGCAGGAACGTCAAATGTTACTACGCTCGGCACGCTCACTACGGGTACATGGAATGGCTCGAAAATCTCCGAGGCTTATGGCGGCACAAATCAATCGACCTATACAACAGGCGATGTCCTTTATGCGTCGGCATCGAATACGCTGTCAAAATTAGCGATCGGTTCTACCGGACAATATCTGAAGGTGGCTTCCGGCATTCCATCCTGGGCTAGCATTTCGGTTTATACATATTCCACGATCACCGCCGATCAAACGGCTACTGTTGCGAATTTTTACTGGACGAACAAGACCTCCACTCGCGATGTCGTAACGCTTCCATCTTCTGCTACTATCGGAGATAGAATTGCCATTGTCAACGATCCGACGCTGAACACCGGCTGGAAGCTCGCACAGCCAGCCACGACGAAAATTTATTGGGGATCGGCTGCGACAACTGCCGGGACAGGCGGCTATATTCAATCAACAGCTGCCGGTGATGCTATCGAAGTAGTCTATCAGAAAAACGATGGCACGAATAATCTTTGGTATGTAGTTTCCGCGCAAGGACAGTTGACAGTGAACTAATGAAATTTCTGATTCTCATATTCTCGCTTTTCGCTTCACTTGCCAATGGGCAGGTGATCGTTCATGCGGGTGTGCAGATCTCGCCGAATACAAATACACTCACATTCCCTACAACTGGCGGATCGAATACGAATGTTCTCACTACTAACGGTTCCGGCGTTCTCTCGTGGGCGTCGGCAGGCGGCGGTGGCGGCATGTCAAACCCCATGACAACAACAGGCGATCAAATCTATTCATCGGATAACTCCGGTACGCCTGCACGTCTTGGTATTGGAACGACAGGACAATTTTTAGGAACAGCAGGAACAACTCCGGCATGGCATACATTCGCAGGAACGACAAATCAGATTACAATTTCAAATTCAAGTGGCGATCTCACACTGGCAACGCCGCAGAATATCCATACAGGAGCAACGCCGCAATTCTTACGCTTAGGACTTGGCGCGGCGGCGGACGCAACGGCTTCACTCTATGTTTCACAAGCAATTGCCGCCGCTACTATTGCCAATGGATTTTGGATGCAGAATTCAAATGCAGCGACATCCGGCAATCAAATGTATTCTCCTGCCATCCATCTAACAGGGTTTGGATTCGGAACGACGGCAGGAACATCTCAAGCAATAGACTATCGTTGGTATATAGTCCCGACTCAAATAACAGTTCCCATTGGAACGCTCGTGCTTGATGCTTCAGTTGCCGGAGGCAGTTATACTACTCTCTTGAATATCCTCACTAATGGCGCAATGTCATTGCCTCTTAGCAGCATAAATGCAACGCGCACCGATGGATTTGTTCTAACGAATTTAACCGCCGCAACTTCGGGTCAAAAGCAACAATTTTCCCCATCATTAGTATTTTCAGGAACAGCAGATAATACTTCCTCCGGCGATGTCAGCGAAACAAATAAATTCTCCATACAAAACGAACCGCAAACCGTCGCAGGGACAACAACGGCGAATCTTACAATCAAAAAATCCATAGCGGGCGGTGCGTACTCCGAGGTATTTGGTATTACGAGTGCGGGGGCATTTAGAATAAACGGCTCTAAAATTGGGCAAGGGATTCAATATGGAGATGCAAATGGAGTCCTTAATACACTTCAATTTTCAACTGTAAACCGAGTCGCCTATGCTTCTTCTGCAAATTTTACATTTGGGTTGAACGCTAACTCTCATTTTTGGTACGACGGAGGGAGTACATTTAATCTCGGTATTGGTAAAGGTATTTCCGACGCCGCTTCGTACCCTCTTCATCTTTGGGGATCCGACGCTGCCACAAATACTATTACGACTGAATTCGGAATAGATCATTCAACAAGCGGCACTCCCGCCGCAGGATATGGTTCGCAAATCCTCATGCTCGGTCAAAGCTCTACGACGGCAAGCCAGAATATGGGAGCTATCGCATGGGATTGGGTAACAGCAACTCACGCCTCAAGAGCAAGTGAAATGAATTTTTGGGGAGTGTTCAATGCAAGTTCTTTGACGAAGATTGCAACGTTAGCACTTACCGCCGCAACAACCTCAACGCTAACACTTGGAGTTGCAGGAACGACGCTAGGCAACTTAGCACTGACAGGCAATACTTCGGGCACAGTAACGATAACGCCGAGCGCAACAGCCGGCACGCAAACCTATACAATAAGGGACCAGGGTGCCGCTGCGAATTTCGTTTTCAGCAATTCCTCTGGTGGTGCGGCAAGTTGTGGTGTTGTAACATTAGTGGCTGGCACGGCTACGATAACCACGTCTTTCGTAAAGACGGGAGCTATTATTCAGCTTACTTTTGCCTCGCAACCTTTAGCCGCTTCAGTACTATATATAAGTGCAATCACTAATAATACATCGTTTGTAATCACGAGTATAAATGCGGCTGAGACTGCAACTGTCAATTGGCAAATTGTTAATCCATAAAAAGAATATGAAAGATTTCGGAATAGATATAAGTGATTTTTTAGCGAACCTTCAGACTCCGCAAAATCCGAACGGGAAAATAACCGTGAATCCTTCGCGTGATGCGGATGGCGTTGATAATTCAACATACACGCTGAAATGCTTTGATCGCTTCGGAAATCCGTTGCCTGATGAAACACATCCTGTCCCGCTTCGCGCAGATATTCAGTCAAACATCAAAGAGTTGCAGGCAACACTTGATGCTACGATAGCCGATGAAGCGAGAATCCGCGCAGAGATAGCAAATTATCAGATCGTGGATGGGCTATATGATTCAATGGCTCCGCAATAATAATTTTTTTTTTTTTTAATACTATTTTCAATATGAAAACTTTCAAAGTAACGATACCGGCTCAGGTGACGATCGCAGATCCCGAATATTACAATGGGCATTCATGCTCCGTTGTCGCCACGATCAGAACGATCGATGGCTCGACCAACATCAAGCATGAAACGCTGATCTGCGCGTTGGACGAAGATCCGACAGAAAGATTTTTGAAGGCATTCGGTGCAATACCAATGCCGGAACAGCCTGCTCCGGACGCAATGTGTCCGCAATGCGGAACGATCCACGTTCCTATCTTCTCGGAAAATCCACCAAAGACTGATGCGCCAACTGCACCAGTCCCTGATGCACCGACAACGATTCCTGATGTCGTCGCAGCGCTAATGCCGGATGCTCCGTTAACGGACGCTCCGACAACCGATGCGAAAGTGCCGGACGAGTTGAGCGGCGAGGTATTGCTCGATGCAGCATTGCCGGATCTGAAAAAGAAAAAGAGCTAAAGATATACCATACCCAAAATAGGGGCAGTCTCATATACGCGTCAAGCCGCGTGCCTGCCCCGCGATTTTTTCATATACAATACGACCATGATTTCAAAAACATTCTTTCGGTTTCGGGATCTTCTCTTGAGGATACCAATGCTCGTGCGCGTTGCACTGGTGTTCCTCGTTGCAGCGATGATGCACCTATCCGGACATCCTGCCGGAGCGAAGCTGGCAGTCGGCTTGCTTGCTGCTCCAACGTCGCGCACGCTCGGTTCGGGGAATAAATTATATTTCCGGCAGGTAACGAAGCAGACGGACGGCACATTTATTATTTGTGCCGGTACTGATGCTCTCGGAGCAGCTTCCGGAACGTGGCATATTCTCGGTTCGCATACGGAAACACCGTGGTCCCGCCTCGATACCGGGCAATATACTTTAGAACCAACGCTCGTGGAGAATGATAATGCCAGGAGAACATTGCTCACGAAAGTTGCGCCATATTCTGTGACGCTTCTGAAGATCCCGCCTGAACTAGATCTCGAAGACGGCACGATCTTGCAGACAGGTTTGCAGCTCGATGGAGATAATACGAAACCGTATTTCGAATTCATCTACTTCCAATCGCCGGATGCTTCGACCCGCAAGGAAGAAGTCTTTAATTGCGTCGGACAGTTCGATCGCGCGACATCATTCCCATTCAAGACGAATACGTGGAATGTGTTCAAGATCAAAATTCTTTCGGTCGATGCACACGGCTATACCACTGCAACGCCTCCGTCTCCGGAGACGCGCTTGACCGTAGTAACCTTTGTCGCGCTGACCGGAGTAACGGCGCAAGGCACAGTGCTCTTGCAGTCATAATAATTTTCTGGATTGCCCTTGCAAAGGGGAAGTTCAGTTTCATAGGTGGGGGTAGTTTTTCAGTGACTCTGCCCCCATTTTTACCGAAGTACCGATGAAATGCTTGAGATCAGGATCAGCAACTATAAGCCCGACGGCACCGAAGTCAAAACGGTCTGGACGCTCGATCCGCTTAAGGACAAAGCCTATCCGTTCATCAAGCGCGAAGAAGGCAATAGTTCCAACGGCACAACGATGCGCCGACCGTACTACGAGCAAACCGTCCGGCAGATTACGTTTGGAGCAAGCGCACTCGTTGACCCTGCTAACCAGGACAACTTCTCGCGGCTCATCCGATCGCACAAGATCGAGTTCGTTACCGGCACGAAAGGTAAAAATAAAATCTATACGGAATTCGCGCTCGATGCCGAAGCGGAGATCAGCTTCGACTATCTTGAAGACGTCATCGAGCTCGCATTCAAAGAGCTTAAGTTCATTGAGAAATTCCCGCGCTGGTTCGATGCGTGGTATCCCAAAGGGTAATGCCAATGACCAAGAATATTGGCAACATTGACCGTCACCGGCTGCAACGCTTCTTTGTCGGCATTCATACCGATGTGAAACCTGCTCCGGAAGTATGGTACGAAATGGGACACTTCATCGAAGGGTTCGAGCTGAAGGCGAAACGCTTATCCGAAAAAGATGGCAGGCTTCGCTTCCGGACCGAGAACTTGGGATACAGTATCGAAGGCTCGGCAGAGCCAGCGCAGAATAAGATTTCGGACTATCAGTTTTATCTTTCGAAGATGAACGAGGTGAAAAATATCGCCATGCTCATTAACGATGACGAGCTGATCATCTTTCGTCTATCGAAGCAGCCGGATGGAACGTGGGATGATAATCGGATATCCATGCTGACATCGGGTGGATACGGATCGACAATGCAGAAAGCATACACGGATTTTTCGGGATGGGTAAAATATTACGAGAAATTCCGCGTGAAGAATTTGCAGCTGCTTGGTACCAATCTGAAATATACGATCTTGGAAAGCTTCTACAGCATCGGCATAAAAAAAGGCAGTAACGATTTAGTGATAAACAAATGATTACTTTTTTACGATCGGATGCAAAAACTGAACTGCTTCGTCGGGACCCGACGCTTGCTGATATGGACTCTACAAAGTGGTCAGCGAAAGTTCTTGTCGCGCTGAAGGTTGCTCTTGCCGAGTATCAATCGAATCTGATCCAGACGAATGATCCGTGGATCCGTAAAAGTACACTCGGCGGTACTGCGCCGGTAACCGGTTCCTCGATCATCACGACAACGATCGGAGACGTATTCCAGATTGCCGAAGCTGCCGATTCGATTGGTGTTGCCGATAATACGATCTGGGTTGAAATTCAATCGAGCGGCACATACAAAGAAGCGCCGAGGCTGAACATCGATTCGATCATTGTCGGAGGAGCAGGCGAGACGATCATCGCTTTCCACGAAGAAAAAGGTATCATCATTCTCTACATCAAGGATGGTACGTTCACGCCACCGGCAAGGGTGCATTACGAATATTACCGTGGGCTTGTGCCGACTGCCATCGATGCCGATACGCTCGACATCAAGCCAGAAGATTTTTCCAGTTTCATTGATAGCGTTGCAGCAATTATTGCAACGGCATAACTCTAAACACTAATACATAAAAACCTATGAAAGAAAATAATTATCACGCAAAGCTTCTTACCGTTGATGGCGAGGAGCTGAGCTGCACGATCAAGACTCCGAAGCTCAAGCTTGTCCGCGAGTTCAGAAAAGCGGAACGCAATCTCGATAAGTTGCGCGGCGAATATGCCACTCTCGAAGCTGAGAAATCGCGCATTGCGGAGACGATTGCAGCGAAGGAAGAATTGCTCCGCGCCAAAGACGACGAAGCGATTCGCGCCGAGGTTGCACAGCTTCGCAAGGACGAGGATGCCAACTATGCGCTGAAGGAAGAGAACGATTCGAAAATTTATCAGGAGCTGATCGACAAAGCCGATCTCGTCATCATCTATCCGAATAAGAAAGATGTGACCGAAGATCCGGTGCGTACGAAGGATGACATCGATTGGGAAGGATCGGATCTGCGCGAGATCAGGGGAGCCGTTGATTTTTTCGCCGATCAATCGTCATCGAGCAGTTTCTCAGTGACGAAGTAGGAGAGACCATTCCGATCTTAAGCTGGATGTCGAATGCCGACATCGAGCGGCAGCAAAAGCTTGAGGCGTACCAACAGCAATGCGGTACGCCGGAAGCATTCGAAAAGTATCGCGTTCGGAACGGGATCTTCCGAAAACCGGAAGATGGACTTGATGATGAGTGGATCGATGAGTATCTCGCTTGGAAATGCTCGAAGCGCAATCCGCAAATATATTTGTATCTGATCGAGAATTGCACGAAGTCGGAAGTAGCGCAAATATTTGCAATGATCAGGCTCGATGCATATCTGGATGAAGAATTCGCAACACCGGGATGAGGGTTTCACAATCCCTCATCCCTTTTTTTTTGCTAACGACTAACGACTAACGACTGGCTTGCATTACTTAGGACACATCGAGGAGAAAGAGGCGACGTACCATGTGCGGATCTATTCCGTGCCACTCAACGGACCTGTTGTTCGCGGAGCCGATGCATTGCCCGGACAGGCGTTTCCGAACCTTACGCCGACATCGATGAATGCCCATGCCATCTATCTTGGCGATCTTGATCCCGAGCCGTTCGATCCGTCGCTCCTGCTTTCGTTCGACAAAATAAAACTCTCTGCCGAGAATGAAATTAATATCGGCATTCCTCGCTATGATAATATCAAGCTGACGTTCAAAGCCGATCCGTCATTGCTTCCGATGATACCCGAGTTAAAATCCGGCAATCCGATTTGGTGCGAGATCGTCTGCGAAGCAAAGGCAACCGACATTCCCGATCTGCCGACGGGCGCATTCTTATTCCCTCGCAAGAAACGCTGTATCTTTTGGGGCAAATGCGTTGTGCAGCCATCATCAGGCAAAGTAACAAATCAGAAACTTCAGAACGAAGGCGGACCGAACTTAGCGTATGCGAACCGTCAGCATCTCGGCACATTCGATCTGACCTTCAAGCATTGGATTCAGGTCATCGGAGCCGGACCGGTTCGTCCCTGGCTCGATGCGTTCCGTTTGAATTTTGCCGGGCGCGATAACGTAACCGGCTCGACAACGGTCGGGTGGACGTGCCATGTCTCCGAGCTTTTGTATTCGCTCTGCTCATACATTACGCCAACGCCGCTCTATGCAATTGCCGATCGGGATTTTATTTCCGAGTTCGATAATCTTTTGACGAGCCGGTGCCGGGGAAATGTTCATCTTGATACCGTGATCTCAGGCGGCGGCTTCAATGGCTCGCACCTTTATGATCTCGGATGGCAGGTCATCAAACAAAACTCGCCGACACTATACGGACCTTGCCGAAAAATCCCGGACAGTATTCTCTCTATACGCTTGCGAATTTAACGGCTGCGCTCGTTCGCATCTGTCAGGAGAATCAGATCGTTTTTCAGATCGAGCTGCCTACGATGGAGGAAGCGGCAAAGCAGGATTCATTGTATATGTACCGCAACTTCGGATTGGCTCGGCAAGAGCATTGGGCAGGCAATACGCGCTTCCTCTTTATGCAGTACACGCAGCTGGCAACGAACATGCCAACGCATCAGAGCACGACGAAAGAGGGCACGTTTAATTACAATGCATGCGGCGCATATCTCACGAAGATCCATGTGGATGAGCCTTCGACGTTCGGCGATACGACGCTCTATCCGGCGTATGCGGAATATTATTCGAGCTTCG
>Ga0206906_1013_pt1 | contig 30184 bp, 26 predicted proteins | sample Alteio_BWOrgHeat_79_FD_152935 | JGI IMG/M metagenome (GOLD analysis project Ga0206906, IMG submission 152935) | Enriched cells from forest soil in Barre Woods Harvard Forest LTER site, Petersham, Massachusetts, United States -... | ecosystem: Environmental > Terrestrial > Soil > Temperate forest >...
TCTCGCGCGGTCTTGCCGATCTACTTGGCGGCTCGATCGAGTTGGAAAGCTCATTAGAGCGGGGAAGTACGTTTACACTCTTTCTACCTCTGGATTATGTACAGATCAAAAAAGAAGAATTACTAACGGATAAAGTTGGCGGTGAACCCGAAACTCTTTCACGGCATGTCGTTACTTCAAAAGGCGAGATCCGCAACCTGGAATTTGTCAATGAAATGATAAACGAAGCAGGCGATGACCGGGCGAATATCCAGGTGCATGATAAAGTGCTTCTTATCATTGAAGACGATCTGCGCTTTGCGAAGATCATGATGGATATGGCACATAAGCATGGGTTGAAAGTTATTGTCGCCTCGACGTATGCTGAAGCATTTGAGTTCGCCGGCAAATATAAACTCATTGCCGTGACTTTGGATATTAAGCTTCCCGATGCAAGCGGCTGGAAGATTCTTGATCTCTTCAAGAATGACCTACTCCTGCGCCACATTCCGGTTCATCTCATTTCGGGCGAGGAAAACAGGGTACTTGCAATGAAGCGCGGAGCAAAAAGCTTCCTGCTCAAACCATTGAAGAATGAAACGTTGAATAAATTATTCACCGGGATTATCAAATATAATAGCAAGAAAGTCCGGATTCGATCTTCGAGAGATCGAGAATATCATTGATAAGCTGGATCAGATCGTCGCCGCAGGAGTGAATCGTCCTTGCAAATCCGATCTGTTTTTCGGTAAGGTTACCCTCATGGTTCTCAATAAGCTGCTGAGCGAGAATGAGCAAGCTATTGAGTGGTGTGCGCAATTCATGCGACATATTCGCAAGGAATTCCGATTTATATTTCGAAGTCAGCGTAAGCTGCTCGGCTTTTTCTTCGAGCGACTTCGATGCCTCTTCGATTTCCGTGTTCTTTTGCTCTAACTCGTCTTTTTGTTTTACAAGTAGCAGCGCTTTATCTTCCAGCTCTTCATTGGTTCTGGAAAGCTCCTGCTGCTGCGTCTTCAACTCGCCTGCCAATGATTGTGATTGCATCAGCAGTTCTTCCGTGCGCGTATTCGTTTCGATCGTATTCAAAACGATTCCGATACTTTCGGTAAGCTGTTCCAAGAAGTCGAGATGTGTAGGGCTGAATTTTTCGAACGATGCAAGTTCGATAACTGCTTTCACATTGGTTTCAAAAAGAGCAGGCAATACGATAAGGTTCGAAGGCTTCGATTCACCCAGCGCCGAACTGATCTTAATATAATTTTTCGGCGTGTTGGTAAGAATAATTTTTTCTTTCTCAACTGCGCACTGACCAACTAAGCCTTCGCCCAATGCGAATTCCATCGGAATATTCTTCTCACCTTTGTATGCATACGATGAAAATAATTTTAGCTTATGATCGTCCTGGAAAATATAGAATGCGCCAAAATTAATTGACACCACTTGTGCCAGTTCGGAAAGTATTCTATTTGTTACCGTCTTCAGATCCTTTTGTCCTTGTAACATCTGCGTAAACTTCGCGAGATTCGATTTCAACCAATCCTGCTCTTGATTACGCAATGTTGTCTGCTTGAGGTTTTCGATCATTTGATTGATCGTATCTTTCAAAGCTTCCACCTCGCCTTTTGCTTCTACCCGAATCGTTCGGGTTAAATCGCCTTTTGTTACGGCTGAAGCTACTCCGGAGATTGCGCGCACCTGCGTCGTCAGATTTTCTGCAAGCTGGTTTACGTTCTCGGTGAGTCCCTTCCATGTGCCCGATGCACCCGGTACGTTTGCCTGTCCGCCAAGTTTTCCTTCGACGCCCACTTCACGAGCCACCGTCGTTACCTGATCGGCAAAAACGGCAAGCGTATCGATCATCTCATTAATTGTTTCCGTAAGCTGCGCAACTTCGCCTTTCGCCGTGATCGAAAGTTTTTGACGAAGGTTTCCTGTTGCTACTGAAGTAACAACCTTTGCAATTCCGCGGACCTGTGAAGTAAGATTCGATGCCATCATGTTTACAGAATCCGTCAGATCTTTCCATGTTCCGGCTACGCCTTTTACTTCCGATTGACCTCCAAGAATTCCTTCCGTGCCTACTTCGCGGGCTACACGTGTTACTTCCGATGCAAAAGAATTCAATTGATCCACCATTGTATTAATGGTATTTTTTAGATCGAAAATTTCGCCCTTCACGTCCACCGTGATTTTCTTCGAAAGATCACCGCTCGCAAGAGCCTTCGTAACTTCAGCAATATTACGTACTTGAGAAGTCAGGTTTGATGCCATCTGATTTACCGAATCGGTAAGATCTTTCCAAGTACCGGCAACGCCGGGTACGAATGCCTGTCCGCCGAGTTTTCCGTCCGTACCTACCTCACGAGCTACGCGCGTTACTTCGGAAGCAAAAGCACGAAGCTGATCCACCATCGTATTCAGCGTTTCTTTTAATTGGAGAATTTCACCTCTCACATCGACGGTGATCTTCTTCGACATATCACCATTAGCAACGGCGATAGCAACATCGGCAATGTTTCTTACTTGTGCAGTAAGATTACCTGCCATTTGATTTACCGAGTCAGTCAGATCCTTCCATGTTCCGGCAACGCCAGGCACATTCGCCTGTCCTCCAAGTTTTCCGTCCGTACCTACTTCGCGAGCAACGCGGGTAACTTCAGATGCAAATCCGCGAAGCTGTTCCACCATCGTATTGATAGTATTTTTCAGTTCAAGAATTTCACCTTTGACGTCTACCGAAATTTTTCTGGATAAATCTCCATTAGCAACAGCCGTCGTTACTTCAGCAATATTTCTTACCTGAGCAGTAAGATTGCTTGCCATTTTATTTACGGACTCAGTCAAATCTTTCCATGTTCCACCAACACCCGGTACATTTGCCTGACCGCCCAGGATTCCTTCCGATCCTACTTCACGGGCAACACGCGTTACTTCCGAACCGAAGGAGTTAAGCTGATCCACCATCGTATTGATAGTGTTTTTGAGTTCGAGAATTTCACCTTTTACGTCCACAGTGATTTTTCTCGATAAGTCACCTTTTGCCACAGCCGTAGTTACTTCCGCGATATTTCTTACTTGAGCAGTAAGATTACCGGCCATTTGATTTACTGAGTCCGTTAAATCCTTCCATGTTCCGGCAATACCTTCTACTTGAGCCTGTCCTCCGAGCTTACCTTCAGAGCCTACTTCACGAGCCACACGAGTTACTTCCGAACCGAATGAATTTAGCTGATCGACCATTGTATTGATCGTATCCTTCAATTCAAGAATTTCGCCTTTTACGTCCACCGTAATTTTTCTCGATAGATCCCCTTTTGCTACAGCAGTTGTTACTTCGGCAATATTTCGGACCTGTGAAGTAAGATTGCTCGCCATCTGATTTACAGAATCTGTAAGATCCTTCCATGTTCCGCCGACTCCTTTTACCTTTGCCTGTCCGCCAAGTTTTCCTTCTGTTCCTACTTCAAGAGCAACACGCGTTACTTCTGAGGAGAATGAATTTAACTGATCCACCATCGTATTGATGGTATTCTTGAGCTCAAGAATTTCGCCTTCTACATTTACCGTGATCTTCTTTGATAAGTCTCCATTCGCCACAGCAGTTGTTACTTCAGCAATGTTACGCACTTGCGCCGTAAGATTACTTGCCATCTTATTCACTGACTCTGTCAAATCCTTCCACGTTCCACCGACTCCAGGTACGTTGGCTTGTCCACCAAGCATACCTTCCGAGCCCACTTCACGGGCTACACGCGTTACTTCCGAACCGAAGGAATTGAGCTGATCCACCATCGTGTTAATGGTATTCTTGAGTTCAAGAATTTCACCTTTTACGTCCACCGTAATTTTCCTCGATAAATCGCCTTTAGCTACGGCAGTGGTTACTTCAGCAATATTTCTTACCTGAGCAGTAAGGTTACCAGCCATTTGATTTACCGAATCCGTAAGATCTTTCCACGTTCCTGCAACGCCTTCCACCTGCGCCTGTCCGCCAAGCTTTCCCTCTGTACCTACTTCGCGGGCTACACGTGTAACTTCGGATGAGAATGAATTGAGCTGATCCACCATCGTGTTGATGGTATTTTTCAACTCTAAAATTTCTCCTTGCACATCGACAGTGATCTTTTTCGAGAGATCGCCTTTTGCTACGGCAGTTGTTACTTCGGCGATGTTACGAACCTGCGCCGTCAGGTTCGATCCCATCAGGTTTACAGAATCGGTAAGATCTTTCCATACCCCCGATACGCCCTTTACTTTTGCCTGTCCGCCTAATTTTCCTTCAGAGCCTACTTCGCGCGCTACGCGAGTTACCTCCATGGAAAAGAGATTTAACTGCTTCACCATGCTATTAACCTCTTTGGCAATGCGGAGAAATTCGCCTTGTAATTGTGTGCCGACAATTTCAAGAGGCATTTGCTCGGACAAATTTCCTTTAGCTACCGAGGAGATAACATTCGCAATTTCAATTGTGGGATGCACAAGATCGGAAATCAGCGTATTGAGTGACTCTACGCCACTACGCCAGGAACCACGCCCATTCGGAAGTTCTAATCGCTGAGTCAGCTTGCCTTGCTTGCCAATAGTATTGGCGGCTTTGGTAAACTCCAGCGTCATGCGCTCATTGAGATCAATAATTTCATTTACCGTATCGCAAATAATTCGGAATCGCCCTTCTTCATCAATAGGCATACGCACCGAGAAGTCTCCGTTCTTTACTTTCGTTAATACTTCCAGGAGCATTTTTTCGCCGGATGGAGATGAAGTATGCGTTAAATTACCATTGCTTGTTTGAACGCCATTGGCTACGAGAGTTTCCATATTGTTTATAGAATAGAGTTTGTGAGCGATGCGCTTCGGTAAATGCGAAGCAATATTAAATAATAAGTCATAGAATAACTTAACCCGTTTGCACAAGCGGGTAAGGGGATTGTTTGTAACTCTGGGGAGAGTCTGGGGTTATCCGGCGGAGATTTTAATATGCCGAATATGTATAATAAATGGTGAAATGAGAAAAAAAGTTTCAGGGAATCCCAACAAGAAAATATTCTTCAAATCCACTCCCCAAAAATATACGTAAATATCACGAGCAATATTAACAAATCATTAATTCGCCGAAAAACCGATCCCGTAGTGTAACTTTCAGACGTTTCAGGGGTTTATGTATGTAAAGGGATGAACAAGCTATTTCTTATACTGTCATTAGTTATTTTTACCGGCAGGCTCGGAGCGCAAGTTATTGCAAAAAATGAGCTTCCAGCCAAAATTTCTTCCTCATTGGAATCAGCGAACATTCCGAGCGCCCCTGAGCTTCCGAGCTATCATGTTAACTTTACTCAAACGAAATCGAGGATTTCGTTTGAGGTCATTTCTCCGAAATCCGAAAGCGCCGAGCTGAAACTGGTAAACTCCTCATGGGGAGATGTCTGCACAATTCATAAAGGATTGATTCATGCGGGAAAAAATATTTTCACCCTCCATTCTCCTAAGATCGGACAAGGGATGTATTATGTTATTTCCAAACTTTCCGATGGCGAGCAATTCGCCGATAAGATCATCGTCCCGTCTAAGTAGTTAAGAATGCGTATTTTTGCATTCCTAACGAATGACACCTACCAGAATTTATTTCATCGGAATCTGCGGCACCGCGATGGGTAACGGAGCATTATTGCTCCGCGAGCTCGGCTATGAAGTTTCCGGCTCTGACGAAAATGTCTATCCTCCGATGTCCGATCTCCTCATTGCAAGCGGAATAAAAATTTTCTCAGGTTACGATCCGTCGCATCTTAAAGATAAAACGGATCTTGTCGTTATAGGCAATGCGATCAGCCGAGGCAATGCTGAAGTCGAGTATGTACTGAACAAGAAACTTCCTTATACCTCACTTGCCGAATTATTGAAAAATTATGTGATTCAGGGAAAAGAATCTATCGTCATTAGTGGCACGCATGGAAAAACGACAACTTCGGCACTTGCCGCGTGGACATTTCAATCAGCTGGCTTAGAGCCAAATTTTCTTGTTGGCGGAGTCCTCGAAAATTTTGGCAGAGGGTATCAGGCACGACCAAAAAGTAAGTATGTCATCTTAGAAGGCGATGAATACGATACGGCATTCTTCGATAAGCGATCGAAATTTCTTCATTACCAGCCTACAACGCTTATTATCAATAATATCGAATTCGACCATGCAGATATTTTTGCTTCCCTCGATGAGATAAAACTTTCCTTCAAAAGATTGGTAAATCTTGTCCCACGAAATGGAATTATTATTGCTAATGGTGACGATGAAAATGTGAAAGAGGTAATTGCAAAATCATTTTCTCCGATCGAAACTTTTGGTTTGTCATCCGATTGTAACTGGCAGGCAAAAAAAATATCCTATAAATCTTCTACGACCTCCTTCGACTTATTGCACAATGGCAAATTAGAAGCTTCACTTGAGGTAAATCTTCTTGGGGAATTCAATATCAAAAATGCTCTTGCCGTCGCAATCGCCGCAAGGCATCACGGAATTTCCTATGAAGAAATACATAAAGCCTTTACGACTTTTAAGAATGTCAAACGTCGCCTAGAATTCAAAGGCGAGTATAATGGGATAAAAGTCTATGATGATTTTGCCCATCATCCGACGGCAATCCGCGAAACTCTGAAAGCTTTCCGAACAAAATATCCAAAAGAGCGAATCATATCCATCTTCGAACCGCGCTCGAATACAACGCGGCGCAATATTTTCCAGAAAGAGTTAGCCGAATGCTTTGCCGATGCCGATGTAGTTTTTATTTCTCAGATAGCGAGATTGAATTTATTAGCTGAATCCGAACGTCTTGATCTCGAAAAAGTAATGGCAGATATTCGTGCACAAGGCAAGGAAGCTTTTTATTTGCCAGATGCAGAAGCGATAAGTACGAAAGTCGCTGAGATAGCAAAAAAAGGTGATGTAATTATTGTGATGTCGAATGGAAGTTTTGGAGGGATACATACTATGTTGGAGAAGAGAATAATAGCACGCGGATGACGCGGATTCTGGCGGATTTGTGCGGATCAGATCAGCGAAAATCCGTTTCATCAGCGTCATCCGCGTGCCATTATTTCAACCACTATCTCAGGCTTAATCTCCTTTATACACTTAAAATGCCCTTTTGGACAATGATCCAATCCCATGGTCGTGCATGGACGGCAATCGAGATTATTATTTTCTAATACTCTAACATTTTTATTACGCGGCATGAAGCCAAATTCTCGGACAGTTGGTCCGAATATTGAAATGGTTGGGATGCCAACTGCCGCAGCTATGTGCATCATACCTGAATCATTGGTGATGGCAAGAGAGCATTCCGCCATTCTTTGAGGAAGCTCTCCAAGCGATATTTTTCCGCAGAGATTAGTAACTCTATCCTCGGGGAGTTGAGAAGCTATTTCACTGACATATTCATTTTCATCAGGACTTCCGAAAAATTCGATCTGGTATCCTTTTGCAATTAAGTCTTTTGAAACTTCAACATAATATTCCGGAAGCCAGCGTTTATTCCAATGTTTTGCACCCGGGCAAATTGCTGCTTTTTTGATTTGAGAACGAGGAAATTCTTTTCCTAATGTCATTGTCTTTCCCGTATCGGTTATCCCAAGCTCTTGAGCTGTTTCAAAATATCTGCCAATAATATCCGGCTCATTCGCGAGTAAATTTATTTTCGTTTTAACTAAAAGCCAACGTTTGAAAGTCCGTTTATTGATGATACGGATTTTTCCACCAATGCCTTTGCGCAATTTGACCGAACGGAAATTATTATGAAGATCGAGGATATGGTCGTAATTATTTTTTTTCAGTTCTTTTTTTAGCTGGACAATTTCTTCACTACCTATACTCGAATCAAGCGTATAGATATTGCTTAGCCATGGAAATTGCTGAACGATCCCCGCATAATCCTTTTTTACAACGAAATCAATTCTGGCATCGGGATATTTTTCCCGCAATTCCCGTATAAGCGGAGTCGTGAGAATAATGTCTCCGAGAGATGAGAGGCGTATGATGAGAATTTTTAACATCGAGAGTGAAGAATGGCACACGGATTTCACGGATTGAACGGATTCTCACGGATCAGATCCATCTAAATCCGTTCAATCCGTGAAATCCGTGTGCTATGACCCCGCATCAAATTGAAATAAAATTGTGTTTAGTATCTAATGAAAAAAATAACAACGTTAGGCGAACTGAAAAAGTCAAATTATAAAATACTTCCTCTAAAGGAAGAAATTCGCCGCAACCTGATCGAAAAGCTTAAAACGAAGGAAAATCTTTTTCCTGGAATTATTGGATATGAAGAAACCGTCATCCCCCAGATCGTCAATGCCTTGCTTGCTAAGCATGATATGATCCTGCTGGGACTTCGTGGACAGGCGAAGACACGCATTGCCCGAAGCCTCGTTTCGCTGCTAGATGAATATACTCCGATCGTTGCTGGAAGCGAAGTCAATGACAATCCTTATGCCCCTATTTCTTATTTTGCATCGCAGCTTATTAGTGAACTTGGTGATGAAACGCCTATCGAATGGGTACACTGCTCCGAGCGGTATGGCGAAAAGCTTGCTACTCCTGATGTCACGATAGCGGATCTTATCGGCGACATCGATCCGCTGAAAGCTGCGCATGAGCGGCTTCATTACTCGCATGAAGGCGCAATTCATTTTGGAATTATTCCAAGAACGAATCGGGGAATTTTTAATATTAACGAACTTCCCGATCTTCAGCCTCGTATTCAGGTCGGACTTTTTAATATCTTAGAAGAACGCGATATTCAGATTCGCGGATTCAAGATACGTATTCCTTTGGATGAGTTGATCATTTTTACAGCTAATCCTGAGGACTATACGAATCGTGGAAATATTATCACTCCGCTGAAGGACCGTATCGAAGCACAGATCATTACCCATTATCCGCTCGATACGGAAAGCGCTATTGCCATAACCGAGCAAGAGGCTTGGACGCAGCGTTGGGGTGAAGAAGGAATTGTCATCCCACATTATTTCAAAGAGATCATCGAGCAAATCGCATTCGAAGCGCGCGCATCCGATTTTGTCGATCAGAAATCCGGTGTCTCAGCACGCCTTGCGATCAGTGCAATGGAAACGCTTATTTCTAATGCCGAGCGCCGCTCAATCGCTAATAACGATAATATTATCGTCCCTCGCGTTACGGACCTTGCTTATGTCATTAGCGGGGTAACTGGCAAGGTAGAACTTGTATTCGAAGGCGAAGAAGAAGGCATTACGAAAGTTGCAAAGGCACTTGTCGCGAAAGCTGTGAAGACGATCTTCAAAAAATATTTCCCCGACCCAAATGTCCGTCCGAAAAAATCCGACGGCGTACAGATAAAAACCGAATATGATGAAATTCTTGAATGGTTTGCGAAAGGGAATTCGCTTGAACTTACCGATACGATGCCATTCGAAACATATGCAAAAGAGCTTGCACGTGTTCCACGATTAAAAGAGTTTACTGCTCGTCACATCTTGATTCCTGAAGCTGATCGTTTCTCGCTTTCGAGTGCAATGGAATTTGTGCTCGATGGCTTACACCAGCACTCGAAGCTCGCTAAAGAAGAAGTATTCGGCGCTCCACAGATCAGTTACCGCGATATGGTTGGCTCGATCTTTACGGGTGGATTCGAAGAAGAGGAAGAAGAGGAATTGTGAGCGAAGCCATAATCCTCTTTGATGGTGTCTGCAATTTCTGCAATGGCATGGTGGATTTTATTATCAGTCATGATTCTGATGCCTATTTCAAATTCGGTGCATTACAATCGGATGAAGGGCAAGCACTCTTGAAGGAATATGGAATGTCGCAGAGTGATCTCGACACATTGATCTTGATCGAAGACGGAAAAGCTTTTACACATTCGACCGCAGTTCTAAAGATCTATCAGCATTTATCAGGCGGTTGGTCTATTCTTTATGATTTTATTGTTGTTCCTCAGTTTATACGTGATCCTTTATATGATCTCTTTGCAAAATTCCGTTATAAAATTTTTGGACACAAAGCTGAATGCCGCATTCCAACTAATGAAGAAAGGGCACGGTTTATGTAGCTATGCTTGATTCACTCGATATTTCACTTTTGCGACAAATTAACGTCAACCGCCTGACATCGCTCGACAGCATCTTTATTTTTATTACCCAAAGCGGACCGATCATTGCTGCTTGCATTCCTCTTGGATTTATTATTATCGGCTTCCTGAAAAAGAATAAAAAGATGTGGATGGAAGGGTTTATGATAGCCACGCCATATTTGCTCGCTGTCGTTACATCAAACATAATTAAAACTATAGTTGCGCGTCCGCGACCATTTGCAGAATATTCATTCATCCAAAAATTATCTGAGGGCGGCAGCGGCTCATTTCCATCAGGCCATACTTCGGATGCGTTTTCGATTGCGATGATAATCAGCCTCTTCTTCCCGAAACGATGGATCGTCATTCCCATATTTGCATGGGCGATTCTCGTGGGATATTCGCGCATGGATTTAGGCGTTCATTATCCCACCGATGTTATTGGCGGCGCAATTATCGGCTCTGTTTCGGCTGTATTTTGCAATAGAATGTTCAGGAAATACCGGAATCGGGATGTCAATGTTGTTTTGAGCGAAGCAGAATAAGCTCTTCATACTGTGATTGTTTCGTATTTTTGTACAAATGCTAACTAACTATATACCTCTTGCCCTCATGATGCTCGTCGCCATTGGCTTCGGCGTCATTATGGCGAATTTATCGAAATTTATCGGTCCGCGTAAGCCGAGCAGGGAAAAGCTTTCGGTTTACGAATCGGGCATGATACCGATCGGCTCGACGCGCGAACGTGTCAGTGTGAAGTATTATATCGTCGCCATGCTTTTTATCATCTTCGATATAGAAATCGTCTTCCTTTATCCCTGGGCAGTAACATTTGATAAGATCGGAGCCTTTGCTATCGGAGAAATGTTTATCTTTATTGGATTACTCTTTATCGAGTATATCTATGTGATAAAAAAAGGAGCATTGGAATGGGATTAGATCAGGTTGAATCGGAGGGATTTATAACGACAAGTGTGGATGCGCTTGTCAATTGGGCTCGTAAAAGCGCAGTTTGGCCTATGCCGCTTGGTATTTCCTGTTGCGCCATCGAAATGATGGCTTTTGCCGGTCCCCGCTATGATGTGTCCCGTTTTGGATCGGAAGTTTTTCGGTTCTCACCACGTCAATCCGATCTGCTTATTGTTGCAGGTACTGTGACGTATAAAATGGCGAAAGTTGTCCGCAAAATTTACGATCAGATGCCCGATCCGAAGTATGTTATGGCGATGGGCGCATGTACTTCAAGTGGAGGAATTTACAGAACCTATTCCGTAGTACAAGGCATCAATCAATTTCTTCCCGTCGATGTCTATGTTGCCGGCTGCCCGCCACGTCCTGATTCCGTTTTGAAAGGGCTAATGGTCATTCAAGATATTATCTCCGGTGAAAAACCTTGGGAACGTGGTTCTATTGTCGGCTCGGAAGAAAAAATGTATGACATCGAAATTCCCGATCATGGGGAATTAGTGAAAGCGTAAAATTTACTCTTCTTTCTTGATCGCGCTGATCTGTCCGTTCCGTTCCAGATACGCGGCTTCAATGTTTGCACGGCTTTCCATATGGACACTCATCCGAATACCTTCATCGAGATCTTTATGGCTGATAAGGCTTGCCCGCATATTTTCCCGGATAGCCTTTCCGTCATGCAAAAGTAACGTTCTATCTCCCTTTACTAATTTGCCGAATGTATCGCTATAGACGCAAAGAATTGCAAAAAGACGATGCATAAGAACAATTACCAGACATGCAAGGAGAATCCCCTGAATAGGATCTGTCGAATAAACGGCGCGGCTTAAGATCGCGCCAAGCAATAAGATAATAATATTATCATAGGCTGATTTCATTCCAAAGGCACGAATGCCGGCAAGACGAATGAGAATGAGAGCGGCAATAAAAATAACAAATGCGCGGATGCACATTTCGATTGGAGAAAGAGCGCTGCCGTTTCCAATTAAATCTTCAAGCATGGTTTTGAGTAATTATTAGTGAGTAATTAATAGTCAGGAAAAAGGAAAATCTTAACTACTTACTACTAAACTATTATCCCCAATGACACGTTTCATTTTCCGGTATTGTTTATAGGGCTCGAAGAAAATCAATAAAGCCCATGTTTACATTTGACGATATTAAAACGCATCTTGCAGATTTTACTTACGAGCCGCTTGATGTCACCGGCACTATGTGCGCAATTATTCCATCTGAAAAAATTCGCGATGTTGCACGCATTATTAAGGAGCAGTTCGGTTTTACCCATTTCATTGATGTACTTGGCGTTGACCGTAACGAGCGAAAGATGCGCTTTGAAGTAATTTATAATCTCCGCAATCCGCAAACAAAAGAACGGATTTTCTTAAAGACAAGATGTGACGAGCGCGATCCGCATGTACTATCGGTCGTCAGCATATGGAGCGGTGCGAACTGGCATGAGCGCGAAGCATTCGATATGTATGGCATTATTTTCGATGGGCATCCCGATATGCGAAGAATGTATATGCCAGATGATTTTGAATATAATCCATTGCGCAAAGATTTTCCGCTCATGGGAGTCGAAGGCTCGATTCCGTTACCTGAACATCCCGAGATGGCAGTAAGTATGAATTGATTTTTATGATCGAACAAGAACTCATAAATCCCAAAACTGCTCCGAAGCAGAAAATTTACGAAGCGCTGTTATCAAAAGATACGAGCGTCACGCTTGGCGAGGATTCTCTGGATAACCAGATGATCCTCAATATGGGACCGCAGCATCCGGCTACCCATGGTGTACTGCGAGTATTACTTCGTCTCGATGGCGAGACCATCATCAGCTCTGAGTGCGAACTTGGTTATCTCCATCGCGGCTATGAGAAGCTTGCGGAGAATATGACGTACCACGAGTTTATTCCGCATACGGATAGGCTCGATTATATTTCTCCGATCGCAAATAACGTAGCTTATTGTATGGCAGTGGAAAAATTGATGCATGTTCATGTTCCACGACGTGCTGAGATAATTCGCGTTATCTGTTGCGAACTTGCAAGAATTTCCTCTCACTTAATGGCAGCCGGAGCCATGGGAATGGATGTAGGCGCGCTAACGGTCTTCGTATGGACTATGCGCGAACGTGAGAAACTCTACGATATTTTTGATATTCTAACCGGTGCACGGTTTACCGTAAGCTATATGCGTATTGGCGGCATGGCTCAGGATATAACTCCCGAATGTATCTCAATGATTAAGGTATTTATGGACGGTTTGGCAGAAGCAACCAGAGAGATTGCCGCACTGCTTCATAAGAATAGAATTTTCATCGGTCGGTGCGAAGGCATTGGAATTATGCCACCCGAAGAGGCGATCGATGTTGGTTGGACAGGTCCTTGTCTGCGAGCTTCAGGAATTCCATCTGATCTGCGTCGCGATCAGCCATATTTAATTTATCCTGAATTAGATTTTAATGTCATAACCCGCACCGAATGCGATGCTCTTGCCAGATATTTTGTGCGTTTCGATGAAGTTGCCGAAAGTGTGAAGATTATTCGCCAATGCCTGGATAAGTTACAACCGGGCCCGATCTTCGCTGATGACGCGAAAGTCGTTCTCCCGAGAAAAGGAGAAATTTATACTTCGATGGAAGAGCTGATCAATGACTTTGTACTCGTGAATTTCGGTCAGGCACCGCCTAAAGGAGAGAGCTATTCTGCCATTGAAGCCTCGAAAGGCGAGCTTGGCTGGTACCTTATTTCCGATGGTACTGGAACTCCGTGGCGAAGCAAGATCCGCTCACCAAGTTTTGTAAATTTGCAAGGTCTTTCAAGGATTCTTGAAGGCGCGATGATATCCGATACGGTTGCAATCATCGGTTCGCTCGATCCCATTATGGGCGAGGCAGATAAGTAAGAATTTCTCTTATAAAGGCAAACATGCAATAAGGACGGAATTAACCCGTCCTTTTTTCTTACAGTCTCAAATCACTCAAGCCACAGCCCGGTGATCACTCTCATAAAGAACCGTTTCCGATTCTTCCAAGTAGTCATCGGCAAGGCGCTTCAAAAGTTGAAGCTCATTAAGATCGAGTGCGACATAGATCGGCTCGCTCTCGGATTGAACTTTGGCAGTGTGCAATTTGCGGCTTAGCGCAAGAAGGCGGTCAAGTGTTGCTATCATAAGTTGTATATTGAGGGGCGAAAATACAGTGAATGAATACGTAAATGCTCCCTTTGCTCCTTCTTGGAAGCGTGCTCCCAAGATCAGATGATCGAACATTCCACTACAAATATACAACATAAAATACCTAAATCCAAGCAAAATTGAGAAAAATCTTTACTTTTCTCATTTTTTTCTCATTTTGTGATTATCGTGCTCCCAAATTCGGGAGCACAATAGAAATTGGGGATAATTCTGTGATCCGATTATCATGCTCCCGTATTTCCTCTCCCGCCACTTTTACAACATCATATCGTTCAACATCTTTGAAATCTTTATTACTATAAGTGAGATCGCGTTTATTGAGAACATATTCCCTCCTTCCATTTTCACCACAAAGAAAAGCCCGAATTCTGCCTTTCTCATCAAAGCGTTTGCTCACAACTCGGTAAAGATTTTTTTCTTTTAAGGAATCGGAAAGTGTTACTCCATCCTTTCGTAAAATGATAAAAGTTGATTTGAGCGAAAGACGAAGATTGCCGGTGATATCATCAATTGCCTTAATAAATGCTGGACGTTCCCAATCTAATTCATTGTGACACCAATTATCTTCCTGGGTAAGAGCCGGACATCCAACTTGTCTTGTGCAAGGAGAAAAAACTGTCGTGCCATTAGCTGTAGCAATATCACGGAAACGAAGCAAGCGGCGTGATTCAAGCCTGGTAGCAGGTTCGATCATAATAATTGCGCCATGCTCATCGAGCAATGACGTAAGCATTTCTAACAACGCTCTGTCATTGCCTTCATCCAATTCATTGAGGACATTCATCATCGTAATAAGCTGGTAGGGTGCTCCTTTTTTTATTTTACTTGAGATTTCATTAAGTTTTTGTAGATCGAATTTTTGAAAAGACAGAATAGGTCGTATAAGTCCTATATGACCTAAGTGACTTATAGGACTAATAAGAAACTTTGAAAAATTCTGGGCTTCCCCAAGATTTTTGTCGAGAGAATCCGAAAGTGTTATATCAAGTAGAGTGCTTTTCCTCACTTCTCGAAGATAGCTAAGCAATCCCCAAACCGCCGCCCCAGTCCCTGTTCCAAGATCAAGAACTTTCAGCGATTCTCGCTCAAAAAAATCAAATAATGCCAACTCCCGAAGCGGCTGAATAACCTTCAGCATATTCGTTGTCATGTAATAAAGCAGATATGCTTCACGGATTTTCTTATCTTTCAGGTACTCCGAAGCCAGGAATGAATTTCGAGATTTTGTCAGTCCTTCACTGATTTGAGAAACCAATGCTGCCTTTTCAGCGATATAAGCATTGCCGTTACGCGTTACGAGGTTTTGAGGACTTAGATCAAAACCCAGCCGCTGTGATAAAGCGGCAATATATTCATCGGAAATTTGTAATGGAATCCGTTTCATCGGTTATTGTAGGCCAAGAGAACATCATAGATACTCCAAAAGTACGGAGTCGTGGAAAGAAAATTTTCTCTATCCTATGGAAAGTAGCGCTTGCCTGTTTATTAATCCCTATTTTTCAGGTTCTGCTCCTTCGATTCATTAATCCTCCGATAACGGCGATGATATTCTTCCGAGGCATCGATCACTTATTTGCCGGAGAGCCGGTCGGATTTTCCCATACGAATTTAAGCTGGAGCGAAATGCCGGATAATTTCATCCAGGCAGTCGTTGCTGCCGAAGACCAACGGTTTTACCTCCATCATGGCTTCGATATGACAGAGATCGAAAATGCTCAACGCGAACATGAGCGGCATCCGAACCGACCAATGCGCGGAGCAAGCACGATCAGCCAACAAGTTGCAAAGAATCTATTCCTTCCGCCATGGCATAATATTATTCGAAAGGGGATTGAAGCATATTATACTGTACTTATTGAATTTTTCTGGTCAAAGCAAAGGATTTTGCAGATGTATGCAAATATTGTCGAACTTGCATCAAATGTTTATGGAGTTGAGGCGGGAGCACAATACCACTTCCATAAACCGGCAAAGCTTCTTACTTCTTATGAATCTGCAGAACTTGCAGCAGTTTTGCCTAATCCGGTTCGCTGGAATGCGTCACATCCATCCCCATACATACAAAGACGTTCATCTAGAATCTTAAATCAAATGCGCGGCATTCCAACAGATGTCGAAGAAGATGGTGAGCCAGATTAACGGAGCGGTTTTTGTTTTCATTGGTGTTTATATCTATAGTATTTATAATTTTGCATTTTTAAATTTTTAATTTTCCCGATGCCCAGATCACTCGTTACCGGTGCTGCAGGATTTATAGGCTCACATGTTGTCGATTCCCTGATCGCTGATGGACATAAAGTCGTAGCGCTTGATGATCTTTCCGGCGGATTCGTCGATAATGTCAATCCGCAGGCGATCTTCATCGAAGCAAGCTGCACTGATCATACAAAGCTAGCAAGAATTTTCAATGAATATCAATTCGACTACATTTTTCATCTTGCCGCTTATGCCGCCGAAGGTCTTTCGCATTTTATTAAGAGATTCAACTATACGAATAATGTTATCGGTTCGGTAAATCTCATTAACGAAGCCGTGAAGCACGATATCAAACGGTTTATTTTCACAAGTTCAATTGCCGTTTATGGAAAAAATCAGCTTCCGATGCGCGAAGAATTAACTCCGCAGCCAGAAGATTCCTATGGCATTGCAAAATATTCTGTCGAACTTGAGTTAAAGGCTTCGCATGAAATGTTCGGACTTGATTACGTGATCTTCCGACCTCATAATGTCTATGGCGAACGCCAGAATACGGGTGATAAGTACAGAAATGTTATTGGCATTTTCATGAATCAAATTCTTGCCGGCGATCCACTAACTATTTTCGGCGATGGCGAACAGAAACGTGCCTTCAGTTATATTGCCGATGTTGCACCCATCATTGCTAAAAGCGCCACACATGATGGTGCACGGAATGAAATCTTTAATGTCGGAGCCGATACGATCTACACTGTCAATCAACTTGCCAAAGTGGTAATGCAGGCAATGGGAAGCGATGCGTCGATCAATTATCTTCCATCCAGGAATGAAGTTGTCAATGCGTGGAGTGATCATGAGAAAGCACACAAAGTGTTTGGGACTCCGCAAGAGATTTCTTTGGCTGATGGACTCCAGCGAATGGCAGATTGGGTAAAAACTGCGGGAGTTCGCAAATCAAAACCATTTGAGGGAATAGAGATCGAAAAGAATTTGCCGCCGAGTTGGGGGGGGGGCAAGTTAAGAATTAGTCCCACTCCAAACTTTTTCTTCTTCCCGAATTCTTATAGATATCATTATTGCGTTCAGTACAGAAAATATTATTGCCGTCCAATACAAATGAAATACCATTGGCACAGCAATAAATTCGCAAACCACGATGATATAATTCGGATGCTTGAAATATTTATAAGGACCTCTTATGATCGGCTTCATCCCGGCGATACGAAGGATTTTCGTATTCCAAAATTTTCCGAGTGATGCGATAATCCAGATCTTTACAAGAATTAGAATAATGAAAAGAATCAGGAAGAGATGATCGATAGGTGGATTCCTAAAGAAGTATTCTCCGATCATCGAAATGATAAAAAAGAGATGAAGCAGGACAATGAAAGGATAATGTTTTTGTCCATATTCCAAGGCCCCGTTATCGCGAAGCCATTTTTCGTTTTTCCGAGCAACGACTAATTCCGACAGTCGTTGAATGATGAAAAGCGAAATAAAAATTGCGAAATCCATCAGTTTTTCATATCAAGTAAGAGCATCTCGCTCGAAAAGCCCGGTCCGACGGCAAGCATAAGTCCGTAGCCATCCTCAAAGCCTTCGCGTAAAAATTTCTCAAAGACATAGAGCACCGTTCCGCTTGACATATTGCCGTAATCATTCATTGTCTCGCGGGTATTTTTGATCTGCGCGCTTGATATCCCTAATGATTCTTCGTAAGCTATCAATACTTTCTTTCCCCCCGGATGAAAAATGAAATTCTTAATATCGCTCAGAGAGAGATTATTATCTGTTAGGAAGGACAAAACATCCTCTTTAATGCGAGTCTCAATTATTGTCGGAATATCTTTTGAAAAAATTACCTTAAATCCGGAGTCCAGAAAATCCCAGCCCATTACATCAAGGTGATCGTAATATAATTTACTCCGGGATGTCAGAATAGATATGTTTTTTGAGTGCTTATGATTATCTCCGGTGACTATACAGGCGGCAACTCCATCGGAGAATAGACTGGAAGCAATGAAATTACTTTTGCTGAAGTCATCGCGTAAAAATGTCAATGAACATAATTCAACGGCAACGATAAGAACAATAGCGTCGGGGTTTACTTTTGCGATCGTCTTTGCCTTCCCAACAGCTGCAACACCTGCAGCACAACCTAAGCCCCATATCGGCATTCGCTGAATATTGGGATTGAGTTTCATCGAGTTAATGATCAGAGCATCTAAACTCGGAGTTGCAAGTCCTGTTGTTGAGACGAAAATAATATCCGTTATATCACCCTTATTCAATTTCGCTTTCAATAGAAGATCTTCTATTGCTTTGATTGAATATTCTAATGAGATCCGAATATATTCGAGATTATGATCATGAAAGCTATGATGCAGATCATAATAACTGAGCGGCTGGCAAAAATTTCTCTGCTTGATCTCGGTATTATCGAACGCTTCGATCAATCGTTCGACAAGCGGGAAATCATTTGCGAACATATTGCGCACATATTCTTTGACGAATTGCTGGTCGAGTTTATGAGGAAAATCTATTTTTGAGATGGCTGCTATAGATGGCATGGAAAAAATAAGTAGTATTATGAAGTGACTGGGGATGTATCAAACGGAGACTTGTGTGAAATGATTTGATCATTTTGTTGGCAAACCATTTTAACCTGCGAGTTCTTCGAGAATTATACAAAAAAGACATCATTACTTTCTTAGCCGACAAATTCGGGAATATCGTTGGAGGCGGCGTTAAAATAGAAAAAGGCTTATTTTTCCGCCACTGTTTTCTCGGCTTTCGTATGCGGTTTCAAAAATGAGAGGAAAGCATCGAGATCGCGGGTGAAGCCGGGAAACGTTGCAAGCGGCTTGTCGTCCGGGGAAAGAATGACATAGTACGGCTCTGCAATAGTCGAGAACCGTTCTTCTTCAAGTGTTCGGTTCGAATCATTGAGGGGCGATCCATCATCGGCATAAAGCCGTGCAAGCACAAAATTCTTAAAGAGCACAGTAACTTCCGGCTTCTTGAAAATCGTAACTTCCATGGCTCTACAGTTCTGGCAGGAATAACCAGTGAAATCGATAAAGACATTTTTACCAGTACGTTTTGCCTCACTTAACGCTTCGTTCAACCTCGGATACCACATAAGTCCCTCCTGTCCCTGGTTCTCTTTCCCGGAAACTGAAGTAGTAACAGGTCCATCGGTATTTTCAGGCGGCAGGAAAGAATCAATCTCTCCGAGAGGTTTGTTGCCAAGTCCGGTAAAGACAAAAATTCCAAGAGTTAAAAAGAGTATTGCAAAGACTGCGCGAATCGGTCCGATATGCTGAGACGGTGTATCATGAGGCAGATTAAATCTTCCGAGCAAATAGATCGTCGTGATTATGGCGATCGCTATCCATGCGGCAAGAACGAAATCACGTGTGAAGATATGCCAATGATATATCTGATCGACGTTCGAAATAAATTTTGTTGCCGCAGCGATCTCTAAAAATCCCATTACCACTTTGACGCTATTAAGCCAACCACCCGATTTCGGCAGCGATTTGATCGCACTTGGGAAGAGAGCAAGTAGAAAAAACGGAAGCGCAAAGACGGATGCATAGACTGTCATTCCAATGATGGGCGTAAACCATTGTCCACGTGAGAGAGCAACAGAAAGAGTACCGATATAAGGCACAGTACAAGTAAAACTTGTTAGGGAAAAAACAAATCCCATGAGGATAACCGATACAATCTGATTCTCATGCGTTGTTGCTCGGATATGGATCTTATTCAGGATCTCATTCGGAACGCCGAGTTCATACAGACCAAAAAGATTCAAAGCAAAGGCAATAAAGATCAGTGTAATAAATATATTGACGATCGGATTTGCAGCAAATTCATTGATCGCTGCTGCGCCGAAGAGAATATTCAATAGAACTCCGAGAACCACGAACGTAGAAATTATTCCGACTGCATAAAATGTGGCGTCTTTCAGGGCATGTTTCTTCGAGCCTTGATTGCGCTTCGTAAAAAAACTAACCGTAATAGGAACCATCGGAAAAACGCATGGCGTAGTAAGCCCGAGGAGCCCAGCGCCTATTGCTGCGGCTATCAATCCCCATAATGAAGTCTCTTCGATCTTTTTTGCATCAGTCTTTTGAATGGTCCCGTTGGTGCCTGATGGAGCAACTGCACTTATTTTAGAACTTGTATCTTTTCGGGTTACGACGGGTGTGCTATCGGGAAGATCAACTGCGCCGGTTCCTTTTGTAATTGCTAATTGTAACGGCTGTTTGCCGAGAAAAAGCATTGGCACCGTAAAGGTATTCGGAGGGATGCAATTGGATTCGTTGCAGGTCTGATAATTGATCAGCAAATAAAATGGATCAGAGCCAAGTTTTGCTGCGCTTCTGACCTTGACCTTTGCGATAATATCGAAATCGGAATAAAAGGCTTGCGTCCAAGCCGAGAAATTTGAATCATAATTTCTTTTGGATTTGCCACGCTCTTCAAAACCTACCAATTGAAAATTATTTCCAAGCTCATTGGGGATGGCAACCTTCAGCGGAAAACTTGCTTCGGCATCGGATTTTGACGAATAGATATGCCAATGATCGCTGCTGCGCTTAAAATGTATTTTCGCAGCGAAAATTTTTCCCTGAGAGAAATCCTGTTTCTGATCTACAGCGAGTGAAAATGTGGCGCTATCGGGCGCGAATTTTTCACGAGGCTTGGCTATTTTTTGGGCATATGAAATGTTGCCAAAGAGAGATAGCCCGGTCAATATGAAAAAAAACAGAGTTCGTACTTTCAGCATACACTAAAAACGGGCTTAAGATAGAGCCCGTTCCATAAACTATCGGTTCATTGTTTTATCAACGTAAGGGTCATGATCGGATTTTGATCGGAAGGTCCCTGGATCAAAAATCTAAAAAAATACACGCCACGCGGTACTGACATGCCTCGATCATCTCTGCCTTCCCAAAAAAGGACATGACTTCCCTTTATCTGCGGTTGATCCCACGTAAATGAATGAATGTGAACGCCCAGAATATTCGTAATATCTACCACGACGTCTGCATCGGCTATTAAGTCATATGTAATTTGAGTAATAGAGGTAAACGGATCAGGATAAGCCCTTATGTTCCAACCAACACCCGGTAACGAATCCAAGGGTAGTATGGCATTTTCAACATGAATTTGGAATGTCTGGACAACCTGATCCGAGAGTGTGTCGGATGCACTGAGAGAAATAGTATAGGTACCTGGCAAAGCCTTAATAATACCGACAATTGTATTTGAACTATCCATCTTTAGCCACGAGGGAGCAGAAATAATTTGATAATGAATATTCTCACATTCCAGCGAAACAGCTTCGGGCTTATATTCGAATTCCGAATGTGGAGAGAAGGTAGAGTCCGGCGGCAACGAGGTAAAAGTTATCTTCGTGTTCAGTAAGGTCCAGCCGAGTGATACTGTATCCTGATAATTCGTAACCAGTACTCTAATTCCCGTCCCATCCGAATAATATTTTTTTTCATCAGGAGTAAGGACAACAAATGAATCCTGGCTGATAATATTTTGCCCGATAAGCCAAATATAATGGAGCTCCCTGCCAATAGGATCGCGCGCATGGACGATGAAGGTATCTGCTCTATCGAATGTTAGAGGTATACTCCTACTTCCTACAGGGACCAATTCCTGATTAATGGAATCTTGGGTTACAATTACCGGTGAATAAAGGTAAATTTCCGGCGGTAACGCCTCTCTCTTCATAAAACGATTAAGTACATTTCTTGTAATTCTAATAATCGTAGAATCCGGATGTGCGATAAGACCATCAACCCAATTTGTCGTCGCAACATTAAAGACTGCCCCGCTTTGAGGATTTGTATAATATCCCATCGTTGCATGACCGGGATATAATTCATCAGGCGCTAACGCTGGGGATAGCCCCAGAATGCTAAAATTTAGCGGTGTTTTTCCTTTACCGGTAACTACCGGCAAACCTGATATCCAATTAAATGGTGTACCATCGGTTTCATATCCGACAACAGCGGAGTTATACCCCATGATATCCCCCTCATTCACTCCGGTATTATTATAGATCCAATGCCATGAATGATAAACAGTAAATCCCCCATACCCTTGTGAATGACTTAATGTGGCTCCACTATTTACATAGCCTCCTTGTTCGAAACTTACTCCGGTTAATGAATTCTCCGTGTCACTGACAGGAGCACGACGCCATATACACGTCACGATCGAGTCTTGTTTAGGATAAAGGGGATCGAGATGATCATCCTTATAACAAACAAGCGTCTGTGAGCTATCTTCTACTCGTACCTGCCACCAACAGGTATTACCGGTAAGGATCATCATCCTTCCGCCCCGTGCGACAAAGTGCTCAAAACTATTCCGTTCGGGCTTCGACCAATATTCGTCATGTCCGACGGAAACATACACATCATAATGATCGAGAAATCTTGGGTTATTATCGAGATCGAGATTCGTACAGTATTCAACGGGCATACCCTCTTTGTCCAACCAGCGAACAAACTTATTTGTCCAATGGTAATAATCGAATGTTGAGTCATTTGCAAATGGACGGTTGAATGAGACTTTGTACGCTCTTTTTTTATCGGTAGAATTAAAATCATAAAGTCCTTTCCCTCCCCAGTTGTTATATGCTTCGTAAGTATTAACAGTAAGACAGACAACAGCTTTCGAATATGTTCCAAGTTTCCTTTCCTTGACTACAAAAATGGATCGCCCGATTCCGTAAGAGGTCGGGAAATCCGCTTCGTAGACGCCCGGCAGCCAGGAATCGGGAATAGTTATTGTTGCGGTCTGCTGCCATCCGCAGCCTTTTGCATAAGCACTATCCGGCACCGGTTGAATTCCGCCTTTGATCGTATCGAGCTCGAGAACCTTAACCTTTTGCAGTCCGAGACGGTAGATCTGAAGATAGAGGGTTTCTTTTACTGATGAAATAAAAAAATTCTCCTGGTCTCCTTTGGAAACCGATAACTTTCCGACATATCCCCCTTCCTGAGAGTACACAGAGGTAGGAACACCTAAAATCACTGCCGAAACAAGAACCAGGTGAAAAAAAAATTTAAAATGGGTAACTTTTTTGATGAGATCAGGGGAAAAAACCATACAATAAGTCGAAGGATGCTTACTTCTTAATTAAATCAAACATTGACTTGAAAACGCCTTACGCTGTGGCACAAATATACGGAAATAAAAGGTAGCCAGGTCAAAAAAATATTTTCTTTATTGCAGATCGAACAGCAACAAATGCGAAGCCTCTTTCGCTTCAAATACGAGCTGCGACTCATCTGTGATCGCCGCTGCATCTCCGGTAGCGATTTCCACGCCATTGACCGATAATTTCCCCGAAACGCATTGCACCCAGAGCGCCCGTCCATTTTCTACAGAATGTGAAACACTTTTTCCTGCATCAAGCAATGATGCAAAAAGCTTCGTATCCTGCCCAATGGTTACCGATCCATCTGCCCCATCAGGCGATGCAACAAGTTGCAACCGATTTTTCTTTTCAGAATCTTCGAATCGCTTTTGCTCGTATGTCGGCGTAACATTTTTCATTTTCGGCATGATCCATATCTGATACAGATAGAGCTCTTCGGGCAAAGGATTTATCTCGCTATGAAATATCCCTGTTCCGGCACTCATCCGCTGCACATCGCCTGGTTTAATAATACCGGAATTCCCCATGCTATCGGAGTGCTGAACGGCACCGGAAAGTACATAAGTAATAATTTCCATATCACGATGTGGATGCATGCCAAATCCCTGATTTGCAGCAATGCGGTCTTCATTCATCACACGAAGCGCACGGAAATGCACCCAATCGTCATCAAAATAATCGGCAAATGAAAATGTATGATAGGTATTGAGCCATCCTTGTTGAATATGCCCGCGTTCATCGGAGCGCCTGATTGTGATCATGAGTTAGTCCTTTCGTAAAATTTTCAGTGGATATACGAGGATTGAGGATGAATGTTGCTAAATGCAGAAATGCCTGACAGTCGTAGCAGTGGGCGGCTACTGGTGTCAGGCATTTCATTGGTCACGATCGTGCCTGCAGAAAGGTCACTCTCTCTTAGCATTGCTTGCTGCAGGCGCTTCTACCGCAATCCATGTTGATATTGCAAAGAATGCGGTGTATATATAAGAACTTGCCCGCGCCGATTTTGTTACACATCCCTTCGTAACTTTCTTAAGTAATTGTTATTATTCTGATGAAAAAGTATTTTCTCCTGGCAGCTTTCCTTGTTTTCGCATTCTTAAGCCAATCGTGCAAGAAAGAAGCAGCTCCCCCGCCGCAAAATCCTCCACAAATCACCACTGCGCCGTCACCAATTTTTACCTATGAGATCGTCAATGTTTTCCATCACGATCCTGATGCCTTCACTCAGGGATTGCAATATTACAACGAAGAACTCTACGAAAGCACGGGATTGAACGGAAGATCATCGCTCCGCCGCGTCGATCTCAAGACCGGCGAAGTCTTGCAAAAAATAGATATCGATAAGCAATACTTTGGCGAGGGCATGACGATCTTCGGAGGCAAGATCTACATGCTTACGTATCAGACACATATCGGATTTATCTACGATCTGAAAACTTTCAAGCAACTCGGCACCTGGCAATACGAAGGCGAAGGCTGGGGCTTGACGAATGATGGGACGAACCTCATTATGTCCAACGGCTCGAATAAAATTAATTATCTCGATCCACAAACCCTTGCGATAGTCAAAACTCTCGAAGTAACAGATGAAAATTTTTTGGTCGAAAATCTGAATGAGCTTGAATACATCAAAGGCGAAATCTATGCTAATATCTGGATGACTGACAGAGTTGCAAAAATAGATCCGGCAACAGGAAAAGTAATAGGCTGGATCGAACTTGCAGGTTTGCTCACTCCCCAAGAACGAACTGAGAAAGTCGATGTCTTGAATGGCATTGCCTATGATGAAAAGACCGACAGGATTTTTGTCACCGGGAAATTGTGGCCGAAATTATTCGAGATAAAATTGAAGAAGAAGGATATAGCCTCAATTAAATAAATTATTTCAAGGGTGTCATTGCGAGAAGGACTTTAGTCCGACGAAGCAATCCCTTAGTAGATTGTAGCACGTCAGTTTCTACCATTATTTAAGGGATTGTTTCGTCGTCGCTTCGCGACTCCTCGCAATGACACTAAATAAAATATGCCCCTTTCCGAATATATTTCCCTCACCTTCGAAGTCTCGCTCGAATACGAAGAAGTCCTCAAAGGATATTTCCTCATGAATCACGATGTGCAAGGTTTCGAAGAGACGTCTACAGGTCTACTCACTGTCTATTTGCTCCATGATGATTGGAACGAAGAAAAATTATCAGCATTAAAGGAATTTCTGGCTACACTTCCGGCAAAAGAAGTTCAACTTGGCGAATCCGAGGAGATCGAAGAAAAAGATTGGAATGCTGCCTGGGAAGCCGAGATAGAGCCTGTGAAGGTGTCGGATGAACTTGTGATCACTCCAAGTTGGAAACTTGAGGATGCAAAAAAATTTAATGCGAAATATCAGATCATTATCGATCCGAAGATGAGTTTCGGTACCGGGCATCACGAGACGACGCGGCTATGCTTGCAAACAATTGAGCATCTAGATTGCAAGAATAAAACTGTTCTCGATATTGGCACAGGCACCGGCGCACTTGCGATGTATGCACTTCTGCGAGGTGCTAAATATGCCGTCGGGATAGACACCGATCATTGGTCATACGAAAATGTCATCGAGAATCGTGAGCGAAATTTTTTTTCGGAGACGCAATTCGATGTTCACTTAGGCGATCTTGCCGCCACTGTTAAAGCCGATGAATATTTTGATATTATTCTCGCCAACATCCACCGGAATATTCTACTTGTTATTATATCTGAAATAAAAGTACATCATAAATCAGGAGGCAGCCTGATTCTTTCTGGCATTCTGGAATATGATGCTGTTGAAGTTCTGGAAGCTTATCAAAATGCAGGTTATGCACTAATCGAGCAAATGCAGGAAAACGAATGGATCGCACTTCATTTGGAATTAAAATAGATGAGACAAGCAGTTATTGATATTGGCACGAATACTTGCTTGCTTCTTATAGCGGAGTCGGAACGGATTGGCGAAATGAATGTCCTTGCCGATGTGCATGCTATTGCCCGTCTTGGAGCAGGAGTCGATAAATCGAAACACATTCAGGAAGATGCTTACCAGCGACTAAAGAAAATTCTTTTGGGTCATAAGAAAGTAATTGATGAAAAAAAAGTCGATGCTACGAAAGCAATAGCAACCAGCGCTATGCGAGATGCTGAGAATAAAGATGAAATTATTCAAAGAGTCAAAGATGATTGTGGATTCGACATCGAGCTATTAAGTGGCAGCGATGAATCCTGCTGGAGCTTTCGTGGTGCGATGTGCGGACTGAATAATTTGAAAGGTAACATCGCCGCACTCGATATTGGCGGCGGAAGTATGGAGTTATCCTTTGGGCATAATGGCAGTTATGAAGGTGGCAAGAGTATTAATATCGGCGCGGTGCGAATTACAGAACGATTTCTTTCGACGAGAAATCAAGAATCACTTGAATCAGCGAGAAAATTTATTCGCTCAGAAATTGAAAATGATTTTGATGAGCATATTCCAATCGATAAACTCATCGCTGTCGCCGGGACACCGACTGCAATTGCAACAATAAAATTAGAACTCAAAACCTTCGATTCTCAAAAAGTCAATTGTACGATTGTTACTCAAGATGAATTGCACATAATTGGTGAGGAGATTTTCTCATTATCTCCGGAAGAATTGACAAAAAAATATCCTGCTGTCCATCCTTCGCGCGCCGACATTCTTCCAGCCGGGACATTAATTCTCGAGGAAATCCTGAAATTCCTGAAGATGAGCGAAGTGCAAGTCAGCACCTGCGGTTTGCGGTTTGGAATTATAATTCGGGAATTCGAGAAAAGGATGAATGCAGAATCAAAGGCATGGGAAGTTCAATAAACGTTGTCATTCTGAGCAAAGCGAAGAATCTCACATTTCAATTATACCGAAAGAGTGAGATTCTTCACTTTGCTCAGAATGACATTCCATATAAACTTCACGTAACTACGGAATCGTATCCTCAGCATTCATTGTTATAGCGCGCCCAATAAAAAAAGAATATTAACCACTAATTAAAATTACTACTATGCCAATGTTCGTACGCAGCGCGTCTGCAAAATGGAATGGAACCGGAAAAGAAGGAAAAGGCTCCGTCGTCGGCGAATCGAAAGCGCTTGACACATCATATAATTTCAACAATCGTTTCGGCGATGGTAAGGGGACAAACCCCGAAGAGTTGATTGCCGCCGCTCATGCATCGTGCTTCACGATGAAACTTGCCTTCGTGCTTGACGGTATGGGAGCAACTGCCGAAGAGTTGAATACCATATCGCAAGTAACGACCGACAAAGCGCCCGGCGATTGGACGATCACGAAAATTCATATTATCGTGAACGGCAAGGTGCCAGGCATCGATCAGGCTAAATTTCAGGAAGCTGCTGAGAATGCTAAGGCAAATTGCCCGATCTCACGTGCTTTGAAAGCTGAGATGACGGTTGAGGCGAAGCTTGTTTAAGAAAAATTAACTTCTTGGAGAAATTATCCGTTTCATTAACTATGAAACGGATTTTTTTATTCGGGTAGTCTATTTAATAATGATCGAACTACCTATATATTCTGCTGAAGCCCATTTCTCTATTGGAATTGACGTTGGCAAGGCGGAATTCGCATGCGACCTCTCTGTTTGCAAAGGGGCTTGCTGCACAATGCCCGGCGGGCGTGGGGCGCCGATCTTACAATCAGAGATCCCGGAAGTTGAACGAGCCTTCCCTATTGTCAAAAAGTATCTGCCGGAAAAAGTATTACGAACGATCGAAGAGGAAGGAATATGGAAAAATGAAATCGACGGTACCTTCAGTATCTCGACCGTCGGCAGAAAAGAGTGTATTTTTGTACATTGGGAAGGCGACATTGCGTTGTGCTCGATCCAAACTGCCTTCCGAAATAACGAGATAACAGGCTTTGAAAAGCCGATTTCCTGTCATCTTTTCCCCATCAGGATTTATCCTGATGTAAAAGATAATTCATATTATATTTTATATGAAGAGATAGATGAATGCGAGGGCGGAAGAGTACGAGGCAAAGCTGAGCGCATTCCTCTTCTTGAATTTCTAAAACATCCGCTTGCCAGAGCGCTAGGAAAAGAGCGGACTGAAATGCTGTTAGAATCGTTAAAACAACAGTAATTTAATTATTTTTCAATTTTCCCCGTGGTAGAACTCAACGGTAATGCACTCTCCATATCAGATGTAGCAAAAGCTGCGCGAAGAGAACTCACCGAGTTTTCTCTTTCTCCGCAAGCACTGAAGCGCGTTAAAGCCTCCCGCCATCTTGTCGATCAGTGGGTAGCAAGCGGCGAAACGATCTATGGTATCACAACAGGCTTTGGCGAATTTGCGAATGTCTCGATTCCGCTATCGCAAATAAAAGAGTTACAGCAAAATTTATTACGCTCCCACTCAGCAGGAGTCGGTATTCCCCTTCGCGATGAAGTTGTCCGCGCAATGCTGCTGCTTCGCGCAAATGCGTTGGTAAAAGGATATTCAGGTGTTCGTCAGATCGTTATCGAACAACTTCTGAATTTTCTCAAACTTGATCTGCTTCCGGTAATTCCGTCGCGCGGAAGTGTCGGATCATCGGGCGATCTTGCTCCTCTTGCGCATCTCGCATTAGCATTGACAGGCGAGGGGAAAATAAGTATCCCAATTCCGATTAGCGAAAGAAAAATTATTGATGCAAAAGAAGCTTTAGATGTATTCAGTGTTATTCCTCTCGCTCTTGAAGCAAAAGAAGGTCTTGCGTTAATTAACGGTACACAGATGATGTCAGCGATCGGATGTCTTGCCCTCGATAAAGCGAAACGACTTGCCGATCTTGCCGATATTTCTGCTTCGATGTCTTTCGAAGCATTGCGTGCAACCGATAAAGCATTTAATCCACATTTTTCGGATGCGCGTCCACATCCCGGACAGCGCGAAGTTGCCGAGCACATGCTGCATCTTACTCGTGATAGCGAAATTCGCAATTCGCATCTTGAAGGAGACACAAGAGTTCAGGATGCCTATTCACTTCGCTGCATTCCTCAGGTTCACGGAGCGGTACGTGATACAATTAATTTTGTAGAGAAAGTTTTAACGACGGAAATAAATTCAGCTACCGATAATCCGCTCATTATCCCGAACAATGATGGAACGGGTATCCATCTTGAAGGCGGAAATTTCCACGGCGAACCGATCGCATTTGCCTTGGATTATCTTGCCATTGCGATCAGCGAACTTGCCAGCATTAGCGAGCGCCGCACGGAGCGGCTCGTCAATGGAGCACTCTCATTCGGATTGCCGCGTTTCTTAACGCCGAAGGGTGGCTTGCATTCGGGTTTGATGATCGCACAATATACTGCTGCATCGCTTGTCAGCGAGAATAAAGTGTTATCGCATCCGGCAAGTGTAGATTCGATTCCGACCAGTGCCAATCAGGAAGATCATAATTCGATGGGATCGGTTGCAGCGCTGAAATTAGAGCAGGTGATTGATAATGTTGAATCGGTTATCGCCATCGAAATGCTTTGCGCAGCACAAGGCATTGATTTCTTAAAAC
>Ga0206906_1014_pt1 | contig 29379 bp, 22 predicted proteins | sample Alteio_BWOrgHeat_79_FD_152935 | JGI IMG/M metagenome (GOLD analysis project Ga0206906, IMG submission 152935) | Enriched cells from forest soil in Barre Woods Harvard Forest LTER site, Petersham, Massachusetts, United States -... | ecosystem: Environmental > Terrestrial > Soil > Temperate forest >...
CGATGCTACTTTTCTATGCTCTTCATTCGCATCGGAAAGCAGGATTTATCAACCTCTCTATTAGAAATCACGAATCATAAATCACTTGGATTTACTACGGCTTCGCCAGGGCATGTTGAGTTTACCTTTAACCCCATGAATTCGGAACTACGCAATTCAAACTATGTAGGCGGTTTCATAAGGTATAATCAGAATAAATATATATATTCACCGTGCGTCAAAATCACTGAAGATGTCCTTTATAGCGATATGCGGGATTCGTTTGAAGACCGACTCTCCGATGCAACTCCCAAACTATGATCAAAAGCGATTATCGGAATGGCTTTCATCGAATATTCATGATGGTAAATTTAGTAGTCAAAAACAAAAACGACGTGGATGTACCATAAGAAGCTTGAACGGATATTGCACAAACCAATAGTGGATTAGCCAACTGGTTAAGGTAACGGGCGAGAAATTATTGGCTTCATACCGGGATTTGGTACTAAGTCAAAATTCTGTACTTCGTGGATCAAATCAAAGGAGGACATGTCCTTTATGATTTCTAAAGTGTAATTGTCAGCTAATGAAGCAGGCAGCATTGGAATACCATATTGTTCATTATTCCCTCCCTTATAGTCTTTTACAATATCGCTTCCCGCATAAGGCAAAAAAATCTGGAACTGATATTTTGCAGCATGCACGATAAGAACTTTTTCTGGTATGGGCTCCATAAGATGAGAATCCTTTCTTTTATATAAAGTTGCTGTTACGTACCGATAGCGATTTCCATTCTTTAGACGAGAAAAAATTATTACTAATGGTAACTTGAAGCGTGACATGTTTTGAGTTATTGAAAGCCATTCTCTTGTAATCCTAAAACTTGGAATTTCATCATTATCGAGCATTTGATAACCAATTCTGGATAAGGCTTGGTATACCATCGCAGGACGATAAACTCGCTCTGATCTAACTGAAAATACTCCTGTTGTGGCATCATAATTCTCGCTGTCCACATTATGAATTCCTATTCCACCCTTGTCTTGCAGAATTTTTGCAGATGATGTACGAGTCTCGTGATTTACTAATCCATTCTTTGTAATGACTTGATCTAACGCTCTGTAGCAACCGAGATATTTTGCGAGTTGAGCGTCTTGCTTTTGTAAGTAACTCTCTTCGCAATCGTCACATTCCAAGTACGTTTGTGTTTCATTCTCAGAAATGGATTCAGTAATAAAATGATGAAAATTTGAGAAAGAAGTTTGTGAGGAATTACGTGAACAGAAACGACAAAAATATTGGGATGGATCTCCGACTGAAAGGACGTTTGAGCCGATTTGTTTTTGTAACTCGTATAGACTATTGAACCTCGTCAAAAGCTTTACATTGTCTTCAGTCGCTGCGACTCTTTCATTTATTAAATAATCCGGTAAGTAAAGACTATTATGTACAATATATTCCATAGTATAACAACTCAAATGAGAGGGTGTTTTGTTCTTTTACCCCTAAATCGCTTGCTTAAAACTGAACAAGAAATTCCACAGGTGCAGATCGGGCAGATTGCCCATAATGATGCGATGGATTGGGCGGCTCTGAGGATTATCCGTATATTGATATGAACATTGATAGGCACCTACTCAAAAAAAGCTATGGACGATACTCATATTATTAACGATAGAATACTGGCTTGCATAGACGACATTAAGGAAGTATGGGAGAAGTCAACCCAAAACAGGGACACATTAGTAGCGCAATTAAATCCGCTGACGGATGATCTAATCGCCGCGCTGAATGATAAAAAGAACGGCGGCAAAGGGGCGTACAGTAGTTCCTCACAGCATCTCATAGGCGTGTTTATGGCAGATTACAATAAACAAACCCCTCCGGTCGTATGGAAAGGAAATACAGTTCTCAAACGGTTAACGAAGTTAGTTAATCAGTTTAGGGTGGCATTTAGGGAAAATCCTTCCATACCGGCAGGAGATGACTTTGATACGACGCTTCGAGAAGCGCTCAGAAAATTTGATGGGGAGATGAATGGCTATGATATACTTTTGGAGGGCACAAAATATTATTCTCTTTGCAGCGATATACCAGCATCTACGATAAAGACGTTTGCAATGAATGTGACAAACACGAAAGCTTTTTACCAGAAAGCAAAGAAAATATTAGAAAGGTATTCTGAAGTATGGCAACATTGACTATCGCCGAGGCTGTCGAAGAATACAAAATAGGGCTTCATACTCTTGAGCTTTACAATCGCTTGATGAGCGGAGACATGATGAAGTCTATTGATACGTATAACGAGAAGGTCGTGCCCACCATAGATCAACTGCTGAAGGAATACAAGAAAACACCTTACGATGCGATGACGATCGCATTACTATTCCGAGATTTGATCGAAGCGATAGAAAAGCATAGGAAAGAGACAAAAGTATATGCCAATGTTGCGGGAAGATATATTGAAGTTATTGGGGACAAGTGGTTATCTTTCTTCATGGCAAGTCAGTTCTATACTGAGGTAAACAAAGAATTCTACCTGGAACAGTGCTTAGTTGTCGCCAAACCATTTTTTGAAAGAACCTACCAGAATTTCTCTTCCATACTTGTTTCCAATGTCGATACTTTACAGGAGTTCCTTGCATCAGCGCCTTTTACAGAGCTACAAAGAAAAGAGGTTGAAAAATATATTGAAGAAATTAGAAGATTATCACGGTACGTCAATTTATTTGAGAGTTTATTCCTACGATGTACATTACTGATCTGTCAGACTGCAATAAAAAATGATCTTGATTCAGATGGCAGCTTTACAAAACTACTAGAGATGGATTTTGACCAATCGAGGAAAATCAGCACGCGCAACAGGCTTAGTGCGGTTAGTGAGGATATGGATGTTACGGTATGGCGATATATGTCCCTAACAAAGTTCTTATCTATACTTTTCACCGGAAAACTTTTCTTCCCGTCTGTAAGGCTTCTGAAGGCTACATCAAACGATCCATATGAGGGCAAGCACCTATCTATTGATTCAAAGACTGCGCATGACCTCAAACAGATTATGCCAAACACGCTAAAAGCTATTGATGAGACTAATGAAGCAATTCAGGACTCTACCTTTATTAGTTCATGGTATGTGGGGGAGAACGAGTCACCAAAAATGTGGGACGCCTTTACGGGTGAGGAGAAAATTGGAGTAGCAATCAAGACAACAACGAAAAAGTTATTGTCTTCGCTTAGGGATACAAAACTTCCTCTCATCCCGACTGTTGTGGCATATAACACAATACCTGCGTCGCATCTTGAATCACTTGAGATAGTCGCCCCTTTTGTCTATAAGAATCCTAATTTTGATTATGAGAGCGAGTTTAGGGTGATCATCATAGATATCTCCAACGCATCAGGTGAAAGGAAAGGCATTCAGTTAGATGTCTCCTTGGAGGAGTTACTGGAGGAGATTATTTTATCTCCGACAACACCGCCTTGGATGATCAATGTTTATTCCAAAATATTTTCTACTCTTAACATAAAACCAAAGTTATCTTTTTCCACGATTAAACCGGTATAGGCAGATTGAACAATGATTAGTCTCGACAAAAAAGATTTGGACAACACGATTTTACGACTTAACGAACTCAATAAATTACGTCAAGCGCTTCAACATGACTGCGATAGGTTGTCCAAGCCCATTTCACAGAGAATAAAAGAGATGCCACCCATTTCAGGTGGTAGTGAGGCAATTATGGAGCGGGCAATGGCGATATACGACATTGATTTTTGGGCAAGACAATATGCAAGATGTTTCTTCGCACTCGTTGAGGGGCTTACCTACAATTATAAACTCTTTGCAGTCGAACTACCACAGCGGCACTATACTTTTACTCAAGAAGAGAGGGATATTGCCAACGAGAAAAATGTTAAGATACGCTTTTTAGATAATCTTGACTACTGCATTACATTTCTGGGAAAGGCATTCGATCTGAGTCTTAGATTGAAAAAATCAGACCACAGATTTGGATGGTTCAAGATGGGCACAGGAATTAGGGATAAGCTGATGCACCCAAAATCTGTTGATGATTTGGAGATTGATTACAAAACGTATGGAGATTTTGCTGAGGGAGTTGGATGGTATTATGAGCAAATGTCAGATATACTGGAACAATGCCATGCTCAACTCATTACTTCCTGAAATGCAATGGCATTTTACTTGGGACAAAAAAAACAGAGGGGCACGAGAGAGTACCGATTTACTAAAGATGCAACATTTTTTGCCGGGATGATAATTTGACAACGCGTGACTACTCTCGTCACACTATTTTAAGGCATCCACACTATCTTTGCCGAAACCTGATTCCAGTTTGCGTCGTTGCGATAGTACAATTTAGTCGATGTCGAAATACAATGAATCGCTTACGCTTTAGAAAATCAGATAACTTTGGATGACAAAATATTAGCTCTGGGCGGTATATCAATGATACAGAATCGATCTATCCCATCAATGGTCGAGGAATTAGCTTTTTATTTATCAAAATATCAATTGAATAATGCGCTTATCACTATAGGAAAAGTTGGTTCATTGATAAGCTCTTCGGATTTAACACCGATAACATCAATATCGGAAGATTCGGAAGAGAGACCTCTGTATATGGGTCCCGGGGCATTAGCATATCTCGCGTTGCGTCTTATTGAAAATGCTGACGATTCAAACGAGGAGAGATTTTCGCATACCGATTTGGAGAGAGCTATTGCAATGTATGGGGGGTTGCCGGAATATGCTTCGCCTGAACATAGAGGGCTGGTATCAATTCTGAGATTCCACAATGCACAATTCGTTTTCGAGCATCCATTAGGATATATTTTGGCACGTACTTTAATTCTATACCGCGATTTATGGCACTTACATCCAGAAATTTCTGAGTTGGATATAGATAGCGCTATAGCAGAAATTTCCGGCGGGTTAACCCTTGAAGAGGTACTTATATTAGGGATGCACTTTTGGAAGCATACCGAAGGGAATGAAGGGTATATCCGCTTTACTCCGTACTGGTTGAATGCAAGTTTTCGGATACTCCCCTTTATTCGCAGGGATGGTACAATTATCGAACCTGAAAAAGTATCATCCTTTTTGCAGTGGATAGCGGCTGATTATTCAACGATCCGAGACATTGCAAAAAACCAGTTAAAGGATCTGGCACACCCTGATTTAGAGAAGTATCGTTTTAATCCGCTTGTGACCTATCCAATCATCATCCCTTATAGGAATCCGGCAGGACAACTACCACTCACCTTTATTGCTCCTCTGCCACATCTGATAATTTACAGAGTTACACTCGGACTATTCTTTAACCTCCTTGAGTATTTTCGAAAACATAACAAGGGGAAATTTGGAAAGGCATTCGGGAAGCTCTGGGAGGAGTATGTGTTGTTATTGTTAAAGCACGCAGCTTTTCAGGGCACTCTGGAAGGAGAACGTGTATATGCAGGTGGCAGCATAAAACGTCCTGACGCAATTGTAAAAGAAAACGATACTGTCGTCCTTATCGAAGACAAGGCTTCTGCCATATATTCGGAAGCGAAAAAATTCGGTGACCCTGAGATGACCAAGCAAAATCTGAAAGATACTATAGCCCATGCCGTTGAACAATTATGGTCATTTGAAAAAGATGCTGATAGCGGAATATACCCCGAACTTTTGGATATCCGGTCAACCCCCAAAAGGAAACGATTGATTGTTATATATGATGACATTTCGTTCGCTAATAGTTTTCTTCGTGATCTGACGGTTGAGGCGTTGAAAGAAAAAGATGACGGGCGCAAAAATAAAGGAGAACCTGCTCTGGATATTCCGATTGATTTCGAATTCCATGTGATTTCTATCACAGAATTGGAAAACCTATGCGCTATTGAAGGACTGAGTCTCTATCGTCTCCTTGAAGAAAAAGCCGGATCCTCAGTGTCTATGGAAGAAGAATTCTCGAATTATCTGAGCAATAGATACCCTGGTATCCGAAATACTTTTTTGGATTCGGTTCTTGAAGAATTTGAAGCTCCGTTAATACAGATAGTAGAGACGCTTCGTCGTTCAGGAAAGATAGATTAAATTTCATCTTCAAATTATTTTTGCGCGCTCTTTCTCGGTTTTGGCATCGCATTCGTCTTGCCGAGGACATCATCGAAAATGAATCGCGTATCCTTTAATTTATGATAGAAGTTAAGCGTCGTCTGTAGGTTTTGATGACGTGCGAGCTTCGATACAGAGATCGGCGCAACGCCTGCATCAATCGAATCCTATCTCAAGCCATGAAGATTAGGCACCGGCAAATCAGTCCTATAAGATGGTATTGCCTCCATTACATATCCACCCCTACTTTCGCGCCCAAGCAATTTTATTGCGAGGAAGCCAATAAAATTTAGTCTCGATTCTAGTGAAAGTTCATCATCCACGGCATCATTTTCGGGAACACTAATCCATAAATCATAGGGTTCATACATTCTGAACATCATCATCGGCAAACGTAGTTTTCTTGCAAGCCAGTACCTGATTTTACCCTCGATCTCGAATACTTTTACGCGCATGAACGCAATAGGATGTCGAATAGTGATTTTCAATTCTTCATTCTGCGTTATGAGATTACCATCCACAATTACCTGCAAGGCAGCCCTAAATCTAAGGTCCTTCGTGAAATATGGGATAATGCCGAAAAGTTCTGCATCAAACTTGGCATATTTTTCCGGTCCACCTTCCAATTCCCGAAAAAAGGGAAGTGCCGCAAAGAATTTGTTCTTCATCCTACAAGAAACCTTCATAAACTATTCCTTTCATTTTGATTAATAACAATACATACAATTTTGCCCCCCAGCCGGTACAGTTCCCGCTCGATCTATTTATGCCGCCTTCTTGAACGATAGTACGAGCAGTGTATGCTTTACAATCGGTATCGGTTTACCATCCGTAGTCATTTTCGGCATCGGCATTTCGCCTGTCAACATTAGCACCGATTCAAATTTCGTGCTGATGTCGGCATTCCTGTGATATGCAGAGAGCGTAGTTGCAATCGAACCGTGCCGGAGTAATTTTGAAACGATTGCAGTTTCAGCATTTTGATCAAGAAGTATTTGTGAAATCGAATGCCGAAATGAGTGAGTATCTACTCCCTCTGAATTTATTCCAAGTTGCTTACAAACTTCCATCAATCTTTTATGCGCAACTTTTGTCAGTGATGCAGGCTGGTATGGCTCTCCCTGCTCATTGCAGAAAACCCATTGTGATTCTCGAACCTTAGCATTAGGATGACTTTGCCTATTTAGATGTTGCTCGCGCAATGCGATTGCCGCATACTTCGTGATCGGAATTTCCCCGGCGGACGATGCCGTCTTCAATTTATTCTTGACTGTTGGGGCTATGCGGATGCTTTTACGCTCCCAATCAATCGCGGTCTTCAACAGAAAACATCCTTCCGAGCGGCGGCATGCGCTTCCAAAAAGGAAAAGCATGAACGACGCTATCAGCCTATCCATATATGATTCTTTTGGCAGAGCAGTATAGATTTCTACGACTTGCTCCGGCGAGAGTATCCCACGCGGTCTTGGCGTAAACTTCTTACGCAGCGATTTCAGATCAACTTGGTCGAATGGATTCGATACGATCTTACCATCACGTCTTGCAACTTCAAATCCGGCGCGCAATGCACGATAAAATGATAATGCCATCGAGCCGGACTTTTGCCCGAAGAAAAACATGCGAACCTGTTGCGAAGATACTTGCGTAATCAAACATCCATTACCAATGTGATTCATCAATGCCTGAAATGCCGATCTGATTTGTTGAAGATATGATTGGGATAGTCCTTTAGCTTCGCACTCCGCAATGTAGCTTTCAGAGAACGCCTGTAATCGCATCGGCGCCGAAGGATCGAAATTGGATTGTGCTTCGGCAAGGATTTGCAAAGCGGCGGCACATGCTTTATTATACGAATCTTTAGAATCTCTGCGAACGCGAGTGGAAACCTTACGCCGACTCTCGTTTCCAGTTGCCGGATCGGTTTTATATAAGAGCACATAATAACATGCGCGGGTAGCAACAATATACGGGCGACCAATGCGGACGAGCTTCGACGTTAGGTCAAACGAAGTCCACGCAGGACTGGAATTGCCGGAGTGATTTGCGATGCGATGTTTTGACTTTGCCATAGCGTTATAAAATATAGATCAATCAGCAGAATTTGGTATTAACTGATTAAACCAGTATGGATATTTCTCTTTAAGGAAATCGATTTCGTTCTGTGTGGTCTCGACTTCAGAGGCCACCCTATTTTCGGCTTTCTGGATTGCATGTGTGCATTCGTGAATTATGCCACAGATTGTATTGATAGCTTCACCGACAGATAAGCCGCCTTCTGGTGCATAGTGCGTGCAAGTCTTCCTTTTGTATAAGAGTAGTTTAGCGTGTATTCCTATTTTGATTGCGTTATCACCCGGATAGTACAATGAGCCGCGTCTCGTCTTGCTGAAATTTAGATCGAGTTGGTCAAAATAGTCTACGTGAGGATACCTCTTCCTCAGAAAATCTTCAGCTTGGGCAAGCCAAATGGGGATCTGGCCCCGTTCCCATTTCGGCAGTGTTTTGTTACAAGTATATTTCATATGCAGTTCTCCAAGATCGACATTCCATTTTTTGCGGAGCTTAATAAAGTCCACACGGGACCGGAATTTCCGGCGTGATTTGCGTTGTGATGTTTTGACTTTGGCATAGCGTTATTATTATTTGCAAGTGTATACTCATCGCGAGGGGGTCAGTGTTACAATAGTGCGGAGGATGAAAAACGACGCAATCCTTTGCGATTTAAGAGGGGTCAAAAAAATTTGGAAGGCTTAGGTATAGGTTAAAATTGTTCAATCAAGAGTTACGTTATATTACAATCGTTGTTTCCCGCCGGGGATGTTTCGCACTAACGATAATTTACAAATAGCGAAGGGGCCTACGCAGACGCCACGAGTTTTACTACAAAGATGAACTGGATTAACACCGAATACAAACGAGCGCTCACCCATAGTGAAAAAATTACTATTGGTATCATTAGCAAAACAATTGCTCATACTGGTTTTGAAGTTTTATACGACAAGCCACTCAGTCATTTTATAAGATGTAACCTGGATGATCTAAGTCAGGAAGAGCGGAATACCTACCGTAACTCTCCGATTGACTTCGTTATCATAGACAAGGAATCGCATCCCGTAATAGCAATTGAGTTCGACGGTCCTCACCATACTCATGATGCCCAACAGAAGAAAAGAGATATTAGGAAAAATCGATTATGTAATAAATTGGGCATGCCCCTGTTCCGTGTTGGTGATGAGCAAACCACGGAAGAAGATAAAATATCATTGTTGGAATTCATAGTTTATCGCGTAGTCCAATGGTATCTGAAAAAAGATGAGATCGTTGAGCGCGTGAATACGGAAATTGCCGACATGGAGGATGAACAGGTTGAAAGTCTTACAGAAGGTGGATGGCTCGATCCGAGCATCGACCCAAGTTTTATTTACGACTACGAGCATCCATTTGCTGGGTCTTTGACGGTAGTTGAAAAATTAGCAAACGATTATCATATTCAATGCGACCTGATGCACGTAAAGCATGTAGTGGTTGAGAATCCGGACTTTAAACTCAGTTTTTTACAACACAGTGCGTGGGTAACTCCCCTTGGGACGCTCGAAGATACAACGATATGTACGTTATCCAATAAAAGTGGGAAGCTCGAATGGTTTCCAAAAGAGGGATTAGTTTTTCAAGGGAAATATTCGCCACAGATTGAACTTCCAATTTTTGACGACCTTCTTCCAGAGGAAAGTTATTACGACTACCGGCAAAGAACTGGGCGTTCTCCCGTTGCGCATCAATGGATTCCAGGGCTGAGTTCTCATACACTTGGAGAACATTTGTCGGAGTATTATGCCTTGAAGAGCGTCGAAAAATGGGCAAAAGAAAATTTAGAATCAAAAATCGGAAAATAGCTCCTCATGAAAGTATATCAAATACTGATTTCTAGTCCCGCCGATCTCGCACCGGAAAGAAAGGTTGCTATTGAAACGATCAATACACTTACACATTTTGCTCAAATCAGTTATGGGATAGAGCTTAAGCCTGTCACATGGGAAGAAAATTCTTATCCCGCTTTTGGCAAAGACCCGCAAGACGTACTGAATACGCAGCTTTCAAATAAGCAAGACATCTACCTCGGCATGTTATGGAAAAGGTTGGGGACACCAACTGCAAGACATCTTTCGGGCACAGTGGAAGAATTCGAACAGGCATACCAACGGTTTTCCGACGATCCATTGAGCACAAGAATTCTCATTTATTTCAAGAGGATACCCGAAGAGATTATTGACGATGAAGAACCGCGAAAAGTTGTCTTTTTCAAAGAAAACTTACAAGCACGGGGCTACTATACATGGCAGGATTTTCTTGATACAAACGAATTCAGGTCGTATATCCCTATTCATCTTTACCAAGCTATCCACGATCTGAACGCTGAGCGAAAAGCAAAAGGGTGGGTTGAGGAAGATGATGGTAGGCGCTTGCTTATGAAGGCAAATGTGAATGTGATTCACAGTGCGTACAATCGAATTTTTGAAACGCTGAAGGTGGGACTTGAAAAGGGGAATGATTTCTTAGCCGATTATACGAGATACAATGACGTACTAAGTTCTGCAACAGGACGAGAGTTTACAGATGCGCATGAGATGAACGCTATGATTGAGAATGTCAATTCGGAGTTAGCGACAATCGACATTTCGCTCCAAGAAAAACTTCTTGCAATAACAGACGGCTATCTTGATTTTATTCTGTCATGGGTAAAATTTCTCATATTGATAGACGATGAGGATGTCATGCTCGACAAGCAGGCAAAGGAGGATGCTATAGCCGAGATTGACAGTGCTTTGTCCTATATCAGACGATTCGTCCAGCGTTTTACGGAGAATATTCACACGGTGGATCAATTGAGCATTACGTTTGATGTTTTCAGCAAAAATCCATTATTCGGATCACTAGGATTCAATTACGATATGATGGAAGCGATTATGGAATCGGAGCGAATGTTAGCAAAAAAACTTATTGCTCACTTTACAGCATGGGAAGGGGCAACCACGACAATCAGAGAATTATTCGATGCAATACCATCGGAATAATTGCTTACCTATAACTCATAATGCAAAATTCATTTGATCCGCAACGTGCGAAAGGAAAAGAAGGACAGCGATTTGCCGAGTCATTGTTCGAGCGGGTCTTCACGCCCTTCTATTATTACAGCGAACCGAAAGACCTACTGGATCGAGATCAGAATGAAATTTGCGATATTCTTGTCTGCTGGGAAGATACCATCATCATTTGTGAAGTCAAAAATTGGAAATTTGAAGGAGATCATGCCGAATATCATAAAAAGACAATAGAGAAAGCTGCAAAGCAGATTCAAGGGGCAGAGCGCAAGTTGCTTTCATACCCGCGAGATATTATGATCGATCATCCTCTATACGGTAAGCATCGATTCCCTCGCGAGAAATTTTCCAAGGTCATCAGACTCGTCATCAATCTCGGCGAAGGGGAAGAGTTTTATCCGATGCGAGTCGAAACTAAACGCAAGGATTTTATTAGCGTGCTCAATAAGGATACATTAGGGGTGATGCTCAATGAACTTGATACGCCGAGCGATTTGCTGAAGTACCTTCATGACCGAGAACAACTGTTACGAGCAGCCACAGATCATGGACGCAGTAGGATCGTACTTTCCGGAAGAGAGGCAGATTTACTTTCCGTATATCTTAAGCAAGACCGGCAGTTCGATATTGAGCTACAAGATGAACGTTTTGCGGCTGTTTATTTCTCGGTCGATGGTAATTGGGATGAATTCAGAAGTCGCTCTGAGGTCATAGCGAGGCATAGCGCAAACAGGACAAGCTATTTTATCGATGAATTAGTGCGAGAAGAGATTGTCGCTCTTCATAATGGCGAACCTATTGTCCGGTCGCTCATGAAATTTAATCGCCTTGAACGGAGGATTCTTGGCGACGCGTTTTTCGAGGCTCAAGAAAAGTATTCAGGATTCGCAGTTGAAGGCAATACTTTCAGACGCGAGATGCCATTTGGCGAAAAGATGATTGTATTCCTATTCTATCCATCAACCTTTTCAATCGAGATTAAAGCATTTTCCGTTGAACTTGCGCTGCGCGGAATTGCTATGAGAGAACATTACTCGTATAAAGAGATATTAGTGATTGCCACTACCATAGAGGCAGAGCAATTCCATTTCGCCTACTATAACGGTATTACTCCCTTTGATGCAGAAATGGAAGAAAGAGTGGAGGGTGCAATCCGAGAGTTGGGGTGGTTTGCTGACTTGAAGAAAAAGGAGATCACGACAAAGGAATATCCTATGGGCAATCCTGATTAATCTAACAATATTATTTAATTTTCTCCCAAGCCCAAGAGCCGATGATTGACCCGACTGCGCCAATTATAATACCAGTTACTAAAGATAGAATTAGTGCTAATATCGGATGTACTTTTATGAAATCCAAAATCCTATAATACAACTTCTTTCGGATCTTATGCAGTTCACTCTGTATAGATTCTATAAGATTAGTCTCGATGTGTGCATTCTTTAATTGCTCAACGCAGGATGGGCAGATATGTGGGCTATTGGTCGAAAAAATTACATCGTTGATATTTCCACACATGTCAAAGATACAGCCCCTCGTCTCATCATGTGCGAATCCAGTAATCTCATCCATCGTGGGTATCCGACGTCCGTACCTCCTATAAACCAATGCCGCACTATACAAAACGCGAAGGACTGCGTTTTCTAACGGGATATTCTCTGCATAAAGGATATCTCCGATAGTTCTGAACGTCATACAAATCTTGTTGTCAGGATGCCGTCTTGCAAAAAAGTTTTCCTGCATTGGCACATTTGTAATCGCAAGCAGAATTTCTTCCGAATCTCGGTTCGGCAACTGCCGAGAGATTACTTCGTCGCTGAAGTCCCATGCTACTCCATCAGAATTTTCCGTTATTGTGAAATTGTCGATAGGCGTCAAAACTTCAAAGAGCTTGGATTTCCATTTCAGCAGCTTCCCCACGTTTAATAGATGGGGAGGATGCCCAAGTAAAATGATCCTGTATTTAATTTTACTCATGCAACTATCTCATTTCAAAAATTCTATGGGCGGTGAGGCTTTTACCAGTTTGCCTGCATTGGTGGCATCGAGATATTATCGGTAAATTCCTTCCATCTACCAACTATGTACGCTTTTGCATCATCCAGAGAATTAAAGTTTAGCCATTCATCAATCTTCCCATTAGCAGGGAAATAGTAATTCGCCGCAAAAATATTATTCATGGCGTAGATTATCCCTATGCGATGAGTACTTACCCATGCATTATATATGAACGCTTGCGTTTGCTTTTGTTCAAATTTAACCGGCTTTAGGATTACTTCATTTCTCATTGTACTAAATTCTCAGCTAAAAAATACGACATCTTCAACATCGTATATGAGAACTATTGTTCGGTTCAAAGATTATAACTTCGAGATTTCCGATATGCCTGAGAAATTTTCCGAGGACTCTTTTTGTGATATTGGGATTGGTCGAAATCGTTAGGTGAGTACCAAGTGAGTACAATATGAGACCTCGAAATGAGAACTGAAAACCACATTTTGGTATATTCGAGATATTTCCGAGCACCTTGAGAATATCTGAATTGAAACGAGCGATTTGTCCTCTATGTTTTACTATCTGATTGAAATAAAAAGCGTTACGACGGACATCGTAACGCTAAAATGGTGTTCTTTGATATGCTTTTGTATTGCTGCCTCACTAGGATTCGAACCTAGAACCCCCTGATCCAGAATAAGGGGGTTAGTCTTGTCCCTAAAGGGCTTTGACCATGTATGAGTACTTCGAGTGAGAACCTGAAAAACCCTCCGAGAACAGATGATAAAATAGTCGCTCCTTTTCCGACGCGGTCTTTGAGGAAATTGAGAACTGAGAATATCGAGAGAGCATACTAAAGCATATCCGAGAAGTATTGATTTGATACTATCAACGATTATGTCAGAATGCGTCACGGTTGGGAATCCATTCATTGCAAAAGGCAGATCAAACTACTATGTCAAGATAACCCTTAAAAATCCTGAAACTGGCAGGCAACGTTTCCTTAAAAAATCGACCAATGTGAAGATCGACTCTACCCAAGCTCTTAGCAATGCACATCAAGCAAGACTGGAAATCCTCTCCGAATATGAGACGCATCATGATCCATCCGCTCCACTTAAACTCATAGATTTTGCAGACCAATATATAATGGAAAGAGAAGCCGAGAATCTTACAAACTCATCCATTAGTGGTATACGAAAAGCGTTCGATGATCTGATACGATTTACAGGGAAGAAGAGACTACTCAGGATGGTGGTTGCCGCTGATCTCCGCGAATTCCTTTTCAAAGCCGTTAAATCCCCATCAATGGCGCTTGTGAATTACAGATACTTGCATACAGCATTTGAAAGGGCAGTTCGTGATGAGAAAATACCTGTTAACTGCTTCAATCAGATCGATAAAAAACTACTACGGAAAAGATTCAAGCCGAGACCGCGTGGCATATTATCGGCAAAGGAAGTTGTAAAGATATACGAGAATTTACCAAAGGGGAAATTCTGCGACCGAACTTTTGCCAACTACTTCCTTCTATTATTTGGCACCGCTTGCCGGAGAAGCGAAGCATGTTATCTTGAAGAGAAAAGTATCGACTTTAAGCTGAAGAGCATCCGAGTTCAAGGCAGCGAAGTACATAGACTGAAAACCGATGCAAGCACGGGAGATATTCCGATGACAGAACATGCCATGATTGCTTTGAAAGATCAGCTAAAGAGTAAGTCTAAACATGAGAGGGAAGAAGTACGGGAGTCAACATACATATTTTGCAATTTTAGGGGAGACCATTACTATCCGGCAACATTAACAAAACAGGTCCTTGTCAGAGTCAGAGCGGTATGCAAAAAACTTGGGATGGATTTTACTGGTGGAGATTTACATGCCCTTCGGCATTCGCTGATACAATTTTTGATTGACAGTGGTGCAGAGCCTATCGTTGTTTCCAAACTCGCAAGACATGCGAATCTCGGAATGACTCTGAGCGTCTATCACAAAATGAAAGATACTAAAACGGATTATAGTTCGGTACTGAAGATTACAAAAGAGATGCCAAGACCGAAAGAACGGTAAATGGTTTACCATTAATTTGTAACTTTGAACCTACCAAAACGTTCTTACTCAAAAGAGAAGTTAACGAGTATTCATTCTTTTACGAATCTTTGATGAGAAGTAGGCAACATTCAATTTTTAATGCTTTAGCAATTTTTACAACATTCCATACTGATATTTCTCTGACTTAAGAAGTGCGATCGACAAATTCGAAGGTGAGCCAATATGAAATAATTGTGAATTCTTTTAAAAACATTTGGAAATAGAACTAAGATGTCGTATCTTTGTTCCCAATTAGAATGTATTCATCTTTTTAATTACATCTTGATAACATTACAGCCTATGAAAAATTCTAAAGTTTTCACTGAAAAACCCCTAAGAGAGAGACACATACAGTTTACCCGCCACGGAGGACTGGCAAGGATTGCGAGGCGTATAATGCTTGCAATGATCTTAGTAGTTGCAAGTTCCTTGACCGGACTGAGAGCGCAGGACTATTCCTATCCCTCTACCAATAATCCCGAATATGCACAGCATGGAATGTGGCAATATAAAGTCACAGATAATGCCCGGTTTTCATCAAGCGACCAATCCCCAACAATAGTGATCAAAGCGGAATGTTTGGCAGCTGATGGATATGGGCAATGGACTTGCTCATCGGATATAGGAAACCAAGTCGATGTAACCAGTCATCCATGGGTTTTCAGTCCTGATCAACATGATGTCGGCGGCGGATCATTGAATCCGGGTGGTACGGCGAGTCCTAACAATGCAAGTTTTTGGTTGCTGTTAGGGAATCAAATCGGCATACCATCAGAAGGCATAGACCCGACTTCACACGCAGCAACAAGTATTCACCCCGGCTACCAATCTACGGGTGTCGTTTCAGGCGGCTTGTTTACTTCTATCGGCTCCGGAACACCAGATAATTTTGACGCAGCACATTGTAAAGTAGTGGCGAATCTTCAAGGGAATGTTCGGTATGTATGCATTGATCCGATCCATCCGACAGCCTTTATGGTCGAGGGATTCAATACTGCGCCAGGCACGATAACTGCTGACGGACAAATAGATATTACCTTAAGTGGACTACCGTACGATGCGACTCACTCTGCTGTAAACAGACAAATAGTTAAGAATCCAATCTTTACATACCCCACAACGTCTGGTATTCCCGGCTTCATACTTACGGGAAGTACTCATGCAGCTCATATATTTAATCCCATCTTGGGAGAACATTGGGAAGATCAATTTGATATTGCAATAGATGCGAACTATCTCTATATCATTTGGAACGCAGTTAACGGTACAACAATGAAAAAAGAAATTTGGGTAACCGTCGTCGATCTGGAAGATGGAAGTATAGCGTATGGAGGTGGTTATCCGCAGCTAATTGAAACAGGAACTGCAGATTTAATTATTCCTACTATTGCTTGTGAAGTCAGGAATGATGACGAACTTTATGCGCAATACGACGTCGCCTACATTAACACCACTACCGGGTATGTAACCGTAAAAAGAATTGAAGATGGTCCATATACATATCCTCCGAATATAGTTCATTCTGAAACATTAAGTTCGGCCACAAATACTCAGTTTCCTATTCCGTATTACAATTCACCGTCTTGTGTTGGTACGGCATCGTACACACAAGCAACTCACGAACGCATTCTTGTATCGAGTGTTGCCGGGTCATGCACACTTGCGCATGCGCTATATGTTATCACTAACGAGGGACTTGTTTATTATAATCTGGTGAATTGGTCAACGGATGCGCCTTTATACGTCGATGGCAAACATGCGAATTCAAGCGGTACGCCATGTTATCCCTCACTTATTCCACATGGTTTTAGTTCTCTCGGAAATTTTTCTGTGACCTCTACAGGTTTCGCAGATGGCGGAGTTATCGATGAGCCGATAATAGCTTTCGCCAACCCATACGGTGGTCAATGCACGGGATATGATCAATTTCATTGCATGTACCAATTAACAGCAAGCTATTATAGCGCGGCAATCAAACCACTGATGATCGTAAAAGCAGCAGCTTGCGGTTATCCGAATGTCACTTCGGCAGATACCCGCATGTGGCTTAACCGAAACAGCAGCGGATATACTACCTCTGCCGACACTCACATTGGCGCAGTAAATCAAATGGGGATTCACCTTCATTGGCGAAGCGGAACCGATCATTACTATGCCCGTGATAACAGGCTCTTGGCTCAGGACATTGAAGAAAACACCTTAATTTCTAATTCTGTTGGCATTGGATCAGGAGGCGGACAATTGCTTGGTGGTGTAAAAATGACAATTTGGTCAGATCCAAATTATGGGGCAGTTACCGGCGGCAGCACAGATCAAGGAATATACTGGCAATATCCTGAAGTTTATTCGCCTATACCGGCAGGTTTTTACGCAAGATCAAGTGTCGGCACATTGTATTTCTCTTCAAACGGATTGGCATTAACGGTTGGAAGCAGCGATGGAAGTGCACCCGCTAATCTCTATACAATGCCGTTTTGCCGAATTGATTTAGAATCAATAATCCCTTCGGTTATTTACGGAACAATTACCATTAATCCTAATTCTACGTGGGACTTTTACGGGTCAGCAGTCAGTCCAGCATGGGATTTCCCATTTTCGAGTACTGATTATACTCACTTAACTATAAACCTTAATGGACCAAGCACGGGTCCAACTATTCCAAATCTGAATATTCATCCAGGTGCAGTATTCTCCGAATGCAAAGCCTTGAATGCTACGCATGCAAGAATTGATATTCTTTACGGTACGAGTATTTACCCAATAAATACAACTTCGACGCCAAACAGCTCGGAGTCTGGGCTTTTAAAAGTAAGTAGCGTAGCTACTATAGATCATAGCTTTGTGAATTCATTCCTTCCATATTCGACATATTTTGGGGAAGGAGCTATACCAACATTCGATCTCACAACATCCGATCTCGACCATACCTATAAAATGAAGAACGTCATCATGCAGATAACTTCATTGAACTCTGCGAATAACTCAAGTATCTTCGCTTTGCATTCTACGAATACGGCTTATACAAATTGGGCGTCGATTGCCGATCTTGTTGCTAATACGGCCGGTGGTGGTACTTTTGGAACAGGTGGTGTTGGCATCGGGATGATTCTTTACGACGGGCCGACGGGCGGGGCTATTTCATGTGGATGTGGATGTTATTATTATAATCCGGGATTAGATAATGTTGTCATCGATGGAGGCTCATTTAATCAGATGAGATTCCATGCTATCAGACCTGAAACAGCCGGATTAGAAATTACGAACAACACGATAGATTATATCGACCAGAACGCTATTCATATAGATAATCCGTCAGGCGACTATGCAGGTATTAACGTGTCATACAATACCTTCCTTCATGTATTAGATTGGACTAACTATGATCCTGACTATGGCATTGTTATAGAGAATTTTAATAATAGCGACCATTATTCCGATGTTTATATCTATGATAACATATTTACATCAAGTCTTAATGACGGAACCTCCAATTGGTTAGAGGGGGCGATTCTGTTCATCAGTTCAACTGGTATCATCGGCGGTAATCAAATTACGAATTTCGCTTACGGCGAGGTTGCAGGCATTACTCTAACAAGCCCGGATAATAGTACGACTCATTCGCATTTATGCTCTAATACAATTTCTCACTGCTTGCTTGGTATCACTTCGGATCATTACCATGGCTATGTCATTGATAACCAAATTAATGGAACGAATGCGAGTATTACTACGGTCGGGTATGAGAGCGGACCCGGGGATCTTGCCAGACTATTTCTGTCAAGTATTCAAAACTGCGTTGGAACTGGGCTTGATATCAGTGGTGGTAGTTCACATCCTTCAGATGTTGATCTTTCCGGTTATCATTTTACAACCAGTGACGATTTTGCCGGATATAATATTATTTCCGGGAATACAACGGGCTGTGCGACAGGTTGTGCGGAGGTAATGATTAGCAATGGACAAGTTGATTATGGGAATCTTGGCACTCCACCTTGGACTAACTGGGGAGAAAATAATACTTCTTCAAATGGTTCTTCTTTATCAGCGCTTTTAATAGGCGGCACAAGTTCAATTGGAAGTATAAAAGGTAACTTTTGGACTGGGGGAAGTGATCCGGGTACTGCAGGTTTTATTAACACACCGGCGATAAGTTTTACTTCTGAAACATTGACAGGCGCATGTACAAGTGGTGAATGTTGCGGTGAATGTTGGCTTAGTAGTGCACCTTCTCCGGGTTTTACAGTTTCATGCAGCCCGGTCTTCCCGACAAGTATTAAGGGAAATGGAACTCACACTATGAGCGTTCAAGATGGTGGATATGATACCTGTGCATATTTGAAAGGTTGGGAAGCAAGAAGTTCCAATTATACAGATACTGTATTCTACCATGAACAATATGACAGTTTGAAATTTTATATTGAGAAATGCGCTGCAAGCGATAATCAATCGTACACAGCATTTAATTCTCTTGATGATGCAGTTTCATTACTCAGCCATGATACTACTCGGTACGATGTTTATCGTGCATGGCTTATTTCTGTTCTGTATTTGAATAAAACGAATCCAACCTATTTCTGCGTTTGTCTTGGTTCAATAGCATCGTCTTACCATTATGGAAAATATCATCCACTTGGTTATTTCGTTGTTATGAACTATGCAAGACAACATGCCCCTCAGTGCTTTGGTCCTGTTGATCAAAAAGAATACTCCCAAGATAGTGCCTACTATCCTGGAACTTATGGTGGTTATTCTGTGAGTAACCTTCCGCCATTAGATTCGCTTGGATTGGGATTCTTATTGAATAATCTGGGCGGAGTAACGCCAACCACTTCGGGCGTAGGAGCGGATAATCTCGCATCATTTACGAGTAGCCCGAATCCGTTCCAGAAAGAAACCACGTTGCAGTTCACCTTGAATCGCATGGCATATACGACTATCGTCATCTATGATCAACTCGGGCATCTTGTTTGGGGAGATGGCAGAGGCTCTTCTTTGGAAGCAGGCACGCATACAGTGAACATCGATGCTTCGGCTTTTGCGACTGGAACATACTATGCGAGAATATCCACGGGTTTCGGCGAACCGAAAACGATAAAACTCATTCATGAAAAATAATTCGATTTTTATACTCGGATACTGCGCAGTTTTTTTCCTGCGCAGCATCTGGGTATACACAATATGATACCTGTGCCTATCTGAAAGCATGGGGAGCAATAAAACTCTGTATAGATTAAAGTTGTATATTAAACTTTGCGCCGCAAAACATTCCGGCTTTTTTATATAACCTCTTGGTCACACAAAATAAATATTGGGTTTTTCCTCCCATCGCAAGTATTGTGCGTGAGGACTGCTGAATGTTCGGTAATCTTCATACCCAACAGACGATGCCACGCCGTTAACTTGCTCACCGGATTCTAACAGGATTCTTTTCGCCTGAATCAATCTCACATGTCTGACAAAATGCCAGACCCCAGACCCATTCCAATCTTTGAATTTTCTCTCTAGTGTATTCTTACTCGTATAAACTTCATGCGCAATTTCAGTAATACTGAGGTTTGCATTAGAAAGATGAGCATAAATATATTTAATCGCATCGCAAACAAAATTCGGAAAGGGGTAAAGTTTTTCCCACAACGAAATTTCCTGAGGGAGAGCGAAAATTCTATCAGGCAGGCTGCTCAGATTATCGAACATAACTAAGGCAGAGGGAAACGTGCGGCGTAATGGAAGAATCAGATCAACTTGGCGATTTCGCTCCTCAAAAACTGTACGCAGGTCAATAATGATCGGTACAAAAATTTTTGAACGATCGGTCTTCAATAACGCAGTAATATTTCCTTCGCCTATCCATTCGGATTCAAATCCCCGTTCCGTCAGAAGATATTCGATACGCCCTCTCAGACCGGCATCCTGGGTGGATGAATGCGGACATTCAATGATAGGGACGATTGCTTTCATAAAATCCTCCTGTCCAAAATTTTTAGAGCATGTATGTTGTTAGAGGAGAGGCAAAACTAAAGGCTTTTATTTTCCTTCGAGCACTTCACGCTCACTGATGATTAATCTTCTTCCTCTGCTATGGCGCTGTTTTATAGCATCTAATGAAATTTTTTCCGATTCCGCCAATTCCGATAGTGAATATCCCTTGGCATGGTTAATAACGATCATTCCGTTTTTTCCGAAGCGTTTTTCTAAAAATAGCAAAAGGTCCTTCGCCACAAACTGTTCATCCGCCCGAAAAGAAATGAGTTCACCTGCCTCGGTTATTGCACAAAAGCCATGGGTCTTATCTAGTTCGTTGCACAAATAATTACATGCGACTTTAAGAAACCAACCGAAAGCCTCATTATCATTGGGGATCAGTTTGCCTATGTTCTTCTGCCAGTACTCAATCCTTGCATGCTGGATACCGTCCTCAATCACATCGGTACTCATGGTTTGAAATTTAGCGCGGAGTCTTCCTTTTGCTTCAGAAAAAAGCGCGGGGAAAATCACGGTGTTCCTTTTCATTTTTTACTTAAAAAATAAAGGGGCATAGAATATGCCCCCTTCTGCTAGCTTTGTTCGCTTTGGTCAATTATGACAACATTCGTTGTCCACCCTGCATGGATGGCAGTATGTAAATCAATTGGAATCCATTTCGAAGTATCATAGAGAAGCGTATATCCATTGATTAGACAATACGCCGGTGCTTGCGATAAATGGGTGGAATACGTCCCTGAGTCAGGGACATTAATCCAAGCATTGGTACTGTCGACGAGCCGAATTGCAACCCATCCGACATTTACATGCGTGGTGTTTTGGATGTAGAATGAGGAATCTGAGGCAAAGTACTCATCGGTTACGAATACAGTATGCCTATTTATTTGGCCTTCGTTGGGAGCGGAAACCCGTTCACACGAAACCAAACATAGGCATAAAAGAATGCCAATATATATTTTCATTTTGCGTTAGTATTTTTGTTTAATGCACACACGAGACGTGCAAAAATAGAAGGAACAAGATGGAAAATGGTAAAGAAAAAATGGGAAAAAGTAAGAAGTATTAATTCTAAGAGATTCAACCAATATCTGAAATTGAATCTGTGTAAATATTGTTGATTATTTTACTTTCTGAAGAATTACACATACTTTTTTCCATTTTGAGGATTACAGATATTCGTGAGATTGTAAGAATTATTGATAGATTTGGTTATTCTAAACAGAATAGCTTTGGCGAATCCGCGCTCGGAAGGGAGAATTCTACCGTCGCAAAATTTCGCGATTTGCTTGGTCAAAATCCTACTCTTAGCGAGGAAGAGTTGGCTCATACTGTAATGGGTAGCTCATATAGTCCAGAAAGATACAAATCTCTGAAAGCGTATTTTGTATCAAAGGCAGTTCATCAAATTGCCCTTATCGATCTCGCCCCCTCCCAACATTCCGAGCATACAAGAGCTATTTTTAAAGGGTACAAGTATCTTTTTTTTATTCGAACACTGCTGACACTCGGAAATCGGTCTGCTGCAATGCACTTTACAAAGAGACTTTTACATCTATCCCGAAAGTATGAATTGCACTTTATTACTGTTACGCTTCTTGATGAACTATGCAGAGATTCCGTGCAAAGAGGAAAAGTTAAGGATTACAGAAAATTTCACCAATTGTATAATGAACAGGTAGAACTCTACCTTAGTGAGGCGCAAGTGAGGTTGTTAGAGGAGCAGGCATTAATCAATTTCTCATCCACTCTGTTCGTCGATGAATCATTTACCTTTGAAGTCTTGGATTCGCTGAACACTATAAAGTTGTTGGTAAAGAAAAACGAGACGTACTTCAGTAAACTTTCTTTGTTCCGGCTTCAGTATATTTACTATCAGATTTCCGGCAATCCATTAAAATCGGCTGAAGCATGCGAAAATGCCATTAAGTATATGAAGGGTAAACTACATTTATCGCCTTCATCTCGCTTCGCCGAGTTTGCGATTTATAAGCTGGAAAATTTTATTCTTCTTCGGGATTATCGGAAAGGGAGAGAAGCGGCGGAGTACTGTAAGCAGCAAATCAAACCTAATTTGATGCTTTGGTTTGCCTACAAGCAGTATGAGTTTTTGCTCATGATGCAAACCTTGAAATTCACAGAAGCAGAAAAGATCTATGAGCAAGTTATAAGTCACGAACGCTACGATTCACTTTCCGATGCTTCAAAGAAATTGTGGAAACTCTTCGGACTTCACATCAAATATGTCGCTCAGTCGAAGCAGACAAGCGATGGACAATTTAAGAAATCGTACCTTTCCCGTAATAGAGATTTTCGGACCCTTTTTATACATTTTCCTTCGTATAGAAAAGATAAACGTGGGTTTAACATAGCTATTCTCACCCTTAATATTTTGGTCGCATTGGAAGAAGGTAAACTCGATGACATTCTGAAACAGGAGGATGCGCTCTCATCATACCGGTTTAAGTATCTCAATGCCAAACATTGCCATCAAAGTTTTGTCCTTTTTAAGCTCATACGCTTGGTGATAAAAAAAGAATTTGATTTAGAAAAAGTCAACGAAGCCGCGTCATCGATAGAGAAAGAACTTACGATTGCCAAGCTGCGTCCCGGTGAAGTATTCGAGAACATCCAAATCCTCCCACCTGAATGGATATGGAGCCGAATAAAGGCTATACTCGCCGAAAGAATCGGAAAATAATAAAATTAATTTCCTTCCAGTGTCACTTTTTGCATTGCTTAACTTATCTATAGGTAATCGAAGCCCACTGGGATTTTCAGAATGTGATCACGATTGAGTGCCTTGGCGACTGTCATCTAAGGCTTAAGACCCTGTGTTAGGGGAATGGGAGTATAAATCTTCCCGTCGCCGAAGCCTCGATCATAGAGAATGTTTTTAGCGGATGCGTGAAGAGCATATCCATTCTGTCGGGATACACGAGGCAGCAAAGCTCGCGCTATTTTTCAAGCAGAGATTTGTATTACATCGGAGACACCGAAAATCCGGGAAAGAGTAGGCGAGGGGAACGTACCACTTCCCTTCGAAAGTAATATTTTGAAAAAACTTTATTAAAAAACTTTATTTTGGAAAATATAATTAACGATCCAACCTATACCGTCCAGGATGGTACAATATATTCCCTAACTGTTATTATCGGCAATGGACAATTGGGAAGTTCGGCCTTGAAAAACTTTGACGGAGAATACATACATGGTGCAGTCAACAACGTGATTTTAGGTGATGGAAAGAATATTCGAGGAAAAAATCTGCTGATTACTTCTATGGTAACGGATGCTAATTCTAATACGAACACAACGGTCATCTCTTATAAGCTTAATGGGGATACGATCGGTCCATATTCCAAGGATGTGGATACAGATAATAGTTCGATTTCGTATACGACAACAATTCATTTCACATGATATGAAAAACTCTCTCTCCATTACTGTACTATGTGCAATTTTATTATACTCATACAATATATTCGGGCAAACTACTGATGATATCGGCTTAAGCGAACTCAAAACTCCGAGTAGTCCAGCATTTACGATTCTTGGTGTTCAGCCGACTGATATCTCGCGACCGAAATCCTATCAAGCCCTTGAGACGAGTCTTTTCAATGCATCAGGTGCTGGTGGTTCCCTCGTCTTACCAAACAGTTATGCTCTTGAATTCTCACCTTTTTGGATTTCGAATCATCCGGATTTAACGTTCGATAATTATGTCGAACCAAACATTCCAAATTCAATCCTCCAAAATCTTTCTATTTCTATTGCGACAACAGAATTGAAAAATACAACAGATACGTCAATAGTTGAAAGAAAAATTGGTTTTGGTCTTCGAACGATGATTATTTCGGGGTCCCTTCCAAAAGAAGTAAAAACTTTGGTCAGTTTAATTTCAGTTAATCAATTGCTCGTTCTTGATGCCATTAGCCCATTTCAGTTCGTTCTATTGAATGATCCTAGCATAAAAACAAGGGAGGACTTGGTCACTAAAGCACAAGCGGAATTCAATAGCAGAAAAGCCGCAAATTCATTTACTAACCCTGATAGTGTCCAGCAAGTTATAAATAACTTTATCAAGCCTTTTCTGGTGCTAAGTAATGCTTCTATGCATAACGAATGGGTAAACGAAATAAATGTTGAGATATTCAAGAAACTCGATGATTATAAAACTACGAAAGAGATAAACGCAGCGGCACAAAAGCTAAGAGAAATGAATAAGGATTATTATGGATTCATGCTTGAATTTGCTGGTGGATTGGTGCTCGATTTTCCAATCGGAACGTTCGATTATTCCGGTATTCCGAAATATGGTATTTGGCTTACTCCAACGTATCGAGTAGAAGATCGTTCTTTTGAAGCATCGCTGCTTTTCAGGCTGAGCGAGATAACCCCTCATGATTCAACTACAAAAGACCATTCTGGTCGTAAAATAAACTTTCGAAAATAGTGAAGCACTTTTTCAGGCTTTCGGTGTTTACCGAAAGCCTGAATATTTTTTGTAATATTCTCTATGAATCGCACTTTTGCATTATTGCTTTTCCTTATTATGCTGCCCCTTGCGGCAAAGGCGCAATGGATTCCGGTGGGGAAACCACTTGCTGCATTCAATACGAGTGATTTTCGCGGCGGTGGGATTTTCTATGAACATGGTAGAATCTGGGTTTGCTCCAGAAATGCCGGTGGTCTTACTAAAATCGTTATGTCAACTGATATGGGTAATTCCTGGCAGAATATTCCTATTCCTTTTCCTTTAACGATGTCAATTGCCGATATTACCTTTTGTTCTCAATTAGACGGCGGATATTCAAATCTTGCAGGATCACACGGAGTAATTACTAATGATGGAACAGTAAGTTGGAAAAACTTGAATAATTTTGGTGCCTCTCGCTTTCTGATGATGGCACCGAATCGTTTTATTACACCAGATGCCATTTCTTTCGATAGTGGAAAAACATGGAAAAATTTTAATACAAGCAACAACGACCTTTTTTTTGGTATTGGGAGAAATAACAAAGGCGATGCCTATTCCTCAATCTGGAATGGCTTTTATGTTACCCATGATTCTGGCGTAACATGGATAAAATATAATCCGCCCTTGAATTATACTATCTGGTCTATTTCCGGGTATTCATCATGCTATGACTCGGTCATTTATGGAGCTAATGAAAAAACCACTACAAATCTTACTCATGATCAGAGATGTAATTTATATGTTTCCCGTGATGGAGGAAAAACCTTCCAATCATACTATAATGCACAAAACCCGATAGATAATCTTACTGGAACAGTTCATGCCTGCAAAAGGGGAGTTGCGTATGCCTCAACATATAATGGCGTCATTATGTCAACGGATTTCGGAGTAACGTGGACGAATATCGGCGGACCGCCGGGCTTATTTGAAGGATCGAGTTTTGATTTAGTAGATGACCATACACTTGTTGCCGTGGATTCGAATGCCGAGGTTTGGATAACCACTAATGCTAATGATCATGATCTTCCGAAACCGGTTTATCATCCGCCGATTATACAAGGATTTACATTGCCGATTATTTCCAGTTGCGATTCAGGAAAAGGCATCGTTACTTTACAGCATAGTTTCTGCTCGCCGCTTTTTATTGTTAGCGCTGTGCCCCTTGGAACGACTTCGCCGGAGTTTACCGTAAGCAGCATTTCACTACCCGATACGATAGATCAGACAAAAACTTTTACCGTACCAGTAAGTTTTAACCCTTCAACAGCAGTCGGCAATTTTTCAGGCGGAGTGCATATAATAGGATTTTATCTCGATGAAGGTGATACGGTAAAAATAGATACGGCGATATTATTTTCAGCATCGTCGAAACCCGTTCCTCCGAATCTCTATGCTCCACAATCGTCATTTACGTTCGATACGGTTTCAACATGCGGATATCCTGTCGATACAATTATAACTCTGATAAATAAAGGCTGTGATACGCTGACGATAACCGATACATCGGCAATTAAGACTTTAGAATTTTCCATATTGCAGCCTTTTACACTGCCTATAAAAATTCCGCCCGATAGCTCAATTATAGTAAAATTTCAATTCATGCCAAGCGGCACGGGTACGTTTACAACATCTCCCAAATTTCACGCTTTGCAGCAGGGCTTGGGGCAGGATATTATTCTCTCGTTAGAAGGTTTCGGTAAATCGGAAGGTGGGGTACTCACATATTCTCCAAAACAATTCAATTTTCAATCTCTTTCGATCTGTTCGCATGATTCGGCGAGCGGATTTGTAACGAATGTGGGGTGTGCTTCGGTAGCGCTTGATCCGACGAAAATATTCGGCGACCCGGACTATATATTAACAGCTAACAGCTCACAGATTGGAGTAAAGCCACTCGATACCGTAAAGTATGAAATCTATTTAAATCCTGCACAAAAAGGTTTACGAACGGGATATATTATTTTCGCCTCTAACACCTCGCGAGATTCGATTCCGCTCAGCGTAACCGTTACAAATGGCACACGAATACTTTCGGCATCCGTGCAGGCAGTAGATTTTGGCACAATCTCGGTTTGTGACAGCCGCGATACAACAATTACAATAAATAATACCGGCTGCGATACGGTGTTTATCACTGGGCTTGGAAATTTAGGGTTAGGATTTGGGACAAATACTCTATTACCCGATACGATTCTGCCAGGACAAAGCAAGCAGATTCAGATTTTTACATTGCTTGATACGGCTGGCGGAAAGATGTCAACTTTTGCCACGATTACTTTCCAAGGATTATTCGATAATACGATCAATCCAATTAATCTGATAAGAACATTCTCCATCGGCGCGCACCGTGATCTGGGATTATTTTTAGACCCGAAGCCGAAAAATGGCGGCGACAAAAGCACGGTCTTATTTGATATTAAAGAAATTCCAGGCAAATCTTTTACTGGTGCAGGGATTCAGCAAATCGGTTTTGATCTGAAATACAATACCGATCTTTTAACATTTGACCAAACACAAAGCACGAATATTACCTCCACCAACGGACAAAACTTTACCATACCGGGCTCTCCGAATATCCAAGCAGATGCAAATGGCATATTAGCAAGCATTGGTTTCACTGTATTTCTGACAAAAGATTCGACGACTACAATTAACCTCTTGAATGCTAAGATCGATACGACGAATAATCCACCCTGTGGCAACACGACATTCAGTTATTCGGGCTCAACATTATTTGATTATAACTTCGTCTGCGGCGAAAGAAGCATCTCCGGCTATATGAATGGAGTTATGCCGATGAAAATTATCTCACTTCGACCGAATCCTGCCCAAGATGGAATTGAACTTAATGTGCAATCTTTTTCAAAACAAGATGCAGTTTTCGAAATCTACGATGCTCTCGGTACGAGAGTATTCTCTAATGTAAAGAACTTGCAACAAGGAGCAAGCAATATACGACTCGATACAAAAACTCTTTCGAGTGGGGTGTATTTAGTTCGTCTACGCACTATGAATGGAGAAACTTCACAGAGTTTTATGAAGGTTCATTAAGAGATGATACCTCTGTTTTATTTTGGGTCATAAATTGTTACCCTAATTTTTTTGGGATGCTGTTTTTGAATCAAATTCGACAATAAAAGAGATAACAAAATTAAATAATCATTATTTCTTTTAAAAAGCTTGGATTCCAGATTTTATTGTCGTATCTTTGTGCAGTGAACCTCAGCACACTCAATTTTAAAGTCGTCTTCACTTCTTCAAAATTAGCTTGCTCCGGAAAAGCGGATTTCATTCCCCGCTAAATGTAGTAGTGCATTCCCGTACTCGATATCTCATAGCTTTGTAATGACCTGCTCCAGTCCATAATTTTTTAGAGTACCCAAAAAAAGTTTGGGGGTAAGGAAGTTTATGCCTTCCAAACCCCCAGTCAAAAGGGTTTTAATGTCCGCGCTGCGCAAGTAGCTTGACGCAACATTCAGCACGAACTCCCGATTGACGGTTCCTAAACATGTTGCGTCGAAGATAGTTTCGTGTTTAATTCTTAAACTTTCTACGACGATGAAATCAAATACCTTCTGTTCGTTGAGCCTTTGGGCTCTGATCACATTAGTATTCACGAGTATTGCATTTTCACAAACTCT
>Ga0206906_1015_pt1 | contig 28888 bp, 27 predicted proteins | sample Alteio_BWOrgHeat_79_FD_152935 | JGI IMG/M metagenome (GOLD analysis project Ga0206906, IMG submission 152935) | Enriched cells from forest soil in Barre Woods Harvard Forest LTER site, Petersham, Massachusetts, United States -... | ecosystem: Environmental > Terrestrial > Soil > Temperate forest >...
AAAAGTATCATTTGAAGCTTCCTCGACTTCATAACTCCATGTCGGAAGCATATCGGCAATCCATTCCGGCGAAACCGCGCCAGGAATTTTAGTAGGACGGACATTCTTGTCCGTCAGGGAGTTATCCCCGCTGTCGGACAGGAATGTCCGACCTACTACATTCGGATGATCGAACGCCGAAATGGTGATAAGATGCCAATCGCCATTATGCTCCGCTTCGAATGGGAACGAATCGGTATCGATCGGATTATAGGCAAGAATAATTTGGGCATCGGCTCCCGTTGCATTTCCGAAAAGTGCTGTGATAATATCGCGATTAACTCCAGTTGCTTCATCAACGACGATAAGCATTCGCTCGGCATGAAATCCTTGCGCATTTTCGGGCAGCGTTGGCGAGATGCCGATGGCATAATGCTTGTCGGTAACTTTTATAAATGTTTCCGTGATCTGCTTCGGCTCGAACAGATCTGCATTCTTTGCCTGCTTGCGAATCTCGCCCCACAAGTTTCGCTTCACCTGTGTATGACTCGAAGCCGTTGTCAGGATGATAGAATCGGTAGTCGTCTTTAATTTCCAATTACATATCGCCGCCAGCGCACATGTTTTACCCGCGCCATTGCAGCTGCGGATAAGAATTTTCCGCTTGCCGGATTGGACCGCTTCGAAAATTTCTTCAAGCTTATCCCACATTGTAATGCCGAGAGTTTTTTCGGCAAAATCTTTTAGGTCCGGAATATTTTCCGGCTCTTCTATATTTGTTTCTGTATGCATGAGATGATGAAGGGAAGAAGAAGGAAAGCATCCTGTCATTTCGAACGGAGCATCTCTCGACTGAAAGGAGAGAGATGCGTAGAGAGAAATCTATTAATAAAATAAATCATTATTAAATCCCGGGGATAAAGGATTATTTTTTTTAAAGATTTCTCACTACGCCTGCCGCTCCTTTCAGTCGCGTCAGGCTCCGTTCGAAATGACACTCGGTTTAACACGCCTCCGCTCGTTCAAGCATTGCTTCCGTAATGATCTTCAGCGCATGCTCTCTTGATTGCCAGAAATCGAGAAGCTCTTCGCCGATATACTCTTCCAGGTCTTCGATATAAAATGCCGAGACCTTGATAAAATCCGAAAGGAAATCGAGATCGCCGGAATTAACGAGAACATCTTTCAGAAAATACGATTTCGGTTTGCGAAGCCGCGACTTCGGATTCGATGCATGAACACTTTGAGCCGGAGTGAATTCTTTCGTATGGTAATCTGCTGTGTTGATCATGATTGTATATAATTAATTGTTAAGAAAAATTTTGCAGCACTGTATTAGTGGGACGGACTTTAGTCCGTCATTCAATGCGGACGGACTAAAGTCCGTCCCACTATAATTTTTTTTTCAAAAAAAAGACAAAGTTCTTTCGCTCGCTTTTTGCAAAGCAAATTTTATTTTCGTTCTTTGGTTGATTACTGTTAGCTCGCGCTACTCCGGCAGCGTCAGGCTTTTGATGCGTTGCTTGATATCATGCAGGCGCGGTTCTTTTCCTTTTTCTTTTGCGAAGGTGCATTCTTTTTCCGGACCGACAACATGAACTCTGACCATCGGCACGCCTTCGGAAAGAAATTTTTGTACTTCTTCGCCGGTGACGCCGAATCCCATGCGCGAGATCGTTACCGGTTTCTCGACGCCTTCGGTTGATATGAGATATTTTTCAGCTTTCACGTTATAGAGATAATTTGTGGTCTGATGTAATGAAGAATTGCACCGGAAGTGTTCCCGCAATGTCTTTTTTTAGTAGTGGTACAGCTTCTGTCATTCCCGTGAAAACGGGAATCCAGAGGGGTATCTTTGTCCTGGATTCCCACTTTCGTGGGAACGACAATTTCAAACTACACCGTTCATGGCAACATATTCCATATAAAAATATGTTTATCCGAACTTCTGAATGCAAATATACGGAATTTTTTATCTTTTTGCAAGGTGCCCATTGAAAAAAAATTAAAAATAAATTAGGAAATGCCGATTTCAGTTCATTTTCGCCAAATATTTTTTACTTTTCTCAAAATTATTTAGGCTTATTCACATCTATCTTAGTTGGCATTTTTTAATAGCACAGAATAAAAAAGACAAAATATAGCTGCTTAGATATATTTATTTGCATCAAATATTGCTGCAATGGACTCAAATTATTGGAGTTGGGAGTATCATTATGGAAAAAACCTCATTTTTTCTTTAATTTTTCTTGGATTTTACAAAAAAAATCCGTATCTTTGCACTAAAATAAGGCGGCTTTCGTTCTTTTTATAGTTTTTGTTCGGAGAAAATATCATGGATACAACAACAGAGACCGATTTTGAATCATCATCGACTCCACTTTCCAACCGCCGCGAAACGCAGGGGCAGCGTATGCGCCGCATGCGTGATGAGCGCGGCATTAAGCAGGGGCATATTTCCAAAGTTGCCGATATCACGCAGGCGCATCTCTCGCGTATCGAGAACGATGAATCCGGCGTAACGAAAAATACACTGCGCAAAATTGCCCAGGCAATGGGCGTAGCATTCGACGATCTTTACGTTCCGAAAAATGAAAAAGATGATGAAGGTCCGCGCGTCATGGATATCGATGACATCTTAAACTCCGATGCAGCGATGATCCGCTTCATGGGTGGCGAACGCCCCGATGACGCCACCATGGCATGGGTCAAGCGCTCGCTATCGGTGATCAGGCAGGAGATTAGGAGAAGAAGGGAATATTAACTGAACCTTGATTTTATGGGATTAAAAGATTTCTGAGATTGTTATTCCTGCAATCATTCTTGATCTTGATGATCTCTTAAAATCAAGGTTCAGATCCATGCTCAAACGATTACTCATAGCATCCATTCTCATCCCTGCCGCCGCCCTCGGTCAGCAGTGGAAATTAATTGCGCCGATGCATCATGCAAGGGTAGGAAATATATTAGTGTTTCTTAATGATGGGAGATTACTTGCCGCTGGCGGAGGGAGTAATAGCTCAACAGAGGAGCCAACTTCTGAAACCTATGATTCAAACACGGATACATGGACACTTGTCGGAAATCTCAATACCCCTAGAGGAAATACTCCTTATGCTATGCTTAATGATGGCCGCGTCCTAATTTCCGGAGGTTGGATCAATAATAGCTCTACAACGCTTTCATCGACTGAGATTTTCGATCCTGTTACAAATAAATGGAGTTACTCTATACCCCTGAATCAAAATAGAGAAGCACACATGGAAGCTACTCTTCCAAATGGCAAAGTTCTTATCGGAACTGGTGCGATTGGTGGAACAACAACATATTTTACATCATGCGAACTCTTTGATCCTGTCAATCAGACAATGCAATTTACAGGCTCTGTATCGCAAGCACAGTTTGCGTGTTATATGAGGATCGATAGTGCATCTGGGAATGCAATTCTTTTTGCAGGACATGAATATGGTGCGGGAGGAATCTGGTACAATGAAACAGAGGAATACAATGCAGCAACAGGTATATGGAATGTTGTTGCTCATTCTCAAGCCCCACATAATTTTCCTCTGAGATTGCCCAATGGTGAGTTCATTCTTCCATCTGGCTCCAGTGGTCCGGTGGTTCCTCCACTTGTCGGAACACAGGCAACACCACTAATAGAGATATACAACCCTCGCACAAAACAATGGCGCACAATCGGAAATTTACCTATTCCAAGATATGGGCATGGGGTTGCTTATATTGGTGGGGATTCTGTTTTAGTTGGCGGTGGTATTGATCCGATTACGGGTAAAGCACTTAATGATTGTGAAATTATAAACTTACGGACTGGTATTATTACCTCCGGACCACCTCTCAATTTTAATCGAGCCATGGATTTCATAACTCAGGAATTCCAAGATCCTAAGGATCCATGCACAGTAATAACAAAGGTTTATGCAATCGGTGGTATTGGTACTCTTTCCGGCTCAGTCGATGTTTATGATAGCACTCTTTCCACCTGCGAGATGATCGAATTCCGTCGTGGGGCTCCAAGTGTACTTTCTCTTCCGCAGCCAGTGTTCTATTCAGGGACAGTTTGCAACGGGATTGATACCTCGATCACTATTACAGCAATTACATGTAATAACTTAAGAATTGATTCTGTCCGGCTCGAAAGATTTTCAAATTCACTGCTTACAACAAAACTTCCCGATACGTTAGCGAATGGCGCTCTAAAAACTTTACAGCTATCACTTCATTCTACCAATGCTGGTACATCGCAAGGGAGTATTAAAATATTCTATAATCTCGGCGGAGTCGAACTTGATACTTCTATTGCTATTACAATAACTCTGCAACCCTCAACTGGTGGCACGATTCGCTCAGTTGTTCATGATATTAGCGACGCCGGAGATACTGCCTACATTCCGGTTTATCTTGTAAGTAATTCCGGAGACGCAGCGCAGGGGATTCAATTCACAACGCAGTACAATACGGATTTACTTTCTCCGATCGATCCGGATTTCAGAGGCACTATAATGGAGAATGCTCAAGTATGGGATCAGAATCAAATCTCCGGCGGCATGAATTTCTTCGCACAGCAGCCATTCAATATTTCCACATCGAAGCCTCTGGTTATTTTGAAATTCAAAACGTATGTAACGAAGGAGCAATGTACATCTTTTATTATCGATAATCTGCAACTATCATTCGATAGCACTGGCGGCAAGAGCGACCCATGCCCACTCGCAGTGATCGGCGATTCGGCAACGATCTGCCGAGCGATTGCTTGCGGAGAGCCAACCTTGCGGGATTTTTTGGGAGGCAAATTACCCGAACTTCGTGCAGTCTATGATGCACCTACAGATAAAATTATAATTGATTATTCAGGAGGAAGTACGCAAATCGAAATTATCAATTTTCTTGGTGAAGTAGTAAAAATAATGAATACTTCAGGCACTGGAAAAAGTTATTGTAGTGCGGCAACATTACCATCAGGTATCTACATTATACGTTCCTCAGACGGCACTAGAACTATTACCCAAAAGATTGCGATAGTAAGGTAGCTTTATATGCTAAAGAGACTACTTACAGCATTTCTCCTCATCCCTGCCGCCGCCTTCGGTCAGCAGACGCGCATGGTTGCCCCGATCGTAGTAACTGACTATCAAATGGATTCTATTAGAATCGCAAATGATGTTGACGCCAGGTGCAAGAACGTACGGTCCGGGAAGATTCGCTATAAAATGATCAGTGAACATTTTTTCAAATCTCACCCGCGGGAAGAAGATCATGTTTTTGAATTTTCCTACCCATCGGCTGTAAACGACACAATACATTTCGCTGCCGAATTGGATAGAAGGAAAACCTTCTTGAACGATGAAATACTCTTTTATCATGATTCGCTTTTCGATGTTGACCACGAGCAGAAAGTGATATTTTATGAGAAAAAAAATACAGAGACATTTCTCGATGATTATGATATGGAGATTTGGATGTACTCCTATGGGATATTTCCCAGGACGGCGCACGATCTGTTTAGTATCAAGGGACAATATTCATTCGGCGATACGATCATTGATGGAGATACATGCGGTATGATAACGATTAAAAAACCGCGTGATTGGGTATCATTGGATACGATTGAGAAAGTGTTCGTTATTTCTAAAAATATCGACGTGCATTCTTCATATTCAACCACGATGATCGGTCATTGTGATAATAACTCATCATATACTCAACTTTGTAAAAGTACAGAATTTTCAGCATCTCCTGATCCTCTCCTCGAACCACGAATGACGGGATATATTTACGGGTTACTCCGTGATTCCGGTTATAGTATCTATCCGTATGAAAAAGCGCCTGAGTATCATTCTCAAAAAAATAAATATCAACGGTTAAAAGATGGAGATACTTTTCCTATTACCAACTTCCAAACGATGGATGGAACGCCGGTGATATTTCCAGCAGACCATCAAAAATTACGGTGTTGGATTTTTCCTCTATGAATTGCGACCCATGCGGCAAGGCCATCCCCGCTGTATCAGATTTGTACGCCAAATATAAAGATAGTAGTGTGAGAATTTTGAATATCAATATTTACGACGGGCAAGAGAAAGAAATTTTTGGGAAGTATGTACAAAAATATAATCTTGATTACCCCATACTATTTTCCGATAAAAATTCAGTTTTCAACCAACTCGAAATCTATAATAATCCTACGTATATAATTCTCGATAAGGATATGAAAGTTATAAATATTTATCATGCATTCGGTGCCGGGCATGTGCCTTTGGAAATAGAAACGAGCATTCAGGCAAATCTTAAAGATTAAAGACTCTCCAGTCTTTTTGAAACTCCCTTCCAACTCCGCTATGTTCTTATCCTGCCATGGCTGATATTTTCATTTCCTATTCCACGCATGATCGCGTGCCTGCGCAGAAGCTTGTCGGGAGGCTTCGCAGTGAGGGGTTTTCCGTGTGGATAGATGAATCCGGGATCAGCGCCGCGGCGCAATGGTCAAGCGAAATTGTGCGGGCTATTGAATCAAGCACGGTATTTATTATTCTGCTCTCGAAATCTGCCTTTGAGTCGCATAATGTTATCAAAGAGCTGTCGCTTGCCTCCGAAGAAAAAAAACATATCATCCCTGTCGAAGTCGAGCACATCGAACTTTCTCATGAAGTAAAGTACCAGCTTGCCGGTATCCAGCGTGTACCCTATAACGAGACTTCGCGTATCATTGAAGCAGTATCGAGATTTATAGAACGAAATAACCCACCACCACCATCCGGTTCTTCGGTAGCTAACAGGGTTTCGAAAAGAAATATATTTGCTGCTGTTACTGCACTTTCTCTTATTGCGATCTGCTTTTTTTTCTTTTTTACAAAAAAGAAAAATGCGTTCGGCGAAGGCAAGAAAGCTGTCGTAGTCCTCCCGTTTACCGATCAATCGCCTGCAAAAGAAAATGAATACCTTTCTCTCGGCTTCAGCGACGAACTGATGGATGTGCTCGGGAAAAGCACTGATCTCTCCGTTGTTTCGAAAACTGTTGCAATGGATTATCGCGGCGCAAAGATGAGTCCGCAGGAAGTCGGTTCCGAACTAGGAGTGCGCTATGTGATTTCCGGAGCGATGATCAAGAACGAGGACGGAATTTCCTTGGAAATGCATATCCTGGATAACAAAGCTCATACCCAGCTTGCGAATCTTTCGTATAGGGGACCAACGAATGATATTTTCAGATTGCAAAAAGAATTAGCGGCAGATGCAGCAGCTTCACTCGGATCGTCAGGTATCGAAGAGAAAGGCTTGGCTAAGGAGAGCAGAACAAATAATTTCGAGGCATATCAAGCCCTCCTGCAGGCAAGAATAGCAAGCGAAGATAAGTCCCATGAATCAATTCTGAGGGCGATGGATTTTTATGACCGCGCCGTAACCATTGATAGTAATTATGCCGATGCCTGGGCTGAGCGAGGATACTTTGCAGCCAAGTGGGCGGCAGAGATCAATAAATTATCCTCATGGGCAATGATCGCAGAAGAATCTTCCAACAAAGCTGTTGCTCTTGATCCGAAACAGCCGGAGGGATATGTTGCGCTTGGCTGGACTTATTGGCGGAAGTTTGCAATGAGCGGAGATCAGGATACGCAGCTTATTCGGCAAGCTATAAAATCTGCGCAGCAAGCGGTAAACCTCGAACCGAATAACGCAGAATATCTCATCAATCTGGCGGATATCCAGCGTTACGATACGACGCTGAAAAAAGAGGCTAATGCTAATGTCCGAAAGGCGATGGTGCTCGATCCTAATAATTATAATGCATTTGTTACGCTGGTTAATGTCGGTGATACGACGGTAAGACCCTATCTTCAAAAGGCAAAAGATGTTTTTTCTCACGTACTGCGTCTGCATCCGGATGATCCGTTCCTGAAATTACGCTACGCGAACATGCTTGTCGGCATGAGAGATACTCCTTATGTTGAAAACTATATAGATACGCTTACCGAGCGTTATTCTTCTGTTATCGTAGTTTTTTATAATGCATGTGGGCAGTATTTAGGTTTGCATAGACCCATGAAAGCACTCTCGGCGATCGAGCACATGAAAGCAATTCTCGCACCTGATATGTGGATATATATGAAAAAAAGACTGGGAGTTATGATGAATCAATTTCCGGAAGAAATTCGCAAATCAGAGCGCTTCAGAAAAATTATGTCGTAATTACAAGTCCAGTCTTTTTGAAACTCCCTTCGGACTCCGGTATGTTCTCACCTTGCTATGCCCCGACCGAAAACAATTGCAGCTATTGGCGCCGATCTACTGACCGATAGGCAGCGGGAAATCCTGCGCTTAATCGTGCAGCAGTATGTGCTTACGGCAAGTCCCGTCGGGTCGCGCTATATTTCGCGCATTTCGTCGCTCGGCTTATCGGATGCAACGCTGCGGAATGTGATGGCTGATCTCGAGTATCTCGGCTTTATCGATCATCCACATACGAGCGCCGGCAGAATGCCGACCGATAAAGGCTACCGCTTGTATGTCGATACGCTCATGCCCTTAGAGCATCTTTCGCCCGAAGAGCGCAAAGCCGTTGCGCATTCGCTGGGCGGAGCGCTGACTCCCGAAGATGTGATCCGCGAATCTACGACGATCCTTGCAAAACTTTCCAAACAGCTTTCGCTGCTGTTGCTTCCGGCAATGGATGAAGGAATTTTAGAGCGTGTCGAGATCGTGCCGATATCAGCAAATAGAATTTTGATGATCGTTGCAGCATCAAGCGGAAGAGTGCGCACGGTTACGCTTGAAACCGATACGACGATCGAGCGCTCGAAGCTTGAGGATCTTGCCTATATTCTGAATTCACGTTTGGCGGGAAAAAGTTTTCGCGAAGTGCGCAGTATTTTTTCCGGAGCGATCTCTGACCTATCCGAAGCAGATAAATCCATCTTGCGCGTCTTTATTAATTCGCCCGAGAAATTTTTCGAAGATGCAAGTTTCGAGCGCGTAAAACTTTCGGGCGCCGGCAATATTTTCACACAGCCGGAATTCCAGAAAAAGACGAATTACACCGACGACGAATTCCAAAGCATTATCGAACTCATCGAAAATGAAGAGGTGGTGATCCATGTATTGGAAGGCTCGCAAATACATCCGGGCTTAGCGATTCGCATCGGCAGCGAGCTCGAAGATGAACGCATGTCAAATTATTCGATCATCTCGACAAAATACCGCATCGGCGATCAGCACGGCACCATCGCCGTCATCGGACCGAAACGTATGGACTACGGTCGCGTAACGCCCATCGTCGAATACGTGGCAAAGGCAATGAGCTCGGCGTTGTCATAGGAACGAAAGAATTCCCGCGCTGTTTTTTACTATATGTTACTAACCGAAAAAAAGCGGGCGACCATCGAAGATTATGAGCGGCTTCCAGAAGGCGCTCCGTACCAGCTTATTGCCGGAGAATTAATTATGAGCCCAAGCCCCACCAGATTTCACCAGGATATTTCAGGAGTTATAGAATTTGCACTTAAATTATTTATCATACCACGAGATTTAGGCAAAATCTATGACGCTCCGCTTGATGTTGAACTGACGGATACCGATGTATATCAGCCGGATATCTTATTTATCCGAAAAGAAAGACTTTCGTTGTTACAAGGTGATAGGATTGACATCGCGCCCGATCTTGTCATCGAAATCCTTTCTCCGTCAACAGCTTATTACGATCTCAAGCATAAGAAAGAAGTATATTATCAAAGTGGTGTCCAAGAATACTGGATCGTCGATCCGGCTGACGAGTCGATAGAGATCATGGTAAGAGATAAAGAATATTACCGGACAGAATCATTGCTTCGCAAAACCGGTGTCCTTCAATCTCCGATGTTCCCTGGATTCAGTATGAAGGTGGAAGAGGTCTTTGTATTTTAGACTACGGCCGCGTAACGCCCATCGTCGAATACGTGGCAAAGGCAATGAGTTCGGCGCTGTCGTGAATTAATTAATATGAAGAAAACTTTAGCATCTATTATCATAATTTTGTTAACGGCTGTGCAAGTTTATAGTCAGCATATTCATCTTGGTCAAGATTCTGCAAGCGTTCGAGATTCCGTGCTAAAAAATAATTCTCACGTAACTGAACTGCGTGATTTGGAGGAACTCGACAAATCGAAAGACCCTAGATTTGTATTCAATGGCTATGAAATTGGGAATTATAGAGGTGAACTAATAATATTGTTCGATTCCACTTGGCATGTAAAAAGTGTGATGTGGAGTATTCAAAAAAGCATGGTCAAGAGCCTCGCTTCAGCCTTTGATAATGTCATGTATGATATTGGAAAGACTTATGGTAAGTATCGCGGTAATGCTGCTCCTGTTCACGATGCCACATTAGAGCGCTCCGAACTTTACGGTAAAGGAAATGACATTATCATGTGTATGCTCGAAGAAATCAGTATTCAACTCATATGGATATCTGCGAACAACTATGAGAAGTTTTACCAACAAAGACGCAAATATGAAGATGGATTAACGAAAGCAAAAGCTGAAGAGCCGGCGTACAAACCAGAACCAAAGCACAACTCCGGTGTCTTTGGAGATACAATTGTGACAGAAACCGGATTAATGTACATAGATCTGAAGCAAGGAACAGGTGCGATGCCGAAGAAAGGAGAATCGGTCGTTGTCAACTACACTGGTAAACTTAGTAACGGCAAAACATTTGACTCAAATATTGACTCGAATTTCCATCATACTACACCATTCACTACAAAAATCGGGTCTAATCTGGTAATAGCTGGTTGGGAGGAGGGAATACTCACCATGAGAGTTGGTGGCAAACGCCGACTTATCGTACCGCCAGATCTTGGCTTTGGCGCGGCAGGGTCTCCACCACCGATTCCCGGTAATGCGATATTGATTTTCGACATCGATTTATTGAGTGTGAAGTAATTCTGTGTTCCTAAACTCCCGCCCCTGTTTCATTGTTCACCTTCTCCCAAAATATGTTTAAGAAAAGAAAGAATATGAACGACGACACCAAATCCGCCGCTGCGGACGAAATCCTTGAGGAGCAAAAAGACGAACGCGATATTCGCATCGCCCAGCTTCAGACCGAACTTGACCAAACGAAAGACCAGCTTCTGCGCCGCACCGCGGAGATGGATAATATGCGCCGCCGACATCAATCGGAATCGGTAACATTGATATTTGAAGCCAATAAACGTCTTATACTAGAGCTACTGGCAACAATTGACGATCTGGAACGTACACTATCGGTCATAAAACCGGATGAGCATAATGCTTTGACCGAAGGTATCGAACTTGTCTATAAAAATTTCCAAAAGATTCTCGAAAAGAATCACGTAAAGCCATTCGAATCCATCGGTAAACAGTTCGATGTGCATCTGCATGATGCACTGATGGAGCAGGTAAGTGAAGAAGTAGAGCCGGGTACGATCATCAATGAAATTCAAAAGGGATACATGATGAACGAAGATGTGCTCCGTCATGCAAAGGTGATCGTTGCAAAGAAGGCGGAATGATCTGCGTAAATCCGCTCCATCCGCGTTATCCGCGTGCCATTATCCCGTTTAATAGCACGCGGATGAAGCTGATTTAGGCGGATATTCGCTGATAAGATTTATTTTATATGAAAAGAGATTATTACGAAATATTAGGTGTCGAAAAAAATGCTACTGTTGAGGATGTGAAAAAATCATATCGCAAACTGGCAATGCAATATCATCCGGATAAAAATCCGGATAATAAAGAAGCCGAAGAAAAATTCAAGGAAGCGACAGAAGCCTACGAAGTTCTTTCCGATGCTGATAAGCGCGCGCGCTATGATCGCTTCGGGCATGAAGGCATGAAGCAGAATGATTACGGTCATTATCAGAACACCGAAGATATCTTCAGCCACTTCTCCGATATTTTTTCTGGCATGGGTGGCGGAAGTATTTTTGATACATTCTTCGGCGGCGGGCAGCAGCAGCGCGGTCCGGCGGGACCGGAGCGCGGAGCGGATATTCAGATTCGCTTGCCATTAACGCTCGAAGAAATTGCCGAAGGCGTCGAGAAAACAATTAAAGTTAAACATTACCGCAAATGCGGAACATGCAACGGCAATGGCGCGAAACCCGGATCATCGGTAACGACTTGCACAACATGCAATGGCGCAGGGCAACTACGGCAAGTGCGCTCGATGGGCTTCGGACAATTTGTGAATGTGGGTCCATGTCCAACATGCGGCGGAGCCGGTACGATCATCAAAGAAAAATGCACGACGTGTTTGGGTGAGGGCAGAGTGCAGGAAGAAAGTACGCTGAAAGTAAAAATTCCTGCCGGAGTCAGTGACGGAAATTATCTGACGATGCAATCGCAAGGACATGTCGGCAGACGCGGCGGTCCGGCCGGCGATGCAATTGTGGTCATCGAAGAACTTACTCATAAAGTATTCGTCCGCGATGCCGATGATGTAGTTCTCGAACTCGATGTAACTTTCCCGCAAGCAGCGCTCGGAGCAGAAGTCGAAGTGCCAACGCTTACCGGTCGTGCACTCTTAAAAATCCAAAGCGGCATTCGCTCCGGTACAATTTTGCGCATGAGAGAAAAAGGCATTCAGCATTTAAATCGTCACGGCAAAGGAGATGAACTTGTGCGCGTGAATATCGTCATGCCGACAAAACTCACCAAAGATGAACGCGCGCTAATAGAAAAACTCGCCGAAGAAGAAAACTTCCGCACACCCGGCACGCTCGGCACAAAAGCAAAATCCGGAAAAAATAAAACGCCGAAGTCGAAGAAAAAAGAAGAGGCAGGGATGTTCGAGGGGTTTAAGAGTATATTTCAGTAGTTAGTAGCCAGTAGTCAGTAGCCCAGTTTTTTTTCCCTGACTACTAGCTACTGACTACTGGCTACTTCTTACTAAATTATCAAAATGTTCTTTCGACATACATTTGATAAATTAAAAAGTACGGTTAGTAATGCCGTCCTTCAGCTTTTCACGCCGAAAGAATTCAAAGCGTTGCTGCTTTTTCTCGGAGTCGGATTTGCCGTTCTTCTTTTCCGCGGCGGCAAAGAACTTTTCTATACATTATATCCTCCAGCTAAACCAAATGAACTCGCCCTTCGCGAAGCACGAAACGATAGCATCTTCGCCGCACTATCCAGAAAAGTAATTAATGATGACTCATTAAAATTTTCCATTCCCGAAGATTCCATTGTCGCAAAAGAGAAAGCTGAGTATACTGCCGAAAATAAAAAAGCAAAATCGCTCACTCCGCATAGCATTCCGATCAATCATGCAGACGAAGACGCATTAGTGAAATTACCCGGCGTCGGAAAAGTAACAGCACAGCGAATCCTCACCTACCGCTCCAAGCGCGGCGGCTTCCGCAGTGTGCGCGAAGTCATGAATATCCAAGGCATCGGCGAGAAGAAATTTAAGGAAATGGAGGCGTATTTGCGGTTGAATTAAAGTCTATAGGCTTTAATTATGGAACTAATATAAAGTCTATAGACCTTATTATCATATTAAATTTCAAGTCTATAGGCTTTATGGCAAATACTTATATATCAATTCTAAAGAACTTAGAGCGGAATTACGCCCCGCTATGGCTGGCTATTCGGGAAAATAAGATCATTCAAACACGGTGGATTAAGAATTTGCGTTGGGGGCTGAATATGTCTTCGCGCCAACTTGGGAAAAGAATGGGGATTAGCGGACAAAGCGCAAGGGATATGGAAAACCGTGAGTTGGAGGAAACAATTACACTTGCATCTCTCCGAAAGGCTGCAAACGCTTTCGATATGGATTTATTTTATATGTTCATCCCGAAAAAAGAGCAAAAAATCGAAAAAGCACTGCAATCGATCATCGAACGACGGGTATATGAGATTGCAAATGAGATTGTAAGCAGGTCATCAGTAACTATGCAGTTGGAAGGACAGGGAACAAGCAGATCATACTCAGAAGAAGCCATTGAGGAAATGGCCCAAAAACTGAAGGTCGAATTACCATCTTCGTTGTGGGATTAGACTTTGTCCCTATTGATTATTGCTCTCTTAATAATTTGCTAATCTCCTCATCAATGCCCGCTCTATTAAACCCTGGTCCCCAACCCCCAAATTTTTGGCGGAGTTTCATGTTTTTATCAAGGATGAGAAAGGTAGGAAAACTACTAATTCCAAGTTCATCGAAAACTGTTTTCTTATCCGAGAAAAGAACGGGATAATCTAAATGATATTTCTTCGAGTAACGCTCGAAAATTTCCTTTTCTTTTTGATCATAAGGATCAATTCCAAGTATAGCCACATTGCTATCCTTAAACTTATTATAGATTCGCGAGATAGAAGAGATAGCTTGGCGGCAAGGCTCACAGCCCATATAGCTGAAATCCAAAAGGGTCACTTTAGAGGAAGGATTTGAAATGTCAACATCTGCTCCATCTATAGTTTGAAAATGTAAGACAGGGAAAAAATCTTCTTTTTTCAATTTCACTTTTTGAGGACTCTTCGTATCTGATAATGTCTGATCGGAATAATTTTTTAGGATATAACCTGAATCATGCACTAAAGAAAAAATGCGTGCCTTCACTTTTTGCAAAAGAAGTGAGTCGTAATCCTCTGAGTACTGTCCCTCTGTGCATGTCTGTAAAAATTCTGAAGCATTTCCACCATATCCCCATGATGTTTTATGATAAGAAGTATGACGGCAATCATTGATAGATATAATCCACACTTGCAACGATGAATCAATCGTTTCACCATCGCCCATAGTTTTATTGGTTATTTTATAACAAGAATCACCATTTACTATTGTATCAGTAAAGATGTAATGTCCAGTCACATTAAATAATCCGGAAGGGTTTTTAGGATAAAAACCAAAAGAAAACATCCAAAAAGCATCATCATATGAATCAATGAAGTCATCAGGATTCCCTATAGAAAATGGAATCTCTTTCAATTTTTCATTTGTCTCGTAATCAGTATCTGAATAAAAAATAGCTTCGTCATGAATTCCATTTTGAGTTGAGATTATTTTTCTATCTAGATAAACAACCGGATTAAAAGCCAAAAATGGCGATGAAGTATAAGTTAAGTATGATTTTGTAATACTAGGGGTTGACCGGAAAAAAGATTTTGTTGATCTCTCATAATATATTTTACCTGAATGTACCTTTTTAAATCTTTTATTGAGATCAGTAACTATACGTATCGAATCGGTATTTATAGCAAATGAAGCAGTCGAAGAAAGTTGGATTATAAATATGGAAAAAAATAGTTTTTTTTTCAAAGTATCAATATGTTTATACTTCAACTGCTTCATTGTTTGGTAAACTTTTATGGTGTATATGAAACGCCATTATATATAAGAGGATTAGCTGCAATTATCATTGCGCTGTTATCATATTCAAATAAGCCTCCAGATTTGGGATAGCTAGTTTGGGCGGCACAAGTAAAATCTCCCTCCCCTGCACAGTTACCATCGCAAAATGTAATCGGTGGAAAAAGCCAATGAATAGCAACGCAAGTACTCAATTTTGGATAGGGTCCATCGCATCTACATTTATGCCATCCCCATCCTGCTCCAGTATAGTATGATAATGCCCAAGGATGTTCTGTAGAATACTGATTTTTGAACGGCACAAGCCAATATGTTTTGCCATTATTTGGAATCTGGTAATAAAGGCTATCTGATGTTGTATCAATTTGAAAGTGCACTGAAGTATCAAATAAGGATAGAATTGTGTGATAAGAAGTATCTAATGCCACATTTTGTGTCGAAATGTAGACGGTCGTAGAATCAGGATTCGTAGCAATATACATGATAGTTGCAGAATCGGCAGAAATTTTGCCTCGAAGCGTATCGACTTTCCATGTTGCTGCTTTCATGCCTGATGGAACGAGCAGCAGAATGAGAAGAATCCCCGCACCGAATGATGCAACTGAAGCTAACCTCCTTCCCCTACGAGCACCTAATGATGCGAGAGGACTTTTTAAGAAAACAGAGATAGTATGCATATAAATAATGATGAATAGTTATGAAATAGAATGAATTAGATGTTTCCATCTAATGGATTTTATACAAATATAACTAAGTTTCGACGATGAATTACAAAATCGTCGTCGGAGACAATATCAGAGGATTCAGACATAAATTAAACTGGTCTCAGGAGAAATTGGCGGCGAGAACAAAACTCACGAATGACTATATCAGCCGCGTTGAACTTGCGAAGGAAGGCATGAGTATTAGTAGCCTAATAAAGATTGCAACTGCACTAAAAGTTGAGCCACATCAACTACTTATTAAGGATTCATATAAGTCAGATTAACCTTACCGCACCACCTGCATCAGCATTGCCTTTGGCGATGACCAAATAACATTCCCTGTTCCGGAATCGGTTACTATGATCTTACAATAATAACTTCCGGCGCTTAATCCATTAGAATTGATTTGAAGATCATGCGAGCCTGATGAGAGTAATGAATTATTATACGGCGTGGCAACTCTTCTTCCCAGAATATCGGTGATCTGAACGGTAACATTCGCATCTGTCGCAAGTGTGACTGGAATGATCGTCTTATCGCTGAATGGATTCGGCATGTTCGGACTTGCTGAGAAATTAGTTGAACTTCCATCACCGACATCCACGGTTTTTGGATCATGTGTGGTGCGTTCGCCATCGAGGGAGTAATCTATTAAGCGGTATTCATAGACGCCGGATTTTCCGGGTTGATCAGTAAACGAATAATTGCGCGGCGAATTGGAATTACCTGCTCCGCGAAGTGATGCATTGTTTGCATAACTTCCGAGAGTTTCAAAAGTATTCGGCGCATTCGGATCACTGATTAATCTGCGCTCGATCTCAAAACCAGCATTATCTTTTTCGCTTGCGGTTTCCCAGTTCACCAAAACTTGACCGCCCGGCAAAGCAGATGCCGAGAAATTTGCAAGTTCGATGGGCAGCGATCCATCTCTGAAAATAACTTGAGCATAAATATCATTATTACCGTTACGGTTATCACGCCATGCGGCGATGCCACCGTTCGTTCGCGGCGCAAGCGCTACCTGATCGGCATTCGAGTTCACGATATTACTGACCGGTACGCCCCATGTCGAGCCTGTGGGACCTAAAAATCGTGCCGGAGTTTTATCGCAACGCTGAGCATAAATTGATGAATACGTGGACGTACTATTATTGGAGCGCGTATCATTCCATACGATGAGCACTTCTCCTGTTCCGGTTTTGACCGCTTTAGGGATGGTCTGATCGCCGCTCACCTGACAAACAGGGAATAATTGATTCGGGAAAGCGGGTTTTGAATTCAATCCGTCGGATAAAACGCGCGTCATCACAATATCGGATGATACGATAATACTTTGATACACGACAAGCATACCATTGTGCCCGTTCGAGCCCGTCGAATCATCGGGGAAGACAACGGGATTGATCTGATCGCCCGTCCAATCTCCCGAGACATCGGTTGCGGATGTGGAAGTATTCCATAAATTAGTACCATCGCTTTTTATGCGGGTACACAAGATGTTCCATCCGTTCGATGAATTGAGATTATCAATTTGCTCCCAGACAACACACAGGTCCGATCCGTCGCGGCAAACCTGCGGATTACGCGAAGCATCGGTATTGCCGCTTGTAACGCTGAAAATCCTGACGCCAAGCGAACCCCATTGCACAGCGCCTGCGGCGTTTACCCGGTTTCCGCATATCGACGCCGCCGGAATTGTATCATTAACCCAAACAAGAAAACATCCGCCTGTTCCATCATCGACAAGCTGTGGAGATTTTTGTCCAAGCGTCTGCGAAATCACCGAAATTCCTCCTGCGCCCCATGCAATTCCGTTCGCCGTCAGTTTATTCATCCAAATATCGGGTCGCGTCGAAGTAGGCGAGATACTATTGCGGCTATCAGCCCATGCAACAAATGCACTGCCATTTCCATCGGTACAGATCGCAAGATTATCAGGTGCCGTAGCATTTGCTGCAACAGCGATACTGGAACCAGTGGCACTGTACACCATGCCGCCGGTAGAATTAATGTGCTGTGCATAAAGATCGGTGCGCCCGTTACGCGTATCTTTCCATGCTACATACGCTCCGCCCGAACCATCGGAGCAGATCACCGGAGCAGTCTGGTTCGCAGTCGAAACACAGATATTGATACCATCTTTCGTCCATTGGGCAACGCCATCGGAATTAAGTTTTTGCGCATAGAGATCCCAATTGCCATTGCGGTAATCTTCCCAAACAATTATTGCTCCGTTAGAACCATCCGAACATATTTGCGGATTTTGCTCATTGAGTAAAGCTGTGCAGACGGCAGTATTCTTTGTAGTATCGGAAGACCATTGAGCACATAGACTTCCGGCAAACATACCAACGATAATAACACTGAAAAATAGTATCTTTTTTATCATGGAAAAACAACGAATATAATATAAACCATAGTAACAATAGGCGGGTACCAATATAAGTACAAATATGATATAAATGTTCCCCCGAAGGCGGTATAAAGCCCATTAGATGTCATTCCGAACGGAGATTTTTCCTGCGAAGCATGAAAAACGATGTGAGAAATCCCCCGACAGATTGTAGCGCCTATAAAGTCTGCTAATTATCAGGGGATTCCTCAGTCGCTCATTCGCTGCGCGAATTTCGGCTCCTTCGGAATGACATACAAATTGAAAAGTACCGCATCTCAATGCAACATTGTTGCCCGCTCGGATGTTTTCCCCGTTCTCTAAAAGAAAAAGCCGGAGTGGCGAAATTGGCAGACGCGCCAGACTTAGGATCTGGTATGGCGACATGTGCAGGTTCAAGTCCTGTCTCCGGCACGAAAGAAAATAGTTGAATACTGTGTCATTGCGAGGAAGTCCCGGAGGGACGACGAAGCAATCTCCTTAAGGATTGTAAGACCCTTACATTCTACCACGATCTAGGGGATTGCTTCGTCGCAGCTTCGCGGCTCCTCGCAATGACACGTGATGAAATTTTAAATTAAGTAAAAGAATTGGAAACAAAGATCACCAATAAATCCCAGGTCCTGCGCGAGCTGGAAATCTTCGTCGGTGAGGAAGAAGTAGCAAAGGCATTTGACGAAGCATTTAAATCCATGCGCCCGAAATTATCGCTGCCGGGATTCCGTCCTGGCAAGGCGCCGATGTCCGTCGTAAAAAAATTGCATGGCGATGCCATCGAAGGCGATACGCTCGAAAAAATTGCGCAGGAAAAATTCAAGGAATATGCCGAGACCGAAAAGCTCGAGCCCATCGGCAGACCGGTGATGACCGATCTTCACCGCCATCATGGCGAAGGCGCGCATTTTAAAATTGCGTATGAAGTCAAGCCAGAATTCGAATTGAAGGATTACTCAGGCATCGAAGTCGAGCAGCCCGTCATCAAGGTCAATGATAAAGATGTCGATGAGCGCCTGCATTATCTGCGATTTAATTTCTCGACGCGCGAAGAAGCGAATGAAATTACCGATTCCGAAACAATAGTCAATATCACCTTCGCCGAGCAGGCCCCGGATGAAAAAGGTGTTATCCCGCCGCCGCAGACGACCGATGTTTATCTGCACGATCCGCAGATCGTCCCCGAACTTCGTGATGGACTTATCGGAAAAAAGAAAGACGATAAATTCAAGCTCAATTTACCGAAAACTTCAAGCGATCCTGCTGCCGAAAAGAAAAGCGTGAACGTGGAAGTGACAATAAATAAAATTGAGGAAGTAATTCTGCCGGAGCTGACGGAAGAATTCACAAAAAAGATCAGCCGCGATAAGGCCGCGACGGAATTAGAAGTCCGTTTGCTTATCCGCGATGAACTTGAGGAAAATGCAAAGCGCCGCTCCACCGAAGCCCTGGAATCGAACATGGTGAATGCACTTTTGAAATTACATGAGTTCGAAGTGCCGCGCACGATCACGCATACCTTGCTCGATTCGATGATCGCCGAACTCAAAGATGAAAATAAGCGCCGCGGATATCCTGAAGATTACGGAATCAACGAAGAAGAGTACCGCAAACTCGGCTGGGGAAATGCCGAAACACGCGGCAAGTGGCTGCTTTTGCGCGATAAATTAGTAGAAGCAGAAAATCTCGAAGCCTCCGAAGAAGAACTCGGCGCCCTTGCCGAAAAAGATGCAGCAGCCTATGGCATAGCAAAAGAAAATCTCCTGAAATATTACCTCGGCTCTGACGAAATAAAAGAAAAGATCAAATCCGAAAAATTAGTGGCGCGCTTGAAGGAGAAAATGAAGATCACGGAGAAGGTGGTGGAGTAAGCTTACTGTCGTACAATCTTTCTCATAGTTACCGAATTCGGCATAACGAATCTTGCATAATATATTCCCGGAGGCAGCTTTGAAAGATCAATCGAAAAATCCGCCATACTGGAGCCGTTAGCTTCGCTGACGGTCTCGCCGAGAACATTCATTATAGTAACATGCAGAATGTTAGCAGGTGCATTATGCATGGTGATAATTCCGGTAGTGGGGTTGGGGGAAAGTGAAAAAATAGGATACAAGTAATTGTTCACTTCATTTAATGGGGCTCCACCTCCATCAATAGTTTTCAGAATTTTCCATTTACGAGAAGAATCATAGGATGCTAATAAGTATGCGATTCGCAAGGTTGGAGCATAGCCTGCAATTGGACTCAACGTTGTATCCTTAAATTGATCAAACCAGTTCAATCCATTATCGGCAGTTTTGAAGATAGTTAATCCAGGGTACCCGTTTGCAATACAATAACTACTATCACCATTAGAAATAAAAAATGTTCCATATTCAAGATTGCCTGCTCCATTCGTTATCGTCCAGTGAAAGTTAGTATCTTCACTTCGAGAAAGACGATAGTTAATTCCACAGTACCAAACATTTCCATCCCCGCTTCCTACCGTAGTTTTATCAATTACTTGAGTAGTCCCTGCGAAAAGAATCTTATTTCCTCCATCTGAAGTATATCGTAAGTATGATTCAGGAGGGTCGCCTAAGTGATTAGAGGTAAATAGTCCCAGATTTTCGGTTTTCCAAACCATTTGCTCTATTTTTACATTTAGGGAGGAATCCAGCGTTCCCCATAAGTTGCCCCCGTCTTTTGATTTAATCAACATATAGACCGTACCGGTACTGTTAGGAGTGAAATCAGTGGTTATATAACCAACCGATGCCGAAGGAAAAATAATTTTATCGATAAAATAAGGAAATGAATAGGAAGTTTTCACCCAAGTATTTCCAGCATCGGTGGTTTTAAGAATAATTCCGAAACCACTTAGCTCATTCCCTGCGATATATCCAACTTGAGGTGTTGGGAAAGACACAGAAACAAAATCTGCTTTTCCTTTATAATCGGTTTCAAGTTTCATCGTCTGCCATGAGAATCCACCGTCGGTGCTTTTTCTGGCAAGACCATCATTGCCGACAATATAACCGGTATCCGAAGTAGGGAAAAATAAATCATTCGTTTGTTGCAATCCGGACTGAATCGTGAACCACCCAGTTTGGGCAAAGCAATTAATATGCTCTACGAGGAGGAGCAGAAAAAGAATTGGAGCAATAATTACAAGTTTCTGTTTCATAGCCGTAACAGATTAGTTAAGGGTAGAAAAGGAACAATTGTAACATGCCAAATGATTGCCACGTCTCCACTCGCGTCTCCACTACTACATTGACCGTTCAGGTATAGAGTCTGCCTTCAAGGAGTGCGTTTCATTGCCCGTGTTTGCAATGTCAGCGCTACAGCTTGGGTAAGTTGTTTGTTGAACATGGCTTCGCCCAAGCGGTCGTATAGCCGGTAATCTTCGTATCTTTGCACCTTCAAGTTTACTGCATGGCAGATATATTCATCTCATATAGCAACTTCGATAAGGAAAAGGCAGTGAAGCTTTGCCAGAGGCTTCGCGATGCCGGATTTTCCGTTTGGATCGATGAATCCAATATCAGCGCCGCCACGCAATGGTCATCCGAGATCGTGGGTGCTATCGAGAAATGCAAGGTATTTCTGATCCTTCTCTCGGCGCATTCCTTCGGTTCGCATAATGTGATCAAGGAATTATCGCTGGCTTCGGAAGCGAAAAAACATATTATTCCAGTCGAACTCGAAGCGAATACCGAGCTTACGAATGAAGTAAAATACCAGCTTGCCGGAATTCAGCGCGTTCCATATAAAGAATACGAGCGCATCGAAGCTGCTATCCGCCGCTTTACCGGGGAAAATGCAATTGAGCAAACTTCTGCTGCTCCGATAGCGAAAAAGCGCTCGCCGATGTTGAAGTATGTATTTGGAATTCTCATCGCAGCGCTTGCCGTGAGTGCATATTTTATTTTGCCCGGAAAACATGAGGCTCCGCTTGAGCAAAGCGCTCATGCAAATGAAATAAAAAAACTTGTCGTGCTTCCGTTCGAATCCTTAAGCTCCGATAAAGAGGACGAATTTTTTGCCGATGGTCTCACAGCGCAAGTGATTACCACGCTTTCGGGTTTAGCGGGCTTTCAGGTGACGGATAGGAATACGACAATGCATTATAAGGGAAGAAAAGGCGACATTCCCGCAGTTGCCAAAGAGCTGGGCGTCCGCTATGTTGTCGATGGCACGGTGCAGAAGCATGATAAGAACGTGAAGATCAATTTGCAGTTGATCGATGCACAGACAAGCAAGGTTCTGCTCTCGAATGATTTCGATGGAACACTCGATGATCTCTTCGGACTTCAGGAAAAACTTGCGCGCAGTATTGCCTTCATTTTGCAAGGTTCGCTCGGAAGGCAGGCGATGATCGATAGTACGATCATCCGTCAGGGTACAAAAAATCCCGAAGCCTTCAATAAATTTGTCATCGGCTTGGGATATCTGGAAAATGTTACATCCCAACAACAGGCGGAAAAAGGGCTGTCCTATATAGAAGAGGCATTAAGGCTCGACCCGAAATATGCTTATGCGCAAACGGTTCATGCCTTCTATTTCTTATATAAATTTCAATATGGGTTAAATCCAAGTGATCTTCTCATTGCCGATTCACTTGCGAAGAACGCCATTGCTCTCGATTCATCTATTTACGAAGCTCATCTTGTCCTCGCTTCCATTGCACGGTTCCGCGGTGAGATCGATTCAGCTCTGCACGAAACCGCCATCATGCTTAAGATCCGCCCCGATGATTATAATGCGCATTCATTCATTGGGATGATGTATTATGAACGCGGACAGTTCGATCTGGCTGCAGCGCATCTGGAAAAAGCCGTACAAAAAAATATTACCGGACTTGATACCTGGTCGATTCTTATCGATTGTTTCGGAGCGCTTGGCGATACGGCAAAGCGCAACCGCTATATTGATGAATCGCTGCCGCTCTACGATCTCTATCTGGGAAAGAACTCTGCCGATGCCGGAACACGTGTGCATTATGCGCTCAGTCTGGCAAACCGCGGGCTAAAGGAACGGGCACATGAGCAGATCGTAATGATCCTGAAATCATCCGATATTAATCCTGTTGTCTACTATAATATTGCCTGTGCATATTCCATTATGAACGAACCGAAGTCTGCGCTTGAAATGCTCAAGACATCGCTTGATAAAGGTAATGCTCCCGGAGAATCGATCAATACCGATCCCGATTTCAAAAATATCCGAAACTTACCGGAATTCAAAGCACTCGCCAAGCGCGCGATCGAAACAAAAGGATCCCGCGGACATTTTAACTAAGCTCCCGGATCCACTTTAAGCTTTTCGCTTTAAGCTTTACGCTTGTTAGTATATTTGTAATGATTTCATCATTTACAAACATCACTATGAACCCACAATTCTGGTATGCCGTTTGTTTTTTCGTACTGGCAATTCTCGTTATTCTGCTCGATCATTTTTATGGCATGCTTCGCACGCCGAATACTGCCGTAAATAAACCATATAGTTATTCAAAGGTGCAGCTTGCCTGGTGGACGGTGATCATCATCGCCGCATTCGCTGCAATTCTTTTGGTAGCATGCGATGTCCCTGTGTTCGATCAATCCACGATCATCCTGCTTGGCATAAGCGCCGCTACAACGACAGCATCGAAAGTGATCGGTCTCTCCGATCAATCCAATCCGAAAGTAAATCCGGCAAATCTGAATTTGGAAAGCGATAATTTTATTTTGGATATTTTATCCGATGAGAACGGCGTCACCGTTCACCGCCTTCAGGCACTACTTTTTAATTTTATTTTCGGGATCTGGTTCATTCTGAAAGTCTGGAATAATATCGCCCTGCTTCCATCAGGTAAATTAGATGCAAGCCACATTATTCCTATCATGGATCCGAACAATCTTCTCTTGATAGGCATAAGCTCCGGCACCTACGCAGCAATGAGGGCTACGGAAAATAAAACTCCGTCTCCCCCTACTACTCCTGCACCATCTACTACTTCTACTTCACCGTCTGCTACTACTACTCCTACTACAACTGCTCCGACCGGGGGGTAGGATGTGTGGTTAGGCTTTTGGAATACAGCAACTTTTTACTACTGCCAGGCGCAGCCTTGCTTTTTTTGCCGTATCGGCATCTACTTTAAACTCATTATATCGCGCTGTGGTATAGGCTTCAAAAAGAAATTTGTATGCGCTCAGCGCTTTTGGTAATTTTTGATAGATTAATATAATGCGTGACTGATTGCTGTTCCGGCTGAAATCTCCGTGCTTGTTGCGATCGACATAATAGTCTTCAAAATCCGGATAGGTATCCTCTCCGAATGTGAGCGGAAAAAGTGCTTCGTCAATAAAATGGAGCGCTGAGGAAAAGGCAGTAGTTATCACCCAATCATTCCACTTAGTTGTCGTAAGCAGATGATCGCATAATGATTCATCGATCAGTGCGCAGGAAGTTGTCATGGGATAAGTGATTTATGAGAATAAACATACCCATCGGAAATAACTTTCTTTTCGTAGTACGATTCTGTTTTCGGAAAGAAATGGAAAACGATGGAGAACGAAGTGTTTGTCTCGCGCTGCTCTAACTGAATGGTATAATCAAGTACGTGATGGAGAATATCATTAAGGAATTCTTTTTCATCCAGAGCAATGAGCACTTCGAATTCATCCCAATTCGTTATTCGTAACTTTGCAAAGGTGGGGTAAAAATACCGTTCGGATAGCTCTTCGAGCACTTTCGAAGTCAGCTTACCGGCTTTTTGTTTATTCCCTCCGAATTGTTCATCTGCCAGATCGACTAAGCGATCGACTCCCGTTCTTACTCCGGCTTGGAATGATACGATCATCTGATTCGGTCCGTACCGCAGATATTCCGGCTGAGGTCCGATCCAATCATCCGATACTGCGGGCGGATGGAGATGAGTTTCAACGATGTGATTTTCGATCATTGATAATAGGTACCTGAAGTAACAGGGAGATTTGTAAGCACAGTAAACAATACACGGGCTCCATAAGTTGGTGAAATGTTGCGAAACGTAGCGATAGTAATTCCAGCGTTCGGAATCTTAAATCAGGGCACGGATTTTTGCCAAATCTTTCTTCATCATTCGTGTTGCTATTTCAGTGTCTAATAATTCATGCTCATTAATAAATAAATATAGAGGTTCATTATGAAAAAACTATTGCTCATCCTAACTGCATTAATTGGTTTTGTTTCTGTGCCTGCATATTCGCAGCTAAAAAATATGATACTCATCGAAGAGGCTACGAATGCAAGCTGCCCTTCATGCGCAGTGCAGAATCCGTATTTCGAACAATTTCTTCAGAATCATTCTGCTGATGTTATCTGTGTTACGTATCATGCCTGGTGGCCTGATGAATCCGAGATCATGTACCTAAACGATTCCGCAATGAACATTGCCCGCATCATTTATTATGGTTTCGATACGATAGGCGTGCCGGATTGTGCTGTCGGTGGAAGTTCAGCGCCAACTTCGGAATTTGCGTATCAGGGCGCTCCGGCTGATACCGATGGATTGATACTCGCAGTCGATTCCGAAATGAATGTTCCAAGCCCTGTCCGAATGAATGTCAAGAGATTCGTTCATTCTGATTCCGAAGAAGTGCGAATTACTCTCAGTGCAACGGCAGATCTTGTGAATACCACTCTGCGCGTTGTCGTTGTCGAAGGTCAGCATGAGTATGATGATGCCGGCGATAACGGCGAAACGATCTTTCCAAATATTGCGCGCAAAATGCTTCCCTCTTCGGATGGCGAAAACTTCGATCTTCCCGCCGGAGCTCAGAAGACCTTCATCTATACGTATCGATATAATCCCGATTGGACTACAGACCAGTTGCGAATCGTCGCCTTCGTACAAACCGATAGTAATGAGTCCGTGATTGCAGCAGTTCAAACAACCGATCCTCCGACGGATGGATCTAACGGCGTGAGCAGCGAATCGCTTTCAGGATTCAGCATGCGCGTAGTCGGAACTCCGATGAGCCCGACTGAAAAAGTGGACTACAGTCTTAAAGGGACTGACCCGATGAAGGTTACATTTTTCTGTCGTTGATCTTTTAGGACACCAGGTACAGCCATCTCGTGTCGAACTCGTTTATCCGGGCACGTATGTTTTCGATCTTCACATGTTATCTACGGCATCGGGTATGTACCGGGTGATTGCTCGAACTCCGGATGCTGTAGTGCAGGTGCCGATCGTGCTAGTTCAATAACAGGTTTTTGAAAATTCCCCGCCTTTTTGAAGGCGGGGTAGGGAGTGGTTGATTTCTTGCGTATCTTTGCACTTCAATCACTAACTCACTAAAATCCACACAGTTATGAAAACTACTTTCGTATTCCTTTTTGTCTCAATATATTTTTGTGTAAATCTCAACGCCCAGACCTTTAAGCCCACGCATAAAGTCGTTATAGAAGACCAGACGATGTGCTCGACGGATTTCGCCATCTACTGTCCGCGAGGCATTGTCTTTGTTGATTCGTTCGCCGAAAGCGATCAATACTTGAAGTCGGAGATCATCAGTGTACATGCAAATTATCCTCCGGGGAGTATTCCTGAACCGATGTTCGATTCGCTGTACTATATGGGATGTTTTACTAACACGCATCTGAAAGCAACTGCATGGCCGCAGATCGTTGTGGATAGAAAGATGGTAACCGATCCTGATTCCATATTCTATGATTTTGACTTACACACATCCGATTCTACAGTGGCTGATATTTCCGTGATGCCAATGTATAATGATAATACCAGAGCATTGGACGTTACGGTATCTGCGCATTTTGCCGTCAATACTTCTCATTGTAATCTGGCGCTGGTGCTGACGGAGGATAGCGTTCACCACACTACATGTGATTACGATCAGCGCAATAAATATGCCGGCGGTGGCACCGGACCTATGTATATAGGCGATATGGATTTCACTCTACTGCCCGATACGATCCCTGCCGAGATGATGTATTACCGTCATGTTGCGCGCACAATTCTTCCAAGTTTTGCAGGAAAAGCCGGCAGTCTTCCATCGGTACTAAAGGCTGATAGCATCTATAGTTATACATTCCCGACCTATACGATTCCTTACCCATACAGAGCCGCAAGAATGCGCGCCATCATATTGCTGATAAATACGCAGACAGGTGAGATAATGAATGCAAACGGGGCAAACATTCCGAACGCAACCGATGCAGTAGATAACATCCAACCAAGCGCAGCATCACTCACAGTATTCCCGAATCCATTCACAGAAAAAACTTCCGTGAATATCGCACTCGCTTCATCAAGCCACGTAACGCTCGAAGTAACCAACATGCTCGGCGAGAGAATGACAAAAGAAGATTTGGGATTCATCGCAGCAGGCGAACACTCTCTCACACTAAATAAAGGCACTATGCCAGCCGGAATGTATCTAATAACAATAACGACCGATCAAGCCAGGTTCATGCAAAAAGTCTTACTGAGCAAATAAAAAAAATCATTTCTCCCCCTACCTTGTTTCTTCTTCAGTATTGAAACAGAAGCATTACTCCGTACTCTTACCTATATATGAAAATATTTATCGGGCTAATACTTTTTTTATCCATCTCTCAGCATGAAGCCATCTTTGCGCAGACTGCACCGAAGGAACCGCCTCCGCTGCGCAGACCCGGATTGCTCGTCTGGGGCGTTGATACCGTGCATGACACCATTCCCGGAAATTGCGGCTGCGATATTTTTTTCGGTCTCGAAGCCGGCATTCATATTAATAGCTGGGGACAGACCGTTCAAGGATCGCCTTCGCTCAATAATTCCTCGGTGCTCAATGCCGAAAGCGCATCGGGTATATCGCCGCGCATTGCAATACTCTTCGATCTGCCGCTGAGGTTTTCGCCGTCGCTCGGTTTCGAATTTCGAATGGCATATAATTGGGTTTCGGCAACAAGTGGGGGGTCGCAAGTAGGAACGTACGATCTCAAAAAAATCTCCGATAATACGACTGTTGCAGGAAATGTAACTACTACCTATTCAATTCAGACTCAGGTCCTCGATCTCGGTTTGTATCTGCGCTATAAATTCCGGAATATTTTTGGCTCGAAGAATGATATTTTCATAGGCGCCGGACCTCGCGTTCGTATCCGCACGACTCCGTTTATTACGACGCGGACACTGCAAGTTGTCAATAATTCGCAGCTTGGTTTTCCCGGCACGCTCGATCAAACATCTTCGCGCATTACCGATTACGGATCGGATAGATTGCTTCGTCCCGGTATCGACGGAATTATTGGCTATCAATATTTTCTCAATGATTTCCTCAGCCTCGTTCTCTCTGCCGGCGGGGATATTATCAACTTTACTCCGCCGCTCAATGATGAAGTTTCTCTTGCCTCGCAAGGCGGCGGTGACCGCGCACGTGAGTTATCAGGTCAGTTATCGGACTTAAGCTTTACGAGCCGCAAACTTAGTCAGTATTTTATCACGCTCGGGATTTGGTTTAATCTGTAATGTCG
>Ga0206906_1016_pt1 | contig 28645 bp, 27 predicted proteins | sample Alteio_BWOrgHeat_79_FD_152935 | JGI IMG/M metagenome (GOLD analysis project Ga0206906, IMG submission 152935) | Enriched cells from forest soil in Barre Woods Harvard Forest LTER site, Petersham, Massachusetts, United States -... | ecosystem: Environmental > Terrestrial > Soil > Temperate forest >...
TTCTCGTCGTACTTTACCCACAGTTCGCCATCGGAAAAATTTTTGCTTTGCGTGCTCGCAATTTTTACATTGAGCGACTTCGCGATCTTCTCCGCAAAAACTTTATTGCTGCGCCCTGCGACGACTTTTAATTGTGCCATTTTACGTGTGTGGTGCTGGGGTGGCAGGATTCGAACCTACGAATGGCGCCTCCAAAGGGCGCTGCCTTACCGCTTGGCGACACCCCAAGTCGAATGTTTTAATGACTTGTATTCACTTCTTTTACAGTCGCTACTCCCTCAAGCCCCGCAATAACAGATTGCAATAATCGGAAGTTCTCCGAATATCGCTCTCCGTCATTATTAGGGCGTAGTTCGACCATTGCCAGTTCGTAGAACCGTACTCCAGCAGAAAAAGCAACGACTCGGTGATAAAGCGTGCCCTTGGCAGAATCAAGTACTAAAGTATATTCATAATTTGCAAAAAACATGCTATCGATCATGAATGTTTGTGGCTGACGACTCATGACGATATTCGGATGTTTTTTTTGTTTGAGAGCGAAAGATTCTTCGGCGAGGGCAAGGATTCCATTAATACCAACTTTCCTTCGCAGCTCGGCAGTGCCGGGAATTTCCATAAGAACCATCGCAAAATCGCGCTCGGGATCGGTATAAACATCTAAAATATTTTCAAGATCGGGAATATTTTCTGTATTGACTTGCAGCCATCCCTTCGGAATATGTCCGGCAATATCGCCAGTCGGTGAATGAAAATATTCTTCGTCGAGCGGCGAAGCACTCATCTCGTAGAGCGGTTTTTTCTTCTCGACTTTCGGCGGTGTATAAAATAATGAGCAGCCAGCGAGAAAGAGAAAAGAGAAAAAGAGAAAACGGAGCATTGAAAATTTTTTAATTATACCATCATTCCGAACTTCGGAATGACTATCATAAAATAGTATTACAAAAATACTCTTTTATTGCAGACGTCTCCACTTTTCCTGCTCGAAATATAAATTGAAGCTAACCCGATAGGTGTTACCCAATTGATCCTGTGAGTTAAAACTTTGATAGGCAAAATCAACATCGAGCCTCGGCAGATGAACTCCGGCGCCGAGGGTGAGCATTTTCAGATCGTTATATCCTGCCCGTAGAGCGATAAGTTTTTTGAATTGATATTCCAAACCAAAATGAAAATCCGAGCTGACAGGACCGACGTGTACTTCGGATTGACTTCCGAGATTTTCGAAGCGGATATCGGCATCGATCGTTGGCAGGACTAGATGATCGGTATTCGAAAAAATATCCCAATTATATGCAGCGCCAAGTTTTAATGTAGGCGAAACCAATTCTTTTGTGCCTGAGGAATAAGAAAGAAGTGTTGTCGTAATATCCTGTCCGACTGCAGCAAGCGTCAGTTCAGGCGAGATATGATAGCGCACTCCAAGATCAATTCCGAAACCGGTTGCGTGATTTTCCTCATTGAGTTTGCGGAGAATCAATTTTGCCGTAGCTCCGTATGAAAAGAGAGAGTCTTTTTTCTGTCCGTAAGAGAATAGAACGCTCCAATCATAATTGCCGAATGAGGTAACTTTTGAATAATCAATATAATCATCGCCATGAAAAATGCCATCGCCATAGACATCCACAAATGCGCTGCGCGTATCCTTGATATCCGAGATTCCTATATGCAGAATAGAAAGTGAAGCGCCGCCAGCCTTGCCAAGCGGAAAAGCGATCGCGGCAAAATCATATTGCACCGTATTATCGAACCGCGCTTCATGCATTCCGGTAACGGAAGGATATTGAATTTCCGGAAGTCCTGCTGGATTCCAGTAGCCTGCCGTCGCATCGCTTGCAATTGCAATAGCGGCATTTCCCATCGCAAGTGAACGTGCACCCGTTCCAAGCGACAGAAATTCGCCGGCGTATGCGCGGAATTGGGCATGGGCAGAGCCCATAGCCAGGAGAAGAAAGAAAAAAGAATATTTTGTTTTTCGCAACTCTACGTAATTTTTTTTTGTGTCACTAGCGAGGAAAGCGCTGACGGATTTTATGTCATTCTGAACGAAGTGAAGAATCTCGTGGCAGACTCTAACGGTCTACAATCTATTAAAAGATTCTTCACTACGCAAATAATTGCTGTCGCAATTATTTGCTCCGTTCAGAATGACATATGGGGGTAGTATTGCCACCCATTAGCTATTCCTACTCGCAATGACACTGAAATTACAAATTCTTTCCCGAATAAATTCATAGGGACGCATTACTGCCCTATTCCCATAATCCGAATTCCTTTGGATACCGGATCTTCCATAGCGTCAATCCTTGCGCCGGAGCTAAGTGCCTTGCCCTATCCTCTTCAATAGGATGAGCGAGAAGATCTTTGAATTTTTCTTCCGGAAATTTCCCTTTGCCAACTTCAACAAGCGCACCAATTAACGAACGCACCATGCCGCGCACAAAACGATTTGCGCGAATCATAAAAATGAGGCTATCGCCGGATACTTCAAATGTGCAGTCATCGACAATGCACCGGTAATGCTCGACATCATCGGTCTGTTTGCTGAACGAAGTAAAATCATGTTCGCCAATCAATAATTTTGCGCATCGCCTCATTACATCGGTATTAAGATCGCCGCGTACATGCCAGGAAAAATTTCTATACAGTGCCGTTCGCCTGCGAAAGATTGTATAGCGGTATTCCCTATTGAGTGTCGAATATCTGGCATGAAAATCATCCGACACTGCTTTGATGGACCGAACCACAACATCGTAACCCGATTCGGCATTGAGTGCTTCGGTCAGTTTCTCTAATCCAAAATTTATTTCCGGAAGCGTTGCATGTGCAACCATACCCAGTCCATGAACGCCGGAATCCGTCCTTCCCGAAGCAGTAATTGCAACACGCTGTTGCAATACGCGCTCGAATGCAGTTTCGAGTTCTTGCTGCACAGTTCGCGCATTCGGCTGCACCTGCCAGCCCGCGAAATCGGTACCGTCGTATTCTATCAGGAGAGCGATTTTCATTCTATTGTCTGAACCGCGATTATTGGGATTTGTGGGAGTTTTGGGATTTGAATTTTTTATTTAGGAGTCTGTGAAACTGTAGGCTGGTCGCTCCGAAATTTATTAGTAATCCAACAGGGATATTATATGCTTCTAAATAATTTAATGCTTGGGCAATATGAACATATTCCAGTTTTATTATTGCTTTTAGCTCAACACTAGTTCTTCCTTCTACAAGGAAATCCACTCGTCTTGTTCCCATCAGTTCGTTTTTGTAATAGATCGGCATATCATGCTCTCTAGAGAATTTAATACCGGAATCTCTCATTTCTTTTTCCAATGCCCTCTGATAAATAACTTCTTGGAAGCCGTTCTTTAGGACGGAATGTACTCGCATGGCGCACCCGATTATTGCATGCGTTAATTCTGAATCAGGTAAATTTTGATTATAGAGTAAATTATTCACAAGTTATTACCGCCTTTCCAATGCAAAAAGTTAACTACCGTGCCTCTTGAAATCCCATAAATCCCACGAATCCCAATAATCACGGTTCAGACAATTATCCGTAACAGTTTCCCGAAAATTTCGTTATCATTAAACAATTTTTGTTATACGAAAGAACACCATTATGTGCGGAATAGTCGGTTATATCGGTGAGCGCGAAGCAACTCCTATCATCCTTGCGGGATTGAAGCGGCAGGAATACCGTGGGTATGATTCTGCCGGAATTGCTTTGATCGAACATCATCATACTAATGGTAATAGCAATGCCACCGGTAACTCTGCCACGCTCAATATTAAAAAATGCAAGGGCAAAGTTACGCAGCTTGAAGAATTAATTCGTGATCTGCCAAGAACCTCTAAACTTGGAATAGGGCATACACGATGGGCAACGCATGGCGTACCAAGTGATATTAACAGTCATCCTCATACAGATCAAAACAAAAGGATCGCGCTAATTCATAATGGTATAATAGAAAATTATTCATCGATCAAAGAGACTCTCCTTCAACGAGGACATACATTCGAAAGCGAAACAGATACGGAAGTTTTGGCTCATTTGATCGGCGAGTTCTTTACCGACGGCAGAAATCTCACTGAAGCTGTTCGCCTAGCGCTCAATGAAGTTATCGGCGCTTACGGAATATGTGTGATCGCAATTGACTCACCCGATGAAATTATCTGCGCGCGCAAAGGCTCGCCGATTGTTATCGGAGTCGGAGATAAAGAAAATTTTATCGCGGCAGATGCAGCAGCTATCGTGTCACATACTCGGAATGTTATTTATCTTTCCGATGGCGAAATGGCAACGGTTACACGAGATGATGTGAAGATTCGTACGATCGGCGATGTTGTCATCACTAAAGACATCGAGGCAATCACGATGAAGCTTGAAGAGATCGAAAAAGGCGGCTACGAGCATTTCATGCTCAAGGAAATTCACGAACAGCCTTCGACCGTACGCGATGCTATGCGCGGGCGAGTTATTGAAGATGAGGGTTCAATTGTTCTCGGCGGCTTACGTAATCATCTTCCGCATATTCGTAATGCAAAAAGAATTCTGATCACTGCATGCGGCACAAGTTATCATGCAGCGATCATCGGCAAATATATGCTGGAGCAGCTTGCGCAAGTGCCTGTTGATGTAGAATATGCTTCGGAATTCCGTTATCGCAATCCCGTAGTTACTGAAGGCGATGTTATGTTCGTCATTAGTCAATCGGGAGAGACTGCCGATACCCTTGCAGCTATGCGTGAGGCAAAGCGCAAAGGTGCATTGGCTTTAGGTATTGTTAATGTAGTAGGCTCGACAATCGCCCGTGAATCCGATGGTGGAGTATATATTCATGCAGGTCCGGAAATCGGCGTCGCCTCGACGAAGGCATTTACATCACAAGTTACTGTCTTTGCTTTGCTTTCAATCATGCTCGGCCGAATGAAGGGTCTTTCTGTCGTCGATGGTAAAGAGCTTATTCGTGCACTTTTGGAATTGCCTGATAAAATCAAACAAATTCTCGACGTATCCGAACCTGTGATACAAGAGATCGTCAGCGAGTTCAAGAATGCCGATCATTTCCTTTATCTCGGAAGAGGATATAACTATCCGGTCGCTTTGGAAGGTGCGTTAAAGCTAAAAGAAATTTCCTATATTCATGCTGAAGGCTATCCCGCTGCAGAGATGAAACACGGACCGATCGCGCTTATTGACAATGATATGCCCGTCGTCGTTCTGGCAACCCATGACGATGTGTATGAGAAAGTCTTATCAAATATACAGGAAGTCCGCGCCAGAGGCGGAAGACTGATAATCATTGCAAGTGATGGCGATAAGACTATTAAGAAACTTGCCGAGAAAGTGATTCATATTCCCACAACGATTCCCATGCTGATGCCGATCCTATCCGTTATTCCCTTGCAGCTGTTGGCATATTATATGGCAACGGCACGCGGAGCAAATGTCGATCAGCCAAGGAATCTGGCAAAGTCAGTAACGGTAGAATAATTAATCTCTCCCGTACTCTTATAAAATACAATAAAAAAACATTTGATCCGTCTTACGCCCATAATGATTCGGCGAATAATCCTTTCTCTAATATTTTTCAGTTGCTTTGTTGGAATAAGTCAGGCGTATCCGGTTTTCAATCCTCAGGATTCCGATGGCGCTGTTATTTCCGGTTATATAAAGGATTCTCTTTCCGGCGAAACGATCATCGGTGCTCAAATCCGCATTCGCTCGCTCAAGATCGGCGCTCTAACTAATAAAGGCGGCTTCTTTACCTTGCATGTTCCGAGCGGTAAAAAACTTTTAGTAGAAGTCTATTCCGTCGGATATAAAACCATTAGTGAGCAAATGACTTTCAGTCCCGGCGAAGAGCGGCGCAGGACGTTCGAGCTTTCGGTTGAAGCAGTTAAGGGCGGAGAAATTACCGTTGAATCAAGCCGGAATGAATTGCAGGAGCCGCAAGTTTCGCGCGTCTCGATAAATCCTCAACAAGTACAAGAGCTTCCACGAGCGGGCGAAGCCGACCTTTTCCGCATTCTACAATTGCTTCCCGGTGTGCAGACAACGAGCGAAATTTCGAGCGGTCTCTATATTCGCGGCGGCTCTCCGGACCAAAATCTCATTTTGCTCGATGGAACGGTCCTTTACAATCCCTCGCATTTTTTCGGTTTTTTTTCGACGTTCAATCCCGATGCTGTCAAAGATGTCGAGCTTATTAAAGGCGGTTTCCCTGCTGAATATGGAGGAAGGCTTTCTGCCGTACTTAATGTAACCGATATAGATGGCGACCGGAACGAGACGAAGGGCAAAGTTTCGCTTGGACTTATTTCGAGTCGCGCCACAATCGAAACGCCTGTCGGAACAGGAGCGCTTGTTCTATCCGGAAGACGAACATATCTCGATGTTATGCTTAATGCGACAGGACTTACGCAGAAATTAGGATTGCCGGCATATTATTTTTATGATCTTAATGCGAAACTAACACAAAATCCATCGGCGAATGATAAAATTTCATTCAGCGGATATGCCGGATCGGATCATCTTGATTTTGCAGCGGCGAATGTTGCGAATGATATTACGATGAATTGGGGAAATAAAGCGGGATCGGTTGAATGGACGCATATTTTCGGCAGTGAGCTTTTTTCGAAGCTCGATCTGAATGCAAGTAATTTTACCTCTCAATTTTCCGTCGGGTCAACTGCACAGTCACTGGCATGGAACAATGCAATTGATGATTACACAGCTCGCTTCACTCTCGAATATATTCCGAACGAACGGAATTCGATTAAAACAGGCTTGCAAGCTACAGGTTATGAAACGATCTTAAAAATTCAAGCAGGTAGTAACCCTCCCAGTGCGAATATTGACCTCACGCCATTTTATGCTGCCGGATACTTACAGGATGAGTGGAAGCCGTCACTATTTACAACCGATCCGTTGGCAATCACTGCCGGTTTGCGTGTCGATAAGATCAGTTCAAATTCCGAAGTCGGTATCGATCCCCGCATTAGCGCACGATATATTCTGAATCCTTCGATTTCGCTTAAAGCAAGTTTCGGAATTTATCATCAATACTTAAAGCTTGCTTCAAATCCTCTCATTCCGGTTTTTGATGTGTGGTCACCAACCGATGCTATTCAACCGCCGGAAAAGGCAAATCAATATGTACTTGGCATTTCGACGATTCCTTTCGAAGATTATACATTCGATATAGAAGGATATTATAAAACCATGAATAATCTCGTCGAGATGAAACCAAATATCCGCTCGGGCGCAACACTCGAAGATATTTTCTTTGTCGGCGATGGCAGATCATACGGTATCGAGTTCTTTTTACAAAAACAAGTCGGGCGGCTGACGGGGTGGATAGGATATACGCTTGCATGGAACTGGAGAACATTTCCTGACATCAATAATGGCAACCCGTATCCTCCGACGTATGACAGGCGAAACGATCTCGATGTTGTTTTTACTTACGTCCTGAGTGACCGCTGGACAGTAGGTGCTACGTTTACCTACGGAACAGGACAGGCATATACGCAGATAACGGCACTTGCACCGAATTATGAAAATCCTACGACCACAATTCCTATTGAGGGAGATAAAAATTCGCTTCGGTTGCCGCCATATAACAGGATGGATCTTTCGGCAACGTACCACTTCAGTTTCTTCTCAGATAAACGTAACGCTGAGTTCGATATAGATATTTTTAATGCCTATAATTATAGGAATGTCTGGATCGCACAAGTCGATCAATCCACCAATCCTGCACAAGTCACGTATGTTAGGTTGTTACCTATTCTTCCAACGTTTGGTATATCCGTAAATTTTTAGAAATGAAAGAAGAAAATTTTACATCTCATGTCATTACGAGCCGCATAGCGGCAAAAAGGTTGCTGCGTCAATCACTTCTCTCCTTCCTCGCAATGACTCTATTAGCTTGCTTTTTCTATGGCTGCGACACTGCCATCGAAAGTAATTATACTGAGCAGATCGTCGTCGGAGCATTTCTTTATGCAAATGAGCCTGTCGATTCAATTGTGCTTCACCGGACAACGCCGTTCGGCTCATATTATGACGATTTGGATTACGCAGTGGATGGCGCCCAAGTGAGTATTACGGTTGATGGAGTCGTGCATAATCTTCTTCCCGGAACAAGAAAAGGCAGATACTATCTTCCTGCTAGCGACTTGGTAATAGCGGCTGGAAAAACGTATAATCTCTCCATCGTTGCGCCCAACCTCCAAGCTGGCGGTGAGCATGTGATCTCGGCGACAACGACAGTTCCGATGTCGATACATCTGTCGAGTCTGGCAGATTCGGTGCGAGGAAAAACATTTATCTTCGATACGAATAATGTTGCCTCACTTGCATTTCTCGTAACAGCAACGCCGACCGATGCAAGTGATCATCGCTACCTTCTGAGTGTTACAGCGCTCGATACAAGTATCGGAATGATTCACTTCGGCAACATGAAGGATTCTATACGTCTGACAAGATACTCCGAAGTTGCAACCGGGCCTGCAATTGCAGTTACTGCGCGCTTTCTCGAGTGGTATGGACCAAATCTAATAACGATGTACGCAATCGATACGAACTGGTGGGATTACCAGCGGCAAGTTCCGAATTTCGGCGGCGGCACGGATTACCAGCCATCGCTTAATCATATAACCGGCGCTATCGGCATTTTCGGTAGTGCCGCACGGGATACAGTATCGGTTTTTATAAAGCCGAAAAGTTAACATCAATGTTAGTTTTCTAATCTTTCCTTCGGGAGCTAAGAGTTGTTCGTACTCGTTGAACTACCATAAAAGTCAACGTGCTCCGAAGTATAATATTAGGCGGTATTCTTTTTTTTCTTCTCGGCGTGGAGGGAAAAATTCTTCGTGCTCAGAATTTTCCTGATCGTAACTGGTGGACTCCAGGTTCGATCTCAACCCTACCGGTAATCGATTCACTACAAAGTATAACTCCCATTAGCCTTCTGGGTCTTGATTTTCAGCATACGCTCTCGTTATTCACTTGGAGTTCAAGTCTTCGGTTAGCATCGAATTCACTTCTAACAATGAATCCGCTTTCTCCTTCATTTTCTGTTAGCGCCGAAGGACGTTCGCGGCTTCGGGAAGATACTCGTATCAGAACAAGCGAAGGCGATGCACTTATAAGCACCGATTATCCGCTTGATGAGCGGCGCGACGACTTAACCCTTGCTTTTTTTGGTTCGACATATTCGATCAATACCCCACCTGATCAAACGGCGGCTACATTCGGAACGCTGACATCCGTTACGGATGGGTATGGTGTTTTCGGCGGAAAATATTATTTTACGCCGACGATTGAAGTGACTGCAGACGGAGGCATCGCCCGTAAATCGTTCGAGATCGGCTCTGGCTCAGGTTGGATCGTTCAAGGTAAGTTCGTCGACTCCGCTTCACAGGTTTCTGAAGGTAATATGCTCGATGACAGCCTCCGAATCGATGAACGACATTTTGCACTTGCCGATGAAGTGGCACGAAATGACAATGTTAAAGCGCATCTTTTTACTACTTTTTCAGGAAGCGGATACAATGATGCAGCCGGTGGCGTCTATCTGAAACGTCAGGATTTCTTTTTTCCAAAAGATACCTCTGGCGCATTGGCAAAGCAGGAGAGAAGCGAACTCGGTTTCCAATTGCACGATGCGCTGAATGTTTCCATCATCCCAAAACATCTCATCGGAAATTTCAGTGCGGATATTTCACCGCACCAAATTACACGTCGTACTCCGAGCGTTGATATTACCTCACTTCCGACAACGACACTCGTTACTTCTACTTTTCTTGTTCCTTCTACCACAAGCGCGCTGGAAGCAGGCTTAGACGGCAAACTTGATCTCCTTCTTGGCGATAATATGGATACAACCCGTCTTGCAATACTCTCAACCGAGATGAAATACGATGAACGCAGTGAGACGAACGATATTTTGCAAGGCGAGACCGGATCGCTTTCGCCGGCACAGGTCAATCAACTTTCCAATGCTCTGGGTCAGACAAGCTTCGATGGAAAACAAACCTCATTGAATCTATCCGCTTTTATTTCGCTTGCCGAGCGGGATGCGCTTCATGCTGATTTTTCTTCCCGTATTTATCATTATGATACGCCAAGCCCTGATAATCATGATGATCGCGATGAATTGAATCTCAGAAGTTCATTGAAATATTATCATTTTTTTTCTAAAGAGCTGGAGATGATCAATGAATTGCAGCTTACGAAAAGCCATCTTGTCTATTTAGAAAGCGACCATAGTTTGCAAAATTATGTGGGCAAGACGATAGCATTTTCATCACAAGCCATATATTATACACCGACTTTTCAGCATCAGGTTCGTGGCGAGGTATTTGCAAACTATGCAGTCTATGATTTTCCGGTGCCGATAAGCGATCCTAATACTATTCGTGATTATCTTATTCGAGGAGTCAATGGCTCCGACAGCATTCGTATTTCGGTTGGAAGATTTCCGATCATTTGGGATGCACTTTCACAGATCGAAGGTATTTTCGATCTCAGGCTTTATGAGCGCGGAGCCTATAATCAATCGGCTTTCACCGAACGCCCGGTGCTTCAAACATCAGAATTCTCCGGTGATCTGACGTTTAATCTAACCGATAGAATTTCTCCTTCGCCAACGCTTGTAAAAATCGGAGCACGCGCTTTTTATCTTCGGCAATATTCACCGAATGGTAATTCCATTCAAACAACTCTGCCTCTTCAAGAAAAACTCAATCGCATTGGTCCCTTGCTTATCGTTATTATAGATCAGCTTGCGCTCAAAGGACCGAAACTGTATGGTTCGGTATGGTATAGCTTCGTGAACCAGCTGGATTTCGATACGAATATCTTTACAACATCACATCAAATAGAGGCAAGGCTTGCGGTACAATGGAGTTTCTGATTATTTTATCTCCTCAAACTCCGCATCCTGAATTTTCTTCGGGTCGACGGCTTCAATATTTTTTTTAGATGGCCTGGGGCTGCTTTGAGTGGATGTTTTTTTCATCCCTTTCATCCCATCCATAAACGGCTGTATCAGCCTGCGATAGATCACCGACAACGCGAAAAACAGAGATGCAAGTTCGAGTAAAAGACGCAACTTAATTTTCCCCTGTTAATGAAAAAAACGGCTCTCCGGTCGAAAGGTATTCAATGGGAGGATAGGGGCTTCGCAGAATTGTAGAGACAAGCCGTTGAAAATGCTCCGGTCTGTGCAGGAAGTCAAAATCGTCGCAGCTTGCAACGACAAGCCGTGTATCGCGATAATGGAAGAAAAAATCATTATAGGCGCTGACGATCTGATCCAGATATTCTCTATTTAGATTTTTCTCGAAATTCCTGGCGCGTTTTTTTATATTGTTTTGTAAGAGACTTACACTTCCCTGCAAATAGATGACAACATCGGGTGTCGGCACGGTCTTATCAAGTGCAGATTGTACCTCCTCATACAGCTTCAGCTCATCCCGGGTCAGATTCACTTCGGCAAATATCTGGTCTTTTGCAAACAGATAATCACTGATACAACTTTCATAGAAAAGATCGGAATTAATAAGTTCTTGCTGTTGATGATAACGTGAGAGAAGAAAAAATAACTGAGTCTGAAATGCCATCCGGCGCCGATCATCATAAAAACTTTGCAGGAAAGGATTTTCTTCATACCTTTCTAAAATCAGCCGAGCATGAAAATGCTGCGCCAGCATATCGGCAAGCGTCGATTTGCCGACGCCAATCGGTCCTTCGATGGCGATATACCGAATGGGCAACGCCTCTCGCTGCACACTCTGTGAAAGAGCATATCCCTTATGTTGCGTAAAAGCCAAAATATTTATTCTTCGATGAGATGAATACTTTTGTTATCGTACTGTAACTCGCCCAATAATTCTGCAATATTTTTTTTAAATACCGGATGAAATAGATCCGACGCTATTTCAGCGAGAGGGATCAGTACGAAAGCACGGTTCTGTAATTCCTGATGTGGCACAATCAATTTTTCAGTCGTAATGATAACATTATCAAAGAACAAAATGTCGAAATCAATTTCACGTTCATGCCAACGCTGGCGATCTACTCTTCCCAATTCCTTTTCAAGTTGCTTCAGTGAATTATGTAATTGTGTAAGTTCTAATTCGGTTCGAAGTAAAACTACTGCATTGAGAAAATTACTCTGATCGGTAAACCCGAATGGCGCAGTTTCATAAATCGAACTTTTCTTTTCAATTTCTCCGAATTCCTTCAAAGCAATAATAGCATCATGCATTCTTTCAAAACGCGGTTCGATGTTCGTTCCGATGCCGATATAAGTGCTATGCATTGTCATCTATTCATGTGCAATTCCAGCTCAACATTTTTCACTGATCCCCCAATTGGCGGATTTAATTTCCGCAGTCTTATTCCAACATTTTCGATCGCTGGGAATGCCTCGAGAATTTTTTTACAAATATCATGAGCAAGGGATTCGAGCAAATTATATCTGCGATTCTCGGAAATGATGTTGACCGTTTTATATAGCTGAGTATAATCTAAAGTATTGGAAAGCGAGTCGGAAGAAGAGCCTGATGAATCCGGCACTTCGACTTCAATATCAATTTCAAAATGATTTCCATGCTCGATCTCTTCATCATAAACGCCATGATGGGCGAAGATTTCGATAGAATTAAGTCTGATAATCATTATTTTTATATCGTTTCATCCATGTTTCCTGTCGCTTGGCATATTGCCTCGTGCGAATGATAATTTCCTCTCTTGCTTCCTCAAGTTTTTTGCCATTTTGAAGAACATCCATAAGCTCTCTATATCCGATCGCATTCATCGCCGGCATATCACTGGTTACTCCACTTGCAAGTATCTCCTTCACTTCATCCAGCCAACCGGAAGCAAGCATCTGATCGGTGCGTTTAGCAATTCGATCACGAAGTTCTTCTCTTTCTACTTCAAGTAATGTAAAACGAGGTTCGAATTCAAAGGACTCCGATTTTGCCTTCCTTGCTTCACCCAGAGGCGTACCCGTTGCATAATAAAATGTCCAGGCTCGCTCTAACCGTCTTGGGTTTCGCTCGCGAATAATCTGTTTATACAATTCGGAATCGACATCTTTCAATCGTTCAAGCATTGTATCAAATCCAAATTTAATGAGTTCGTTTTCTATCCGTTCGCGCTGTTCTTCTAATTTTTCTTTATCAGCTTCCAATGGAGCAATTCCAAAGAACAGCGCATCGATATAGAGTCCCGTGCCACCCACAACAAGCGGTTTTTTTCCGCTTGTAATTATTTCACAAATTGTACTTCTTGCAAGTTTGGCATAATCACCTGCATTGAAGGACTCATCCGGATTCAGAATATCCATTATATGATGAGGGATTCGATCCTGAATTTCCTTCGAAGGTTTTGCTGTCCCAATATCAAAACCTTTATAGAGAAGCGAAGCATCGGCATTAACAATTTCGACATCATGATTCTCCTCCCATCGAAGTAATGCGCGATCCGTTTTGCCCGATGCAGTCGGCCCGGTAATAACTTCAATATTCGGCATTATTGCGTAATACTATTTCCATCCCAACCTTCTTTGCCAACAAGCGGGACGAATTTGAATTCCGGCAATTCCTCGACCTCGAGCTTCTCGTTCATATTTTTTACTAAATACATTCGCTGAAATGAAAGCGATCCGACAGGAACGAGAAGTCTTCCGCCATTCAGATTCAATTGTTTCGTCAATGTTTCCGGAACATCCGGCGCTCCGGCTGTCACGATAATTGCATCGAATGGAGCATATTCTGCCCATCCTCTTGAGCCATCGCCGGAGCGTGAAATAATATCGTGGTAACCGAGCAAATCAAAAACTTTTCTGGCGCTTTGAAGTAAAGTCTGATGCCGCTCAATAGTAAAAACTTTACATCCCAGTTCCGCCAAAATCGCTGCTTGATATCCGGAACCGGTTCCGATCTCCAAAACTTTTTCGCCCGGTTTCAGACGAAGAGCCTGAGTCATATAGGCAACGGTAAAGGGCTGAGAAATTGTCTGACCGGAACCGATCGGTAATGCAGAATCTTCATACGCACGACGAGAAAAATTCTTCTCTAAGAATAATTCTCGCGGTACCTTCCCCATAGCCCTGAGGACTGCATCATCACTTATACCGCGAGACCGAAGAAAATCCTGGAGCTGAATTCGCTCGTGAGAAAAATTAGTTGTAGCTGAGTGAAGCAAAAGGGTAGTTTTGAAATTATGAGTTGTGAGTTACGGTTTGCTAAAACGAATATCCTCTATTCATAATTCAAAACTTAAGCTCAAAACTACCTATCCATTCCTTCTCGCGATTCCAATGCATAATCTTTTGATGTTCCGGTCAGATGAAGTCCTTGTGTCTGCATTGCAATCGGTCCGGTGATAGCTGAAGATATTTTCTCGCGGAGTTCTTCGCTGGAAAGATTCATAGAAAGCCTTCCGGATTTGGCGAAAGCAAATTCGCCGGTCTCTTCCGAAAGAACGATGGCGACGACATCGCCTTGCTCCGATATTCCAAGAGCCGCTCTGTGCCTTGTGCCAAGCATCCGTTCACCGATTGATTCTACTCCGGATAGAGGGAGTGTACAACGCGCAGCCTCGATATAGCGATCTTTAATAACTACGGCTCCATCATGCAAGGGGCTTCGCTTATTAAAAATTGTTACGAGTAGTTCTTTTGAAATATTCGCATGAAGCGGTAAACCGGTATCGACAAACAGTTTTATGTCAGTCGTTCTGATAATAATAATTAATGCTCCTTCATGGCGAAGTCGTAATTCTTCCAGAGCTTTGACAATAATATCTGCATATTCCTTGACGTCGGTTCTGATAAAAAATTTCACTATCGGATTTCTGCCGAGATAGAGAAGCAATCTGCGAAGTTCCGGCTGAAAAAGGACAATTAATGCTATAACCCAAATATCGGTTAATGTTTTTAATATCCAGGATAACGCCTTCATATCAACTGCTCTGGCAATGATCGAACCAATGATTACGAGCATCAAACCGAGAAAGACTTGAGCGGCAATCGTCCCCCGCATGACGATATAAAGACGATAAAAAAGAAACGTCACGAGAAGGATGTCGATAATATCGATCCAGGTAATCGTTATAAATCCTATCGTGAAGACATCCATTATTCTTCTTTCAATTCGATCTTCTTGATCTCAGAACTGCCGTTTTTGGTAAGGGATAATGCCGCACCCCGATTATTGAATTCTTCATACGCTTCGATAATCTCCCGAACCAACCGATGCCGCATCACATCACCTTTATTAAAATAGACCATGGAAATTCCTTCAACATTATTGAGTATCTCCTGAATCTGCACTAATCCCGAAAGACTTCTATTCGGCAAATCGATCTGCGTCATATCACCAGTAACGATCGCCTTCGATCCTATTCCGATACGGGTCAGAAACATCTTCATCTGCATTGTCGTCGCATTTTGCGCTTCATCCAAAATAACGAAGGCATTGTTCAATGTTCTGCCTCTCATATAAGCAAGCGGTACAACTTCTACCGTCCCTCGTTCAATATAGCCCCTCAACTTTTCCGCGGTCATCATCTCTTCAGCGGCATCATACAGCGGACGAAGATACGGATCAACCTTCTGCGATAAATCGCCGGGCAGGAATCCAAGACTTTCACCTGCTTCAACTGCCGGACGAGCAAGAATGATCTTCGATACTTCTCTCGTCTTCAATGCCGAAATTGCCATTGCGACAGCAAGATATGTTTTTCCTGTTCCAGCAGGACCTATTGCAAAGACAATGTCATTTTTCTTAACAGCCTTATAATATTCGATCTGCGTCGGAGTCTTGACTCTGATCGGCTGGTTGTGCGTAAACAGAACAATTGATTCTAATTCGCCAAAATTCTGAGCGACATCCTTCCCCGCCGATACAATATCAATAACCGTCGTAACATCATTTCTCGATAGCTTTCCCGACTTCGATAGGACAAAGGATAACTCGCTGAATACCCGCTCGATCAATGCTACTTCACGCGCTGTACCTTGCAGCAGTATCTGGTCGCCTCTGGCAATGATCCTTGCATCGAATCTTTGTTCGATAAGACGTAGATATTCATCATGCGGACCAAACAGCAAAACTGCTTCGGGCGGCGATACACGTATTTTTCTTTCGACTACTTCCATTACTTATATAACCAAGAAAGATGATAAAAAGTGAAAGACCGTTTCTCTCAGGTTGAGAGAAACGGTCTTTCGAAATCTAATTCAGAGTTCTTCGTCTTAGTGTTTGCGATGACGATACCCTGTCATATCCTTATCTTCTTCAGTGATCGGCGAAGTCGCGATCGTCAACTGCTGACCGGGATAAATAAGATCGGGATTCTTGATCTGATCGCTATTGGCATGCCAAATCTTCGGCCAGGCGAACGGATCGTTATAGATATCGGGCTTTTTCGCAATGTTCCAAAGGCAATCGCGATCTTTCGCCCATGTGCCGACAGTATAAATTTTATTTGTCGGCTTCATGCCATTCTTCATCTGCATGAATGAATTCGACATGGCGAGAACACGGCTCTTATGATCCGGTATCAGCACAAGCTTATTACCGCGCATGCTGCGAATCTCGGTTTCGAGCGCGTCAACTCTCGGCTTATTTTGATTCAATTGATCCGGTGATAATGAACGAAGCGAAGCAAGCTCCTGCTCATCACGGGCAAGACGCTCGCGATAGGCATTATATCCATTGCGGTCGGAGCCGCACATGGCATAAAGGTCGTTCTTGCATTTATCATTATCCGCCATGCGCTGCTGAAGATCGGCATTTGCCTTTGCGATAGCATCGTTGGTGGATTTTATTTCCGAATTCAAACTATTGATCTCGTTATTGCGGTATGCAATAGTCGAATCGGCTTGGTCTTTTGTAAAGTCTTCCGGGTAATTGGAATTATATTTATTGCGCTCCTGAGCCATAGCAGTGCTGACATAACATAGCATGGCGAGCGTGGCGAGAATTATTGAAATTTTTTTCATAAGTTTTTTTCTCCGTAAGATTAATGATGTTTTTTCTTCGTCTTTGGCATTTCTGCTGGCGGCGGTGGAGGCGGCGGCGGGTTCCAGTCTGCGGCATCTGGCCAAACATTCGGCCATTGAGCAAGTCCTTGGCGGACTGCTTCGGTCTGCCTGTTGCAATCGGCAAGATCGCGATCCTGCGCTGCAAGCTTGCCCTGTACGTCGCTGAGATTACCTTTCGCGCGCTCCAGATCCATTTTCAATCCGTCGCGCGTACGATCGAGATCGGTGATCTTTTTCATCTGCTCTTCGGTGGCTTTATTCGAGCAGCTCGATAGCCCCAGCATTGCCACAAGGGCAATACATAGAACCAGTGTAATTTTATTAGCTGATTTCATATTATATATAGAATCTTCTGTGAAAATACAATGCTTGCCAAACCTGTTACTCGTTTAGCAATACAAAAATACGACAAATTTTCCTTAGTCGTGCAAATATACGCAATTATAATGCCAAAGGATTTCTTTCTAATCTCCAAAAACCATGATTACGAGGATTTTAGACGCGAATATCATCCAAAATCCGTAAGATTCCAATACTTTTATTCCCATTCGATAGTTGCAGGCGGCTTAGAGCTAATATCATAGACTACACGCGAAATCCCCTTTACTTCATTAGAAATTCTACTGGATACGGATGCAAGAAAATCGTGCGGGAATCTTGACCAATCTGCCGTCATGCCATCAACACTTGATACTGCCCTAAGAGCGCAGACATTATCGTACGTTCGCTCATCACCCATTACACCGACAGTTTGTATGGGAAGTAATACGACAAATGCTTGCCAGGTAGAATGATACAGATTCGAGGCGCGAAGTTCTTCGATGAAGATCGCATCGGCTTCGCGGAGAAGGTCGAGCTTTTGTTTTGTGATATCGCCGATCACTCTGATCGCAAGTCCCGGTCCTGGAAAAGGATGGCGGTCGATGAAATGCTCAGGAATGCCAAGCGCTCTGCCAACTGTGCGGACTTCATCCTTGAATAATTCCCTCAATGGTTCGATGAGTTCAAGATGCATAATCTCCGGCAAGCCGCCAACATTATGGTGCGATTTAATTGTTGCCGATGGACCTTTGAACGAAAGTGATTCGATCACGTCGGGATAAATAGTCCCCTGAACTAAAAATTTTGCATCGGAAAATTTCTTCGCTTCTTCGGCAAGCACATCAATAAATGCTGCGCCGATAATTTTTCTTTTCTTTTCAGGCTCCGATACTCCGGCAAGACGATTTAAAAACATTTCGCTTGCATCGGCGAAATCCAGATCGATGCCGAAATGATCACGGAAGGTATGCACAACTTCTGCGCTTTCGCCGCGACGCATCAAGCCATTATCAACGTGAATACATTTCAATTGCTTGCCTATTGCCCTGTGTACAAGCACTGCAGCAACAGCAGAATCCACGCCGCCCGATAATGCACAAATAACTTTTTTATCGCCGACTTGTTTTTTGATATCAGCAATAGTTGCCTCGATAAAATTCTGCGAATTCCACCCGCCCCTCACTCCGGCAATATCAAAAAGAAAATTCGCTAATAGTTGCGAACCGCCCGTAGTATGGACTACTTCGGGGTGGAATTGAATTCCATATATTTTTTTCTCGTCATTAGCAAGTGCACAGATCGGAGAATTTTTGCTTCGCGCAACCACTCGAAATCCGGGAGGAATTTTCGTGAGTTTATCGCCATGCGACATCCAGACGCTGGTGCGTTCGGCAATATCTGCAAACAGTTTGCAGGTTTTATCTTCAATAATAAGCTCGGCACGTCCGAATTCGCGGTATGCGCTGCGATCAACTTCGCCGCCCATATCGTAGGCGATCATCTGTAAGCCATAACAAATACCAAGAATGGGCTTTCCCATTGTGAAGATTTCCGGAGCACAGCGCGGAGCATCATCAGCATAAACGCTTGCCGGACCACCGGAGAGAATTATTGCCGATGGATTAAATTCCTGTATTTCGGAAAGCGGAGCATTGCACGGAAGGATCTCAGCATAAACGCCTTGCTCGCGGACTCTGCGGGCAATAAGCTGCGTATATTGCGAACCGAAATCAAGAATCAGAACGGAATCACCTGAATGTGCCATAAGTACAAAAAAAAAACGTTTTTTCCGCAGTCCTTAATTGACTACAAAAAAAAAACGTTCTTTTTTCAGCCGCAAATCTTGTGGATTGCAGGCGGCTGAATTCAGTTGTAAAAATCGAAGCGTTGAAAAGGAAATTGCGAGGGAATTGGTTCCATTCCTATGAACGCCCACTCTCTTTCCAATGTTCAGTTAGGTCATGAAACCTATCGCCACAGCATTACTTCTCGCCTGCTTTGCATCAGCAGGTTTTTCGCAGCGCGTGCAATCCAGTTGCACGGCGCCGGATTCGATAGTGAGTCTTTACTCGAACGATGCCGCTACTTTAGCATACCACTTAGCGGTTAAGAGGGACTCCACCTTTGCAGACAGCGTAAATATACCAAAAGGATTAGAAGATTCAGTGCTTCAAGCATTGCTTGCTGTTTTCAACTCAGGATTGAGAGCCGCAGATACAATTAGTGGCAAAATATATCTTCATAGCTACGAAGAATGGATAAATGGATCAATCTTTGTCCACAATTATAACGACCCTTCATTTTCAAAATTTTCTATAAAAGAAGATACCACTATTTTCTGGGAGAAAAATCTTGCCCAAAATATTATCCCTACAGGCAACGGCGGAATTGACAGTTTGATAAATGAATACGGGATTATCATAGATTCTGTTGAAAATGATTTTGAATCTCGAATATGGATGCATACCAGAACCTTGTATAATATTTGGGCACTAATGAGTAAATGGGATGAATTAACGATTGGACATCCTTATGACAAGAAGAGGATCCCAATCAATTTCTAGAGTCCGTGATTTTTTTGAGTATGTATGATAGTACGATACAATTGACGTTTAGATTTGGATGGGAAGATTGCCCTTTAGGATGTATATACAGCAGGGAGTGGCGATTCACAGTCTTTCCAAATTGTTATGTTCAATTTGATTCATCCTCATCAATATAACCGGCAACATTCTGAAAGATATTCAGTCTGATTCAGATCAAGAAAAAATAGATGTTTCGAAACTTCCGAGTGGGATCTATTTCATCAAAGCAACCGATAGGAAAGGAAATATTAGCACAGCGAAATTCATAAGAGAGTGAGCAGGGGAACAAATTTAGCACCTTTCTCTTTATACTAATATGCCCATAACTTACGATTATATACTCAAGCACTTTTCTTGGCTCACCGATGCCCAGAAGGAAGAAATTCGATTACTTTTTGAAAAGAAGGCTCAGGAAGAAAGAAATCCTAATCCGAAAAAAGGGTTCAATTTTGAATGGGAAGGAAGACTCGCAGACCTTCGTGACAAATATACTTCTGTTGAGTTGCAGAAAGAAATCTCACGCCGTTGGGCAAATATTTGATTGATACGAATATCCTTCTTGAGATTCTGCTGAGGCAGGAAAAATCCTCTATCTGTAAAAATTTTCTCGACGACCATGAAGATCATGAACTCTGCATTTCTGATTTTACACTTCATTCAATCGGTTTGATCCTTTTGAACCGGAAAGACTATGAAGGATATAATATTTTTGCCGATTATTTTCTTCCAAAACTCAAAATAAAATCGTTAAGAAAAAACATATTTGACGTATTCGGGCATACATTCAAATTCACTAAGCTTGATTACGACGACTTCTACCAATACTGGGTTGCTGTTGAAGAAGGATTAACACTCGTTACACTCGATTCCGATTTCAAGAAAGTGAGCAAGGATATTCCCGTCGTCTTCCTTTGAAGAATCTCCCTGTATCAAAATCCTCAAAAACTTTGTTTGCAAGCCCGAAGAAAATTGTATTTTTGTACGGATTGTAATTACTAATGTCAGCCACACCAAAATATAAACGCATTTTATTAAAGCTTTCCGGCGAATCGCTGATGGGCGAACTGGAGTTCGGCATCGATCCGAAAGTCGTCAATCAATTCGCCGATGATATTCTCGCTGCGCATAATCTGGGCGCAGAAGTTGCCGTTGTTGTCGGCGGCGGGAATATCTATCGCGGCGTTAAAGGCAGCGTCGATGGCGTGCAGAAAGTACAAGGCGATTATATGGGAATGCTGGCAACGATGATCAATTCCCTTGCCTTGCAGAATACTCTCGAATCGAAAGGTGTTTATACGCGGCTTATGTCGGCGATCACTATGACGGCAATTGCCGAGCCATTCATTCGACGTAAAGCAATTCGCCATCTGGAAAAAGGGCGCATTGTTATCTTCGGATCAGGCACAGGCAACCCGTATTTCACCACAGATACCGCCGCCGCCTTGCGTGCTAATGAGATAGATGCAGATGTTGTCATGAAAGGTACACGAGTTGACGGTATTTACGATTCCGATCCGGAAAAAAATCCGAAAGCAATTCGCATTCCCGAAATTTCTTATGCCGACGTGATCTCCAAAGGACTTCGCATTATGGATATGACGGCGATCACAATGTGCCAGGAGAATAAATTGCCCATCATTGTGTTTAATATGAACGAGAGAGGAAATCTCGTTCGCGTGTTGACAGAAGATGGAGTGGGATCTAAAGTCACTGTCTGAACCGTGATTAATGGGATTTAAGGATTCTTGGGATTATTGAGACATGTCATTCTGAGCGTAGCGAAGAATCTAAACTTTCGGAATGAACAAATGTAAGATTCTTCGCTTCGCTCAGAATGACAATTCCCGATCCCAATTTTTAATTTTTAATTTTGAATTGAATGAATACTACTAAAGAAATTATTGCCGATTGCGAGCATCGCATGTCCAAGGCTATCGAATCATGTCATAATGAATTGAATAAGATTCGAACCGGACGCGCTTCGACGTCGCTGCTCGATATGGTGAAGGTTGATGCTTACGGGACGATGATGGCACTGAATCAGGTTGCTAATCTCAGTGTGCCGGATGCACATTCGATCGCTATTCAGCCTTGGGATAGAGGTTTGGCAGGCGCGATCGAGAAGGCGATCCGCGATGCGAATCTTGGACTTAATCCCTCTTCGGATGGCACATTCGTACGCGTGCCGATGCCGCCGCTCACTGAGGAACGTCGCAAGGAGATCACAAAACTTGTAAAAAAACTTGGCGAAGAAGCGAAAATTGCCGTGCGTAATGTCCGCCGCGATGCAATGGAGCACTTGAAGAAAGCTGAAAAAGATCAGCACTTCTCCGAAGACGACCGCAAACGCGGCGAAGACGACATCCAGAAGAAAACCGATCAGAAAGTAAAAGATATCGATGCCCTCGTCGCCTCTAAGGAGAAGGAAGTAATGGCGGTGTAAAAGTAATTATTTGAGGATAAACTGGAAATGAGATCTTAATGAATCAAGCGAAAAGCTATTCATATTTTCAGTTACACTTACACCATCAATATCTGATGCTCCCGAATAATTGTGAGAAAAAGAATAGATACTGTTTTGCAGTGTATCTTTCAATAAATATGAAGATATAGAGCCATCAGAATTTATTACATAGGGGAAATCTTTAATAAGTATGCTTTCGTCCCATGTACCGGAATAGTGCCCATAAAATGATGTATGTGTTTCATACTGAAAAAAAGGAATCATTCGTTTTGGCCAATCTACAATCAATTTAATTGTATGGTTTGTGATGGAAGGATAGGCACCAGTACTCACATTTACTGAGTAAGAAAAAATAATTGTATCAACATATCCATATGCAATTTTTTCTCCAGAAGAAGCACTATCAACGTAATCTCCATTTTGAGTAAAACTTTTCTGTTGTCCATTTGAATAATTAGCATTAAAAAATTCTGTAACACTTGTAAGCGTAAAGAACATATTTGAGAACTCCTTTTGTAGAGCATGAGCGCTTATATGGATTGTATCATTTGATTTATTTCCGGCACAATCTTCAAAAGTAAAATGATAAAACCCTTCAAATATTGTATCAAGATGTTTGATTGTTATTCTATGAGTGATCGTATCACTTGCACAAGGGAGTATTAGAGGGTTATAACTTATTCTAAATTTCGTTGAATCTGTCGCTGATATAGCTTGCCATTGAATACTTTGCAACCCTTTTTTATCATACACGAAGATATTGACTGAATCTGCCCCAACAGTCCCATTAACAAATATTGGTGCTAAGGTGTCTTGTTCTATTGGTTTCTTAGTATTATTTTCAGTAATTTGACTTCTGCATGATAGCAGAAATAAAAGTAAAATCGGCAAGAAGCAATTTTTCATGCTTACTCAACACAAATAAGCTAAAAAAAATCTTTATATAATAAGGCAGGATTCTGTCCCTATTAAAAAGAGCCGCAGACTCATCATCTGCGGCTTTTCTAATTTTAAGATATATCTTTACTTCTTCTCCTCGCTCACAGCATCCGAGCCTTCTTCTTCGACATCCTCGGCGTGAGTAATCCCCGCTTCTTTCATCACTTCTTCGATAGTGGCGTGATGGACGGTTGTCGTTGAGGTTGCACCTTGCGTTTCGATCTGGAAAAGAAGTTCGGCGTCGTTGCCGGCTATATCGACTTTTACGATTGAGCCTTCTTTCACCGCGCCCTTAAGAATTTCTTCGGCGATCGGATCTTCGATGTATTTCTGCATCGCTCTGCGAAGAGGGCGCGCGCCGTATTGCTTATCGAAGCCCTTATCGGCAACGAACTCCAATGCCTTTGGCGATAGCTCGACTTTGACCCCCATTGCTTCAACTCTGGAGAGAAGTTTCTTAAGCGATATCTGAATGATCTGCACGATATCTTCTTTCGTCAGCGAACGGAAAACAATGGTTTCGTCAACGCGATTCAGGAATTCCGGATTGAAGAGGCGCTTCATCGATTCATCGACCTGTCCTTTCATTTTTTCATGCTCATCGCCCCCGGCGGATTCGCCGAAGCCCATGCGCGGCTGTTTTTTAATGTCGCGCGTGCCGACGTTCGATGTCATGATAATGATCGTATTCTTGAAATCCACTTTGCGTCCGAGTGAATCGGTCAGCGTGCCATCATCCAATACCTGCAATAGAATATTGAAGACATCAGGATGCGCTTTCTCGATCTCATCCAGGAGCACAACGGAATAAGGTTTACGGCGAACTTTCTCCGTCAATTGACCGCCTTCTTCATAGCCGACATATCCCGGAGGCGCACCAACAAGACGCGAAACGGAAAATTTTTCCATATATTCGGACATATCGATGCGAATCAGATTTTCTTCTGATTCGAACAGATAGCGGGCAAGCGCTTTTGCAAGCTCTGTTTTTCCTACGCCAGTCGGTCCTAAGAAAATAAAGCTGCCGATCGGACGTGCTGGATCTTTCAAGCCTGCCCGAGTTCTCCGGATAGCCTTCGTCAATTTATCTATTGCTTCTTCCTGTCCAACAACAACGCCCTGCAATGCTTCTGCCATCTTGAGCAGCTTCATGCTCTCCGATTGAGCAACTTTATTGACAGGAATACCCGTCATCATTGCAACGACATCGGCGATGTCATCTTCAGTGACATCATAGATCTGCGTACCGATCTCATCTTCCCAGGCATTAATCGCCGCCTCGAGTTCTTGCTGATATTTCTTTTCCAGATCGCGAAGCCGGGCAGCTTCTTCGAAGTTTTGCGTCTTGACGACAAGATTTTTCTGCACCTTAATATCTTCGATCTTCTTCTCGAGATCTTCGACATTTTTCGGCGCATGAACATTTGCCAAATGCACACGCGAACCTGCTTCATCCATTACGTCAATTGCTTTATCCGGCAAATAACGGTCGGTGATGTAACGATCGCTCAGCTTTACGGCAGCTTCGATAGCTTTCACCGAATAGCGAACACTATGATGCTCTTCGTATTTCGATGCAATATTCGTCAAGATCTGAATTGTTTCATCTACTGAAGGAGGATCCACAAGAATCTTTTGGAATCTGCGATCGAGTGCGCCATCTTTTTCGATGAATTGACGGTACTCATCCAGTGTCGTTGCGCCGATGCACTGAATATCGCCACGAGCTAGAGCAGGCTTGAACATATTCGAAGCATCGAGCGAACCCGATGCGCCGCCTGCGCCGACGATAGTATGAAGTTCATCAATAAATAAAATGACATCCTTCGCTTTTTCCAGCTCGTTCATTACGGCTTTCATGCGTTCTTCGAACTGTCCGCGATATTTTGTGCCGGCTACGAGAGCGGCAAGATCGAGCGTTACAACGCGCTTATCAAATAGCACGCGCGGGACTTTCTTCTGAGTAATGCGCAGCGCTAAACCTTCGGCGATAGCGGTCTTGCCAACGCCCGGTTCGCCTATGAGAACAGGATTATTCTTTTTGCGGCGTGAAAGAATTTGTGCAACACGCTGAATTTCCTTTTCTCTGCCTACAATAGGATCGAGTTTGTCTTCGGCAGCATATTTCGTTAAATCGCGGCCAAAATTATCAAGCACGGGAGTTTTTGTCTTCTCATGCTTCTTCTCGCCACCGGCTGCTTGCTGTTTCGGAGCAGGAGTTGCTCTGCCTGAAATGATATTATCAAGTTCGGCGCGGATGCCATCGTACGTACAATTGAACTGATTCAGGATTTGCGCCGCGATATTATCTTCATCGCGCAATAGCGAAAGGAGCAAATGCTCCGTGCCGATCACTTCGCTCTTATAAAGCTTCGCTTCGAGATAAGTAATTTTCAGTACCTTCTCTGCCTGCTTAGTGAGAGGAATGTTACCGATAGTCAGCGTCGCTCCGCCGGAGCGGACCGTATCTTCGATCGCCTTCTTAATTTTATAGAGATCGACGCCCAGATTGCGCAGAATCTTGACGGCAATACCTTCGCCTTCGCGAATTATGCCAAGCAATAAATGCTCGGTTCCGATGTAATCATGCCCTAATCGGATCGCCTCTTCCCGAGAGAGGCGTATCACATCTTGTACCCTGTTTGAAAAATTTCCTTCTTGTGCCATATATTTGGTGTAACAAAAATACAATCACCTACTTAATATAGACGAAACATTCTCTTCTTTTGTTTCAAACCAGAGAATGAGTTTCGTTTCATTTTTAACTACTTATAAAACATAGTGCAGAGAAGCGTAGTTCGTTTTTTAAGTGTCATTGCGAGGAGTCGCTTTACTGGCGACGAAGCAATCCCCTCAATAGTGGCAGACCATAACGTTCTACCAATTATTAGGGGATTGCTTCGTCGGACTAAAGTCCTCCTCGCAATGACACTATTATCTTCCTCCCTCGCTTATGCACAAAAAATCACTCCTTTAGCTGCTCAAGCCCAAAGTATATCCGAATACGAAAATATGATTCGAAGCGGTTTGCAACTTGCACATGGGGATTCCATCCTTATTGCTTTTGGGCAAATGAAGGGCATATTTCGGACTTTACCCAGAATTGCATCCCCTTTTGGAAAATGCGGGACTGTGTTAGCTGATGAAGCATATCGGATTCAACATATAAATAAATCTTTGATCCAGTCAATCATCTTTTCCGTTCAATCATTCACCGATTCGATCAAATCACCCTCCGGAAGATTTACAGTGTACTACAATAAAAATGGGGATAGCTCAGCCTTACCCGAATATGTAGATAGTGTCGCACATTTTGCAGATGAAGCGTTTGAGTTAGAAATTGTCGAACTTGGATACGCGAAGCCTCCTTTTACGGCAGCAGATTCTACCTGGCACATCAGTCTCGGGAATCTCGGTCCCGGCATTTATGGCGAGACAGATAAAATTGGCAATGCATTTGCAACATCACCATCTGGTTTGAGTCTTTTTCAGTCATCTATTTCGATCAATAATAGTTTTGATTCCGGTTTTGCAACACTTGGTTTAGATGCAGCGAGGATTACCATTTTTCATGAATTTCATCATGTCATTCAAAATGGAAGTTACGGGACGAACTCTTCTGATGACGCTTTCCGCGAAATGATGGCGGTATGGATGGAAACCAGAAGTACCCCCTGGGTAATGGATTATTTGCAATACATTCCTTCATATACATTGCATTTCGACGAGTCATTTGATCATATCGAAAATATCGGATTTTATGGACAAGCTATCTGGATGCAATTTCTTGCAAAAAAATTCGGCGATGATATTTTGCGACATACTTGGGAATTTTATTCAATGAAACTTTCGGATTTTCTTTTATCCTTCGATAGTACCCTTGTTCCACTAAACACAAGTTTCTGCTTAGAATATAAGCGTTTCGGAACAGCAGTCTATTATACAGGAAGAAATTTTCAAGGAACGAGTCTATTCCCTGATGCAAGAAAATTTAATGCCGATGATGTGCAGCGAACAATTCTTCTGCCAAATATTCCGGATACTATCTTACAGGCTTTCGATGCGTCGCTGCATATTTTCGTTTGTGGCTATAGAAAAGATACTTCAGTCATTGTTATTTCCCGCTCAACCGACCGACAATTTAACTCCGATATTTTTGTAACCAGCACAAGCGTTTTGACTTTAAAAGATAGTTTTCAATTCCCAGAAACATTCTGCGGTGATACAATCAGTTTGCCAACTCTCATCGCCACTAAAATATTTCCTCAGCCATATATTCTGACTTCGTCTACAGACCAACCTCTCCTGAATATTCTTGCTTCGACGAATTCTTATTCTCCAATTGCATCCGATCTCAGTATTTATGCTTTGGATAATACTCTCATCCGGCACATAGGTCGCTCCGGCGCAACACAATCTGCTGATCCTTTTGGCGGCTCATGGTATGTCGAATGGGATGGGCGCGACGATAAAGGAAAGCTCGTCCCGAGTGGAGTCTATTACTATCACCTTACAATAGACCAACTTACAGATAACGGAAAATTTGTCGTTATCAGGAAGAATTAAGCCCTCTTTGGTGTTATAGTCGGGCTAATAATCGGAAATTGCTTAAAACAAGCTAATTATCCGTAAATTTGTAATTCTTTCGCTACCATACTTTAATAATACTAGCTAAATGGCATCGACTAATGATTTTCGTAATGGCGCCGTCTTGAAGATGGATGGCGAACTCTATAGAATTGAAGAATATGAGCATCGGACTCCGGGCAATCTGCGTGCATTCGTGCAGGCAAAGCTTCGCTCACTTCGCACCGGCAACTTAAAGGAAATGCGTTACCGCTCCGGCGAATCAGTCGAGATGGTGCGCATGGAAAAGAAAACATTTCAGTATCTCTATAAAGATGGCGATGATTTCGTGTTTATGAATACGGAAACATACGAGCAAATAAATGTGCCATCGCTTGCAGTCGGAGACGTTGCAAAATTTATCCGCGAATCCGATAACGCCGATATTATTTTCGCCGAAGACGGCACGATCGTTGCCGTCGAAGTTCCGCCGGCTGTGAATCTCACCATCATACAAACCGATCCCGGAATGAAGGGCGATACTGCAACAGGTGGCACAAAGCCAGCAAAGCTCGAAACCGGAGCAATGGTAAACGTACCGCTTTTCTTGAATGAAGGCGATATGGTAAAAGTCGATACACGCACGGGACAGTATATGGAGAGAGTGAAGAAATAAGGAAGTAGTAGCGCCGACTTTAGTCGGC
>Ga0206906_1019_pt1 | contig 26468 bp, 25 predicted proteins | sample Alteio_BWOrgHeat_79_FD_152935 | JGI IMG/M metagenome (GOLD analysis project Ga0206906, IMG submission 152935) | Enriched cells from forest soil in Barre Woods Harvard Forest LTER site, Petersham, Massachusetts, United States -... | ecosystem: Environmental > Terrestrial > Soil > Temperate forest >...
AGCGAAGAATTCGTAGGAAATGATAGTTAATATATTATATTATATACATATTATAGAATAAAACAAAGATTGGCGCGCATTGGTTAATAAACACATATATTAATTATTTTCGACGGAAAGTATTTTTATTAAAAATATAAAATTATTACAATGCATTATTACAAATTTATACAGTGGAGGTAGAATTGCAAAAATCTACATTTTCTGAGTGTAGTAAACATAGGCCCAGAAGGATTTATATCGTCTAAGGCGGATATTTATAGGAATCTTACGGGTATCGCATAAAAATTGATTGTCTATTAACAAAAAGTATAGTAGTTAACCTTTACGAAATTGCCTTGAAATTTAACTAAGAGAAAAAATATGAAATATTGTCCTTCCGCCGCGTCTTTGCTTCGTAATTCGCTGATGGCTAGTTCGGCTTTATATTTCGGTCTGGCGCTCATGCAGCAAGATGCATTGGCATTGCCGCAGGGCGGTACGGTGGTGGGTGGTGCGGCGACGATTTCTCAACCTTCAAATACGCAACTTAATATCAACCAAACTACCAATCGCGCTATTATCGACTGGAATTCATTTAATATAGGTGTGGGCGAAGGGACGAGGTTTTACCAGCTTTCTTCTACGTCTGTCGTGCTTAATCGTGTCACTGGTAGCACGGCGCCTTCGCAAATTCTCGGCAACCTGACCGCTAACGGCGAAGTGGCGGTTATCAATGCCAACGGCGTTCTGTTCGGTAAAGGCTCACAGGTGAATGTCGGCTCGCTCATCGCGACCAGCAACGACATCGACAACACGAAATTCATGAATGGAAGCCTGACGTTTGACAAATCAGGCAGCGCTACCGCCAGCGTGACTAACCAAGGTGCGATTACGGCAGCGCAAGGCGGCTTAGTAGCGCTTGTTGCGCCAAGCGTTGCCAATAGCGGCACGATCACCGCGAATTTAGGCACGGTGGCGCTGGGTGCCGGCAATGGCTTCACGGTTGATTTAGGCGGTGACGGGCTTTACAGCCTTGCCATTACTCCGGGCACGATGGCCAATATCGCGGCAACCAATAGCGGCAAAATCACCGCGCAGGGCGGCAAAATTACTATGACGGCTGCTGCCGCTGCGAACGTAGTCGATAACGTTGTCAATACCGGTACGCTTAGCGCTACCACCGCCAGCACTGGCCAGACTGGTGAAATCATTCTCGATAGCGGTACGACCGGCACTACTAATGTTTCGGACACGCTTGATGCTTCTGGAAAAGGCGCCGGTCAGACCGGTGGAACGATTGAAGTATTTGGTAACACGGTCAATATCAATTCCGGTGCGTTATTGGATGCGTCTGGCGCCGCCGGTGGCGGGCACATAGCCATTGGTGGTACATATGACAATGCAAATGGTCCTTACGCGCAAAACGTAACGGTAGCAGGAGGCAGCACTATTAATGTCAGCGGTCTTGTTAATGGTTCAGGCGGACGAGTCGAAGTTTTGGCCAAAGGTGATAACGCGTATGTAGGCATTGGCGGCAAGTTCATTGGCAAAGGTGTCGGCACGGGCAAAAAAGGAGGCGTCACGGAAATCGATGCGATTACTCCCGCAGGTGGCGAAGCCACTCCGGCGCACCTAGCTTATCTCGACAGCGCTTCCATCGATAACAGCACACTCGCCCCGAATAACACCGGCACCGTGGTTGCCGATCCGCTTGAATGGACTGTCTGGAATGGCGCGGGCGACGCTACACATATCAATGCGGCAAGCATCGAAGCCATACTTAATAATGGCACCAATTTCGTCAGCCAGTCTGATCAGCAATACACCGTTCTTGCTCCAGTCGTCTGGACTGGTACCGGTTCACTCTCGTTTTATACCGGCGGCACGATGAACATCAACGCCAACCTCACTTCAAAAGGCACCGGTGCGATTTCGCTCGTGGCAGGTAATGCGCTCAACCTTAACAATGCAGCGATCAGCAGCAACCAGGGCTATATCTACGTCAAGACCGGAAGTATGAACATGCTCCACAGTAGCATGACCGCGCAGAATAATTACCTGAGTATCAATAACAGCAGCTATTTCTATAGCGACACCAAAGGCGTGCTCAATGTCGGCGCGACAGATGCTGGCCAGCTTTATGTGCAGCAAAATGCCGGCGGCAGCGTGCAGAATGTTCTCGATTCCATTGGGACCATCGGTACCGGCGGCGCGGAAGTAAATCTTGGTAGCGGCATTTTCTACGGCCCGGTCACTATCACCAAGTCGCACCTAATTTTAGAAGGCAGCGGCAGCAACAGCACCTTTATTGAATATGCTCCTAACGGTAATTCTGTCACAGCCCCCGTTAGCGCACCTAGCGGCATTACTGGATTAATCACCGTAAGCAACGCTACCGGCGATGCGATCAGCGATCTAGCCGTCGATGCAGGCGGCGGCGCGGGTACGATCGGCGTAGCGTTTAATAACGATACCGACAGCACGCTACAGAAATCCGTCATTCGCAATTCTGTGACCGGCGTGGATCTAACCAGCAGCACCGGCATGAACTTGATCCTCAACGACTTCAATCACGATACCGGCAAGTCCGTTATCGCGACAAACGGAACCACCACTGCGACCTACAACTCGGTTGACGGCGGTAGCGGCGGCATGAGCATCAGCGGCGACAGCGCACAACTCGTCGAAAACGTATTCTCTGGCACCAATGGCAACGCCATTACGGTTTCCAATGCCGCAGGCACCGTGCTCGACGGTAACCTGATCGGCGGCGGTGCGGGCGTTTCCGTGACCGGCAGCAATAACAGTATCATTCGCAACAATGATATTTTCTCCATTGTTGGCGACGGTATCGATATCATCGCAAGTACGGGCGTGCAGCTGCTGAATAACGTGGTTGCAGGCACTAGCGCTAAGGGTATTGCGCTCAGTAGCAATAGTACCGGTGCCAATATTACCAGTAATACCATCAATTACACTGGTAATAATGCCATCGACATTGCAGGCAGTGCAAATGCTACTGTTCATGGCAACAGCGTCACCGATACATCGGCAGGTAACGGTGTTAACATCGTCAACAGCAGCAACAGTACCGTCGATTTAAATACGGTATCGAACGCTGCTAATACCGATATTAACGTTGCAGGCAGCAGCAATACGCTGGTTTCAGGTAACACGGTATTTGGAGGCGTCACCGGCATCAGCATAAATAGTGACGGGGGCTCTAACGCTTTTATCGACGGTAACAGCGTCTATTACACAACCGGTAAGGGGATATTAATTAGCAACACTACCGGCGCTAGTGGCAGCGGAGACGTGGCTGTTAATTCCGTTGTAGCCAGCGGCGGCGACGCGTTCACATTCGACACTGATGCCAACTTGAATGTACATAGCAATAAAGTTTCTGGCGGCAAAGGCGCCGGCATCGTTATAACGAACGGTACGGGAAATTCTCTGGCTGCCAATACCGTCTTAAGCAATGCCGGTGATGGTATCGATGTGTCCGGTGGTACGAATAACACCATCAGTGGCAACACCATCGGCGGGAATGGCGGCAAGGGGATCAGCGCTACGAATGCCACGGGTGCGCAGATTACGGGTAATAATATTTCCTACACCGGCGATATTGGTATTGCGCTTTCGGGCAACAATAACAGCACTATATCGAGTAATAGCGTTACTATGGCTCTTAACATAACAAGTTTGGCAAAAGGTGATGGCATCTCCGTAGTCGATAGTAAAAACACTATGATACAGGGTAACATTGTATCCGACGCTTTACTCGCCAATATTTCTCTTTCGGGTGCCAGCGATGGCTCGGTGGTCAAAGGAAATACAACGTTTTTTGGTGCGGACGGTATTCTAAATAGCACGAACGGCGCAACCATCGACAGCAATCATGTATACTATACGAATGGTAATGGAATCGTCGCCGGTGGTTCGTCGCTTAGAATAACCAATAATACGGTCTCAGACGTTATTTTTTCAGGCATTGCCCTGTCCAATGCCGGCGGTGCCGACGTTGAAGGAAATACTCTTCAGTTTGCCGGCATGGACGGCATCCAGGTAAATAACAGTCAGGGAGTTGTATTTGACAACAATACGATTATACATCCGGGCAATATCGGTATTTACTTTGGTCCGGGTAGCAGCGGCGGTACGATTAAGGGTAACATCTTGTCCCAACTTACCAACGCTGCGTCCGCTATTGTCGTCGACAAAAGCGACACCAACATGACGATTTCGGGCAACATTATTAAATAATAAAAATTGCGCCCGGGAATATATGACAGATTTTATGATCTGTGATACATTTTCCCGGGACACTCTAATGTTGGAAGCGTTTCGTGACACGTAAGCTTTGCTGGAACCTATGTCTTTGCGCTGTGCTTTCGCTCCTTCCTGCCACCCTATTCGCCGCGCCTCCCATTCCCGTTCCGCCTGCCGCAGCGCCGGATCGTGCCCAGCAGAATCTGCAAAGCGAACCTGAGCGTCCCGAGGTGGGCGGTGCGCCAGTTGTTACGCTTCCGGAACAAATACCTCCCAAAGAGGCCGCGCCGGAAGGCCCGACATTTAAGCTTACGGCAATCGTTCTGGAAAACGCTACCGCTTTTCCTAAAAGCGAACTGGAAGCGATTTATAACGATTATATCGGCACCATTGTCAGTTTAGATGCGCTGAACGATATCGCGTCAGACATCACGGTGCATTACCGCAATGCCGGATATATTCTATCGCGCGCGATTATTCCGCCGCAGCATGTTGTGAATGGTGTCGTTACCATCCGTATTGTCGAAGGCGTGATCGACAAGGTGGTCTTCGAGGGCGTGCCGCCGACATCGGATCTGCTTAATGAATATGCCGAAAGAATCCGCAGCGCCAAGCCGCTCGATGAGGCAACACTTGAGCGTTATTTGCTGCTCATCAACGATTTACCGGGCGTGCATGCGCAGGCCGTGCTGCGCCCTTCGGAAACGCCCGGCGCGTCGGATGTACTGATTACCCTTTCGCAAAAATATGCCGACGGTTCCATCACCGCCGATAATCGCGGCAGCCGTTATTTGGGGCCCTATCAGGGCAGCATCACGGCCAACGCCAATAACGCATTCGGATTGTATGATCGCACGCAGTTTCACGGCGTCGCCACCGCGCAGTCCGATGAAGAAAATTTTGGCCAAGTATCGCACGAAGAACAGCTCGATGATGATGGCACGAAACTGACCCTATCGGGCGGGCGAACGCGCACGAACCCGGGTTACAAGCTCAAAGATTTCGATGTGCAGGGCGAAGACGTAACGTTGGCCGCCGATATTTCCCATCCATTTATCCGCTCGCGCCAGTCGAACCTGTATGGCGACATTGATTTCGATACGCGTAACACTGACACGGATGAGTTGGAACAATTCCAGACCGGCGACCGCTTGCGCGTGCTGCGTGCGGGTGGCGCATACGATTTTGTCGATAATTTCCAGGCGACCAATAAAATCCAGACGCAGATTTCCAAAGGGTTCGGCTGGTTTGACAGCAGCACGCCGGACACGCGCTCGAATTTGCGCGGTCAAACCAATTTTTATAAAGCTACGGCGCAGGCAAGCCGCCAGCAGCCGATCAGCGGGCCGTTTGCCTTATACATCGCCGGCACGGGCCAGCTATCATCGGATGCGCTGCTTTCAGCGGAACAGTTTGGATTGGGCGGCGCGCAATTCGGATCGGCCTATGACCCGTCGGAAATCACCGGCGATTCCGGCGCCGCCGGGCGCGTCGAACTGCAATTCACCAGCGCGACGCAGGCCAATCTCGGCTACCAGCTTTACGGTTTTTACGATATCGGCAAAGTCTGGGTGCGCGATGCGGCCGCCGGTACCAAACCCGAACAATCTCTCGCCGACGCCGGCATCGGCACGCGCTTTATGATCCTAGAGCCGCTATCGGCCTCGCTCGAACTTGCCTTCCCGCTTACCCGCGCCGTCGAAGCCAACAACACCAACGGCGACGGCAACGATGCGCGAGTGTTTCTCTCTCTGGGGTATCAATATTAATGCACACACTCAATAAAAGCGCCTATGGTTTAGCTATCTGCTTATCGGCGCTGGCGGGTTGCGTGGATGCGATCGGGTTTTTGCAGCTTAGCGGGCATTTCATCTCATTCATGAGCGGCAATTCCACCCAGCTGGCGGTGGGGCTGATGCTCGGCAATGGCTCCGGCGTTATTCTGCTGGGCGGCATCGTCGCCTGTTTTGTTATCGGCGCAATGTTTGGGGCATTGGTGCGCCATTTTTCCACAGCATCATCCGCCATCGTCACGGTGCTTGCGTTCGTTACGTTTTTGCTCGCCGCCGCTGCCGCTTGTTATGAAATGGGGTGGGGCTTTTTTACCATCGCTTTCATGACGCTCGCCATGGGCGCCGAAAATGCCGTCTTCCAGCGCGACGGCGATGTCGTCGTCGGGCTTACTTACATGACCGGCACATTGGTCAAAGTCGGCCAGCGCTTGGCCCGTGCCTTGGTGGGCGGTCCGAAATTTACCTGGGTTCCCTATCTACTGCTTTGGATGGGCCTTATCTTTGGTGGTGCGATGGGTGCGTTATTGTTTTTCTTCTTCGGCCTACGCAGCCTGTGGGTTGCAGTAGCATGGAGTGCGGGACTTGCACTTGTGGCGAGGGTACTGAAGCATAAGTTGATGGTATGATTGGTGCCCCCGGTCGGAGGGGTTCCCATGTTTGTAAGCGCTTGAAATGTAGAGCGGTTGCCAACGAAATTGTGTCACATGTGTACCACATGGAGGGAGCAATTTCCAAGGTAAAATATGGCATTTATTTGTGATTACATACTATAGGGGTGGCACAGGAGCCAACCACCAGCTACGAATATAGATATGCCATCGCTCTACAAAATCTTCAAAAATACTTCCACTTCAAATATCAACCAGCTGTCTTTCTAGGCGTCAATAGTGATGGACTGCTTGACCATATAAGATGGGGGCTATAGGGTAAAAAAAAATCGATTTAGGTAGGTACATATAATGAATAAAATCGTCGCAGTTATTTGCATAGCCCTTATACTTTCTGGATGTTCGGTCTATAAAGCTTCCGATTTACAGGGCGCTACTGTTGAGGATATTTCGAAGTGTAAAGATAAGGATTGTTTCTTGGGATTAGGCAGCCAAGCTATAGATACCAAGAATAACTCTGATGGAACTACTGATGTGGTTTATAAAGTTAAACGTAAAAACGGCAACATAGGCCGTGCTTTTGTCTATGGCGTTGCCGATGTATTTACCCTTGGGTTGTTTGAGGTCGTGAGTACGCCACTTGAGGGATATGTATCAGACCAAGATTCCATAGTGTTCAAAGTGACGTACGATAGTAAGGGCGGCGTTAATAAATTAGCTGTTCAAGGCACCTAGCAAAGACTACTGCCATTCTTTATAGCAAACATTATTTCGTTACGGAAAGACTCACTCAATTGGGCTTGCCTTTACCAGTATGTTTGTTGATTTCATCTATAGTTTCAGCAATCCTTTGCCATAGAATCGCGCCCTCTATTTCATCATTTTCTTGATGTGCGCGAGCTCTGAATAACGCATATTCTTTGGGGTCGTAATATCCTTCGCATTTTTCAATTACTGCTTTTGCAGAGCCAGGGAGATCTCTTTCTGAAACCCATTCCCACATCATATTATCCTTATTCTTCATAAGTTATGTTCCAAAAGTCATCACGTGCCGTATTAAAAAACGGATTTAAACAACTCTTCGAAAGCTTGACCAGCTTGAGTAACATTTGTTTGCCAGTCGTCAGAAGCTTTAGCATTTGCATCATCTGTGATATATTTTACGCACGCAAAAGTAACTGACTCGAGCGTACAAACCTTGGCAAGGGCATAAGCTTCCATATCAATAATATCGCTGGACATTGGACATATACCTTGCAGAAAGGAATCTCCTGATCCACATACCCCATGCGGTAAATGTTCAAATACTCTTGGAAACTTAATTATGTGATCTGTGTAATCAAAAGGGGTTTCGCCCATGGCAAAGCCCAAACCCCTTACATCCATATCACGTTGCACGAACTGATCTGCAGCAATGAGGCTACCTTTAGTAAAACGATGACTACCCGCAGACCCAAAATTTAATACGTGAGAGACTCGTTCGCGTTGCAATCTACGAGTCAAAGTATACGCAGCATTAACTTTACCGACGCCACAATAAAGAACCTCAGCACCTAGCTTCTCTAAGTGATTTCCTCCTTCACTTGGAAGCGCCATAACAATGAGGGGAAGTTTTTTAGGCCTCATATTCAATGAGATTTCTCGATTTAATGTTATTCCAGCAAAATTTATTAAGATAAGCTAAATTGATTAGGCATGCGAAGCCTATTACTTTATGTCCGCTTTCCTGAGCAAGTTCAGCAGCCGCTTTAAGCGTACCACCTGTTGCTAGCACATCGTCGATAATGAGCATTCTTCCGGTACCAGGCTGCATCTCAAGCGCATCATTACCATATTCAAGTCCGTAGACTCGCTTCACTACGGGCCCAGGTAATTTTCCGGACTTGCGGATTTTCACAAATCCCTTTTGCTTTATTGCCGCCAGAGCCGCTGCCAGTATAAATCCTCTCGACTCAATGCCGCCTATTAATTCTATTTCATCCCATTCCTGAGCAGAAAATAGCTTCGAGATTTGTTCTATGGCTTCGCCGAAATGATGCCTTAAAAGAGGAGAAATATCACGAAACATTATTCCAGCTTTGGGGAAATTAGGTATATCGTTGATATATTGGCGCATGTCCTCTACCGAAAAGTTCTGAGATTTTAACACGCTGCTCATATAATGTTATTCACCATTAGCAACGGATCGTACCAAATCGGCCAATCGTTTTCTAATAACGGGACTTTTGATACGATTGAATGCCTTCATAATCTCCAACGATTCACGATTAGAGCTGGCTTCCTCTGTGTTACAGCCTGGTTCATTGTCTTGTTGCTCTGCTACATTTTTTCCTATACCCGTAAAAAAAAATCCGATGGGAACACGTAATAATTGAGACAATTCGTATAGGCGATTTGCTCCCATTTCATTAGAACCCTTCTCGTATTTTTGCACCTGCTGGAAGGTAATTCCTATTGATTTTGCAACCGAATCTTGACTTAGCCCCAAAACTGTTCTACGTGTACGCAAACGTTTTCCCAAATGAGCGTTAATATATTGTTTATTCATACAATTTCCTAAGATTTATCTCGAAAACTAATGCCTTTTTTCTATTGCAAAAATTGTATTATTCTGTAATAAATCAATCGCAAACTACAATATGTCTCCGATAATTGCAAGATGCTTAATGAATCTAGTCAGGATTGAATAAGTATGGATGATACAGTTGATTTTCTCGAATATATAGAGATAACCAACTCTGCAAAAACCGCAGATGAAATCTTCAACCACTATGCAAATGCTCTAGCAAAGCTAGGCTTCGATCTTGTTCTAATGAGCCTCATGACCGACCATGTGTCCATAGGGAAACCCGCTGGCCATGGCATAATACGTAACTACGGCGATGATTGGATGCAGTACTACACAGAGAAGGGGTATGCCGATGTCGATCCTGTAAGAAAACAGGTTATGTTAACCTCTCATCCCTTTTTGTGGGACAGGCTTAATGCCTCTGGTTCCTATACTGATGATCAGAAAGTTATGATGTATGAGGCACAGGACGCAGGTCTTAGATGCGGTATTGGATTAGGCATTCATACCCCTAATAGAGAGATTGCTGGATTTGGCATGGCCAGCTCCGATGGCACCGCAGAAATCAATAAAAACATTGTCAGTCTAGTAAAGGCTATCACTACGCAATTCCATTCAGCTTATACAGAGTGTGAGAAAAAGCATGGCCAATGCCAATCACAGAAAATTATTCAGTTTACGGACATCGAAAAAGATATTTTGAGCTATATGAGACTAGGTAAAACAAACGATGTGATTGGTGAGATTTTGAATATAAGTACAAACACAGTGAAATTTCATCTGCGTAATATTTTTACCAAATTGGATCTAAACAATAAATCGTATGCAATCTGCAAGGCAATTAGATACGGATTGATCAATCCTTAAGCCCAATTAATAAAATTGCTATCCACTTGGGTAGGCGACTGCCTTTCCTCTTTTTGTTATAGCTCTCCCTAAATAAAAAATTAAGAACTAAATTAGGGGGATAATAATTATGATAATTGGTTTTACTCAAGTTTCAGCTTATCAGTACCAGGATATACTCGGATCAACCCACAAGCTTCGTCACAAATGTTTTATAGGTCGAATGGGTTGGGATATACCTCAGTGGAATGGTATGGAGTATGATCAATTTGATAATTTATCGACTGTTTATTTAGTCTGGCGTGACGACACTAATGTAGTGAGGGGTACCTGCAGGCTAGCCCCAACGGATCGGCCATATATGATCAAAGACGTATGGCCTCACATGGTAACTAAAATTGATTTGCCATCTTCTCCATCTATTTTTGAAGCTTCGAGACTTTGTGTCGATCATGAATTACCTGGTGATATACGCAGGCGTGTCATAAGCGAAATGGTATGTGCCTATCAGCAAATAGGCTTAATCAACAACCTAGATTATATGCTAGGCGTAATGCCGCCAAATGTCTGGCGGCATGTGTTTGGCAAATCAGGATGGGACATTGAGTTTATCGGCCCTGAAATTACTTTAGACACTGGTGAAGTAATCGTTGCAGGAAAAATGAATCTCTCGCAGGAGATTCTCAGCAATATCCTTAAGGTAACAGGTATGGAGAAACCATCACTACAGATTACACCAGAACTTATGCATATCGTTGATAATTCCGTTTTATTAGAAGATGAACAAAAAGAGGTCGCCTAAATGAAAGCTAAAGCTGCTTATTCGATTCGAGATTACAACACAGAAGTAAGCAATGTGGTGTGTTGTTTGGAATTTTTAGCGCAAGAAACAAAGAATGCACATTTAATCAAAGTACACTCCAGTATTAGAAGGTGCATCAAAGAAATTGATTTAAATACTGGCGATGATCAAAATGCAGATTTGCCTTTTGAATTGACCGATATTTTCCTCGCTTTCAAGGCATTTTTAAAATTCTGTATAATTGGGGACCCAGTCATAAAGAAAGAGATTATGCAATTGATAGAATCATTAGATCCGGAGGCATTAAAATCCTATGTCTAAAAATATACATGAAAACTTTTGGGATAGTATTTATGGCGAGTGGGCTGATTTCCTGAAGCATCCAGAAATATACGAGGACGCCTTGGTTCTCGCACAACAAGTGCCAGTAAAAATAGAAAACAAAAAGGAAGAATTTATAACTGAGGCAGCTTAAGAAGCGGCTTTCTTCTGAGCATAAATACTCATGTAATCTTTGATAGCATCTGCGATGGTAATACCAAAACCAGATCTATCAAAAGTTAGGTCAGGCCCTGATAGAATACACCATTCATTTCCGTCTTTGGAGATAGTAGCTGAGAGGAGTTTGGATTTTTGAGGTTCAGTGAGCAAATGACTGCTTTGATTGTACTCTTCCATAGCTTCAGGAGAGGAATAAACGTAGTTTTCCATTTCACTTACCAAATACATGAGTGTGCGCCAATGTCCAAGAAATCGTACATATTATACAGAGTAACAAAGAAATTTGATTGTATATCACTACAAACATGAGCCGCAACAAGAATATAAAAGGAAAATTGAATTACCCATATTCCTTAGATTCGGGGGAAGCTAAGCGCAAAGATGATGCAGTGATCTCCCTTATCAGAGGATTAGATTTGCTTGTTATAGAAGCAAGAAAAATACAATTAGGTGTTGCAGTTAATATACTCCATAGAGCAAAGGAAGATTTAGTATATTGGGCTGCTGATTTAGATTTTTATGAGTCAAAGCAAGAAAAATTTATAAATAAACATCTTTTTATGAAAGAGGTTTGATTGAAATCCGCAAGCTCTAGCCACATACGCATGGACTATTCCGAACTCCACGGCTTTACTTTTGAAGATTTGAAGTTAGGCATGTCAGCTACTATGAGTCGAACTATTACCAAGGCGGATTTATTAGATTTTTCCCATATTAGTGGTGATAATAATCCTGTGCATCTGAATGAACAATTCGCCCAAAAAACACCTTTCGGTAAATGTATAGCGCACGGCATGTTGTCAGCTAGTCTTATTTCTGCCGTAATAGGTACTAAGCTACCCGGTCCGGGATGTATTTACATGAACCAGACACTTAGATTCTTAGCTCCGGTCTATGTGGGCGATATAGTAATTGCCGTATGTAAAATCAAAGAGCTTTTCCCAGAAAAAAAGCGAGTCTTGTTGGATACAAAATGCTATGTTAAGAGCATGGTTGTTATAGATGGGGATGCTTTAATTAAATTATAAACCCCTATTTCTTTTTACAGAAATATTGCGATGAAGAGCACTTGGAAATGACCGTTGCGATAATAGCTATCACAAGCCCCAAAATATGTGATTCACTAGCATTGATAGCCTGTAATGATCCGCAGGCGTATATAACTGCCCCAAATAATACCCATGCAACACTTAATGACATAATGCTCCTTATTGATTATTGGGCTGTTTAAAATAACTCTGATACAGTTTATAAAAAAATCCGGCGATTATAACTCCCATAAAAACCATCGAACTTAAGACTGTCCATAAAACACCTAGCTGAGGATAAATTACCCAGCCATAATTCATGACTCCTAAAAGCAACAAGAGAATAATTAGGCATATACTTGAATCAAGAATGCGTTTCAATGGAGATTTCCTTGCTGTTTTCGTATAGTCAAATTGTCGATAGCACTCATTATCTCCAACCAAACAGAAGCGCCTTTCAAATCATCACGCTCCATTCGGAGTGTCATTTTCTTCATTGCAAGATCTTCAGCATTACTACCGTGCTTATGGATAAGTAATTTTGCTGAAGCGTATATATCTCTTTGACTAACCATTATGGCATTTTAAGTCATATTTTACAGATCAGGAAGTGTAAATATTTGAAAGGGGACAGAACGCCCTGTTGGCAAGTCTAAAATGCTAGAGTAAGTGCGCCTTTGCGAATAAATTGATACCGTGAGGGTGCCACAGGAGCCAACCACTAGCTACGTATATGGATATACTGTCACTCCATAAAATCTTCAAAAAAACTTTTCAATCTATTCAGCTAGGGAGATTAACAGACTTGATACCGAACCTATCGCTACCAATTTGTTATGCCAGTTTGCAATCATTCACTCACCTTTTTAAAGCGTGTACAACGCACGTTGATTATACTCTAACTATTCATTAAATAAATAGATTGCGGTAATGAAGAATTCCTCTTCCTGACCAAACATATCAAGGTCTACGTTAATCAATATACGTGTTGCCGGTAGATATTTTTATTAAATAATATTAGAAATCAGTTGCTTATTTATTTATAATTGTTTAAGCCTTGAGATGTAAAATGCTCCAACCAGTAGGGCATGCCTTTTGCATAGGATCGGCGAAGAAAAGGTAACAGTGATGAATCAACCCTATAAACGGCCACCCATTACAGAGGCTGTAATTGAATTCCGGCCTAAACAGCCTTTAGACATTCGTCTCATATCAAAGGCCGAGGCAAAATTCAGAAAAAATTACCCCCTCTCTCAGAATTTTAGTACCATGGGAGTACGCGTCAATCCAGCGATGCAGTCAGCAGATGTGCATCAAGAGTATGTCGGCCATAGGCTGTGCACGAATGACCAAACTGATATTCTTACAATTACAACAGCATCATTCGCCGTTGCGCGATTAGCACCATATCCGGGATGGGACGTATTCAGAAAACGTGCCGAAGAAGACTGGCACCAATGGAAGTCGATTGTGGGATCACACCAACTCAATCGGATTGGCATACGATATATCAATCGGATTGATATTCCTGTGGAGCCAACTAAAAAAATAGATTTAGATGAATACCTAAAATGCTTCCCAGAATTACCGAATGATAGTTTCAAAGCACTTACACATTACGCGATGCAGTTAGTTTTACCGCTCGAAGATAATTGTCAGGCGATAATTAATACGGGCAGTGTTCCCGCGCCTTTGTTGAATCACGCATCTTTTATCTTGGATTTTGATATTTCCAGAGAAATAAATCTTCCCCAAAGGGATGACGAAATATGGAATCTAATCGATAAGATAAGAGAGTATAAAAACTATATTTTTGAACAATGTATAACAGATAAAGCAAGGGCATTATTTAATGAGTAATTTATTGCCTATATATAATAAAACAGCATTTAATCCTCGCATGGATTCGCTTGCTGATTTCTTTGCGCCGCCCTCGGTAAATAATGAAAGCTCAAAAAGCATTGGCGATTATTGGGCAAACATGCAGTTACATAAATCGCCTTCGGTGACTATAGCATCTCCACCCAAACCAATGCCCGAGAAACCTATTGAAGAACAGCTTTTCGATAGTCGGGCAGGTGCAAAAATATTAATTGCTCAAGTAGCTATGCACTTAGATCAGGCCGTTAGAGATAAAATCTTTCGTCAGTTGGATGCTCTTCTCGATATTGGTGAATGGGACACAAAAGATAAATTATTAGACCATGCTTCGTATGCAACATTTTTGCGTCTAATTTTATATCAGCGACCATCACGCCTCCCCGGTCTAGGGTTATCCTATGGAGGAAATGTAATTTCAGCTTGGACTAATAACGAAAATCGTCTAACCATTGAGTGCTTGCCACGAGATGAAATTCGTTGGGTGCTATCGCATACGATAAATGGTGAACGAGAAACTGCTGCTGGGCGCACTCCTCTTTATCGTTTACCGGAAGTGCTAGTGCCTTATAATGCCCAGCAATGGTTTGTGAATGGCCATAACTTATCTACCACCTGAAGATCATGTATTGCGTCACGTAGGTTATCAGCGTCTTAGGCGTGATGAAGATGATAATGTCGTAGGGTGTCTCCCGGATGCGTTCCAACGCCGCGAAACAGAAGATGCTTTATCTGTAACATGGGTGGAGCATTTTGACGGTGATCGCTCCGAAAAACTATCTTTGGCTATTGCTGCTACAAGAAAAGAATTAGACGTAAGACCTAAAAGCGGATTTGCACTAGCGAATGTTGGCCGTATTCAAGAAATTTGTGAATTTTCCGGTCATAAAGTGCGTATTATTCATGAGCCAACCGAGCTAAATACTGCTCACAGCGAAATAAGAAGACTCCCGCGCGACGAAATAGATTTACTCGAATTGCTTGCTAGCGACGCTGTTATCGAGGTCTTACTCGCAGCGCAATTCCCGCCTGCGGCAGTAGATGAGACAACCATAGCATAGTCCCCCTACCATTCCTCCTTCATAATTGCCTCGCTGAATTCAGCCTGTCTGCTACCGTTGATCGGATTGAGACCATCTTAATTGATTTTCTGCATTTTGAATCTGCATGTCGGCATTGCTAGAATCCATTTTTAGCATTTATTTATATGGCTGCGCCTGAAATTGCCAATAGGCTGCACCATCCACAGCAGCATCCCGTTCTTTTTTTAGCTGTTCGATTTTTGCTTGTTGGGCCTGTTCTCTTAATTGTTCGTCTACTTTATCAGATGCATTTACACATAAAGTACTTGAAGATGCTTGTTCGCATTCTTTGAGAAACAACTGACGTTCTTCTGCCATGCTATGCACAGTAGGAAGTTTTTCAAAGCTATCTATACAAGCATTTAATTCGCTTTGATTTAGATGAGAATAGTGTTGGCATGTAGTAATTGCGTAATTCCTATAGTAGTTGTCCTGATCTTGTTGTGAGGTCGTCATTTTCCATATAGGACTGCCGGGATGCCCCACACTGGTGCAGGCAGATAAAAGAATACATAGTGGGATTATAAATCTTGCTAATTGCATACACTACCGTGGAACATGCTGTTCAATTATTGCTGTAGTATGCTGGTAGCTGTAATCCCCATGAGCTTCCATGAAGATAAAATAAGCAGCAGGAATAACAATAAATGGCCAAAGAAATCCAGCTAATGCAGCTATTATAGCTGATGGTACCCAACCGAAAGCAATGCCAAGGAACCAATCATATTTGTATGTAGCATACCACCAACAGAAGAGGAAAGTTGATATGGCTGAAACACCGCCACCTAAACCATATGCGACTAAAATACTGGTATTTATTTCATCATGATTTGTACTATACCAGCGGGAGATAACACCCAACATGAAAAGGGATGCTAAAATAGATAGCAATATAAGAGATATATCCATAAAGCCCCCTAGTGGTGACTGAGGCTTTGAATACACGTATATAGGTCGTGCCTGCTGGTTTTACCGTGAGGCTATTGTATCGCAGCAGAACCTCAGCCCTAGAGCTAGAAGTTCCAACTGACGTGTTGGATTGACGCCTATAATGAGGTGTATTCAGCACCTAAAGCAGCAACATGCCGCTTCGACACAAACTTTATTCTTGTCTTACTGGAGAATCAAGCAACATGATTGCCTGAATCCGGGTATCGTAAATTAGTGCAGATACTACACTGGTTATTATTATGGTTTATAGAGTGATTAGAATAATAAAAACAGTTGTTTACTAAAATATTACTCAATTAAAGTGCATACTAAAAGTACACTAACGCTGGAGACACCTATAGGGATATGTTTAATCTCTCGTGAGTGACTAAAAACTTTTGAGACGCATGGACACAGAGTTACCCGTGTCCATTACGCCCATTAAATTTAGTCTAAATTAAGGTCTGTACTCTGCATTGTCGTACGGTGAGGACTTTTGAACCGCAACACTGCCACAATCCTCATCCGGCAGGTCTTTAAAATCATCTGCGAGGCTTTGAAACTCCGGCCATTGTTGCATTGTTGCAGTTTGATTGAGAGTATCCGAAGAAAGATACCGTCCCCATGCATCAGCAAATTGGTCACGAGTATAGCCTCTAATAGTATTAGAGCCGATTCTTATCATACTCGGAATAATTCCAAACGGCTTAAGCAGTCTAGCTAGGGCATTGGTAGTAATAGGTCTGCCTCGGCTCAATTCAGCCCATGGATGCCCTTCCATAGCCGCTAGTTTGTCAGCTATTTCCTGCGAAGAAACCTTATCAGCGTTACAGACCTCAAAGACCGTCTTTATATCCGTGAGTAGTAGTGTACGGAACGAAGTCGTGTCATTGCGTGCCGATAGTTCTATAGCTGCTTTACGAGCCTTTTCTGGCCATTCGCCACCTACTGCATCGGCGATAGCAAGCAAAGGCCGCCAGTTATCTGCCACACGGTTGAATAGAGCGGGAGGCATATCCGGCTCTGCTCCAATCAATGCACCACGATTGTCATCAGTCCACCTACGTATTTTACGTGCCAACTGTTTTAGCTCATCTGTACGGTCAGCACGAAATTGCGTGATAACTTCATCCTGAAGACGGCGGCGCAGGCTTATAACAACCGAGCGGTCTTGTAGAGTATCCGGAAGCTTACCTATCAGTGCTATTGCTAACGGACAGCAGGTAGAAAAACCTCTTGGCTCATGCTTATCACCTACAGTGCGAATTACCTGCCCACCTTTACGATGGCCAGAATTCAAGATACCCCGTAACTCTTCATTTCCCTTAAGAAAAGAGTCGGCTTCATCCACTAATAAAGTGGGTGTTGCCAGTTCAATCATGCGAAACACTACGGCCGGAGTAACATTTGCCGTAAGTAAGGGACGATTGACAATCTGTCCCAAGACATCGAGTAATGTTGTTTTACCGCACCCCTTTTCAGGCGACAGTACTGCAAGTCGAGGTGTGTTTGTGGATGCATCATGCGCATAAGAATGAATTGCCCATAGTGCTGTCGCTATCGTCGCTTGTTCGTTCATCACTACATAGGCACGTATGACTTTTACTAGACCTTCCAGTAAAGCATTGCCATCTACAGGCTCTTCCCATGGTTCTGGTTCAAGAAGAGATATTTCCTGACCTTGACCTAAGCTATTTTGCAACTGGCTTCGTGCTTGTTTCACTTCATCGTCCAAAATCGACAATGGTATGTTTAAGTCTTTAGCCGTTTTCTTGCGTTGGCGGTGGTACTCAAGCCTAGTTAATGCTGCTAACCTAACTATCTCCGTATCAATATTAAGTTCATTCATTCAGTTTAAAACTCCTATAAAAGTTGTTAAAAATTACTTCACATCCGATGCGCCCAGTATTGTATATGACGGGGTTGTTTGCATTTGATGAGAAATCATCCTCCATGCACATAGTAATAATCACCCTTCTTGCTAAAACTGATAGCAAGACGAATGCTGGAAATCAGGACGCTCCTAGTTAATAGGAAAGCCAATTATTGGTGCGGAAGAATGAAAGCCCATATGGGCGTGAAATGGCATTTTAGCCCACTTCACATCAAGGGTATGGAAAACCAATCTCGATTAATATTACTATAACACAAAAAATAGTTAATGTCAAGTTAAATTATTGAATTATATAAATTAATAGTCCGTCTACCGGCAGACAGAATTTAAGTGGGCTATAATAATTCCGTAAGCCAAGCAGCGATAGTTTTGTAGGGCGTAAAATTACTAGAGAGAAAATTCTTCATATTAGTTGGGGTAGGATTACCCTTTATTTCTTCCGCTATTCTTGTTCTTTCTGGGCTGTAAGCTGGGAAAGCTTCGCGCTGGTTTTCATCCAGTACTTTCCAGAATACCCATCGTGCGGCTTCCATACGATTTTTTTTAGTTTCATTTAGCTTCTCAGCGATTTCGTCCAGTTTTACTGTAAGCAACCATCCCTTTATTTTATCTGAAGCTGCATGTTTATTTCTTGCGTTATCACGTTGTCTATCACTGGCCATTATTTGGAGCGCTTTACTAAAAACTTCCTGTTCCTCTAGCGGCGCATCATCAATCGCACGAAATAATAACATTCCCGTATGTAGCTTTGCTATCTTACAAGAGAGGCGCTGTATCTCAGACGTTAAGCCGCTATGATTTTTAATAATGAATACGAGACCACATACTTCCATCAGCAATGCTACGGCCATATAATCGTGTTTTTTAATCTTCTCGTATGATGGTTCTGCTAATAAGAAATCAACAAGCCAATCTAACTGTAATCGGCTGCCAAGTTCTGCTTTCACTATCAGGGGTGGTGTATTGTGATTATGTACTGGGGATTCCCTATCTTGGCGCCACTCATTAATTTGTGCTGCCATGCATGCTATCGCGCCTTGGTCACGTCCCTTAGCAAGTAGGCACTGCTGCGCTTCTATAGCTATTTGCTTCAAGTTTTCAGATAGCCCAGCAAGCCATTTCTGTTTCAAAGGTTCTTCAATACCAGAAAACGATTCCCGTAGAATATGTACGACTTGATTGTCAGGTAAAGAAGCGCGAGATATTGTCATAGAATTATTTTATATTAAGCGGCCAAAAAACTACTGTTAAAGTTACGTATGTAGATATGTATGTTTAGCTCAAATCGCTTTGAATAACTCGCCCTAATGAAACAGGGTCAATCAGCACTTCGTAAAGCGTATTCTCATCAATAACCCTAGATTCTATGATGTGATGCGGATAAAACTTAATAGTCTCAAAAAATTTCTGCGGCATTTCTTTAGGTGTCATACCTTCAATTTTAACTAGCTTTCTGACCTGCTCTAATCCTAGCACCTTAGAGAGGTAATTATAAATCTGCCCATGCATATCCCACTCTTCCTCTGTAGCAAGATGTAAGTCGGGCTTATGCATCGTGGTTACTCTTATTGGCTTAGCTTCGGGCTTGCCCTTATGAGTGTTGGAAAATTTAGTATGTTGGTATTTCCAGTATTTATTTTCTAATTTGATGCAGTATTCGTATTCATGCCACTTATCCTTAAACCACGCTTTGCCGATTCGATTGTAGGCTTCCGGCAACCATATGCATTTCATATGGTTGAGTGGAGGTTTTTGTTCCGCTACCGGTATATTGGCTTGTTGTGGTGTGGCGGTTGCTGGTGAGGGATTTAAGGGATGCTTTGTGTCAACATGAAGGTGTGACAAATCAACGCCAAAGCTCACCTTTTGAATAATGTCATTCAAAGTGGTAAGTCGTCTTACGCCGTAGATGACAATACTGCTTGTTCTTGCTGGTGTATGTCCCGTAATGCGGCACTGTATACCTTCATTATCAGGATAAATAGCGGCTATCTTGGTGGTCATTCCGTGCCTGTAACTATGATATACTTTCCGCTTGTCAGTTACCCCTATCTTATCAACGTACCGATTATACTGTTTGCTGAAAACTTCTGAGAAACTACCGCCAACGCCAAGTGGTATCTCTGGGAATATGCGCTTAGAATACTTTGCCCTCATGCTCTCTATATAGTCAAGAAAGCCGCATCGTATTAGTTCATTATGAATAGGTATTTGCCGTATCGCACTAGATGACTTAACTTTTTTCCCACCTTCAACATTAATGTCGATGTACCATATCTTGCCTTCTTCCTCGAAATGTATGTCAGACGGGGACAGTTGTAATAACTCATCCTCTCTCGCTCCGGTAAACAAGCCGAGCAAAGGCATCCAATACATAGCGTCCTTGATAATCTCTGTTCCTTGACGCAGACGAAAATATCTATGGCAGCCCATGTAAATTGGCGCGTGAAAGATAATAGTTAAATCTTCCGGCGTATATTCTATTCTAGGCTTTTCCCTGTTATGAGAGGTTTTGGGCAACAATTGGCCTTTAACCGGGCTACGCTCTACATAGTCATTTTCTTCGGCGTACTTAAAAAGGCTGGAAAGTGCGATTAGTCGCTTATTAATGGTTGATGGTGAAAGCCTATCTCCTACCAATTCACCTTTGCGCGCCATCTCCGCGATAACAGCAAAGGATTGTTCCCTGATGCTGGCCGGTAGGTGCTTAGGAAGCTGCGCTAATACATTCTTATAACGTTTAACATGTTCTTTCGTGTAGGCGCTGATAGGTAAGTCCCCGTTGAGTTCAGTGAATTGCCGTACAGCCAACATCCATTCACCATAGGTTTTAGCTGGCTTAGGGTTATCGGCAACAACGTGACTTTGCTTCCATTCATCGAATACTTTACTCAGTCTGATGACTGGAGGTACGCCGGTACTTTGTTGAGAGGATGCAGATTCTGCCATATAGTGCCGTGTATGTGATTGACCGGGCGAATCTAGCTGCAATACGTTTATATTGCCAGCACGTACAGCGTCAAACTGCTCTACCAACTTGGCCGATAGCAGCTTAAGCCGCTTCAACGCTTCATTAGCGTTGCTTGTACCTAGAGAAATCCGCAGTTCTTTTTTCCCTACGCAGGGGATTAGCTCTAACGGTATGCGTTGACGAAAATAATAAACAGCACCGCGCCGATGCAGTAATGTATGCAAGCCCATGTGTCACACCTCTGTGGAACAAATCCACTTTTTGTGCTCCACATGACGAAGCTGCTTACATGTTAATCAACAGGTTATGTTGAGGTTGGTGCCCCCGGTCGGAATCGAACCGACACACCTTGCGGTACTGGATTTTGAGTCAAGTTAGGCATAAAATAACTCATTGATCTGACACACTAAAGTTACCGTTAAATTTAAAGTGTGTAAGAAAATGTGTAAATTTCATTGGCAGGAGTCAAGCGCTCTGCCAAACAGCAACACAGCCAGCAGCTGACATCGTCGCTATTTTTTAGATCCGGCAGTCTGGTGGATTTGTGCGGAGAACCCCTGCTGCCGCCCTTATTCCGTCAATGACAACTTCCTCAAGACAAATTTTCATGGCAGCGAAAACCAAGCATCGACCCGACAAGAAAGTGCCATGCTTCGTGGTACGCAAGGTCGTCGGAAAATCGTTCAAATTGAGCTGGATTCATAGAATCTATCTTTTACAGTTTCGATGAAGTAACTTCAACAGGCCCCGAAGTCTCCTTTGAAGGAGATTTTCCTAAAGCTCAGGACTCGTGCCTGTCCTCGTCTGCTAGTGTCAGAATTTCAGCAAGTCGGTGCCGGCCAAGAGCCCGTCAGGAACCGTCGCGTGTAGCCCTTCAGGGAGGGACCCACATAGCGGGGAAGGCCGCGGTTGAAGTAGTGGCGGGCGAGCCGGCTGGCTCTACGGTCCCTAGTTGCCACGAGGATTCGCATTACGCAACCGTACGCATGTTATGCGTATACTGACATTGTGGGAAAGGAACTGGGCTTATTCTTACAAGCGGCGAGAATTTCGAGAGGCTGGGATCAGGCTCATTTGGCGCGGCTGCTTGGTGGCGCTGTCCGCCAACAGGCCGTCAGTGGATGGGAAAGCGGCCGGTCTCGTCCACAAAAAGACCTCATTCCTGCTTTGGCCGAACTTCTTGAAGTCAACGTAGGTGAATTGCTTATGAAGGGAGGCTACGTTGCGGTGAGACCTTCCTCAGGTACCCGGCCCTTACAGACGACGCTACCGTTCGAGGCACTAACAGATGATGAGTTTGAGGCCTTTACCTGCGAATTCTTGCATTGCTTGCATCAAGACGCGCACGTCTACCGTTACGGAAAAACTGGGCATAAGCAGGGAGGGCTCGACGTGTTTGTGGATCAGGATGGACGGCACGTTCTGGGTGTGCAGGTAAAGAAGGAGAAGTCCTTTGGGCCCGCAAAAGTGAACGCCGTGGTTAAAGAGGTGACTATCGAGGCTGACGCATACTCGATTTTTTCTTTCGAGAACCGCCAGCCCCCAAGCGCGTGAATCGATCCGGCAATATCCGAGTTGGACGTTGCTCGATCAAGAAGACTTGTCGCGGAAGATAAGACTTGACCTTGACATAGACAGTCGACTCCAATTGATTGAGAACTTCTTTCCGAACCATCGTGAATCGTTTCTCGGCATTGTGAACCCGTCTCCTTGGCAAACGGAGGAACGATTCTTCACAGGTCTTGAAAGGGAGCAGCCCTTTACCCACCGATGGACACTCGTGGGCCGGTCAGAAACGATCAATGAGTTTGGCGAGTTTCTGACCGGCGGCTCTCAAGTTGCAATCGTAAACGGCCGGGGGGGAATTGGCAAAAGCCGGTTGCTTTCCGAATTCTCTCGCAAAGCGGATGAAGCAGGGTTTGCCGTTCGATTCCTTGGAGTGGGGCTTCAGCCGGAGCCCAAAGACTTTGAACTCCTGAGGGATTTGTCTCCACTGTTGGTCGTCATCGATGATGTCCAAGATCGAGAACATGTCTCGGCTGTTTTACAGGGGGTGCTCGCGCAACGACGGGACACTAAGTTTATCTTGGCTACTCGACCACACAACAGGGCCGAACTAAACCATCAACTTGGCAGGGCATCTTGTGGCGGCAGCTATGTGAAGGAGTGGATCCTTTCGGACCTTTCCGTCAAAGAGGCTGAGGCTCTCGCCCGGGAAGCTTTGCCGGAAGGGGCACCTGAATACCTTGTCAAGCGCCTTGCTGTCGTTAGCCGTGACTGTCCGCTCATCACTGTTCTTGCAGCTCATCTTCTTCGAAGCGGAGAATTTGATGTGAATCGCCTCGAGGCAAGTGAAGACATAAAAGCGGAAGTTCTCAGGCGATACGCGGATGGCATCTACGGGAATGCTTCTAAAGAAGACAAAGAGATGAACACCCAGCTCCTCCGGGCGGTGGCGCTTCTTCAACCCGTGAGATTCAAACAGCCGCAATACCAGGAGGCCCTTTCCTTGCTCACCGGTGCGGAGTTCGTGCCCACCATTCGAAACCTTCTTGAGAAATTTGAGAACTCGGGCGTATTACTTCGAAGGGGGGAAGCTTTCAGAATTGTGCCAGATCTTCTAGGGGACATTGTCCTACAGGATGCTTGTTACGACTCCTTTTTGGAAGCACCGACCGAGTGGACAAGAAGGTCTCTGCAACTGGAGGGAGAACCGTTGGTGCACGCATTCAAGAATGCGTGCAAAGCAGATTGGATTTTAACTCGAAGCGGGAAGGAGTCTCAAGCAAGCGCAGAATTATGGACCTGGCTTCTGAGTGAGTTCGAATCTGGCGGAATCCTCAGGCGCCTTCAGCTGATAACAACCGTAACGCAAATAGCTTCCTATGCTCCAGAGCGGGCGCTCGAAGTTGTTGATCTGGCAGTTGCGAAGCCAACTGATATCGTTGATTCCGATCCAGGGCTTCAGCGCGGGTTTGGCGAAATCACTTACGACTCAGTTTTACGCGATCTGAGCCCACTCTTACGCCGAATCGGCTACACGCTCAAGCTCTTGCCTGCCGTGGTGCAAAGGCTTTGGGCTTTGAGCCAAGTTGACGAGAGACAACTGAATCCGACCCCAGAGCACCCGATTCGTATCCTCCAGTCCTTTGCGTCTTATGAGTATGCAAAGCCGGTTACCTATAACAAGGTTGTGCTAGAGGCCATGGAGCGGTTTTTGAATGATGAAGTTTCAAGTCGATACTCGGTTTTCGACGTTATTCGAGAAACCTTCTCGACAGAAGGATTGGACGATGGCATGGAGGGGCATTTATTTGTCATGCGTCCCTTTGCGATCGACACTTCAAAGGTGGCTGAGCTGCGAAGCGAAGCTACTCGATTAGCGCTCTCAGAGATTAAGTCGGGCGATCCAGGGCGGGGGGTTCGCGCTATTGAGTTCTTGAAATGCGGTTTGGCCTATCCCACCGGGATGTGCGGTCGCCACGTGTCGGATGAAGAACGCGATTCATGGACGCCTGAGATCCTCAAGGTGCTCGCCGCTTTTAAAGACGTAGTCCGCGACCAGGATATCGATCCGTGCATCCACTATGCGATCAGAAGGGCACTATCGTGGCACGCCAACTACTCTGTGACGACTACAAAGATGGTGGCTCGTGAGATTCTCGCGCTTATTCCAAGGAACACAAGGCAGGATCTAACTCGTGCGCTTGTTGACCCATGGAGCCACGTCGCTTTGGAATTGGTGGACGATTACGAGAAGAGGGGCCGGCTCCAAAAAGAGTGGCTCAATTCCGTGGTCACGGAATTGATCGTGGGCCGGTCGGAGAACGAGATTGTCGACCTACTGGAGGAACGACTCACTGTGTTGGAGAAGACGTCATTTGGCCTAGATTCCGCAGGGCAACTAATTTGGCAGGTTACGAGCTCAAGACCAGAGATGGCCGGTCCTGTGGTGGAACGGGCGGGTACGGATTCGTCATCGCCGTGGACGCGGCTTCTACCTGTGGTCCTTGGGAGCCAAGCAATTGAAAACCTAAAGTCAATGCTTGACACCTGTGAGAAACTTCTTAGTGATCATCCGCTTGAGTTTGTTCGGAACGTGGCCATAGCATTGGGCCCTATGCGTGATCGTCGTCCCCTTTCCGACGAGGAATTGCCGATATTGAAGAAACTGCTTGCCCATCACGATGAAGGGGTTCGATGCGGTGCTATTGCAGCAGTCCAACGGGGAATTCTCGATGGTCAATATTCGTATTCAGTGGAACTCTTGGAGCATCTGCGTATTGAGAACTCGAGATCAGTCTGCGACGCTTTCTTTCAGCTTTTCGGAAGGCATAGTTCCTTCGATTGGAATCTTATTCCGAAAACGATCCGACAGGAGGCGGCGCAAGCGCTTCTAGAAAGTCCAACCATTCAGAACTATGACGTTATCGATTTCTTGGAAAAAATGGCAGTAGTCGATCCTCAGGGATTTGTGGATTTCTTCAAAAAGAGGATCGAATTATACGAAAGCAAGACACTACGCGACCGGTACGAGCCTCTTCCAATTTACGGAATCAGGTGTGACTTAACAAATGATGTGCACTACATTGCAATCCTGCGAGATTTAATCGATTGGATGTCTTTGGGTTCCGTTTCATGGCAGAAGCATTCAGTTGGCGCTGAGCTATTTGTCTTGATCTGCGGGGGCTGGAATGATCAGGTTTTGGCGTTGTTCCTTCAGACCATCCAACAAGGATCCCTTGCTCATATCGGGTCAGTCGCGGAGCTTCTTTCGAAGTCCTATGGAGGATTTGTTTGGGATCAAGAAGACTTCGTGATTAAGGCATTAAAAGTAGCGGCCAGTCATGGAGATCAAGAAGCAGAACTGATTGCCCAGGGACTTCGGGCATCTGTCATTTCAGCAATGCGATCTGGGGTATCTGGTAAGCCTTTTCCACAAGACATTGAGCAGAGGGATCGATCTGCGGCAAAGGTAAAACAGCTTGAGCCAGGTACGCGAGAGGCAGTTTTTTTATGATTCTCTATTAGAGGACGCAGCCTCAAGAATTGAGCGCAACCGAGAATGGGATGATCGAAGCCAAGATCCTCGCGATTGGTGATCACTTAGAGATCTCTTAGATCCTTAACATAAGTGGCGAGGCCTCGCCTGTTAAAGTGTCGCTGGTCGAGGTAGTTCTAACACTGCTATCCGCAAGCCTATATTTAAGGCGAATTATAGCGTGTAACCCTTGAGGTCTTCCGGCTCTATCAGAGAGTCTAGTAGAGGAAAATCGCCAGTAGGTGCTTCTTCGATCATGGAAAGTTGCAACAAG
>Ga0206906_1018_pt1 | contig 25914 bp, 28 predicted proteins | sample Alteio_BWOrgHeat_79_FD_152935 | JGI IMG/M metagenome (GOLD analysis project Ga0206906, IMG submission 152935) | Enriched cells from forest soil in Barre Woods Harvard Forest LTER site, Petersham, Massachusetts, United States -... | ecosystem: Environmental > Terrestrial > Soil > Temperate forest >...
ACCTGCACGAAGCTGTTTTGTTAATTCCAAAACTCTACCTTCGATTCTTGCAAATCCAATTTTCTCCTGCCATTCGATTGCGGCTTGCAGTCCGACATAGAGCGAAGAGCTTTGCGTAGCGAAACGGTAGCGGTTTGCCGTCGGCTGGAATTCGAGATTGCCGTCGGAAGCGGTATAATCCCAATGTTTATCGGCTTCGGCACCTGTCCAGGTCGGTATAACTTGTTCTCTGAATTCTTTCGTAATGTAAAGGAATCCTGTTCCCTTCGGACCGAGCAGCCATTTATGCCCGCAGCTTGCGTATGCATCGCAGCCAATATCTTTAACATTGACTTTCAGCATTCCCGGTGGATGCGCTCCATCAACAAACAAATACGCTCCTTTCGAATGAGCGAGTTCGGCGAGGCGCTTAACCGAGAGCAAGTATCCCATCGTGCATGTCAGATGCGGGACAGCAATTATCTTCGTACGGTTTGTCATTGCTTTTTGAAAGCGATCAAATGTTACATCGTCATTTGGATCAAGCTCGACAAATTTTACTTTTATGCCATGCCGTTTTGCACGAGCAAGCCAGGGGATTGCTCCGCCGCCATGCTCCTGATTTGTCAGGATCACTTCATCGCCCGGTTCCATGCGAAGACCACTTGCAATGATCGAAATTCCTTCAGTAACGTTGTGTGTCGTTGTAACATCATCGGCAGATGCACCTATTACTCTTCCGATAGCAGCATTCAATTTATCATGATCGTATCCATAATCGGCAGTTGCATCGACATGCTCGATCTGTTTTGTCACAGCTTCGGTAACTGGAATAGGACTCGGTCCCATTGTGCCATTATTGAAGAAAAGTATATTTTTATTGATCGGAAATTGCCTACGGATAGCAGCCCAATATTCTTCTTGTCCGCCTATCATTGAAGAAATATTATCAGCAATGGCATTGCTCGGCAACGAGCCAAAGCCTACTGTAGCGGCTGCCGGAGCGATGGCGGAAAGTTTCAGGAATGTTCTGCGATCCATAAATTTATTGAATTCTTACTGCGTGTGACTTTAAAACAACAACCGTTGATGAATATCGGGGGTCATGCACATGATAGAACAACTCTCCTTCGCCGAAAAGATTCACTTCGTCATCTCGGTCGAGTGTGCCGATAAACTCGGTCATCGTCGTGTCTTTATAGAGATCGGTATATCGGGTTATCATAATTCTTCCGATAAGTTTTTCATGCAAACCGTAAAGCCTCATTGCTTGATCAGGTTGCGGCTGAGTAAGAATCAGAGAAGTATCAATACCGCTGCCTTTGAGATGAAAACGCTCGGCAAGATACTGATGGAGTTCATCATATTTGATATAGCCGGTGCCCTGATTATTCACATAGATCGGCAACGGCGCCAATGCTCCGTTACATGTGACGCATTCTATGATGGGCGAGCCAACGCCGGAGGGCGGAGTAAAGTCGAAACGAACTTTGCTGCTTTCCCAGCTCACTTTAGCCGTATGGGGAGTTGAAGCACAACCTGCAAAAATGCAGATCGTGAAAAGAAAGCTGAATCCTTTGTGAATACTCAATTTGTTGTCTGCTAATTGTATTTAGTAGCTCCGGCTTTCAGCCGGAGCCCCGAGTCGGCAAAAAGCCGACTCTACTATAAACTTATCTATGCTCTATTTAGTCGCAACGCCTATCGGTAATCTTGAAGATATTTCGCTTCGGGCGATCCGCGTTTTACAGGAGGCGGATATTATTGCTTGCGAAGATACTCGCCATGCGCGCATTCTTTTCGAACGGCATGGAATCAAGCCGCGCCGGCTTGTCAGCTATCATTCGCATAATGAGCAATCCCGCGCGGCCGAATTGAGCGAGGATCTGCGTACTGGAGCAAGCGTTGCTCTCATTACCGATGCCGGCACTCCGGGTATTTCCGATCCTGCCTGGGCAATCGTCCGCGAAGCGATCTTGACCGGAATTGATGTCGTTCCGATTCCGGGCGCATCGGCAGTGATCGCTGCATTAAGCGCAAGCGGCTTGGATACAAATCGCTTCGTTTTCGAAGGCTTTCTGCCATTGAAAAAAGGGCGAAAACGACGTATTGCAGCTATTGCAGATGAAGAACGCACAACAGTTATTTATGAATCGCCTTTTCGTATAAAAAAATTGGTTGCCGAGCTTATCGAAGTTGCCGGCAATGACCGCCAAGCGGCAGTAGCGAGAGAAATTACGAAGTTACATGAGACATTTTACCGGGGAACATTGAAGGAGATTTTAGATAACATCACTAAACAATTTCCTAATGATGTAAAAGGAGAATGTGTTTTAGTCATTGAAGGGATGACAAGAAATTTAAAGAAAGAAGAATAAGTAATGCAATTTCAAAAAGAAGATTTCGAGAGTGTTATCTGCGATTTTTGCGGAGCCGATGATTATACCAAGCGGTATGAAAAACGCGGTTTCTGGATGGTCCAATGCAATAAGTGCGGACTGGTCTATACGAATCCAAGATTAAAGCAGGAAAAGATCGCAGCGCTTTATGACGCCGATTATTTTCAAGGACATGGTTTCGATAAAAGTATTGATTATGTTAAAGATGTAAAAGAGCATGTCAGCAAAGATGATTATTCACTCGAAGATTGGGATTGTGACAACATCCTTGCACTTCTGAACAAACCTCAAACTCCCAAACTCCTTGAAATTGGCTGCGGCACAGGAGTCTTCTTGGATAAGGCTCGCATGCATGGTTTCGACTGTCACGGTTTGGAGCTTTCGGAATATGCTGCAAATTTTGTACGGCAAATGGGCATACCTGTGGAGACGAAATCTATTGAGGATGCAAATTATCCTCCTGAATCCTTCGATACTATCGTCATGAGAGAGGTAATTGAGCATCTCCCTCATTCCCTTGAATCGCTTCGGACCATCCATTCCTGGTTAAAACCGGGCGGAGTCCTCTTTATGGCAACGGGTAATTATGACTGCCCTGAAAGAAAGTTACGAGGCTCGGATTGGTTCTATTTTATGCCGGAAGGACATCTGAATATTTTCAGTAACCGCACTATGACCAATTACTTACAGAAAGTTGGGTTTAGGAAGATCAATGTAACAAATCAAGGCGATAAGCTAATGGATATGCTTCGCCAGAAGAAAATAATTACTCCCGGCAAGGCAAAACCCCGTAACATATTCAGGCTAAGTGTGTTTATTATAGTGCGGAGCATTAATCATTTCATTTCCAGCGGTATGAGGATTTATGCAGTGAAGTGAGGTTTAATGTGTCTATTTTACATGTCATTCTGAACGGAGCAAATAATTGCGATAGCAATTATTTGCGTAGTGAAGAATCCCGTAATAGATTGTAGACGCTATGGTCTGCCACGAATAACGAGATTCTTCACTCCGTCAAAATCACTTCGTGATTTTGACTACGTTCAGAATGACACTCAATATAGGGAATGCTTGGTCACAAGCACATTTAAATAAAATGAAATTCAAAATCATAGTTTTCCTCTGCGCCATTTCCCTCGCAGTATCATCCTTCGCTCAGCAAAAGTCCATGCCGGGACGAATTCTTTTTCGGATTAAGCCCGAAGCAATCGCCGCATTTCGTTCAGCGTTTGCAAGTCCGTAAATTAATGATCGTAAGTTCGATCCTCAGAAATTTTCTCTTAAAGATGGAAATGCAATTTTATCTTTGCTCGGACTTCCATCTTCATTTCATGCTTCATCGCTAAAGCCATTTATTCCGCAGCATAATATTGTTCTCGAAACATTACGTGAACGGACTAATCCAGCAATCTTCCAGAAAATAAACCAGAATGGCATTGCTCCAAAAGAAACTGATGCCATATTGCAATTAAAGACATCGGAAGAAAAATTATCCCGGTGGTTTGAAATATTCTTTGATAGCAAAATATCGAATGACGAAGCGATACTACTATTGATGAAATCGAGAATTGTAGAAGTTGCCGAGCCTCGGTATAAATACAGTCTTTGCTATACTCCGAACGATCCGTTATTCAGCCAGCAATACTCGCTTCCTCTTATTGAAGCGCCACAGGCATGGGACGTTGTGCGCTGCGATTCGACGATGGTTGTTGCGGATGATGATATCGGCGCGGACTGGACGCATGAAGATCTTGCAAATGCTGTCTTTGTTAATTCCGGCGAAACAGGTTTTGATTCATTGGGTTTCGATAAACGCTCGAATGGCATTGATGACGATGGTGATGGCTTCGTCGATGATTGGCATGGATGGGATTTCGCCGGCTCTGATGGCACTGCTCCCGATAATGACCCGAATACCCAAGCCGAGCATGGAACGCATACATCCGGCATTATGGCGGCTTCGGGAAATAATAATATCGGAATTTGCGGCGTTGCCTTCGGTGCAAAAGTCCTTATTCTTAAATGCTCAGACGACGCAGGGCAGGATGTTGCTTTCGGTTATGACGGAATTGTTTTTGCTGCCGATCATGGCGCGCAAGTCGTTAATAATTCCTGGGGCGGATCGAACAGAACGCAATCAGGGCAAGATATAGTAAATTATGCCGTCGCAAAAAATTGTGTTGTTGTCGCAGCAGCCGGGAACAGCGGCGATCAGGAAGTGCAGGATGGAGTATTAGAAGGGCTCTATCCGGCAGAATACGATCATGTTTTATCGGTCGATGCTCTTGATCCGAGCGGAAATATAACCAGTTTTTCCAATTATAATACTCATGTTACAGTCAGCGCTCCGGGGTATCAGGTATTAAGCACTATACCCGGCAACCAATATACCGATATGAGCGGCACGAGCATGGCATCGCCGACTGCTGCAGGGGCAATCGCAGTTGTGCGGCAGAAATTTCCCGATCTGACTCCCGATCAGGCAATTCAGCGTCTGCGCGTTACAAGTGACTCCCTAAATTCAACCCAGGATTTGCATCCTGGTTTTACCGGAAAAGGTAAAATTAATATGTATCGCGCTGTAACCGAAACTCCCGTATTCTCTGCGCGACTGGAATCTGTTCAAGTTTTCGATGCAAATAATACCGGCAGTCTTGTCTCAGGCGAAGCAGGGAATTTAGTATTGAATGTCCGCAATTACCTTAATCCGCTCAGTAATCTCACGGCAGATGTCGAAATTCTTAATGATACCGGACACTTCCTTTCCAAAAATACCAATACGATCGTTTTCGGTAAAGCCAATACACTTTCAACTGTGCAAAATTTCAAGGGCAGTTTTGCCATTAATGTTTCTCCTTTTACTCCGATAAATTATACCGTACTCGTCCGCCTGAAATATTACAGCGCGCCGGATGGATACGGTCCGGACGTTGATTATTTCACCCTGATCATCAATAAAGGTTATCTCGATCTGGATAAAAATAATCTGATCGTGACATTCGATTCGAAAGCAAATATCGGTTTCGACGATCCGCCGAATAATACCGAAGGTTCGGGCTTTGTCTGGACGAAATATCCGGAATCGATTCTGGCTGCCGGAACGGACGTTCTTTTTGAAGGTGGGTTGATGTTCGCTTCAGATTCTCAGCATATTGCAGCTTCCGCACCAAGTCCGGGAAGCGATATTATTGCCGAACAGGATTTTAGTCCCGTGCTTCCTATCTTCGAAATGAGTCCGCCCGATCATGGAAATGCTGCGCAAGAATTATTTACGATCGTTTCGGATGCTTCGGAACCTCCGAGCATTCAGCCCGGTTTGACGGTAAGTCAAAAAATGTATGCCTTTACCAAAAATCGCTCGGCTAATGCCGTCGTTTTGGATTATATGATCCACCAAAGAATAGATTCTGTAGCAGGCGTAGCCGCTGCCGCTGCCCTCTTTATGGATTGGGATATCGGCTCGAACGGTTCGCTGAATAAAGGTTATATTTCTTCGCTCGATTCCGCGATCAGCATTACCAGAAGAATGGAAGATGGATATCCTTTTGTCGGAGTAAAATTAATTTCTCCGGTTCCGGCTGGCGCGGCGCTTAATCAATATGAACTGGATAATGATGGTTCGAATGGCAGCGCACGAACCTACGGTGGGTTCAGCCAGGATGATAAATGGGCTGCAATGAATACTCAGAGAGCTTCGGCGGGGATTGGCGATGTTTCGATGGTCTATGGAGTAAAAAATATTAATATGGCAACGCTCGATTCCATTCACCTGACATTTGTTATCGGTTTGGCGGAAAACGAATCGCTCTTAAAACAAACGATTGATGAAACCACGATTGAGTGGTTCGGAGCCAACGCCGTACACTCCGATTTACCTCAGGTATCTGCTCTGGAAATTTCTCCGAATCCATTTACCGATCATCTGAAGGTACAATGGAATACTGCGGGTCCCTCAGTCAAAGCATACATTACGATCACCGATATTATCGGCAGAACAATGCTGGAACGCACTATTCAAGGTGATCAAATCGATATGACAGGACTTACACTACCATCGGGGACATATACCCTCTCCGTTACACAAGGCAACACTATTTTCCGTACCCAAGTAGTATGCCTGCCGTAACAATTATTTTATAATCGTCGTGGTGCTGCTTTCTCCACCTCTGGAGCGTGATGCCATTGCAATAATGATGACAATGATGAGCAATACGACCGCTCCCAAAATGATAGCAGTGCTCTGATTCATACCAAGAACGGTATAAGTAGTCGTAGTGGTTGTTTTTGTCATGCCGGCAGGCGCCGGCTGATCGGCTTGAGCAAGCAGTAACGACGTTTGTGCAAAAAATCCAACGATAGTGAGGATGCAAATTGTGATCTTGTTCTTCATATGTTTTTTTAATTAAATTTTAAAAAGTCCTCGCTGCTCTTTTCCCCGTCAGCATCTGCATTATGAAAGCGATGAGTGCAACCACAAGCAGAATATGAATGAGCGCTCCGCCAACGGAGAATACGAGGAATGCGAAGATCCATCCGATAATGAGAATGATCGCCAGAAAAGAAAAAAATAATCTCATTATTCTTTTTTGGTTAGTCTTCTAATTTCATCGATCTTATTTTTTCGCGCAAATCGCGCATACTGGTTCGGACGCTATCCATCGAACGGTCAAAGTTTGCTTTGAATTGCATCCACGCGTCCTGTCCCTGATCTTTATAGGATTCCAGCTGTAATTGCAGCGCAGCATTTTCTTTTTCCAAAGCCGTCTCTTCGCGCTCAAGTGCCGCACGAAGATCTGCTTTCGCATTCTTCAGGCGTTCGCGAACCGAGGCGATAGTATCTTTATTTGCTGATAACTCCTGTTCGGATGTCGTCTTATAGACAGGATACTCGGTGATATAATTCGCCGTTGTCATCGTTGCCGGAGCAGGTTGACTTGTCGTTGTCTGCTGAGTGCTATCTGCATTGGATTGTGATTTCTGGCAGCTCGAAATCGTCGTACCAGCTATAAGCCATGCCGCTAAGGCACAGAATCCAAGCTTGGATAATCTCATTATTGATTTTTCCGTAGTCATAAGAATTAGTAGGTGAAAAAAAGAAAATGCCAACAGGGGGCAGGGAGTTACTTAGCAGAAGATACGATAAAAAGGTACAGATTGGATTCCTTATCGTTTAAAGGGCGGTAGGATTTAGTGTCATTACGAACGGAGATTTTTTACACGAAGTGTAAAAAACGATGTGAGGAATCCCCTGACAGATTGTAGCGCTTCAGAGTCTGCCAATCTTGAGGGGATTCCTCAGTCGCTCATTCGCTAAAGCGAATTTCGGCTCCTTCGGAATGACATGATGATTCAAAGAATCCTCTTTTGCTATTGAACTCTCTGAAACCTCTCTTTTACGGCACGTATAGTTTACTGTAAACTGTTAACTTCTATACTGTCAACTATACAACTATGCGTATACTTGTAATCGAAGACGAAAAAAAAGTTGCCCGCTTTTTAGAGCAGGGATTGAAGGAAGAAAAATATACCGTGGATGTTGCCTTTGATGGCGCAGAAGGCTTGCGAAGGGCGCTTGACGAATCCTACGATCTTGTCATCACCGATGTGATGATGCCGAAAAAATCCGGCATCGAAGTCATCAAGGAATTGCGCGCCGCAGGGCGCATCGTGCCGATCCTTTGCCTGACGGCAAAATCGGAAGTCGGCGAAAAGATCGAAGGTTTGGATGCCGGCGCCGATGATTACCTTACCAAACCGTTTCTCTTCGAGGAAGTTTCTGCCAGAGTCCGCTCGCTCTTGCGACGCTCGGATATTGAAAAGAAAACGCAGCTTGTCTCCCACGATCTTGTCCTGGATACCGTCACTCATACTGCAAAACGTCATAAGCCCGGAACTACGGAAGACCGAAATATTCCGCTCACCGTAAAAGAATACGAACTGCTCGAATATATGCTGCGCAATAAAGGCAGGATCATGTCGCGCTCAGTTATTACACAGCATGTCTGGGGCTATACGTTCACGATGGGTTCGAACGTGATAGACGTCTATATCAAACGCCTCCGCGAAAAGCTCGATAATAATTACGAAGAAAAAGATAAGCTCATGATCTCTGAGAGAGGAATTGGGTATGGGATCAAGGATTAAGAGGATAAAATTCAGGCATAAATTTCTGCCCTATCCTTTATTTGGAAATTGGGATGGATTTTCGTAGTTTTGTGGGATGAAGCTCTTTACATTTACTTTTGTTGGTCTCGTTTTTGCTCTCCTATGTGGTAATGTCGATGCATTTGCTCAAGCGAAATGGTTGCCAATAGAGGTGGATATTGAAGTTTCTTCACTTGTGACTCATTCTATATCAAAACTTTGTAATACTTTTTCCGACTCTTCGTGGCAAGAGGAGCAAACTATTTGGTGGGGAATTACTAATGGTACTCTAACAAATTATACGCGATCAGGAGATTCGATATCCATCGGATGGAGTTCAGGATACAGTATGGTTTTCGATTTAGATAGCTTAAATAATAAACTTAAAAATTTTTCTATGAACTTCGAAGGGTACTCGCCTCCTCTACCTTTTGGTTACGAACGTGCAACAATTATTTTGACGCCAATAAGTTTTATATTTTCCGGAGACACTATGCTCATTGTTGATATTCAAGCGAGCAAACTTTTTAAGCAATATAACAAGTGTAAGTTATGATTACATCCAAAGTTCGAATTGTAATGATGGAAGTCGCGGTCATATATCTGAGGAATTGAAATATGATAGTCTTTTGCAGAATTATAATAACTTCCATTGTTATATAAAACTTGGTATTACACAACCTATAAATTCTGTCAGTCAATCAAAAAATAATGACCAAGCGCTAATCATCAATACTATTATTCCCGACCACTCTATCTATCTTTCTTTCCCCTCATCCGACCATTCCGAGACGCTTGCGATCTATGATGTACTTGGCAGGGAAGTGAAGCGGATTGAAATTCCTTCCGGCGCTTCGGAGTATGATCTGGCGCGCAAGCAATTTGCAAGCGGATATTATTTTGCGCAACTGGGAAATCTGAATGCAAGTTTTATTGTGAATTAATCCGCGAAGATCCACCAAAATCCGCGTCATCCGCGTGCTATTAAAAACGGATAATGGCACGCAGATGACGCGGATGGAGCGGATTTTCGCGGATTTAGTGTTAGTTAGTCTTCATAATTTATCATTTTCTTGCAAAAGGTTTTCTGTTTTAGTATTTTCCTGATAGTAATCAACTCTGCGCCGGTCTTTGCACAGGATACAATTCGCGATGCGAATACTTCGCGCTTGCTAATTGCTCCAACTGCCCGGAGCCTTCCTGCCGATAACGGGTATATTAATCTTGCCGGAATTCTCTTTCCGAATTTCGGCTATGGTATCACCGATGAATTCATGGTGCGCGGCGGATTTACTCCATTTACGATCGAGGGGCACATTATGTACTTCGGACTTGCTTCGCTGCAAGTTGCCGATTACGGCGATCTGAAAATTTCCGGCGGAATCGTCCTGACCGATATGGCGGGCAGTGCGCGAAATTGGGAAACGGCTCTTTATGGCTTCGGCATTGTTAGTTATGGCAACGATATTGCCGCTATTCATGCCGGTTTCGGCGGCGGATATTCCGCCACGCGTGAATCAAGCTCGGCAGTATTTATGCTCGGCGGCGAGTGGAAGATCGCGCGAACAACAAAACTTGTTTCCGAAAATTGGATCATCTCGGAAAATGGCTCTGGTGCATACTGGCTAGGCGTTCGGATTTTTGGCAAGGCACTGATCGGAGAATTGGGCGGCGTGATCGTGACGACCGATAGTAATAAGAAGATCGAAGCGATCGTGCCATGGATTGGGATTACGTTTATATTGTAGTATTAGTATTGGATTATATGTCATTCCGAAGGAGCCGAAAATTCGCGTAGCGAATTTTGGCGACTGAGGAATCCCCTGATAATTGGTAGAATATAAAGGGCTATAATCTATCAGGGGATTCCTCACATCGTTTTTTGCACTTCGTGCAAAAAATCTCCGTTCGGAATGACATATAAATGGGAATTCTATGCTTCGCATACGTCTCGTAATATGGTATTCATCTCTCGTTGTGCTAACAGTGTTTGCTGTCGGTGCGGCGCAATACCTGTTACTGTACCGATCGCTTGCCGAAGATCTCGATAACGATCTGCTCGATGATGCGAAGACGGCATTGCATTTAGTAAGTAATCGCCCCTCCAAACATTTTACCGAGTCGCCTTCGCATACGCATACGAATTATTCCAGCAAAACGCTGAAGCAGCTTGTTGACGATGCCATTCGTGATGCGCCCGATAGCCTCAGCGGACAAGATCTTACTGACCGTGTATTGAGTTCGCTGATGGATGAAATGCTCGGTGAATTATCGAGCAGCAAAGATAGCGCTGCTCCGCCCGATCCTTTCGATGCGCTCGTTCACCGGACGCTGACAAGCCGGCGCAACGATCTTATTGAAATTTATCCGGTCAAAGATAGCGGCAGGCTCGGCGCTCCGATCTTTCGCACACAAAATCTCGGTACCGATACGATCAAGAATTTTTTCACGGTTACCCGTGTGAGTCGCGCCGATTCGGCGCGTGCATTAGGCGAAGTCGAGTTAAAAAAAGAAGCATTGCGCGCTGCTATTGCCTCGAACAATCAATATGCCGTTTTTGCTGCCTATTCGGAAACCGATATTTGGGATGTGATCTCGCGTTCGCAAAAAACTTATCTCTATATTTTGCCGATAGCATTAATTATCGCATCGCTTGGCGGAATCGTATTGGCGCGCAAAGCGCTTCATCCCATAGAAGAGATCGCGGGTACTGCTATGGATATCGGGGCAAAAAATCTTTCGCGCCGCATCGAAATGCCTGCGCGCGGAGATCGTGAATTGACGACGCTTGTCAGTACGCTGAATTCCATGATCGGACGTCTTGAAGGCTCGTTCAATCAGATCGCGCAATTCTCTTCCGATGCTTCGCATGAACTGAAAACTCCGCTGGCAATCCTGAAAGGCGAGATAGAGCAGGCCCAGCGAAGGGTTGGTTCGGTGCGTCAACTCGAAAGCAGCGAAGCGCAGGAAATACTTACGAGCATGATGGAAGAAGTCGAGCGAATGCAGCGCATCGTGGAAGGATTGCTGCTGCTTGCTAAAGCCGACGACCATAAATTGCCGATGGCAAAAGAAAATATTTCTATCCATCAATTTTTGAATTCGATCGCTGAAGACGCTGAGATCCTTGCATCCGATAGGGGACTCACGTTCGAAAAGAAATTTGACGAGCATACTGAAAATATTCATATCAATGCCGATCCTACGTTCCTTTATCAGGTCATGATGAATTTGCTCGATAACGCTTTTAAATATACTCCCGGTGGCGGAACGGTACGATTATTCCTTCAGCAAAAAGATTCGAAGGTTCTTTTTGGAGTCGAAGATACCGGTCCCGGTATTTCTCCTGCCGATCAGAAAAAAATATTCCGCAGATTCTACCGTACCGAGGAAGCCCGCGCCCATCAAGGCGCCGAGCATACTGCCCGTTCGCTCGGATTAGGATTAGCGATCACAAAATCCATCGTCGAAGCGCATGGTGGTATAATTACTGTCGAAAGCGAACTTGGCAGAGGATCAAAATTTACGATCAATTTGTCCGCAGCCTAAATTATTACAGGGCAAGATTTCGTCCCTTCCTGTAACCTTCCCTCATCTCAATTGACTTTATAATAGGGAGTACTCGTAGTTCATTCTAGTTGAAGCGATGCTTGTGTCCGCATTGTGCTTCATCAGAGAATTACGAGAATGTATATCCTTTTTTGAGGTCATCACATGCATAAGCATCTTCATACCTTTTTTTTATCACTTATCGCGATCTATGTTTTCGGATTCGAATATTTGCCGTTACAGGATTATCCGAACTGGCTCTATCATGGCTATGTGTTCAATCAATATGTTTTTCATGGCGATACTTTCGGCGGGTTTTTCCATCTGTATCACTATCTGCCGCCGAATGCGATCTGCACACTGGGAATTGGCTGCCTTTCCCTCATCATTTCGCCTCTGCTCGCCGGGAAGCTATTCCTTTTTGCTACTGCTGTGATACTGAATTCCGGTATTGCATCATATATTTCATTTCATCTGAAGGATCAACCGGTTGCCTCTGCTATTGCAGCATTTTATTTTGTGTTCAATTTGAATTTCCTGATGGGGTTTTTGAATTATTGTTTTGGTTTGGGTCTTGCGCTCTTCGTGATAGTGTATATTGAAAAAAATGATCTTCATGTGAACCGCATTTATTTATCCCTAATGCTTCTTTTGTTATATCTGACGCACTGTATTGCATTGGGCATAGTCATTCTGTTTGTAGCGGTTTATGCCAGCCACTCGAAAAAATACAAGGATCTCATTTCGCTTCTACCCTCTTTTCTACCGGTGATCCTGCTTTTTATCCATTATGAGATCGCTAAGCCACTAACCGAAGCGCAGCCAACCCTAAGTTCAATTCAATTGATATGGAGGATTCACCTGGTATTGTATTACCTTTACGCAGTCGTCATGCCATTTCATGGTTACAGGTGGGTGCAGGAAACTACTCAGTTCCTCCGAAATTTCAATTATGTCTTTTGCGGATTATTAACATCGATGATCGTCTATGCCTTTTTGCAGGCTAAGAAGAAAAATTTGAACGTTGAATTCCGATTATTGATCATTCTCTTATTGCTTATCATTTTCCTGCCCGGATATTTTGGCGGCGTAATGATGCCGGCAACGAGGTTCTCGACCTTGTTTGCGATCACAGTTATCATCATCAATTTCCGTACCATTCAGAACCGAATTCTCCGCAAGGCATCAATAGCACTAATTTTCTGCCTCTCGCTGGCGTCCTATGAAAAAAATATGGAAAATGCATACCGCTTTGATCAGATCGTATCTTCAGGAGTTGTGCCACTGGATGCAGTCTTGCTGCGTAACTTCATGTTCGAAGGAACCGATGGATTCGAACAGATCCAATTTTATCATGGTATCCGGCATCATGAAGCGCTTAGAATGTTCAAAAGCGGATTGTTCGATTATTCGAATGCAGGAATGGATAATTTGGGCTATAATCCGCACTAATTACGATTCCATGAATAATTATTAACTGCTTTTGAGGGACTAAATTACCTCCCAAGTGCGTTAAGAATGCTGAATGAAACATTTCTGCTTACTACAATGAAAAAGATACTTATCATTTTAGCCTTACTTCTTCCCCCGGCAGAAGGGATCGTATTGGCTCAGGGTCGGTATAGAAGACTACCGCCTCCGCCTCAACCTCGTTACGAACGTTTCCACGAACAACGCCATATCGAAAAACGCGATGAGCTTTCAAAGAAACTCATGGAGCGTAAAAATGAGCTTCGGAGGGAAGACCGTAAACAAGATCAGAGGGCAAGAGAAACAAAGCCGAGATCGAAATAATAACGTTTATCGTATGATAGTAGGACGGACATTCTTGTCCGTCAGGGGTATGGCTTGCAGACCCCAGTTGTCGGACAGGAATGTCCGACCTACTATTTCGCCAGATCCTTCAATCGCTCGATATTCCCATGCTTCAAATACCAATCATCTTTCGAAAGCAATTCGTACGCTTTCAGAAAATGTGGTTTGGCTTCCTCTTTTTTTCCTGAAGCATATAATGCTTCTGCTAATTCTTCGCGGATATATCCATCGTCCTGTTTTTCCGATTGCAGTTTCTTGAATACCGGCTCAATCATTTTAAGCGATTTTTCAGGGTGCCCCCCTAAGCGCAAAGCCTTTGCTTCATCTTTGATCGTATAGATATTTGCTCCGCCGTCTTTTTCCTGCTGAATTACAGAAAGTTTATGAAAATACAGCGCTGCACTTTTATAATCCTTGAGCAACAAATAACTCTCGCCGATATTATTGAAGAATGCACGCTGCCAGCCAACCCATCGTGAATCGCTTTCTGTCATTGCGATTCCCTTCAGATTCCACTCGACCTGCTGCTTCGGATCTGGCTCGGCGATAGCAACCATGTGGACGGCATCGATAGCAAGTCCCATTTCATTAATGCTCTCAGCTAACTCATCGGCTTGATGAAAAAGAGGAAGCGCTTTATCCGGATGTTCGGAAGAATTAAATACCCTCCCGCGCTCCAGCAAATACCGGACACGCGCTAATTTCATATCCGGTGTCAGCATTTTCTCCACCCGATCAAGCGTTGCATGAGCTTTATCGAAGTGAGATTGCAGTCCTTCGGTTCGGGCGATCTGGGTCAGAAGCTGGGCAAGATACGAAGTATCATGCGAGGCTTCGGCGCGGGGCAGGATCTCGCGGAATTTCTTCTCCGTAGCCGCCGGATCGTTAAAATTCCAGAGCTTCGTAAAATCCGGAAGCGAGTGAGCATTGGTATCAGCCTGCATGATTATTGCCATTTTCTTGGGGTGAATAAGATTTCCGCTTCAAAAAAGTTTAATTGTTGTACAAAAAAAAGGTAGAGACGCGATATTATCGCGTCTCTTTTTAATCAATTCGCAAACTCCCTCCAGACGCGATAATATCGCGTCTCTACCTATCCTGCTAAAGACTAACGACTAAAAACTAACGACTAGACTCATGCACAAGTTTCAAAGTCTTCACTTCCCCAAACCCCGTCGATATTCTCGCATAGAGCGTACCACTCGGCAAGCTATTGCCATCGAGATTTATCTCATAGCTTCCCGTTTCGTAGCTTCTTCCAGCATTGCTAAAGACTTTGTTGCCAAGAAGATCATAGACTTCTATGGTAACATACGTCATTCGGTTCAATGCGTAATTTAGCTTTGTATTTGCTGAAAACGGATTCGGACTGGAATTGAATGATGCAATAAATTGGCTTAGAGTAGAGGTTGGTGTTACTTCATTTGATTTAAAAGGAATCCCAACCCTAATGAATCAAGTGATGGTAAATGAGTTGGATCATAGCCCTAGCCAATAGCAGAGATGCTGTCTTGTGAATATGCTTTGTTAGCGATTGCCCCGCCCCAGCATTCTGGATGGTATTGTCTCAGATAATTCCAAACTGCGAGAAGCTGAGTAGTTTGTTGGTAGGTATTACCTATTGATCCCATGCATGCGCAGAAATATTCAGGTTGGATTTTATTCAAATACAATACCGATATTAACCATCCGCGATATTGCGAATACCTATTGTAATCATTGCTTCTGAATTGGTTTCCATTATCGATATGGCCAAATACTTGCCAGGATGTATTATCAGAAAGTGCGCACTTTTCTATGTAAAGACGTAATGTATCATATTGCATTTGAGCATCTACTTCATCCGATGGTGAATATGCATCCCATTCCTTAAGATGTGCGCAGGTATCAGGCCAACCTTGAGCTAATGCCGAAGTCGAACAGAAAAACATTCCTATGATCGCTAATAAACAAAATTTGCTGCTATTTTTCATGAAGTCTCTAAATTATTTACAGTAACAACTATTCAGACAGGGCAAAGTTACAATAATTTACAATTTTTCTTCATCTTTCTTTGTAATGCCTGAGGGAGTAGTCTTATATATGTTACTGTTATTTTGCTTCAATGCCAGAAACCCACAAAGCCGATACAATTATCGTTGCCGCAGGAAGCGGTTCGCGGTTTGGCGCGCCTAAGCAATTTGCCAAACTTAATGGAACGCCGCTGTATCAGCATAGCCTGAAGACGTTTGCATTGCATCCGCTTATCGGGCGGATCATTCTTGTTGTAGGTGCAGATCACATTGCGCAATTCGAAAAAGAAATATATCCTGTTTTTTACCGGAAGAAAATTGAGTTAGCTCTTGGCGGCGCAGCACGGCAGGATTCTGTTTCTAACGGTATGCAGAAATTGGAAGAATCGGCGCATTCGGATATTGTGCTGGTTCATGATGCGGCGCGACCGTTCGTTACTGCAGAGTTAATTACAAATGTCATTTCCGGCGCAGCCGAGTTTGGCGCGGCGCTTGCTGCAATTCCGGTAGTGGATACATTAAAACATTCGCAGGAAGGATTTGCAATTTCAACAATATCGCGCGAACATCTCTGGCGGGCGCAGACTCCACAATGCGCGAAGTTTGAATTACTCAAAAAGGCACTCGTTAATGCCCATACTCAAAATATTTCGGCAACCGACGAGGCGGAACTTCTGGAGAAAATTGGCGTAAAATCATTATTAGTAGTGGGTGATGAGAAGAATAGGAAGATCACCTATGAAGAGGATTTGAGAATCCAATCATAACGTGCTGCATTTGAATTTGATGACATTCCGAACGGAGATTTTTTTCACGAAGCGAAAAAACGATGTGAGGAATCCCCTGTATAGATTGCAGCCCATTATGTTCTACCAATTATCAGGGGATTCCTCATTCCGTAATTTTCTGCTCTACAGAAAATTACTCCGTTCGGAATGACATATAATCTTGAAGGGATTGTTTCGGATGGCTAAAGCCACAGCCCGAACAATACTCGCCCCCCCGTTGTTATAGATGGGCTCAATATATTAGGATACGATGATAAGTTTAATTTTTGTTGTTCTTGTAGGGTATTTACTTGGCTCCATTCCCTTTGGCGTCATGATCAGCAAGCATTTCCGCGGTTTTGATCTGCGAAAAAAGGGTTCGGGAAATATGGGTTCGACGAATGCCTTTAGAGTTCTTGGCTGGAAACTGGGGCTGATGGTGCAAATTCTCGATCTTTCCAAAGGAATTGCTGCAGTCCTTGTTGCAACATTTCTTTTCAACGGACTTCCGTTTCATAACCAGACGCCGTTTCAGGATATTACCGTTTTCCGTTTCTTTGCAGGTATTGCCGCTGTCATCGGACATTGCTATACCGTATTTGCCGGGTTCAAAGGTGGCAAGGGAATCAGTACTGCTGCCGGAATGCTTATCGCAATTGCTCCGGTTGAAACTGCTGTTGCTATCGGGTTTTTTATGCTCGTCGTTGTTGCTTCAGGTTATATCTCTCTCGGCTCGATCAGCGCAGCCGTAATTTTCCCGACAACGATGTTCGTGAGACAAAATGTTTTAGGCGTCGATATTTATGGATACCACACGCTTATTGTTGGCGCGATCGCAATCTCCTCGTTCCTGATCTATAGACATCGTGCGAATATTCACCGTCTCCTGACGAATACGGAAAACCGTTTCGATAAGCTCCGCATCTTCAGTAAGCAGACTGCCGGGTAAGTAGGGAAGTATTATTCTTCTCCGGATAATTTCATTTTCTCACTTTTTACCTTGCTTTTCTTTCGTTTGATTATCTTTATCGAGTCGGTTTCTTTTTTAAAGATAATTTTTTCAGACCATTTCCACACATCCTCCTCACGCATATTTATTCCATTCGCTTTATAAGAAACGATGATCGAATCGTCTTTCGTGGTTACATTTATTTCGTCAAATGTTTCCTGAATAGTAGAAGTAAATGGAGTTGTAGGACATCCATCGATCTCTTTTAATACCTTCCGATCATTCCTAAACCACTTGCGCAAAAAGTTGAGCTGAGTATCCGAGCATTGGTACCCCAATCCGAGAGCAGAAGGGATCTTGCATTTTAAGTTGCTGCGATCATCCTTGGCTTCGCCATCCCATTGGCATTCGCTGCCTATATCATAGGCAGTATAAGCAATTGCCGCTCGTTCGGCTCACTTATTACTTTGCAATAGTCCTCATTGATGATAATGGTCCTAAATGTATCCTTTAAATCTTCCCAGTATCGATATTCGACCCATAGGAATTTTATCGTTGTATCTTTTTGAACAAGCGGATGCGCTCCGGCAGATATGGAGAGAAAAATTAATACGGATGATAAAATAATAGCTTTAAGCATACGTGCAAAGTTACGAAAATCCTTTACTACTTCTGTAGTTTGAATATCTGATTTACTACAGGCTCCGCTTTCGGAGTGGCAATGACATTGAATTCGAATTTATTCGTTTCATGACATTTGTTGCACGTGAAGGTCAGAAAATCAAATGCTCCGCGAAACCCGTTTTCATCCTGGCTTGCAATGGCATGACTTATGCTATCGATAGGCGGATAGATCATCGGCAGTGAGGCAACTTCCCATCTCGATGCTTTCAGATTTTCTGCGGCTTCAAGCTGCTCCTTGATCTCTCCAATCTCGAATGCAGCAAGCTTCCAATTCTCATTTATTCCCGCAAACCATAATTTAGCATGATGCAATTGTATTGCTGACATAACCTCTCCGAGACCGGGCTGTAATGTCAGGATTTTTTTATTCAGAGAATCGATCTCAGTTTGTAGCTGTGCAAATTTTGCATTGTTAGAATCTGAATCGGAACAGCTCAAAGCCGGTAACAAAAAGAGAATTAGAATTGCTATTTTTTTCATGAGGTTGTAAATCTCAAACTCGGTTCGGATGTTCCCATAAAAGTTGAGGTTCAATTTTATTAATACTTCATTGCGAGGAGTCGCGATAGCGACGACGAAGCAATCTAAAATACTAAATTATCGACCATTTCAAGTTTTTAGATTGCTTCGTCGTCCCTTCGGGACTTCCTCGCAATGACGCTGTTAGGTAATTCGGAAAATTTTAAGTAAAATCCAGTTCTCCGGGTCGGCTAAATAAATGCGTTGCAAGCGGCTCTCGCGGCTGATTCATATTATATTTTTCTGAAAGTACGTGAACGAGATTATGCATGTAATCGGCATAGGCTCCGGTTCCTGTCATGCGTGTGCCCCAATTTGCATCGTTCATTTTTCCGCCGCGGATCATCATTACTCTAGCAAGGACTCGCTTCGATTTTTCGGGATAGTGTTTTTCAATCCAATCCGTGAAGATCGGCAGCACGGCTTGCGGCAAACGTAATATCGTATGCGCAACCCTCGTTGCCCCAGCTTCGCTTGCACGTTTCAAAATATTCGGCACTTCATTATCATTAAGTCCCGGAATGATGGGTCCGACCATCACGCCTGTTGGAATTCCAGCCTTGCTCAGTTCTTCCATTGCTTTCAATTTCATTTTAGATGTTGAAGTTCTCGGTTCGAGTTTTTGCCGAAGCATTGGGTCGAGCGATGTAATGGAAAGGAGTGTGCTTACGAGATTCATGCTTGCCAATTCTTTCAGCAGATCGAGATCGCGCAGGATCAGTGCATTCTTCGTTAAGATACTTACCGGATTTCGGTATTCGAGAAAAACTTCTAGTAATTGCCGGGTGATCTTATATTTTCTCTCGGCAGGCTGGTAGCAATCGGTATTGCCGCTCATCATAATGGATTGCGGAATCCATTTCTTATTATCGAATGCCTTACGCAATAAATCCGGCGCATCATGCCTGACCATGATCTTCGATTCGAAATCGATACCGGCATTGAAGCCGAGATATTCATGATACGGCCGCGCACGGCAATACGAGCATCCATGCTCGCAGCCGCGATACATATTCAGCGAATATGCCATCGGAATATCGGGGCTATCATTCTTAAATAGAATAGACTTTGCATGATCGTTTAGGAATTGCGTCTGAATGACAGGTAATTCCTCGCCAATTGTTTCCCAGCCATCGTCGAACGACTCCTGGCTTCTGGTTTCAAAACGGTTTTGTGTTTGTAATGTTGTTCCTCTCATATAGGTGCCTCTATTAGCATCTATAATATACTACAAAAAAATAGCTCCGCACTGAAATCCTTAACGACAAATAACGAATTGCGAACGTTCTGTATTTTGCCGCCGGACCGAAATCGGAATCGCACAGACTTTTCGGATATGTGATGCTGAAGCAATAGACTATCAAAGACCTTAAAACTTCACCGTGACCATATTTGTCGCAGCATCGAAGGTGGTGGTGAATGTATCGAGATTTGCGATTGCAGGTCCTTGCGTAACGTGACCGAAAATATCGTATTGAGAGCCATGGCAGGTGCATGAAATCTTTTGCCCGGAGAGATCAATACTCGGATATGTGCAGCCCTGATGTTTACAGACAAGGAGAACGGAAATAAATACTCCTGGCGATTTGCGTACAACCAGGATCTCTTTACCGCTCGGAGTAACGGAATGAACGGCTGTGTCATCGGTTTTTAGTAGTGAAACATCTACCGTAATAGTTTTCCCAGCATCTGCAGTGTCGTCAGTATTCACAGAAGATGTCGATGAACCACAACCAACCAGAATCGGAGGTACAAATCCTAAGATCGTAATCCCGGCGATACCCGTAGCTACCACCTTAAGGAAATTTCGGCGGGAAGATAGACTTTTTTTTTCCATATTCGTTCTATATATGTATTATGACACGCATATACTTTGCTTCTTGATAAAAATGAAATAGAGTTTTTTTGAAAAGAACAGGTTAAAAATGGATAGCCATAGATGCCGTAAACCCGAGTTTTCCTCCTGAAGATACATCCTGGTCTTCAATGAATACTCCTGTATTTTTGATATACACTCCGGTATATTCTAGTTCAGGAGAGAAAGAGATAGTGCGAGATGGCTGCCAAATAAAGCCAGCAGAGATCTTGCCCATAGGACCCGCTGTACCGAAACCGGCAACGACTCTTGCTTCGGGATGACAATCGAAAATAGTAAGCAAAGGATCGGAAACAGTGATCGAAGCGCCTCCCCATGTAATGGAATAAAATTCATCATACATATCATTACCCTTTTCACGATAGAATGGGAATGTTTCCCTTCCGCCTTCGATACCGATTCCGATTATGGGTGAGATTTGGTATTTCAAGGCTGCGCCCCAATTGTTCATCGAAGGTACCGTAGCCATATCCTGACGACCCGGATAAAATTTCAGCGTTGACATACGGCTGATAGATAAGGATATTCTTTCGCTCCATGCCATTTCTGCATTAAATTCATTATTTACTTCCGTGATCGCATTATGATCGAAAGGATTTGCAACATACTGATCTTGGGTTGACGAAATGGGATTTACCGATGTGATCACTGGTAGTGAAGTCTCGACCGAACGTAATTTAGAAAAGCGAAGATTCTCTTCCGCTTTATCTTTTGTTGGAATTTGTAAATGTGGTTTGTTATAATGGGCAGCATTATTACGAACACCTCTCAAAAGTGTTGATGAGGGCTCACGTCCTTCTGCAAGAATGTTGTGCTGTGATTGTGAAGCTTTTACGATTCCTTCCGAATGATCTTGAGCAATAGAGGCGTTGGGCACATTCGGATTTTCGCCTGAAGAGAAAATATTCATTCCAATCAACAAGAAAATAACTGCTGATGCTATGATGATAGGAGTAATAACTTTCTTAGCTGGAAAGGAATAGGTCCTGTTCCCTCTGGAAACAGGCGAAGCATCGGAAATCTCAGATGGAATAATTGTAGCGGAAGCTGCAATCGTGCCGGCAGCCAGAATCGCAGCTCGATTGCGCTTCTGTTCAGTAATTTTTGAAAGTAAGATGTCATGTATTTCTCTTCGAGGAGAGGACATACCGGCAGAAAGACGGGCGTAAATCGAGAAGAGCGCACCCCCTGCTTTATTAAATTCCTTTTGAAGTTCGGGAGATTGAGTTACGGTGTGTTCGAATGCCACCCGCTCATCAGGAGTCATTAAACCACGGTCATAGCGCTGGATTTCGAGCGCAGGATCATTCATATACCGATCTTCTTGTTTCATTACCTTCCTTAAAAGCCTGTAAACTAATATAATACGTTCTTTTCAGAGGTGCTTCGTTACTTTCATACAAATGAGCGAATAACATGGATTCACTATCCCTTTATTTTCTAAGTAAATTCCTTTTCCAAGTGAAAAAGTGATTTGCGTAATGCCGATAAGCTTCTCCTGATATTGGTTTTAACGGTACCTAATGGCATTTCTAATTTATCCGAAATCTCCGAGTGCGTATATCCCTTAAAAAATGCCATATCAAGTAATTCAATTTTATCTTTCGGAAGCGATTCGAATGCCGTGCTGAGTATTTCCTTATGGTCGAAATTCACGGATTGTTCAGCATGTATATTATCGGTAAGCTCAATTTCACGGAGTAATGATATAACATCGTCCTCGGGAACACCGATGGATGACTTTTTCATCCTGTGCGACGCCGAGCGTACAAGATTTATTGCTCGGTTATGCGCGATTCGTACAAGCCAATTTCTGGCAAGACCTAATTCCGGCTTATAGGTGTAGGCTTTATTCCACACCTGCAGAAAAACATCCTGAAGGATATCCTCCGCCTCAGTTTTATCCTTTACTATGCGCATAAGCGCGCCAAAAACAAGGCGCGAATATCGTTCGTAAAGTTCGGAAAAAGCGGCTGTATCACCGTTCGTTATTTCCTGAAGTAACTGTTCGTCTGAGTACTGCACAAACTATGACGTCAACAAAAACCTAATGGCGCCTGATGATCATGGGAATTGGGGCATCTCATCTTTGCGGCAAAATTTAAACTAATGGGGAATCGGCTCAAGAACCCTTTCCCCGGGAACTTGAGTTCCGGTAAAATATTTTTTTTTCTTCAGATTCTGCTTTACTTCCCTGCGGAATTCCTAATGAGAAAAGCAAATGCGCCTCCAGTTTTTCATGTTTTTATTTATTTACTATCGCGGTATTGATCGCAGTTTTGCAGTGACCAAACATAATTCGCAAGATGCCAGCGCTCTTCTTCACTTAAGGTGGCAGCATACGATGGCATATGTGAGCCGCTCAGCCCCGTATAGAGAATTCTGAAGATATCACTTGCGTTGTGGCAATATTTATATTCGGAATAATTTGTCAGGTCCATTGCTTCGATCTGTCTTCCCTTTTTATCGACATCCTTAGTCGCCAAAGGACCGTCACCTAACCCATTTTCTCCGTGGCAATCTGCACATTTCGCTTGAATGTAAATTTTTCTTCCTTTTGCAAGACTTTGCGGACTTGAAAGTATGGGGTGTCCATAATTCACAACTTGCAGAGGTATTGATTCAGAATCAGCAAATTTTGGTGACAGGGTCTTCACGTATTGTACTACCGCCCACCTGTCGTCGGATGACATTTGTTTAAACAAAGGCATCGCAGAATTATGGATCCCGGCGGTAATTGTCCGGTAAAGATCATAGTCCGTTGGAAGCTGCCCCGCTGCTGTCGAGCGGTAATCATAGTCTGCATTTGTGAGATCATCCGGCTGGCTTCGTAAGTTCGCAGCAACAGGTCCGTCGCCCTTGCCATCTTCGCCGTGGCACGATGCACATGCAGAGTGATACATAGCTTTACCTTGCGCAAGTACCCTCGCATTGGAGGGCACTTTTAATTGCTTAGTATCTCTCTCCGGTAATAAAAGAATGAAAGGGAGCAAAGCAACACAGAATATTGAAAAAATTGTCTGGTTAATTTTCCTCATAGTGATTTCCGGTTAGAATCCAAAAAGCGCGCCCAATCCAAGCGTCAATGTTGTTTCATCGACTGATTTCGGAAGTATTTCACTCATCACCGTGCATCCTGCGATGAATACGACATTCGGACGAGCGTGATAATGGAAGCCAATATCAATTTGCTTCTGTATATCGCCGGTTTCATGAGCACTCATATAATCATAGCGTCCGTAGAAATAAAATCTCTCAGGGGCGATGATCACATTGATTCCTATGAACCCTCCATTCATTCTATGGGAGGTGCCGGCATTATTCGTGTTAGCATCAAGGGCAATAAGGTATTCTCCGAAAACGTTAACACGCTTTGTCCAAGGATCGGATATCTCTGCGTCAATTCCTGCCCTACTTACTTTATTTGTCCATGGATGTGCAGTGATCGTCGTATCGTACACATCCTGCGATCCACCATAATAGATCGCGCCAATGCGAAGCGGCGCATTATCCAGATACATAGTCTGATTGAGCGATGCAAAAAAAGCATGAGCGGATTTTAGATCTATATCGCTCTTATTTCCTCCAGTAGCGCCGATCTCCCAACGCAGGCCGTCAAGAACTTGCGGCAACATCCCGAATGCCGAAACACCGAATGTCGGATCTGCAAAGTTGAGATCGTTCGCAGCAGTTCTCGTTACCCCTAATGCCCTATATCCATAAACAAGGGGATCGGCATTGGATAATAATGTATTCGGAATAAAAGGAATAAAGAGGCGCATTTTGCCAAATCGAAAATTCAGATTACCTGAACCATCGTGAAGCACATCGGTATAAAGAATGTGAATGTCGTTTATCTCAATTGAAGTTTCACCATGGCTGATAGCTACTGGCAATTCGGTGAAATACGAGAAATTCGCCCCGAGCGATCCGCTGCTAAAAAGTCCTACCTCTATACCGGAAAATGAAGTGTTCGTCGTCGTAGTGTTCATGAGACGTTCGGTGGTTTCCCTATGAGAGATCATTGGTTGTGTAAGTAGTGCTATGGGAAAAGTAGTTTGATCGAATACGGTTTGCGGATCACTGCCTGTACCAGGAAGTTGATAGCCTGCGGCTTGAAACCGCCTGCCGAAATCGTTCAGAAGCGGCTCGGCTGTATGGCAGGTAAAACAGGTCGTATTATATTTTCTGGCGAATAGAGGAATTGCGGTGGAGCGATCGTTCAAACCGACAATAATCGTCGATAGTGTGGCAATTTCGACGATAATATTTCTGAATTTCATAGTCTTTACTGTGTACTCACAGCTTCCCGTTTTTTATCGAAAATAAGAAGTATAACTAACGCTAACTCGATTAATTTGACGGATAGATCAAATGGATCGAGCGCTCCTTCCGATGGACTTCCGAAGAAAAACCACAGGATAATCGTTATGACGGCATAGCCGATCAATATCCAGCGAATGAGTTCATGGAAAGCGATGAGCCGTGGTAAAAGAAAAGCTATGAGAAGAGTAAGATAGCCAAACCCATTCAAGAGGAAAAAATTGTGGAGTTCTTCGTCCGGTTGTGTTGCAAGATAAAAATGCGCACCCGCAGCTAGGAGCGTAAGTATGAGAATTGGAATATGCAGAGATTTTGCATGCGAAATGCTGGAAATCAACTCTGGGGAGGGTTTGACAGAGGGTATTGAGTTCATGGATACAAAGACTTATAAAACAGTCTATGAATGTTACATGCCACCCTCAGTCTTGGATTCAATTCTGCTGAAAAAAAAATTTGATTCAGGGTTTTTTCATGAATCTTTGCTAAAGTGAATCCAGATCATTCTGTTGTTTGTACCAGTATTTAGGTAGCAAGTATCTCCTCCCCAACGGATGTAATCTTTTCAATCTGATTGTGATGTGGTTGCTACCCTTAACTTATTACTTTCTTTTTTATTACTCTCATTTTTATTTTTAAGGAGAATTGAATTATGAATACCCATATAAAAATTCGCAGTGTTCTTGTAGCAGCAGGTTTTATTTCTGCATTAAGCTTTTTTGCGTGTAAAAGCAACAGTACTTCCACTACCGATTCGCCAAGTGGCAGCTCGGCATACGGAGTTACTTACCTTGTCTCCGATACGATAGCAGAATTTCCCGGAACTTCCAACGACGGAAATCTCGTCAATGGCTGGGGCGTTGCGTTTACCAGCAATAATAATTTTGCCGTGGCATCGAAC
>Ga0206906_1020_pt1 | contig 25140 bp, 15 predicted proteins | sample Alteio_BWOrgHeat_79_FD_152935 | JGI IMG/M metagenome (GOLD analysis project Ga0206906, IMG submission 152935) | Enriched cells from forest soil in Barre Woods Harvard Forest LTER site, Petersham, Massachusetts, United States -... | ecosystem: Environmental > Terrestrial > Soil > Temperate forest >...
ATTCTTGTTCTCTATACCGATGGAGTTTACGACGGCAGCGACAAGCAAGAGCGCGAGCTGCTGGAAGCGATTATGCGCGAACACTATCGACAGCCGGCCAGGGACATCTGTAATGCGTTGCTGGATCATGCAATAAAGCAAGATGAGGTGCTCCGCCAAAACGGCGAAGTGGACATGATCGACGACAAAACAGTGTTTATCATCAAACGACTTAACTAGCCCCAGTGTGTGGGAACACCGCTTCAGTAATCGACTACTACTGTGGCACGCCTCTTATCCAAACAACCATTCCGAAGGACAGCGTGCCATTTTCGCAGCTCACCTGGATCTACTCAGTGCCGTCATAAGGTGACGGCCGCCGGCATCGGAATAGGCCTAGAGTTACTTCCTGTGTCCCTGGCTACGAACGAGCCATTCAGAAGGAGACATTCCTACACGTTGCGTAAAGACTCGCGTCAGAGCTGTCGCATTCGCATATCCCACGGCGGATGCGATCAGCTTCAACGAGTTGCGCTTTCGCAACATCGTCTGGGCGACTCCGAGGCGCCAGTCCGTCAGGTAATCAAATGGCGTCATGCCGACGATCTTGCGAAAGTGGGCGGCGAAGCGTGCGCGGGACATACCAGCGCATTGAGCCAGTTGTTCCAGTGACCAGGCAGTCTCAGGATGTTTGTGCATGCCCTCGATCGCCTTGCCCAGCCGTTCATCGGCGAGCCCCAACAAGACACCACTATCGACCAGGTGTGAATTTATGGCTGAGCGGATGAGAAGCACGAGGACGTATTCGAAGAGGCGATCGACGGCAGTCTGCCGGCCGGGGAGGTCGGAAGCAGCTTCGGAGAACAGGAGATCGAGGGCCGGGGCAAGCTCTGGAAGCGCGTCCAGAGGAACGACGAATGGCTCTGGGAATGAGGCGATAAGGGGATTCAACATTCCGACGCCGAATTCGACGGTCGCGCAGACGAGGTCGGCGCCCTCTTCTTCTGAGCCATGAACACGGTGTAGGTGGGGACGGGGAAAGAACAGGATGCTTGGAGTGTCGAGGGTCAGCTGACGAACGTTGGGGTGAGTGACCGTCAAGGTTCCTTTTCGGAGCACATGAAGATAACCGGCCTGCTCGTCGAGCTTGGGAGAGATGCCACAGAGCTGTCCTGAGTAAAACATCCGGGCGGAGAGGGAGAATCGTTCGAAGAAGGGGGCCAGGGGATCCATGCGAGACTATAAGGTATATCAGCGATATTCTACTTCGCACTGCGTACCATCTTATCTTCTGAAATGCTTTCCGCGCGGGGTGCAGAAGAGCCGCCGGAGATTGGAGAACACATTGGATCGCGACGACGTAGTCCTTATCGAACAAGTTGAACGCCCGGTGGCGATTGCAGTTGAGAACACGTTGGAGTACGAAAAGGCGACAAAGGATCGAGATCGAGAGAGGAAACAGAGGCTTTATTTTGAAGAGAAAGTTCGCGCCGAGTTTGCGGAAATCATAGGAAGCAGCCCCGCGCTGAAGGCCGCGTTGGAACTGGTGTCCATAGTGGCGCCTACAGATTCAAGCGTGCTGATCATGGGCGAGACGGGAACCGGGAAAGAACTTATCGCGCGCGCAATTCATAATCTGAGCAGTCGCCCGAGGCGCTCCTTTGTCAAATTGAATTGCGCTGCGATTCCGCTTGGACTCCTCGAAAGTGAGTTGTTCGGACACGAAAAGGGAGCATTCACTGGAGCGATTGCACAAAAACAGGACGCTTTGAGCTCGCGAACAAGGGAACGCTCTTTCTTGATGAAGTCGGTGACATCCCTCTGGAACTTCAAGCGAAATTGTTACGCGTCATACAAGAGCAGGAGTTTGAGCGACTCGGTAGCAACCATACTCATAAAGTTGACGTCCGCCTGATCGCAGCCACACACCGTGATCTGCCTGCCATGGTAAAGCAGACGACGTTTCGCGAAGATCTCTATTACCGGTTGAAGGTGTTCCCGATTCACGTTCCAGCCTTACGACAGCGAACGGAGGATATTCCGAGGCTGGTTCGACATTTCGTGGAACGTTTCGCCCGCCGCATGAACAAGAAAATCGATGCTATTCCCTCAGAGACGATGGATGCGCTCGTGCGATACCGTTGGCCAGGAAACGTTCGCGAATTGCAGAACTTCATCGAACGGGCAGTGATTCTCTCTCCTCACACGGTCTTGCGCGCGCCCACTTCCGAATTGGAGCCCTGCAGTGCTCCAAGGAAGTCAGATCTGCCGATGACGAGTCTCGAGGAACTGGAGAAGGATCATATCGTCCGTGCTCTCGAATTGAGTAGTTGGCTTGTGGGCGGCGCGCATGGCGCGGCTGCGCGGCTGGGAATCAAGCGCACCACCCTGACTTACAAAATGCGCAAGCTTGGGATAGTCCGTCCATCCCCATCCCGACAGAAGAGGCCCAGCGAGAACGGAACAGGCCAAGTTTGACTACTCCGCCACCAGGGCCGGTCAAAGACCCCGAGAAACCGGCCCCGATGGAGGTGACGAAGATCAACGAGGAAAAGACGAGAATGCTCCTAGGGAGACCTTCAACTTTCGCTGCCCTCTCGATTTTGCTATGGAGCGAGTTGACCCCGCGCATAGTCTAACGCCCTCAGTGAGAGCAGGTAGTCATATCGGGCGTTCACAGCAGCGACCGCAGCCTGGGTACTTTGGAGTTGGGCCTGGCTCAACTCAACGATTGAACTCAACCCCAACTTGTAACGGGTTTGCGCGAGGGCCAATGCCTGCGCCGTCTGATTGCGAAACTGGTCGGCCACGCCGATTCTCCTGAATGTCGTCTGAGCATTCAATAGCGCTATTCGTATATCCCTCGCAATCGTGTCCGAAAGGTCCTGAGCCTGTTTCTCCGTGGCCCGTTGTCGAAGGCGTGCTTCTTCAGTCTGCGCGTTTATACGAAAGCCAGTAAAAAAAGGCACCGAAAGATTGACGCCGCCAGCCGCATACCAATGAGGTACAAAGATGCCGTCGGGAGATACCGGAGTAATCCCTCCGACAGCGAGCGCAGAGATCGTTGGCAGGTGCTGTAACTCCTGCGCACGGGCAAGCTTGTGGTAGGCCTGAGCATTCAGGTGCAGAGCCTGGAGGTCTGGCCTCTGCGTCTGTGCCGCAGCATTCAGTGTGGCGGAGCTGTCCGCCTCCGGAGGTGGCGGCGGAGCAGACGTCTGATCTTCCACCGCTTGATAGAGCGTGTCGGGCGGAGCAGCAAGAACTGCAGCCAACGCTGCACTTGCAGAAGCTACGGCATTCTCTGCGTCAAGTTGGAGGAGTTGGGCTTGCGACAGATCGGCGGAAGCGATATTCAAATCCAGATCGCTCTTCAATGCACTTTTGGTTAACGCCTGGATAAGGTTCTGGACATCGCCTCTGGCATGTACTGTTGCTTTGGCCACATCAAGCAGTGACTGTGCATCGAGCAAACGGTAAAAGGCTTCATCGGTCGCCAAGAGTACGTCCTGTTGAGTCGCTACCGTGGTCTGGTCTTGCGCCTTTTGCTGCAAACGGTTGGTGGCGACCAAGTCTCTTGTGTGGCCGAAATCAGTAATAAGCTGCGTCAGCGTACCGCCCGTACCGACGTGGGTGTACAAGCGGGAGTTCGTGAGCCCACCGGAGCTTATTCGGCTTCCGTCTTCTGCTTTTTCAGCGGTGATAGCTCCGTAAATCTGCGGCAGCTTCCCCGACCTGGTCTCGCGCGTAACCTGGCCAGCCGCTAGTGCGAGCAGATGGCTTGCGGTAATGCGCGGGTTATTTTCGAGTGCGACATGTTCCGCTTCCGTCCGCGTGATCGGAGTAGTCGCAGTGCCAGGGTTCAGCAGCGGCTTTAATTGCGCCCCAGCCCCTGGCGCCGACGGAGTGCCTGACGATGGAGGTAATTGTCCGGAGTCTTGTAGCAATTTAGAGAGCTCAAGCGGGGCTCGCGTCGGAAGCGGCGCGGGTGGTAGTCCCGATTCTTGCCGCTGTGCACAACAAGGCACGGACGCAATCAGAAGCAAAAATAGGAGGTTTCGGATCATGCCGTGGCCTCCGATCCCTGTGCCGGATTCTCAGCTAGTTTGCGATCTTTGCGAGTCTCGATGCGGCGGTGAATCAGCAGATAGGCGCTTGGAACAAGAAATACCGTCACGATGCCTGAGACGGTAAGGCCTCCGAGAATCGCGCGGGTGAGAGGTGCGTATTGTTCGCTGCCTGCTTCCAGCGCAAGCGCCATCGGAATGAGCCCGAGAACGGTTGCGAGAGTGGTCATTAGAATCGGACGTAGACGCACCTTGCAAGCCGTAATGATTGCCTCTTCCAACTTCAGTCCCTTTTCACGAAGCTGACCGACAAACTCAACAATCAAGATGCTGTCTGATACGACGATCCCGGTCATCATCAGCACTCCCATGAGACTCATGATGTTCAAGGTAGTATGTGTTGCCAAAAGGAAGAGAATAACTCCCGAGATGCCGGGCGGAATTGCCAGGAGGATAATGAGCGGATCAACGAAGGACGCGAACTGCGCCATCAGAATAAGGAATACAAGCACGATAGAGAGGATCAAGCCGACAGCGAACGACTTGAATGACTCATTCATATTGTTGACTGAGCCACGAACCGTCAGCACGGTTCCGTGCGGGGGATGAACGCCTTTGACGATGCTGTTCACCTCTTTTCCTATGGCCGAGAGGTCTTCGGCCTTTGGCATCACATAAACATCAAAGATCCGGCGCAGTTGATAGTGGTCGACCTCGGTCGGCGTATTGATCGACTTGATCGAGGCGACTGTTTCAAGCGGCGTTGTTGTCTTACCATCCGGCGAGCGCAATGGAATCTGCTTGAAGTCGTTAAGTGTCTGCACCTGTGTCTCCGGATATTGAACCGTCAGCATGTAGTCGTTCCCGGTCTTCGGGTCGATCCAATAACTCGGAGCAACCTGGCCATTTGAGGTCATAGCGGTGATAACGCTGTCGACGATCGTCTTCGGTGTCAACCCTTCGAGACTGGCCTGCTGCCGGTCAATGTTGAGTGCCAATCCGGGATAGTCAACGTCCTGCGGAATGAGAACGTCGCTCACCCCATGCAGCGCCCGCATCTTCTGCGCCAGTTGTTGCGCCACAACGTAACCGCCCTCCATGTCATTGCTACTAACCTGAATATCGAATGGCGCAGGAAGGCCCTGATTAACGATGGAATCGACCAAGCCGCCAGACTGAAAGTAGGTTTGGATTTCTGGTAGATCGGCAGCCAGTTTTGTTCGGACCTTTTGCATGTAAGCAAAGCTGCTAAGATTGTGATCCTCCTTCAAACTGACCTGCACAAAGGCCGTGTGCATTCCAGAGTTTGGAGTGTAGATCGCTGAAAGATCGGGGGTAACACCGATGTTGGAGACAATCATATTCAGGTCTTTCGGCGCGATAACAGCCCTGACGTCATTCTCGACACGGGCGATGTATTGGTCAGTAAGTTCGATTCGGGTACCTGTCGGTGCCTTGACGCTGATGACAAATTGACCAGGGTCGGTCCGTGGGAAGTAGGCTCGGCCTAGAAATGGAGACAGGGTAAAGCTAAGCACCACAAAGATGGAAAAGGCAGCTACGACGAGCGCAGGCCTACCGAGGCAGAAGTGAATCGCACGATCGTAGCTTTTCTGTAACCATCCAAAGCCTTGATTGAAGCGATAGACGATTGTGGCGAAGAGGTTTTTTTGACCATGCCCTCCACGCATGTGTTGGGGGACGGGATCGCCCGGCTCTGCTGACTCATGTTCGTGGTCGTGCCTTGTATGTTTGATGAATCGCGAGCAGAAGAGTGGAACAACCGTCATCGCTACTACATACGAGCAAAAAAGAGCGATAACGACCGCAAGCGCAAGCGCGGTGAACAGGTATTTGCTGACTCCCGTAAGCAATACTACCGGGAAGAATACGATTGCCGTGCTGAACGTCGCTGCCAGGACCGCAAGTTGTACCTCCTTGCCACCCTCTTGTGAAGCCTTCACGCTGTCTGAACCCATCTCGAAATGCCGGAAGATATTTTCGAGTACGACGACGGAGTTGTCGATCAGGCGCGATAGCACAAGGGCCATGCCGCCCAGAACCATCGTATTGATCGAGTTGCCAAAGAAACTCAGGATTAGAAAGGTGGCGATACAGGAGATTGGGATGGACAGCAACACGGCGATCGTCGCACGAATGTTCCCGAGAAAGAGAAGGATCATGATGCCAGTTAGACAAAGGCCGATCGCCCCCTCGGTGATGACATTCTTGATTGCAGTCTTGACGAATACAGATTGGTCGAATACGACGTTTGTTTTCAATTGCTGCGGAATGTCGAGCAGGTGCGCAGTGGCTTCGCGGATACCGTCGACGATGGTGATGGTATTCGAGCCGCCGCCCTGCTTCAGAACGGGGATATAAACGGAGTGTTGCCCGTCGACGCGCACGATGTTGGTCTGGAGTTGTCCCGCATCAACTGCATGGCCGACATCACCAACGAGAATGGAGGCGTTGCCAACGGTCTTGAGCGGAATGCTGTTGACGGCGTCAGGGGTAGGCACCTGACTATTGGCATAAATGTTGTAGTCCTTCGGCCCAATGCGGACATCGCCAGCCGGCAGGATGAGGTTGGACTCGTTAATCGCATGAACCACATCCATGACACCTAGCTGCGAGGCTTGCAACTTGAGCGGATCAACGTACACCATGATCTGCCGATAGGTTCCCCCATAGGGCTGAGGTACGGAAGCTCCTGGGACGTTCGCCACCTGATTTCGCACGCTGAACTGGGCCGCGTCCTTGAGCGCAGTCTGGTTCATGCCAGCGCCCTTCAAGGTAATGAGGCAGACTGGCAGATTCGAGGCGTCGAAACTCAGCACGACGGGCGGAAGCGTTCCGGGTGGAAGCCTGCGGAGGTTTGCCATCGCAAGATTCGAGATGCTGCTCACGGCGGCATTGGGATCGGTTCCCGGCTGGAAGAATATCTTAATGAGGCTGACGCCAGACATCGAGCGCGACTCAATGTGATTGATGTTGCTGCCAAGGGTGAAGAAACGCTCGTCACTATCCGTGATGTCGGATTCAATCTGCTGGGGCGGCATACCCGCGTAGAAAGTTGCCACAACAACGACAGGTATCTTTACTGGCGGAAAGAGATCGACTGGCATACTGGTGATGGCAGCCACTCCGACAACGATGACAACCATGCACGCCATAAGGATGAAGAATGGGTATCGAATCGCAAAGAAGGACATGGTTTACTGGTCCCCCTTCTGGTTCTCTTTTTGGTAGTTCGCAAGATTCTCGGAAACGGGATGGGGGGTCACTTCCTGGCCTGCCTGAAGCGTCGATTGTCCGCCGATGATGACGCGATCGCCATCTTGGAGACCAGAGGCGATCTCCTGGGAATTTGAGCCGCCGATGCCAAGTACGACTGGCCGTTTGAGTACATGGTTTGTTGCATCAACGAGCAAGACAGAAGGTTGGTCGCCCTGGATGATCGCGCTTGCCGGAACAATCAAAGCATTGTTCTTTTGTTCAAGATTGAACGTCACGTCGGCATACATGCCCGGAGTCAGCAAGAGGCTGGGGTTATTCACATCCACTTCAGTCAACATCGTCCTCGTAGCATTCGACACGTCGCGTGTGAAGCGAACGACGGTTCCTGGGAACTGTTGTCCCGTTGCCTGTACATGTACTGAAACCACAGAACCCACATGAACGAGAGGCACGTCGCGCTCAGGGATAGGCATACGAAGACGCAGCACGTCGCTCTGCGCGAGCCGCACTACAGCCTGGTTGAGTCCCTCTGCCGTTCCAGCCGGGATGAGCGCTCCCGTATCCGCGTAGCGCATGGTGACTACGCCGTTATAGGGCGCGGTGATGGTCGCATACTGCTCCATACTACTGACTCGCAGATTCTCCGCCCGCGAGACCCCAAGCTGTCCTTGAGCCGCTGCCACAGCGGCCTTTGCGGCCTCAACCTGCGAAGCCGCACTTTGATCCTTGGCAAGAGCATCGTCGACTTCCTGGGCTGCTACGAGACCGGGTTGTTGATCCGATGCCTGCTTCAACCGGATGTAGTTTTCATGCACCGCCCTATAGGTGGCTTGGTCACGAGCTACTTCGCTTTGTAGACGCTGGATGTTCTGCTGGGTCTGAGTGATACCGGCCTGAGCGCCTGCTACCTCAGCTTGTAACTCCGGGACTTCGAGCACAGCCAGCGTCTGTCCTTGACGTACCCGGTCGCCGATATCGACGTAGATATGCCGTATGTAACCAGACACCTTGCCATGGACGTCGATCTCCTGAAATGGCTGAAAAACGCCGGCCACCGTCAATTGATTTGCGATGAAGCCTGTGTGTGCCGTAGCGGTCGCGACGACCGGAGGGGCAGAAGCTGTTTCTGCATTCCCATCACCGGTGTGATGACTATGCAGAAAATAAACGAGAGGCAGTACTGCAATGACGCAACAGACTGCAATGAATAAGCGCCGAGAGCGCATGAGAAACCTTTCTTCCGAGCGGAGTTCTTTGCCTATGAAGGGCCGCTGGAAGATGGATTCCAGCAGTTACCGAAACAAGCGGTAGCTGCGGACTGGAGGAGGTCGAAGATGCAGAACTGGCGCAGCTTTAAGGGGGGCCAAAGGGCAGATCATCCCATTCGGGATGATCTGCCCTTGGATTACGAGGACTAATTCTCTGGATATCGAGAAGAGATGGATTGGAAACCCGGCGAGCAAAGCTCTATGACCGTCAACTACAAGGTCAACTTGGCTCTTTGCGTTGTCACTCGTAAGCTTACAAAGTTTTGCCGGCGCCGCGCTGCCAGGAGGATTGTTCTGATAGAGGGAGAGTTTGTAAGAGGTGCCCCAAGCAAAGACCGAACAAGCGAGCAGCAGAATGAGCAAACTACCAGGAGACCAAAGTCCTCGTCTTCCGTTGGGAGGGACGGCCCGCCGATTGTGATTTGCTAAAGCCAAGCTTGATGCTCTCCGTTTGTAGAAATTCCGTCTGCACTTGCCAAATTGGATTCGTATGCGCTGAAAATCGATGCCCAATTGAGCATCGGTCTGATCCGCCGACCTGGCACCCTGAATAATCTCAACTAATGTGGAACGTCGTATCGCGTAACTCTGACTATTTCACTTGCCCACCTGAAAAAAGTGATGTGTCACCATGCTCCTCGCGAGTAAGACACTGTTAAAGGAACTTTGCTGTTGGTCTGACTAAAGGGGAGTCATGCTGCAGCATTCGTCACCTCCGATGCACTTCCGATATGGGAAGCCGGACGTTACGTATATAACGCTCCACAGACAATCGGCATTTCTGCCTTGTCCTTTTCTCACCTAGACTTAAGCGGAGGTTACTTCTGCGTCCGGAAGTGCCGACGGAGAGTAATTACGAGAGCGATGGTGGGGGAAGGTTCAGAGAGTAGATGCCGTGCAAATAGAGTTTGCCCGGATGTGAAAGGCCAATCTTGGCCTCTTGAGCCACCGATTGAAGAACTGGAACTACCAACAAGAAGCTGAAAATCAGGGCGAGCGTCGGAGCGGGCGAGTGGTTGGGAGTCGTGTCTCTCTGCTCCAAGGCCCTCAAAACCCTCGATGAGTGCTTCTCAGTCGAGAGCTTCGCGATCAGAGGCTTTTGAACTGAGGCGGGTTTGTACAATTCGAGCTTCGCCTGAAGTCCCCAACTGAAGACAGCGAACATGAGAAACAGGAGTGCCATATTGCAAGCGAAAGAAACGAATGATCGTACTTTCAAAAGCATGATGCGACTCCAGAATTACCGCATTTCGCTAACTGATCGATATACACCAAGTTGATTTTATCACTTCGTCCAATGCCGGAGAGTGGCTGCAGGCCTAACTTGCGGGTCGCAGACTACTCCCGAGAAGCTCTTCTGGCTCCGGCCGTCGGTGGTACAGACATCCTGAAGTTCTCTCCGCAATACGCGCGTCGTTGTTCTGCTAATAATATGCATGACTGAGACACTTGAAATTAAATGTTGCGCCACGACAGAACCACCAGATACTCGTTCGCACCGCAGAAAGTAACGATCCGATGAGACCACTTGTCATGAGACCGCTATCAGCTTGTGTTGTTATTCTTCTCTTTGCATCTACGCATCTGAACGTGGCCGCCAATCGTGCCGAACCCGGCAAACCGATGGCCCTTCAGTGCGATTCACTTGAAAGACCCCTCGGGGACGACACAAAACAGCCGCTCTTTTCGTGGAAGCTGCAGGACGGCCGCATGGGCGCAAAACAGACTGCCTACAGAATTCTGGTGGCGAGTGCTCCGAAGCTGCTGGAGAATGGTCGATCCGATGTCTGGGATAGCGGACGCGTGGAATCGGACCGCTCTGTAGATGTTTCCTACGGCGGACCGCAGCTAGTGCCGGAGACACGGTATTACTGGCGCGTACAAGTCTGGGACATGAATGGCAGAGCCTATCCTCTCAGCGATGTGAGCTGGTGGGAGACGGGTCTGTTGGATCGATCGAGCTGGACGGCGAAATGGATTGGCTACGAAGATGCCGAGCAGAAAAGTGTGCGCGCGGCGCAGGCGGAGTGGATAACAAATCCACCTATTCCCGGCGACGCAGGAAAAGGACAGACGAGGCACGATTTTCGTTTGACATTCGATGTGCAACAACAAATAAAACACGCAGAACTTTACGTCACGGGCGAAGACACGCCTGCTGCATGGGTTAACGGCTCCCAGGTTGCGAAGGCACAGGCACAGCCGGCGTGGGGTCGCACCCCGTGGAGAACATATACCCGGGCTGAAGTGATCGACGAATTACACCAGGGTAAAAATCTCCTTGCCGTCGAAATAACGCGCTTTAGTGGGGGAAACCAAAGTCAGACACCTATGAGTGCGACCTTGTATCTGGCGATGGCAGACGGCAGCACCAAGGTATTAAAAACCGGAACGCCTGAATGGAAGGCGCAGTTCAATGCACCGGATCATTGGTATACCGCGAACTATGATGATGCCGAGTGGGCCCATGCCATTCAATATGCGCCGGACAAAGACGCGTTTGGCGGACAGGATAAGCTCGGGAGTCCGGTGCCGACTGCCGCAGTTGTAGCACTGAGGCAGAGTTTCCGGCTCCCGAAGGGAGTGGCATCCGCGAGGCTCTATGCCACTGCGCTTGGAGCATACAAATTCAGCCTGAACGGCAAGCCAGTTGGAGATCAGGTCCTTGCCCCCGGATGGACAGACTACCGGCAGCGTGTGACATATCAGGTTTATGACGTGACGGCACTCGTGCAACCAGGAGACAACGCCGTTGGAGTTTATCTTGCCCCAGGGTGGTACTCGACCCCGCTTGAATGGATCGGCCAGGGCAATAACTATGGCGATACCCCGAATGCACTGAAGGCACAGCTCAGAATCACATACACCGACGGAACTGTGGATTGGATCGCAACGGATGAGTCGTGGAAGGCAGATATTTCGCCCATAACATCCGCAGAAATCTATAACGGTGAGACGTACGACGCCCGACGACTACAAGCAGGTTGGGACACAGCCTCTTTCTCAGATACAAAATGGCACCCGGTCTCTTTGATTCATCCACACGAACCCGAGGTGGTGTGGCAATCATTTCAGCCGATTCGCGCCGCACAGCTTCTCCAGGCGAAATCGATGATAAACCCGCGGCCGGGCGTCTTTATTTACGACTTTGGTCAGAACTTCGCAGGTGTCCCCAGAATTCGAGTAGAGGGAAAAGCAGGAACCGATGTACGGCTGCGCTTTGGCGAGTTGCTGAATCCCGATAGAACCCTGTACGTAGAAAATCTTCGGAATGCTAAAGCGACAGACCATTACATCCTTGCGGGGAAGGGAGTGGAAGAATATCAGCCTTCCTTTACCTTTCACGGGTTTCGCTACATGGAGATATCCGGACTGACCGATGCTCCAAGCCTCAGCGCAGTGCAGGCCGTGGCGCTAAATACAGATGCTCCGCCCACAGCAAGGTTAAAGACGGGCAATGAGATGGTGAATCACCTCTGGAGCAACATCCTCTGGGGCCAGCGCTCCAATTTTCTGAGCGTCCCAACTGACTGCCCGCAACGAGATGAGCGCCTCGGATGGGCTGCCGATGCACAGGTATTCTGGCGCACCGCGGCCTTCAATATGGACCTCACAGCCTTCTCGCGCAAATACGCAGCCGATCTCCGAGGAACGCAGGCAGGCACTGCGATGTACGGTATCTACGCGCCAGGTACGGGTAAACCGAACCCTGGTTTCGGACCGGGCTGGAGCGACGCTGGAGTCATCGTTCCCTGGACTTCCTGGATACAGAATGGAGATCAAAGCATCATCCGGCAGAACTGGGATGGTATGGCTAAATACCTCGCGGCGATTCTCGCAACGAACCCGGACTATATCTGGAAGAACAAGTCCGGCATTGCCTTTGGCGACTGGCTCGCTCCCGAGGGTCCTACTTCTGAGGAACTTCTGGCAACCGCATACTGGGCATATGACGTACGGCTGATGCAGCAGATGGCCCGCGCCATCGGGAAAAACGACGATGAACAAATGTACGCGGATCTATTCGAGAAGATTAAGGCTGCGTTCATTCATGCGTACGTTCGTCCAGATGGATTTGTCGGAGCAGAGATCCATCCGCAAGCAGGGACGGCCGAAGCGGGAACGAAGCAGCCTGTACAGCCTGTAGAAACACAGACCGGTTACGTTCTGGCGTTACACATGAACTTGCTGCCCGATCGGTTGCGTTCGCAGGCAGCCGACCGATTGGTTGGCCGGATTGCGGCGAATGGCTGGAAACTCGGGACAGGTTTTCTCGGGACACCGTACCTTCTGGAAGTGCTCACTGACACAGGGCATGCAGATACTGCTTACCGGCTATTGCTCAACACAGAATATCCCTCGTGGGGATACATGGTGGAGCATGACGCCACAACCATGTGGGAGCGATGGAATGGCAATAAAATGATCGGCGATCCCGGCATGAATTCATTCAACCACTATGCCTATGGGGCAGTTGGAGAGTGGCTTTACCGCTATGCTGCTGGGATCGATGCGACAGCCACGGACGCTGGGCTTCACACGATCATGCTCCATCCGAACTTCGATGCGCGGCTGGGCAATCTGGAGTTCTCCTATGAATCTCGCTATGGCACGATCCAATCTCAATGGATAGTAAAAGGGCTCAGCGCAAAATGGAACGTAACCATCCCTCCGAATACTCGCGCGCAGATATCGCTGCCGGTTCCGGAGGCTGAGAGCGGTGTGATTAATGGAAAGCCGCTATTGAAGAGTCCCCTTGTGAGGGAGGTAGCGGACGGTCAGGGCCTCAATTCCTATGAACTCTCCGCGGGAACATACGTTATCACTGTAGAACTGCCGCCGCCCTCTTAAAGAATGTGCCGCACTTCGCGCCCGTCAATGCACCTCCGGAAAAACAGCGCAACGCCAATGCGAAATCATCTTGGGGGCGCGTTCAACTCGTCGATCGCGCGCTTCAACTGTTCGAGCTTCTGTCCAGCCTCACCCAGCTTGCCTTCCGCGGTCAGGCGTTGGTAGTCAGCGAGGTCTTTGGCGGCTTCCGCGATGAGCGCACTGCGATCCTCTGCCGGGGCGTGCACCGGTTCCGCAGGTGCTGCAGCGGCGCTCGTCGATGAGGCCGTTCCGCCGAAAAGTCCTGCCATTGCAGACTCGAAGGTTGGTCCGTAGGCGAGCCGGTCCTGCAGAGCCAGCACAACGAGGCGCAACTCCGGCATCGGGCTCCGCTCGGCCTGCAGGTAAATCGGCTCCGCATACAGCAATGCCTTGCCAGTCGGAATCACAAGCAAATTGCCTCGCCGCACATGGGACCCCTGCTGATTCCACAGCGTCAACTGTCCTGAGAGCTGCGCGTTCTGATCGATCCGCGCCTCAACCTGCAGAGGGCCATCAATGAGCCTTGTTTTGGGAAAGTTGTAGACCACCGCCGTTCCGTAGTGCGGGCCATCGCTGCGTCCGGCAATCCATCCAATCAGGTTGTTCCGGTTGGCCGGTGTGAACGGCAGGATATTTACGAACTCCATTCCCGTTTCACCCGGCAGCTTCATCAGCACGAAATTCGGCTCCATCGATTCGGTGGTCTGCTCGCCACTCTCGTTCAGGCCGACTTCCGTCGCGGGCGTCCACAGATCCTCGCGGTTGTAGAACATCTCCGGATCGGTCATGTGATAGAGGCCGTAAACTTCCGCCTGCAATTTGAGCAACAATTCCGAATAACGCATATGTTTACGCAATGTTGGCGGCATCGCGGTCGCATCCTTGAACAAGTTCGGAAAGACGCGGCGGTACGCCGCGATGATCGGATCCTCTAGGTCAAATACGTAAAACGTCGTCGTCCCATCATAGGCATCAATCACTACCTTCACGCTGTTCCGCGCGTAGTTGATCAGGGTGCCATTGAAAGCGTAATGCCGCGAGTATGGATAGCTCTCTGAGGTCGTGAAAGCGTCCATGACCCACGACAACCTGCCATCGTCGCCGACCACGATGTATGGATCCGAACTGTAGGTGAGGAACGGCGCTAACGCTGACACCCTGGCCTCTATGTTGCGCCGCATCAGCAAGCGACTATCCTTGTTGACGTCATCGCTGAAAGGTAGCTTTGCGAGATCGCCGCGATCGAACGCAATGACGGTGCGGCGCAGGATTCCTCCGAGAACAATACCGCCATTGCCCTCGTAAGACGTGAGGCTGTTGGTCTGGCCTTGCGGGTAGTTGAACTCCTTCTGCCGCGTCTTCACGTACACGTCGGTGTTAGTCAGTTCGCCGAAGTAGATCTCTGGACGCGTCACGGTGAGACTGTGCACTGTGCTCTGGACGGGCATGTTGCTCAAAATCAGCGTTGGCAGCCCTTCCGACGTGAACCCGTTTACCGGGTTCATCGTGACACCGTATCCGTGTGTGTAGATTAGTTTTTCGTTGATCCAGTTACGACTGCTCTCCGGAAGCTTGTCGACGTTTAGCTCGCGCGTAGCGAGCATCATCTGGCGAATTGTGCCGTCAATTTCATAGCGGTCAATATCGATATCGGGAAAGTCGTAATACGTACGAATTTCCTGAATCTGGCGCAACGTATCCTGCAGGGCACGCCAATCCCACAGCCGGATGTTCTGGAGTGTGGCCTGATTGTTCGCCGCGTCGGCAGCCTCCACGGTGGCTTCTGCGGAAAACTCCCGCTGCGATACCCTGTCTAATCCAAAGGCTTGCCGGGTCAGCTCGATGTCGTAACCGATGTAGGGTTGTTCCTTGACCAGTTCGTTCGGTTTGACGATGAAACTGCCGACGTACCAACCAAATACATGAAGGGCCAGATAACAAACCGCGGCCGGAACGATCGCTGCGACAAGCCAGCGCCCGCGTGGTGCCGACACGGCACTGACGGCTGCGATCACCGCGCCGAGAAGGAGCGCCATGCAGACGACAAGCATGCCTGTAAGTGTGACGTGCGCGTCCGTGTAGGTCGCTCCGGAAAAGACTGTATGATCGGCCAACAGCAGCTCGAACCGGCTGACATACATCCGCATTGCGAGGATCAACAACAGGAACGCAAACGCGACGGAAATCCCGCGCCATGGCGATGGGACATATCTGTCCCGTCGTACCCCAAGCGCACGGGTACCGCCTCCGATGAGGAAGAAGAAAATGGCAATCGCCAGGATAATTATGGCCAGCGTCGTCAGCCAGTCAGCCATGAGCTGCCAGGCGGGCAGGGTTAACAGATAGAAGTTCAGGGGCTTGCTGAAGATCGGATCCACCACCACACCTGTGATAGGCGGTGCGTACCAATAGCGCGCCAGTGTCGGCCACTCCGTTGCCATGCTGGCGCCAGTCACAATGGCAATGAGCAGCGAGGCGCAGAGTGCAATGAAGCGCAGTACGGGCTCAACCCGCAATTCCATCGGCCGGCCACCGAGAAAGATCGTGCGACTTCTCGGTAAGTCGCCGAGGTGCGCCCGCTTCAAACCCAGGAATGTTCCGTACAGAATGAGAAACGAGACCGTGCCAAAGGCCGCGAAGACCACCCACTGAATGCCCAGCATTTTCCGGAACACGTCTCCGTATCCGAGCGAGGCGAACCATAGCGCATCAACGTAATACGACAGCACTGCCCTGCCGGCGAGGATCACGACCGCGAGAAGGGCTAGAAGCAAGAGGAAGCGGCGGCGACGCGATGGCCGCCGCCACACGATGGTCTCGGGCACTACTCTAACCCCCTGTTCACCGGCATCTCTATTCTTGGAAAGCCAACCAGTGCGGGTGGTCATCCCCGGAGTACGGCATACGGCACTCGAATTGTACAGCCGCGGCTTCGATAGAAGAAGGAAACCGGGTGTCCAGTTTGAAGTTCCTAAGGTCAAAAACAAAATTCCGGTTCAATGCTGAATCTTCATGCAGGCAGTCGCTTCAGCATCTCGCGTGCACTCCGGAACCACGGTCGCTCCCGGCGGCGCAGGTATTCCGGCATCGACGGCCTCTTATCGAGAACCTTTTGCGCCCATTCGCGAGCTTCAGCGTTGCGTCCCTCGGACGCCAGCAGACCCGCGAAATTTAAGTACGTCTCCGACGAGGTCGACGTGATGGTTACGCGCCGGAAGAGTGCTTCGGCTTTTTCTTTCTGTCGCGTCTGCGCGTAGGCGTGGGCAAGCAATCCAGCCGCGCGCAGAAAATCGTAGTCGGCGTCTTCGCTAACGACTCGTTCCAGGTCAGGTAACGCGGCTGCGGCATCGCTTAACAGAAGAGCGCAAACGCCACGCCGGTAAAACGGATCGAGCGTATCAGCGCGAGCGGCAATGGCCTTGTCGAACGCGGCTCGTGCCAATTGGAGCCTGCCGTCGTCCATGTAAAGGTCGCCGAGTTCTTCGTAATTCCCCGCCGACGGATTATCTCGAACCGCCATTTCGAGTTCGCCGATGCGCTTGCGGCGCGGAAAAACCTTGAAGGACTGGCGAAGCAATCCAAAGTCAGGAAGCACCTCGACGAAGATATAGATGAGTGCGCCGAGCGGACCGAGAAAGAGGATGATGAAAATCCAATACGTATCCGGCCGTCGCCGGATGAAGTGGACGATTGCCAATCCTTGCAGCAGTAAACCCCATGGATATAGCAGATGGCTCAGGAATCCCATGCGATATTGATCTCAGCGTCAGGTTAACATTTGTGAGAAAGAGAAGAATGACGCTTCTGCAACTGCTCCTGAAACCGCTCCAGCGCCTATTCGACCATCGCCGGCTTTGAGGTTCGTTCAGTCAGTTCGCGATGAGCTGCGCCTCTAGTCGATCCTCCCGGATCATCAGGCCATTCGAGCCTGTGCCCTTAGTGCCGGTGGCTGGGACACCATACTTCACATCTCTGCGCTTCCTGGAGCCGGAGCGCCTTATGGAATGAACTCTTTTTCATAAAAACCAAAGCTATTTACATAGTTCTTGACAAAGATATGTGTCCGTGGGTTAAATTTCTGGCCAACCTACTAAATCGCTTTAGCGACTAAGAAACTGCGCGCGGCTCACAAGCACAGCACGCGGGAAAAGACAGCAACAGGACGACCATCTGGAGGCAAGATGACTACAAAAAATTCGGTATATGTATGGTTTGCAAGGAGCAGAGCTCTATGGCTAGGGTGTGCCAGAGGAGTGATGTCCATAGCAGTATTGCTGATGTTCCTGCCAATGATGCATGCACAGGTAACAGCAACCTTAAGCGGCACGGTGACGGACACGTCAGGAAGTGTCATTCCCAACGCAAAGGTCACGTTGACGAACGACTCTACGGGAGAAGTCCGCAACGTAGTCACCAACGTGGATGGTTACTTCGTTTATCCTGCGCTCCTTGCCGGGTCCTACTCCGTCAACGTCGAGGCGCCGGGCTTCAAAAGCCTGATACAGCACGGCATTACGCTGAATACAGGAGACGTGCGGAAGATCCCCAATCTAGCATTGGAAGTCGGCACAGCTCAGGAAACGGTTACGGTGCAGGCGAGCACGCAGATCATACCTGTGGAAGGGGGACAGCGTGCAGCAATCCTCGACAGCAAAGACATTCAGACCCTGGCACTGGGAAGCCGCGACTTGTCGGAGTTGCTGAAGGTGCTTCCCGGAGTCACGACTGCCCCGAACGGCTTGAGCAACGGACCGATGTTCAACTTTACCCAGGTCAGCGTCGCCCAGAGCGCGGTTGGCAATGGACTCAACGCCAACGGCGTCCCAAATCGCGGCGGCTCAAGCCAGCTTCTTGACGGCGTGGATATCGACGATCCCGGCTGCAATTGCGGCTCCATCGCACTCGTGAACCCGGACATGACGCAGGAAGTCAGCGTGCAGACGTCGAACTTCGGCGCAGACGCTCCTTATGGTCCCGTCGTCATTAACACGACCAGCAAGTCCGGCGGTGATCAGTATCATGGCGAGGCCTATTTGTATGCCAGAAACGACGTTCTCAATGCGAATGACTGGCAAAGCAATCACACCACTCCGATCACGCCAAAAGGCGGTGCGTCCTACTATTACCCCGGCGGCAATTTCGGTGGACCGGTGCCATTCACTCACGAAAAACTGCGTTTCTGGGGCGCTTACGAAAGGCTTCAACAGAACAACGGCAACACGAATGTCCTGACGTCCTTTATTCCTACGCCAGACATGATGTCCGGCAACTTTACGGCAACAGCGGCAAACAGTGCGTTCTGTCTGGGATCTTCCAACATCAATTCGACACAGACCAACGGTTGTAACGATCTGACTGGAACTGTATTGCCAGACGGCAGCGTGGTCGGACAGGGAAGCCGTCCTGCCGGCATGATTCCTTCGGCGTTTCTGGATCCGGGCGCGAAAGCGCTTTCCAGTTTTTGGCCGGCCGCGAACGCCAATCCTGCCACGACTCCCGGCAACTTCAATTACCGTCAGGTCATTCCTGGCACTCACAATGGCTGGCTGTATCGCCTGCGGGTGGACTACGACCTGAACCAGAGCAACAGCTTCTTCATCTCCTACCAGCAGGGATACGATCAGCAGCCTTCGCAGGGGAACGGCGCCCACATCTACTGGACCCCTGGAAATGCGATTCCTTATCCGGGTGGCGGCCTGCAAACCACGTCGTACTCTAAGGCGCTCGCCGGCCACTTTGTTCATATCTTCAGCCCAACACTGACAAACGAGGCCATCGCCAGTTGGGGATACGGCAATATCCCGGTTGCACCCCCTAAACTTTCAGCCGCATACAAGAGCACATTAGGGTATCCGTATGGGGGTGTCTTCGATAACGGCGCGAAGGTGATTCCCGCCTACAGTTCTCCGGGAAGCTTCACATTCCCTGACTTCTCCCAGGCGGACATCTTTGAATCCACGGGCAACGTGTACATCGTCCGGAAAGAGATACCATCTTTTGCGGACAACGTGACAAAATTGTGGCACACGCACACGATCAAAGCCGGCGTCTATGCGGCAAATACCGGGAATCTCCAGGGTGCGTTTGCAGTTACAGGCGGGTACAGCGGGACCTTCAACAGCTTCAGTTATGGCGGAACGCTTAAGCCCAACATCATTACGGGCCAGCGGGTTGGCTCGCCGAATAACCCTACTGCAAACTTCCTGATGGGGCTCACCACAAACTTTACGCAGGACAGCTCTGCGCCGAATAACGATTTGGCCTTTCAGAACCTGGCCTTTTATGGCGAAGACTCATGGAAAGCGACGAACCGTCTTACTCTGGAATACGGCGTTCGTTTGAGTCACATCGGACATTGGTATGACCGGCGAAAGAACGGCTTGGCTGTTTTCTTTCCTGACATGGTACAGTCAGACTTTGCCGCAGGGAAAACCAATCCTGGCGTGCGGTGGCATGGGATCGATCCCTCCGTCCCAAATAGCGGACAGCCCGATCGTTTTGTTTACGCGGATCCGCGCTTTGGGATTGCCTATGACCTGTATGGAACAGGGAAAACCATTTTTCGCGGCGGCTGGGGCATTTACCACTTCAGCGAGCAGACCAACTCCCCTACTGCCGCTTTAACGACTGCGGAGTCGGTGCAGACATACGGCCAACCGGGCAACACTGGCGCGTTCTTCTCCCAGATTTCACAATTGACAGCGCCGGGGGCGACGGGTGGGGTGTGCTGCAATGGCACAGTGAATGCGCTCGATCCTACCGATAACACCCAGCCGTATACGACTGCCTGGAACCTGACCGTCTCACAACAATTGCCATGGCAGTCCCTTCTGGAAATCGCCTATGTAGGAAATGATAGTGAGAACCTGGTGATGGGCGGTGAGAGCATCTCAGGTAGTGGCTTCACAGACTACACCAATCAAAACAAGATTCCTCTGGGAGGTTTTTTCCAACCTGATCCAGTGACCGGAAAGACCGCTACAAATCCTGAAGACGTGACAACGGTTGGGAACAAGACGGCTGATTACCGCCCGTTTGGCTATGCCTATGGTGACAACAACATCAACGTCAACCAAGGCGTCGGTTACGGCAATTATCACGGACTGCAAACGAGCTGGGTGAAGCGTAGTGCGCGCGCCAACCTCAACGTGAACTATACCTGGTCTAAAACCCTGGGCACGGGTCAACAGGTCAATCCGTTTGCGATCAGGCCTAACTATGGAGTCTCGGCCATTGACCGGCCTCAGGTGTTCAACTTTTCGGGCTCCTATGAGTTTGACAATGTCTTGACCGGGAGCAATAGGTTCGTTCGGGAAATCGCGAACGGCTGGACACTCTCCAACATCACTTCATGGCAGGCGGGCGGGAGCTTGCCTGCTCAATTCAACAACAACACCGGGAACTTCGCGATGAGCCTGCAGTATGCAACCATCAACGGAGCACCGATTCAAAATGATCCGACGAAGGCGGGCTATAATCCGCTGCCAGCGGGTGTTGGAACTGGCCTTAGCCAAGCCACGTATTACGGCACGAATGCGTCAATCGTTATCACGCCGAAGCTTACGTGCGATCCGAAATCCGGACTCGGGCCTCATCAACAGCTGACATACAGTTGCTTTGCTCCGCCGGCCATTGGAGCATTCGGTGGACAGAATTGGCCCTACCTTAGCATGCCTTCGCTGATCATCAGCGACTTGGCTGCTTATAAAACCTTCCACATAACAGAAAGGCACACTGTCCAGTTCCGTGCTTCGGCATTCAACTGGCTGAACCATCCTCTGCCCCAGTTCAGTGGACAAAGCCAGGTGTCTTTGCACTACAACGCCGATTATGCGAGCAAGGCCTTTACTCCCAACGTAACTGCCTACCCGAACTCGAATCCGAATAACTTCGGTGTTCTGGATCAGAAGTCCGGGACGCCCACACAAAGAGTTCTGGAACTGGCGATCAAATACCAGTTCTAGGCAGCTTGGCTTTCTTCTGCAAAGGCCGCACAGCTTCTACAGTGTGCGGCCTTTCACATATACTTCGACGTAAGTAACAAATGAATCCTTTCCTCGTGCAACGGCTGGTTGACGCTGGCAAAGCAACTCTTTTCGCAGCTCTTTGCGCTTCCTCGCTTTATGGGCAGACGAAAAACAGTGCAGTTGCGAAGTCCGTCCTGCAGCAGCACTACGACGCGGCGCAAAGCTATCAGTCGGCGGGTAACCTAACGGAGGCAGTGCGGCAGTACCATATCTTCATCGCCGACGCCCTCGGAGAGCTGGCGATTGAGCGGGCCCATATCGGCGACTATGAAAAGGCTGCTCCGCTCTTTGATGAGGCGCTGTACCTGGCGCCGAATTCTCCGGTACTCGAAATCGAATACGCTCAGGCTGCTTTCGCGCATGGCGATCTTTCTCGCGCAAGGTCCCTGGCAGAGCAGGTCATTCGCGATTATCCAGCGAACGCAAAGGCCTCAGCCAAGGCCCATCTCGTTCTGGGGCGCGTCCTGATGAAGTCGAATAAGGGAAATGAGGCGCGCCAGCAGTTCGAAGCGGCTGTTGCGCTGGAACCAGATTTCGAGGATGGTTACTCCCTGGCAGTTGCCTGTCTCAACATGCAGGACCAGCGATGCGCCGCAAAGGTCTTTTCCGAGATGCTGACAGCATTTGGAGATACGGCGGTCATTCATCGCCAGTTCGGGCTCGCCTACGGCAATTCCGACTTCCGGCAAGAAGCGATTGTTGAACTGCAAAAGGCAATCGCAAAGGACCCACGCCTGCCGGGCGCACACTACGCGCTGGCAGCGGTGTATCTTTCGAGTTCAGAAGGAGCAAAAACAGCGGAAGCCGAAGCGGAGCTGCGGAAGGAACTGGATATTTCTCCGAGTGACGCGCAGACCTACGCCGCTCTTGGGCATATCGAGCAGGTAGAGCAAAAGAATGCAGAGGCTGAGCGCGATCTGAAGCACGCCGTCGAGCTGAACGCCGAGAATCCGGACACATACTTCTATTTGGGCCAGCTCTATCTTAAGACCAACCGCCTGGCCGATGCTGAAGCTGCGCTACGCAAATCAATTGCGCTGACGGGGGATATTTCGCGCAACCGCTATCAGGTGCAGAAGGCGCACTACATGCTTGGCCGGATTCTGATTCAGACGGGCAAGACAGAGGAGGCCAATAGCGAAATGCAGATCTCCGCTGCCCTGACAAATCAAAGCCTGACGCAAGATCGGAACCGCCTCGCCGACTTTCTATCGGAGGCGCCTGAGAATGCGCCGGCTGAGGCCGGCGCGGGTCCGACGAACGTATCGAGTTCCAAGAATGCCGCCACTAACAAATCGCTGAGCCAGATCGATGCATCCGAGCAAGAGCTGTCGCCTGCGCTTGCTGACAGCTATAACAACCTTGCCGCGATTGCCGCATCCGGTGAGAATTTTGCCTCTGCGCTCACATATTTCCAGCGCGCTGCGGAGTGGAACCCCTCGCTCGAGGGTCTCGATCACAACTGGGGCCACGCAGCTTTTTCAGCCAGCCGCTTTCAAGATGCAGTACCACCGCTTAGCCGTGCTCTGCGCGCTCACCCGGAAGATGCGAGTCTCCGTTCCATGCTGGGCATCAGCCAGTACATGACGGCGGACTATTCAGGAGTGCTCAAGACATTGCAGCCCATGGAGGCGCAGTTGACAGCGGTTCCGCAGCTAGCGTTTGTTTATGCGGCATCCATGGTGAAAGCGGGGAATTTCCAGGGCGGTCTGGATCGTCTGGTCGCGCTGGAGAAAGCCTACCCTGAGATTCCCGACGTTCACCATGAGCTGGCAGCGGCGTACCAACAGGCCGCGCGTCCCGAGGATGCTGCCCGGGAAAAGCAGCAATATGAGGCGTTGCTTGCTTCCAAGCCAGGAGCTCACCCCCAATAAGTTGGGGTTGAGTCGGTTGTCGTTAATCCTGGACTGTCGCGGTGCCTGCGAGTCGACGCGCCTTGACATCCCGCATCGGAGGCTGACCGAAGAATCTGCTGTACTCTCGGTTGAATTGGCTCGCACTTTCATAGCCGACCTCGAAGGCTGCACTTGCAGCATCCAGACCGTTATTCAGCATGCGCTCTCTGGCTACATGCAATCGAAGCTGCTTCTGATATTGAAGCGGACTCATCGCGGTCAGAGACCGGAATTGATGGTGCAGCGTCGATACGCCCATCCGCGCCACGGTCGCGAGTTCCTCAACGCGCAACGGCTTGGCGAAGTTCACCCTGAGCCAATCAACTGCTTTAGCTGTCCGGTGGCTCTGCTCTCCGAGGGTGGCGATTGCGCGGAGATGCTTTCCCTGCGGACTCCGAAGCAATCGGTAGATGATTTCACGCTGGATCAGGCTGCTGAGAAATGGGATGTCCTGCGGTGCATCCAGAAGATCGACGAGCCGGGAACATGCATCCAGTAGTTCAACCGAAGTGACACCAACAGCCATGCCGCGGGCGTCAGCAGATTCCTCGCGCAGATGAAACTCGTGCTGGGAGAGAATCTCGCGAACCTGTGGCATTTCGAGTTTGAGCAATAAACCGAGTAGTGGTTCCTTTTCGGTTGCTTTGATCACCTGGCTGACCACGGGCAAATCGATTGAGGTCAGCAGGAAGTTCGAGCCGCCACACACGTAAGTTATCTTGCCAACATTGATTTGCTTCTGTCCCTGCAGGAAGACAACCAGGCTTGGCTCGTATGCAGCCGAGACACAGGCGGTTTGTGCGGAGCGGCGGTAGAGTATCAGATCTGGAATTTCGGTGAACGTGTCTCCTTCCGCAACGGCACGATCGGCAATCTTGAGGGCCAGCTCCCTCCGTACCTCAATTACCCTCTGGTCTTTCCTCGCATCCTTGTGTTTCGCCACTTTCACGCGCAGCGCTCCTTCATATTCAAGCTACCGCTGAATCCAGTGCGGCGTGCACAAAAATGCAGGCATCGACAGGAATAGGCAATAAATAGGAAGGATCAGGATATCGGCCGGCGAGATTTTTTCGTACCCTTGGGATAGAAGATGAGAGGGGAAAGGCGTACAGTGTTCCCGGCAGTTATGCCGTGCCAAACAAGGCAGGCAGGGGGGCTCCGTTGATTCCGGGTCAATCTTGCACTGCAGCGTCCCCTTTGATTTCTGGCCTGCGAAAACAGTGGTGTGCCTTGCATGACGAGGGCGCGTCTTGCCGCAAACTCCAACAAGGAACTGAGGGAATCATGTACAACGCAAAAGCCTATTCTGCTGCCAGTGCGACATCACCGCTTGCCTCCACCACGATCGCGCGGCGTGATCTTACCGAATCCGATGTACAGATAGAAATCCTCTTTTGCGGCATTTGCCACTCCGATCTCCACCAGGTCCGCAACGAGTGGAGCGGCGTGATGCCTACCGTCTACCCCTGCGTCCCCGGCCATGAGATTGTTGGCCGCGTCACCAAGGTAGGTTCGGCTGTGACCAGGTTCAAGCCCGGCGACCTCGCTGCGGTCGGCTGCCTGGTCGACTCCGACGGTACCTGTCCCGAGTGCAAGGCCGGACTCGAGCAGTTCTGTCCCAACCTTACCCTCACCTATAACTTCCCGGACAAGCACCTTGGTGGGGTTACCTATGGCGGCTACTCCGACAACATCGTCGTAACAGAACGCTTCGTGCTCCGCGTCCCGTCCAACCTCAACCTCGCCGGAGCTGCGCCCTTGCTCTGCGCCGGAATCACCACCTACTCGCCTATGC
>Ga0206906_1021_pt1 | contig 25126 bp, 21 predicted proteins | sample Alteio_BWOrgHeat_79_FD_152935 | JGI IMG/M metagenome (GOLD analysis project Ga0206906, IMG submission 152935) | Enriched cells from forest soil in Barre Woods Harvard Forest LTER site, Petersham, Massachusetts, United States -... | ecosystem: Environmental > Terrestrial > Soil > Temperate forest >...
TGTTTGACGCATTTGCTCTCCGAAGAGAACTGGATGAGTACGGCTCCCCAGGCCCACCGCGGGAAAAACAACTCCAAAATGAAACATCTTGTGGAAGTCAGCCTGCCGCGATTTCAAAAAGATCTTGAGCAAGAGGGAAAGCAGCTACAAAGCGCACCGGACAATGCTCCCGGGCCGCCGAACACACCGCAAGTGCAGATCAATGCAGCAATCCTGAAAGGATTCCAGATCTACGGCGGCGTCCATTGCCCGGCGTTGGCGATTTTTGCGGATCCGCATGCGCTGCCAGCGGACGCGCCGGCGGATTCAACGAAGCGTGCTACCCAAGTTGCCGAGGACCAGGCCCGCACTTCCGAGCAGGCCGAGGCCTTTCAGGTCGGCAATCCATCCGCGACTGTGATTCGGATTCCGAATGCAAGCTATTTTGTCTTTCGCTCGAACGAGACGGAGGTGCTCCGCGAGATGAACGCTTTCATTGCAAAGCTTCCGTGACCGATTAAACCTGATCGAGGAGGGTTCATGCTCGAGCTTCTCAATGTCTCAAAGCACTACTCGGGCATTCCTGCCGTAGACGCTATCAGCTTTTCAGCTCGATGCGGTGAAGTCACGGGCTACCCAGGGTCGAACGGCTCAGGCGAATCCACCACCATGAAAATGATCAGCGGCTTGATCGAGATGACTTCGGGTCGGATCCTTTTCCAGGGCAAACGCATTGATGATGATCTGATTGCTTACAAGCAGCGTATGGGGTATGTCCCAGAGGAACCGTATCTCTACAACCACCTTTCAGGGGCGGAGTACCTGACGATGGTCGCGCAACTCCGTGATTTGCCCGGACGCGAGTCTGCGCAACGCATCGATGGACTGTTGCGGCTGCTCTCTCTGCACGATGACCGGCACGCGTCGATTTCGGGCTACTCGAAGGGAAAGCGACAGAAAGTCCTACTCGCGGCGGCGCTGCTGCACAATCCGGACCTGTTACTGCTCGACGAGCCGTTCTCAGGACTCGACGTCGGTTCGGCGATTGTGCTGCGTAGCCTCATTCAGGAACTGGCCGCACGCGGCAAGGTAGTGCTGTTCAGCTCGCATGAACTGGACACCGTAGAGCGCGTGTGCTCGCGTGTAGTGATTCTCCACCACGGCAAGATCGTCGCCGACGACTCGATCGAACGCCTCCGCTCGTTAATGGAGCTGCCGACACTCGAGGCGATCTTTTCGCAGCTTGCCGTCGAACAGAATTCGGAATCAATGGCACAACAGATAGCGGATCTCATCCATGCTTAAGTTGATCTATAAGCTATTTCGCCGCCTGCCGCTCCAGTTTCGTGTTCTCTACTGCCAGTTTCTTCTGCGCGTAATCGATCTCGAAGCACTGTCCATTCAGGCCGATATTCCGCGGTTTCTCGGGCAGTTCGCCGGTGTGCTCATCATGTTCAGCGTGATTCAGGCCCTTGGTTTGTTAATTCATCCAGAGATGACTCCAGCAGCTCTCTTCAGCATGGTATTGCGCACCGAGCAGAGTCTCATTTCGTCCATGATGCTGGTTGCCGGACTGGTTGCTGTCATTAAGTTGGGACAACATATTTCCCGACCGGCGCGACGTGATCGTGCTCTCTCCCTTGCCAGTGACCCCGCGTAGTATCCTCTTCGCCAAACTCGCTGCCTCCGGTGCGGTCCTCAGCATCGCCGTTCTCGCCCTGAATTTCGCATCGGGTCTTGCGCTGCCCTTGGTGCTGGGAGGCATTCCGCGCTTTCTTCGAGTTCTTGCCGCTTACTGGTTACCATGAGCGCCGCTAGCGTTTTCCTCTATGGTGCGGTGCTCACAGTCCAGGGATTCACCGCGTTGCTCCTCCCGCGTCGTCTCTTTCTGCGCCTCTCCGCAGTTCTGCAGCTCGCGGCATTCGGCCTCCTCCTCGGAACGTATTTCCTTCAGCCAGCCCTAGATACGCCAGCGGCGCTTGTCGCCGCGGAAAGCCAGCGCGTTCTAAACTGGTCGCCTTCGTTTTGGTTCTTTGCACTCTTCAACCAACTGAATGGATCGCTTCCCTCGGCCTTTGCGTGGCTCGCCCATCGGGCATGGTTCGGTCTGTCCGTCGTCGTCTGCGGAGGGACTGCCTCGCTCCTCCTCTGCTATTTGAGCGCCATGAAAAAAACCGTGGAGGAACCTGATCTTGTGCCAGGAGCGCGCGCCTGGCATTGGGCACCGCGTTTCGGCAGCCCTCTTAAAACCGCCATAGTACTCTTTAGCGTCCGTTCTCTGACGCGCAGTCGTCACCATAGGGTTGCCTTTGCTTTTTATCTCTCCATCGTGTTCGCCATTGCCCTCTCGTCGCTGAAAGCGGCACGGTCCGCACCGGCCTTCCATTCGCTGACTTCCGGTTTCTTGATGTCCACGCTGGTCATGATGTGTCTCGCGGTCGCTGGACTCCGGAGCGTTTTCTCCCTGCCAATATCCCTCAATGCAAACTGGATACTTCGCGTCACCCAGCTTTATCCGACAGAGAAGTACATCGCCGCCGCCAGACGCACGCTGATATTACTGGCTGTCCTGCCCGTCTGGCTCTGCGCGGCCTTGCTATCAGTTGGCTTCCGGCCCCTGTTCCAGTCCGCCGCTCATCTTGTGCTCCTGGTTCTGATGGGATTTATCATGACCGACCTGAGCCTGATCGGCCTTTCCAAAATCCCTTTTGCCTGTTCGTATCTGCCCGGCAAATCAAATATCCAGTACAGTTCTGGGGATTTTTGATTATCTTCCTGCCGATCTCAATGATGTTTGCAAAGTATGAGCAGAAGGTTCTCCACTATCCGTTCCAATCTGCCTTTCTGATTGGTGTTCTCGCAGGTGTCGCCCTCGTTCTCTGGATCTCGAATCGCCATTTCGCAAGGTCGGCGAGGCTTTACTTCGAAGAACTCCCACCAGAGGTGATAACAACCTTGGGACTAAGCTCTGGTTGACCATAGTGGCTAGTCCAAGGTCGCCGGCGTCTGCTCTGCCCCATTGATCTTTCATCTGGAATCAAGCCACGAACCTCGGAGCGGTTCCATCCCGCACCATTCTTTGCGATCTGTCGCACGGACTCTCATATCCTTCCTTTCGGTGAATGGACGCGATCGATACTAGTCGACGGCTGATCGTGGCGACCTTCCGTCCCCTCTCCGCCAGCGCGGTGATGTAGAGCGCGACTGAAGAACCCTCTGCTGGAAGAGCTGGAAGATAATTCTCGGCGCACCAATCGGCGAAATCCTTCCAATCGGAGGAATAAGCCCGTATTGTTGTGCTACTGCGCGCAGCTAGAGCGAACGTTTCAGCCGCCCGCATGGTTTTTGAAAGGGATGTTCTGTCATCTTCGTCTCTGCAAGACTGTTGAGTAGGCTGGTCGGCTTCTCTCGACGTTGTTGGAGCACACGTCTCCTGAGGTAAATCGCGATATGGTTCTTTCATGGAAACAACTGCTTGGTAAGTGAATAGTAAGGTCTTGCGGGATAGGGAAAGAGGCTAACTAATATATGAGAAGCAATGATAAGGCAAGCTTATCGAAAGCGACGATTTCGATCGGGCTTGGGTGCAGACGTTCGCTAACCGTCCCTCCTCATCCTCAGCGCAAATTTGGTTTGGTTTGGCTTCGGGTGCCGGCTGGGTTCGCTTAAAAGGGTTCGTCGTACAAGCCAATTTCGGCAACGTGTGGCATCTCCTTGCTGCTTTCCAACAGTAGCCGGACCCTCTGCGATGAGACGCGCGCAATGCGAAGAATTGTCGTCGGTGCTGGCGTTTTGCCTCCTGTCAAAGCGACCCATCGTGCGCCGTCCCAGCGCTCGAAACGATAGCTCCCGATGCGGCTCTGTAGGTAGTCATTCCATCTGCCAACCGGCTCCACCAGTGAGACTACGTTGAAGCTGGCCTGCTTCTCCAAATATACTTCCAGCCAGCCAGAGGTTTGCCTTTCATCCATGTACCAACTCGATCCGAAATCACCATCGTTTGCCTGATCCGGCCCTACCGTATCCGGGTAGGAACTGGCATGGATGGTCTTTCCGCTCGCCAAGTTCTGCGTCGTGATCACGACATGCTCGCTAAGCTTCGCCATCGGCCCCGGATGCTTCCATGCCTTGCCGATTTCTTCGAGCCGACTCACCACGTTCGGCGCAAGGCGGCCTTCACGGGTCGGAGGCGCATTCAGAATCAGATTGCAGTGTCTACGATTCAGCGGCTCAAGCCACTCACTCACTACCTGCCCTAGGGGCTTGAGACGGCCATTCGCATCCGCTTGTTTCCAGAACCACCCATCTGTCAGGGTCACACACGAAAGCGCCGGCAGGTCACTGTCCTCGGGAACCTTCTGTCCGGCGTTCTGTTCGAATGCCTTTACATCCGAATAGTAGAGTCCACCGGAAGGGTATTGGCTGGCGTTGAGGTCGCAGAGCAGGCAGTCGGGCTGCAGGCTCTTGATGTGCTCATAGATCTCCCGGAACGGCATCTCTTCGTACGTAATACGGCTCCACGGGGCATTCCATCCATCCGTGATGAGGATGTCGACCTCGCCATAGTTGCTGAACAACTCCGTCAACTGATCTTTGATGAGCTTCACCTTCGCCGGCGTAATGTTGAAATGGCGAATATCGTCGCGAAGCGACAGGATCGAATAATAGAGGCCCACCCGCAAGCCGGCCTTGCGAAACGAATTTGCATAGGCGCGCACAACGTCCGTTCGATTGGACGTCTGCGCCACGCTTGCCGCCTCCGTCCTGGTCGGCCAGAGACAAAATCCGTCGTGATGCCGCGTGGTCAGGCATCCCCATGTCATGTTCGCCGCCCGCGCTGCCGCTGCCCATTGATCGGTGTCGAGTGAGGTTGGATGAAACATCTCGGCTGGCGACGTCGGATCGCCCCATTCGCGGTCCTGGAACGTCGCCATATTGAAGTGCACGAACATGCCAAACCTTAAATCGACAAATCGCTGTTGCAAATCTAGAAGCGGCCGTCCGTGACGCCTCGTTATGGTAAGTCGTTCGTCCTGTTCCGCAGCGACCCCCTGATTACCGGCAAGCATCGCTGCCGTCGCAGTTTGGGCAGTCAACCGGAAGAAGTCTCTTCTTGTCGTCATCTTGGATGTTCGACTCCGTAGCGTCAATTGGCGAAGATCCGATCGCGCACACTCAGGTGTGACACAACTTGCCTCCCAACTGCGTTCTGCAGTGGGAATATTGCCTCGGGTTTTTAGAGGTATCGCTTCCATCATTGAACAGCGCTTCGAACGCAACCTTGCCGGTGAGGCCACTCGCACGCACTCGAGGGCGCCGAACTCTGGATTGTGCTGCCCGTTCCCGTTCACGTTGCGCTTGCTCGGCCGAGACCACCAAAATCTTCGAATGGACGGGGCCCGCGAGAGCGATGGCTGGTTTGTTCTCCAATATCGGGCCAAACGCGCGCTTCGTAACAGGCCGACTAGCAGTTCTGGTTGAGGACATCTGCCGATCAGATGATGGGAGCCATTCAATAGGGACATCCTGCTGCGGCTTCTGAGGCGTGACCGCGACAGGCGGTTGCGTGAGCACCGCAGCTTGTGGAGCGACCGAACCGCGAACCCGGGAGACAGAATCCACACGCTGCTCAAGTGTCAGCGCCGGCGCGACCTTGCGATCGAATCTCGATTCTTTCGCGCGAATTCGCGGCTTGCTTGAGAACGGCCGGCCTGTCTTGCTGGCTTTGACGACCCGCCGATGGGACTCCCTTTCGCGTCGTCCCTCCGTCATCGGAGCCAGTAGTATGTCCCGGGCGTGACGCAAGCATAAAAGATATGCATCAATCTCATTGATAATCTCAGCGATGGTCATCAACAACCATTTTATAGTCGTCCAGCCGTTCTAGTCAGACCTTGAACGCAAAGCGCGCCACCCCGCGACTTGTAGGAATCGGAAGATGGGCGCACTTAGGCGATTACTCCTCGACCTTGCCGGTGCCACGGCACTAGTCCCATAGGGTGCGCATACAAGCGCTCAGGCGAGACTCGAAAATAGGCGGTGTTGAAGAGGTGATGTCGAGAAAACAGCCATTTTCTCCGTCCAAGTGTCCAAATGCGAGGGTAGTGGCCACTCAAGTAGTCATGGTTGAGCGCTTATTTGTATAATCATTCGAGATCTGCTCGGACTCATTCAGGCTGGTAAACCAATGTTCATTCAATCGGTGAGTGTGCGGGACGCGCGATTTGAACTCGAGGCGGGACAGGGTTCCGACGCCGTGCACTCCACTCCCCAGTATTCTTTTGCAGTGGCTTTGCTCACGCTGGACTCGGGCTTGCAGGGCACTGGCATCGTGCTAACCATGGGGGTTGGCAATGAACTGGTTTGCGACGCGATCAAGCTGCTTGCGGAATCCCTCATCGGAGCCGACCTCGACGAGTTGATGGCCGGTTTCGGAGCGAGATTTCGCCGCATGGCTGACGACCCGTATCTGCGCTGGCTCGGGCCGCACAAGGGTGTCGTTCACCTGGCCCTCGCTTCGATCACAAACGCCTGCTTCGACTTGTGGGCAAAGGTCCGCCAAAAGCCATTATGGAAGCTCCTTCTTGATCTTTCGCCGGAAGCAATCAGCAGTGGTCTTTTCCGGACGCGGTTGTCGCCTGCAAGGAACTGGCGAGCATGCATCCGATGTGGATCGAAGAACCTACTCATCTTGATGACATCGATGCACATCGCAGACTGGCAGCGATGATAGCTCCCGTTCCGCTTGCTATCGGCGAGCACGTTCCGAACCGCGTCGTATTCAAAAATTTCCTGCAGTCCAGATGCATCGGCTTTGTTCAGCCGGACTGCACGCGCCTGGGCGGAGTGAGCGAGTTTCTAACGGTCAGCCTGCTGGCCCGTAAGTTTGACGTTCCCGTGCTGCCGCACGTCGGCGACATGGGACAGATCCACCAGCACCTCGTTTTGGTGAACCACATTGCAATGGGTCACAGAGAGATTTTTCTCGAGCACATCCCTCACCTCAGGAAACATTTCGTCTACCCTGTGCAGCTAACCGGCGGTCGCTATCACACGCCCAGGAACCAGGCAGCAGTTCGGATCTTCTGTGAGCGGGAGCGAGGAAGGCGTCGTTCTCGCGCTCATGGGAGGTGTGTGCGTTGGCAACTGCATGTTGCCCTTGAAGCGCATTCGAGCATGGCCGTGGGAGTGCACGTGGCTCGTCTTCTGCGTCGTGTCGCTGATCCTGGTGCCATGCCTGATTGCGTACTTCGCGATTCCCGATTGGCCGCATCTCTACATTGCTCTGCCACCCGCAGCGTGGCTGCCGTCATTTCTGCTCGGTGCCGGCTGGGGAATAGCACAAGTCTTGTTCGGCATTTCCGTAGTGCGCCTGGGCATGTCCCTCGCATTCACTCTTATTGTGGGACTCGGAACGATCTTCGGTGCATTGATTCCGCTTGTAACCTTGCATCGCAGTGAGTTGTTCAGCCGTAACTCCGGTGTGCTGATGGCAGGATGCGGCATCATGTGTCTCGGAATCGTGCTCTCCGGAGTTGCCGGGAAGATGAGGGAACGAACCACAACGGCAAATGACGCGAGCGGGGCCATTCCAATCGGCCCGGATGGAGCCTATCTGGCGGCACTGGCAATCGCGGTGCTCTCGGGAGTGCTGTGGTCAATGCTGAACCTGTCACTGACGTTTGGCGGCCCCATTGCCCAAGCTGCGACACACAGCGGAGCTGATGCTTCGACGGTGTCACTTGCCGTCTGGCCGGTCGCTCTGGGCGGAGGCTTCGTCCCAAACTTCGCATACACGGCATGGTTGCTATCAAAGAATGGAAGTTGGAAATTGCTGAGACATGGGGTGCACGATGCCTTCCTCAGCACGCTGATGGGGATGCTCTGGATCGGCGCGGTCGCGATCTATGGGGTATCCACTCGCTATCTCGGCCGGCTTGGCGATTCAGCGGGTTGGGCCATATATCAGATCGCGATGGTGCTGACAGCGAGTATCGGCGGAGTGATGGCTGGAGAGTGGAGAGGTGCTTCGCGGCGGTCGCTCGCTGCGCTATCTCTTGGGGTGCTGGTGCTGATTCTCGCGACGGTAACGACAGCATTCTCCACGCGCTGAGAGCTGCGGGCTAGTGCTGTGGAACTGCGGTCTGGAGTGTGGATCGAATGATGGACGCTGCCTGGTGACCCTGGATCTTGGCTCCGTCCGGATTGAAGTGCACATCGTCCAGATAGAGATCGCGATGCTGTTCCATCAGGAAATGCTGATCGTCGGTTGGGATTCCGGCTGACTTCACGATCTTCTCTGCAATCGCATTCCTGGCATCGATTCGGGCGTTGGACGGACCGGTGCTCGCATCCATTCGCACCGGAGTGGTGTTTGCCCAAATCAAAGCGCCATCCTTGTCTACAAGAGACCGAACTGACTGTACAAACTTAGGGAAGGCGGCCTTATACTGCTCCTCACTATAGCCCCATCCGTGCATCCCGTTATTGAAGTGCACAACGCGGAACCGCACTTTTTCCATCGCTCGAAATTCCTCGATCTGATGAGCGAGGCGAGGATCGCCGACCGAGGTGGACGAGGCCATGAGATACACGTTCGCAACTCCAGCCAGATCTTTCGCGACCTCTGGAAAGTAATTCCGCGAAATGGAGTCGCCCAGGAGCAGAACGTTGGGCAACTGCGGATCGCGGTGCGGTGGCCGCACTTCCCACGTCCATTCAATCTCTTCCGGGATGGGCACTAAGCTTTGCGCATCGAGTGGAATGGCGGACACTATGATCAGCAGCAAAGTAATCAACCTGGGCGCATTTCGAAAACATGGAAGCGAAGACCCGTTACCGTTGTCCGATCTTATGTTCACCATGATGGATTCCAATCAGTGATTGGGGACTTGAGCGGGATCGCGTTTGCGAAAGCTCTCCGGCTGCAGATGCTGTTTCTGCCCTGGTTGAAGCTCGAGCGAAACAATTCCTTCGCCGTACCGGGCCACTGTGTTCACTCGCTGTTTTGAAAAAATGCTTGCTGAGACGAGCCTGCCGCGTCTCCATGCAACATCGACCACGAGCCCTCCTCGTGCGCACAAGCCGCGAACCGAGCCGTTCGGCCATTCCGAGGGAAGAGATGGGAGCAGCTCAATCTCGCCGGTCTGGGATTGCAACAACATTTCTGCGATTCCGGCGGTGCCAGCTGTGTTGCCATCGATGGCGAAGATGTTTTGTTCGGCTCCCGCGATACCTCCGCTCGAATAAGTGAGCAGGTTATCATCGGCCGCCTTCGCGACGAGACTGACAAGATACTTATGCGCGTCATCGCCCTTCAGCAGACGGGCATAGTACACGACCAGATTTGCCCGGCCCCACTCGCTCTGTTCCCAATGCCGCGCGCTCATACGACGCTCGATTGTTATTTCGGCGGCTCGGGCAAGCGCAGGTGTGGTTCGCGGCGAAATCTGGTGTCCGGGATAGAGCGCAACGAGATGCGAAGTATGGCGATGATTCGGCTCGGCATCCTCAAAGTCTTCGAGCCATTCCTGCAACTGACCGTGCCTGCCAATCTGGAAGGGCGGCAGTTTCGCCCGGGTGTTCTCGAGTCGCTGGCGAAACTCGGGATCAATGGCGAGGGTCTTGGACGCCTCGATGCACATCGTATACAGCGCAAACACAAAAACACGATCGACGGTGTTGCCCATCGACTCCGACGCGCGGCCGCCTGAGGGAGTAATGTACCAGTTCTCGGGAGAGTCCGATGGACCGGTAATGACCCACCCGCGGGTCGGCTCCGCAACCATATACGACAGAAAAAACTCCGCGGCCTCGCGCAGCACCGGATAGGCAGTCCTGCGCAGGAATTCGACGTTGCGGTTGAAGGTCCAGTGATCCCACATCTGCAATGCAATCCAGATGCCGGCAGTGACGAAGATTCCCCAGCCGGGGCTCTCTGGGGCCGTGAACCCCCATGGATTGGTTACCGTGTGTGTAACCCAGCCAGCCGCTCCATACATTTCTTTTGCCGTCGTACGGCCTCTCTCACACAGGAGTTCAATCAAATGAAATAGTGGAATCTGTGACTCCGCGAGATTGCACACCTCGGCCGGCCAGTAATTCTGCTGGGTGTTGATATCGAGATGAAAGTCGTCCGTCCACCCCATGCTGCTGGCCAAGCCATCATTCCAGATGCCCTGCAGGGCGAGCGGGAGCGGCGAGTCCGCGCGGGACCCTGAAATCATGAGGTATCGGCCATAGTTGAAGAAGAGGGCCAGGAGTTCCGGATCTTCCGTTCCGGCTTCGAGGGCTTTGCGTCTTATATCGGTAGGCTGCTGCCGCGTGGCGGGCCGGCTCTCGCCAAGATCGATTGCCGTACGATGATACAGCGGTTGATAGTCCGCTAAGTGATCTTTTCGCAACTGTGCGAACTCTCTATCCGCGATACGATTCAGGGTCTGTTGGCACACCGTTTCCGGATCGGCTCCCGCGAAATTGGTTCCAATGGCCAGCAGCACGGTTACATTGTTCGCGGCATCCACCTTGATGGCTTGAGCTTCCGCAGTGACTCTTCCTGCTTCGGCGAGAATTCGGGCGCGAATCTGCAGAGCCACACCGTCATGATCGGTGCTGTGCATCTTTTCCCAGACTTGTCCATCAAGCACAAGCGTGTTGTCGTCGCCGGTTTTTACGGACGAGGGCAGGATACCCTTACTGAAATTCATCCGGAACCGGATCTTGCCGGGCGAACTGCATGTCAGACGAATTGCGAGGACACGGTCGGCGTGCGAAGCGATAATCTCGCGGGTGAACAATGCGGCGCCCCTACGAAACGTAACGCGCGCAATTGCTTCTTCCAGGCGAAGCCAACGCCGGTACTCGCTCGTATCGGCCAGATTGCCGAAGTCGAGTTGCAACTCCGGGAGGGGAAGGTTCGTTCCGAAGTTTTTGGAATGACCGGGAAGATACTTGCCGCAAAGGTTCTGCGCCTCGTCATACTTACCGGAAAAGAACAGTTGTCGAATCTCGTTCAGGTGCGTTAGCGCGTCCGGATTGACCTCGTCTTGCGCCGGAGCTCCCGACCAGGCGGTCGACTCCGACAATGCGATGCGCTCGATTTGCACACCACCAAAGATCATGGCGCCGAGACGGCCATTCCCGACCGGCAGCGCTTCCAGCCATCGTTCTGCCGGCTTGTTGTACCAGAGTTCTTCGCGGGCGGCGTGGTCCGCCAGAGGTTGCGCGGGCGAAAGACGCGAAAACACGCCGGCCGCCAACGCTCCTTGGAGAAATCGACGTCTGGTTGCAGGCACGGGTCTCCTTCGGGTGTCTATGACTAACTAAGGTTGCTGGGAAAGCTTGAGGAGTTTCGACTCGGCCGGCGATAACTCGACCGTCACTGCGCCCCGCGCGGGCGCAAGCGCCTCTCTGGTTGCAACGTCAGTGACGGCAATCGAGGGTGCCGCCGCTAATTGCTGATCGATGCGGGAAAGCGGCACGCTGATGGTTCGTGGCTGTTTCTCGTCGTAGTTGAAGACGGCCAGGTACACTCCATCCGCGGCTCTCCGGGTGAAGGCTGCCGCGGCCTTGTCACCCGTATCGCCCTCGACCGGGTGAAATGCGCGACCCTCGCTCCCCACTGCAAAGAGATTGCGATTGTCGTAGACGGCGCGGGCGAGTTCCTGGCCTTGAGGATCATCCGCGAGCCTGCTGCTGTCGAGGATCATGCCGCCGCTGATGATTGCAGACAACAGCCGGCTCCTGCCTTCGGTCACGGTTCTGGCACCCTGATCGGCATTCTCTCCAAGGACGACATGATCGGGATCGGTAATATATAGATTCTTGCTGGTCCACCATCCATACGTCAGGGAATTCAGCATGTATTCCGTGCTTTGGTCACTTCCGCTGATATGCCCCTTGGTATCACACGAGATTCGGCGCGCGTGGCCGTATCCGGAAGGAAAGAGCGGCGCAATGGAAAGACTGAGGAACATACGATTCGCGGTCTCATCGACGATCTGCTGCATTCCCACGCTGTATGCCTGGATTCCGGTCTGGATGGCAGGATCATAGTGTGAACCTTCGAGAGATCCATGAGACAGGAAGTCCAGCTTTAGATAATGAAATCCCATCTGCTGAAATTGCTTCAGAAAGTAACGGGTGCGCTCTTTCGTTCCGGGGTGGGACGGATCAATCGCGCGGCCGCCGTCAACTTTCGGGAGTAATGAACCATCCGGCGCCTTGAGAAGGATGTCGCGGTAACGATACTTCATTCCCGTGCCTTCGACCCATACATCCACATCATCAGACCAATAGGCAAACGGCGTCCAATAGATTCCTGGTTCGAAGCGTGTGCCGTCCGCTCCATGCATTGACTTGATGCTAGCTACCGCGGCGGTCAGTTGGACGGCATCAAGATTCGACCAGAAGGCGTCGAGATTGATATAGACAACGTTGTCCCGGCCGAAACCCTGGGGGATAAGCGCATCCCGCACAAATGCGGCCGCTCCCAGGTAGCGATGATCATTGATCTTTCCTGCATAGGCAGCCCAACTATTCCATCCCATGGGAACACCGGCCGGCCAGACAAGTGGTGGATGCAATGCGGCATTTACCTTGCCATAGGTTTCGAGGCCATCACGCCAATCCGCGAAGGAGCCGATGAAGATGCGCGGTGAGATCACCTTACCACCGCGGACCAAGCCATGCGGCACAGTGTCGTGTGTATCTGTTCGGACGCCAGTAGGCGACGAAATCCCTCCATAGACGTCAAGATCGTTGATAGCCCCACCGGCAGCGCGCACATCGATGGCCGTCTTCCAGATGTTGTGGGTGATGGATCCAATTACGATGGCTTCGCGGCTGACATTGTCATAAATACACGTTACTTCTTCGCTCGAATATGTCTCGTCTGCTTTCAGGCCGGCGACTGGTTCACTCTTATAGCGAAACCACATATCGTTGTCAAAGGGCACATGAAGCACCCTCAGGGCGGCGTCGGGTGTCATCTGAACCGGATTTCCGCCCTTTAGCATCACGGCATCGAAATGCCTGGTCCCAATTGCGCTCGCCTGAGGGGCAAGTTCTGCCTCGATCGCAATCCAAGGCATATCATCGTAAAGCCAGACGCGCTGCAATAAATCCGGCTTACCTGGGGATGTATTTCGGATCGTGTATTCGTGCGAAGAGGAACTCTTGCCGGAATCCGGGGTATTTTCCAGACTATGGATTGAATAAGCAGAAGTTGCCAGGCGCTGCCTATTCGCCAATTCCGCGCCGCTCTCCAAGTTGAGCAATTTGTGTCCATCCTGCCAGACGACGTCCATTTTGCCAGTCTGCGTGTGGTACTCAACAGTGACTAACTGGTTTTGCAGCGTAACCTCAGCACCGTGACTTCGGGATGTAACTTCAGCATGTCCATACGCCCCGGCCAGTACAACGAGCGCTCCGGTCAGCATGAACAATCGCGAAACCTTATAGCGGGGCTTCATCTGATCCTCTTTCATTCTATTCCCCAACTGAGTGGCAGACAGACGAGGTCAATGTAGTCCTAATGTTAAACGCAACCGGGCGAGACAGGACGGATTCCTTGTTATCCGCCCTGTCGCGATGGTTGCCATGCTAGAAGGAGTACTTCGCAGAAACCTGGAGAAAGCGGGCATCCGGCGTGTTGTTCTGGAAGAAGTTCGGTCCGTAGATCTGGCCACCGTTCGAACTGTTCGAACTGTTTCCATTATTGTTGGGGTTGTTGAGCGTGGGGTGGTCGAGAAGGTTGAACGCATCCACGCGAAATTGCAGGCTCTGTTCGCGAAATGTGGTGAAGCTCTTGAAGAGCGACATGTTGACGCTGTAGTAGCCGGGGCCGTAGGCGGTATTCGATCTGCCGCCGAGCAAGGCAATCGCCGATGCCGACTCCGTTACGGGTCCACAAAACTGATATCCAGGCGTCCCTGCGGGGGTGCCGACGGGTGCGATCGCATTCCCGGGAATTGGATTGGCAAATGCGCAGGGGTTATACCAATGTTCTTTTGTTCTTGTCTAGCGGGAGTTTCCCACGGCTTGAGAGAAAATGGTTTCATGTAGCAGAAGACAAAAGGGATAGTTTCGGTGTGGTGTATATACCACGGAGCCTTAAGTGGAAGCAGGTACGGCGTTGAGAGCTTCGGCCAACTTGGTGAGTGTTGGATCCATTTCCTCGATCTGCATGCGCACCCTGGGTCTTCCTCTGCGGCCGGTGGATTCGATTAAGCGGCAGTAGCGTATCGTCGCCAGCTCTGCCAGGAGGCGGCGGGAACTGCCTTGAAAGGCAGCCTTGCTGGTCGCGCGCCAGTGCAGCAGGGTTAGTAGCAGATAAGCGGTAACGCAGATAAAGGCGTGCACGTGGAGCTTCTGATCGGTCCAGTGAAACTGCGGTCGGGTAGAAAGCATGTAAGGATCTTTCAGATCGCGAAACGCGGCTTCTGCTTTGGCCTGCCCGCGATAGGCTTCGAGGATCTGCGCGGTGCTCCATTCCGCCCGATCTGTGATCAGAACGCGAAGTCCGAAATAATGAGTGGCCAGACGCTGATACTCTTGCCAGTCGCACCACAAACAGACCTGCGTGGCTCCTTGCTGGTCGGTATCGATCTTGTAGCCCAGCAAGGAACGGAGATATTGGGGAGCGCAGATTTTCTCCAGCTTGCGTTTGACTGCCTCCACACTTAGGCGCGAATGGGGCTTGATCTGTTCCAACTCGCGATCACTGCGTTGCAGGGACTGGTGTAATCCTCGCAATTGCCCATCATGGAGTTGTGGGCTGAAAACCACCACTACCTCGCGTTGCTTTCCCGCGATGATGCGTTGTCCACGCCAGGCGCGGACAACAGCACCGTTGGATAAAGGGACTTCGACAAGCTCTTCGGAGACTTGGGAAATTAAAGCGCGATGATGGGAAGGACGTACCGCGATGACGTAATCCTCCGTGCATTCCAGGTTCTGTTTGGATGAGGCTCCGGCATCGAAGACCAGAGTGAATTGATTTGGTTCACGGATCAAATCGCGCAGTCGCTGCCGGAGCGGCTTGAGGAACTCGGCAAAGGTGCGCATGTCCGAGCGTGCACCTTGGTATAAAGCATGGGCCAGGGGCAGTTGTGTCCGTTGATCGACTACCAGGGCCAGGCCCATTTGCCGCAAGTCATGGCGGCCCTGCTTATTGTGTCCGCGCTGAGGCAGTTCCGTACGCAGGTTGGTACTCGCAATGTGGGTATAAAAGTTGGTTGTATCGTAAGCCAGAGCCTGCAGGTGCAGTTGCTCCACGGCAACCACTTGGCGCACCAGCTCTTGTTCGATGCCCGCTAACTGCTCCACCGGCAGGGTGTTCATCTGATCCCAGAAGTGTTGGCTGGTCAGATCAGAGGCGGAGAAATGGATCAACTCGGGCAGATAGGTGGTCTTGGCCCAATCCCCAAAGGCACGCTTGCTGCGCGGTGCACAGGCGCGAGCAATCATAGCCACCAGCAGTGACTGCCCAACGGTCAAGCCGTCGCGGACTTGCACCTCGCCCTCTGCAGCAATGGCGCGATCGATCCGCCCTGCGACATCCAGTTCCTGGGCTAGGTGAAGCAGCGCCGTTACCGCACCGGCAGACACCGAGGAGATTTTCATCGCTGCCTGCTTGTTGTTCTGCAGATGGCAGTGGAGAATATCATCGACCCGTCCCAGATGGGCTAGCACGCGAATCGCCGGCTTGCCGTCTTTACGAAAAGACTCGACGATGCGGTAATAGCGAATCCCGTGCGACTGATAGGCCTGGAGAGAAGCCATATATTACGTATATACTATGCGTATAACTTAGCACGTAATCAAACAATACGGAATGAATACAGATAGTAAACGTAAAGACTTCCTGATGTATTTCAGTATATACATTATGGCCATCGCTATCTCCAGGCTGGACAGGAATTTACACCCGAACCATCCCGTTATCGTGGGAAACTCCCGCTAGGTTGCACAGGTCACCCCAGGATTGTTCGCGGTGTCCGCGACTCCGCTGGGAGCAAAGGGATCACGTGTCTTGATTGCTCGCGCGCTGCCTTCCGCGGCCGTACTAATGTCGGGCGATACCGAAAATGGCGTGCCTGTCTGGGCTGCAAAGGTAAGGGTTGTGGACCAGCCGCGAAGCCGAATGGGATCTTCTCCAACGTGTCAATGTGAAATCGGTCTATTGGACGACCCGGTTTGCCTTTCCGTCACTCGCAGCGTCAAAAGGCTCGATTTTGAATACGGCCAGCATGGGTGGGCCTTATCGGTCAAACGAACCACGCAGCTTACGTCGCGAGCAAGGGGGCAATGATTTCGCCGACGAAAGCGATGGCCGCGGACTACGCGCCCTTCTCAATCCGCGTGATCGCAATTTGTCCGGCTGGTGTCTGGACGCCGACGCTCGAACGGTGGTGCGCGGAACAAACCCACCCTTCTGAAATGCGTGAGTATCTGGATGATATTCATCTTCTAGGGCCATGCCCTCGCGGCGATGTCGTGGCGGATGTGGCTGTGTTCCTTCTTTCGCATCGAGTGCGCTTCATGACGGGATGCATTGTGCCGATCAGCGGCGGCGCTGAGCTTGGATATAGACGTTAGGGTGGACGGAATCGGCGCGCGTTCGCTGATCACTTCTCACTTGGCGTTTCGCTTTCCGCCTGATCCGCGTTGCCGCTGCACGTGAGCCGGCGCCGTGGGCTTCTTCTCCCAGTTATCGTAAGCCGTGAGAGCGAAGCGCTCCATCATGCGTTGGACATAGGTCTCTGCGACGGTTCCCTGCCCATCCTTCACCAGGTCAACAATCCTCTGATGAGCTTCAAAATCCTTTGCCCAGACCGTGGTGTTCTGACCGCTCGACAGCACCCGGATGCGCACAAATGCGAAAAGCGGCAACAAAACACGGCGAGCATGCTCGAAGAGGTAAGAATTATTCGAGAGGCGGCAGAGTTCGAGATGGAATCGGAGGTCGGCATCGATCAGTTCCCCGGCACGTCCCTGCTTCCACGCTCTTCGCATCTTTTCCAGGGCCTCCTCCAGCTGTTGAATGTCTTCGCTCCGGGAAGCCAGCAGACGCGCCGCCAGACCCTCCAGAGCGCCGCGGATTTCGTAGATTTGGAGCACGTCCTGTTCTGTCAGGCTAACCACCCGGGCGCTACGGCCTGAAGCTTTGGTTACGAACCCCTCACTTGCGAGAAGGTTGATTGCCTCCCGGATGGAAGCCTGAGCTACGCCGAATTTCCTTGCCCAGAATCCTTCAACGATACGCACCCCCGGGCGTAACGCGCCGCTGGCAATCTCGGCGCGCAGACGATCCGCCACGCTATCCTTTACCAGCGTGCCGCTGGAATTGGTCGCCGAGACTGTCTTCTTCACTGGCACCTACAGTTTTAGCACTTCCCTGCTCCTCCGATAGAAGCAACTTCATCACACCTGGCCTGGGAGGTGCGTCCCTTCGCAACGGGAAGTGCCGGCTGGCTGAATCCCCATCCCTCCCTTAATTGGAGGGATGGGAGTCCGGTGCCGATTTCCCTTTCTCATGCTGTGGCTGACAGCGGCTTCAGTTTGTCGGCGGCGAAATAATGAAGGAGTCCAGGTTGGGAGCATAATTCGTGGGATTGCTGAATTCAACCTGGTTGGATCCCGCGTGCAAGGGTACCTGAATCACGGTACTGGTTGGCGTACCGAAGCTGTAGCCATTCAAGGCGACTTCCTGCGCGGTATTCCCATTGACCGAAATGAAGAACGATCGTTGGCCCTGGGTCATGTAATCGATCTCCATCTGGTAAGTGCCCGCAACAGGCACATTCACGTTGTCGAAGGTGACGGTGCTTTGCGCGTTGCCGCCCAGGTTGCCCACCGAAGCGAGGCCCGAGCACTTTCCGCAAAAGCCCGCCGATGCCGCGGCCGCGCCGCTCAGCGTCGCATTCTCGGCCTCATAAACGGTAAACCCCGGGTACGGTTCGTTGCCGTCTCCGCTGATGATGATGCGGTCCATGTCCGGAGGATAACTTGCCGGGTTGCCGAACTGGATGCTGTTCGTGCCGGCGTTTAGACGAACCGGAATGGTAGTCGGGAAGGGGAGGTTCCCGCTTCCGCCGCTCAGGTTCAGCGTGATGTCCGGACCGTCGTTGACATTGATGATGAAGGAGCGGGTGCCGAGAGTCATGGAATCGACTTCCATCCTGTACACCCCGGCTTTGGGCACGCTCACGTTGAAGACGGCATAATTGGCCGCGCCAATACCAAGATATGTCAGCTTGTTGCCGCTCGCGCATGTGGAGCATGAAGAGAGCTGTGCTCCTCCATACAGTGTCGCTGTCTCTGCTCCGTAGACTTGCGACGGAGGTGCAGATACCTTACCGACAGCCTTGACCTTGAACAGGCGAGTTGCGTGCCCCTGCAGCAAGCTGGAGAACGACTGAAAAGATGGTCCGAGTTCGGCATGATTCCAGAGGTCTCTCATCGAGGCGGCGTTGAGAAACCCGAGATCTTTCCAGTCGACAGTTACGCTAGTGGGAAAGGCGTTGAGGTTGAAGATTGCGACGTAATAGTAGCCGTTTCCGAGGTTTGAGACCCACACGGATGTGAAGCCTCCCGTAACCTGCTTGGCCGGATGTCCAGATTGGTCCACCGCCAGCACTTCGTCGTTGCTGAGTAGCTGCTTGCCGAGGGTGGTCAGGTTCGTTAGGTCGCCGCCAAGATAAAGCGGCGCGTTGGCCATTGCCCAGAGTGTCATCGCGGTCTGTTGCTCGGTATTCGTGATGCCGTCAGTGGCGCCATTCCCTACTTCGAGCGAATCGAGATCGTTCCAGCCCACAGCGGGACCCGAGGCGCTCTCCTTCCCGATCAGATCGTAAAAACGAACCAGCACCCGCTGCCATTCAGTCAGGTTGGGGCAGTCTCCCTCGCACTCCACGTCACCTTCGATACGACGCGCATTCGCGTTCTGCTGCCATTCGCTGAGGTAGTCCTCATCGAGGGCCCATGAGATCGTAAGCCAGATCGGACGGCCGCTCAGAGCAATGGGTTTGGAATAAGCCTGCACATCGGGAATGTTGTTGATGTTGAGATTATCGTTATAGGAGCCGGGAGTTACCCCGTCGAGCTTGATGAAATCGATGCCCAGAAGCTGACGATAGAGTTGATGTATTCCTGGGCCCCGGGCTTGGTGAAATCGATCTTGTAGCCATAGCCGAAACCCTGACCGTAATTGAGCGGCTGAGCCACGATGTCCTGTGCGTGGTATTGGGTGCCGAAGATCGGCAGATTGGAGGTATAAACGGACGTGCCCAAATCCAGGCAGAAGATAGATCCCGACCTTTTGACCGTTGGCATGAATATGCTGAATCATATCTAGAAAATGCGGGAATGCAGTCGCGTTCCAGAGCGTTCGACCATATTGATCACTGTCGCCGCTCCAACCTGCATCCAGGTTGATATAACGAAAGCCATGAGCTTCGAGGCCGGAGGAGCGCATCGCGTCGGACTGCGCCAGGATGTTTTGCTCATTCATTACCGAACTGGAGGGTACGATGGTCTGCTCGCTGTAGGTGCTCCAGCCAAGATAGGGCCTTGCTCCCAATCCATTTACCTGCGCAACAGCAGTTACCACAGCGCACGAGAAGATAAACGTGGCGATGAGCCTTGCGATGGTGCGGTTGGAAAGCTTCTCCATTTTCATGGCCTGATGGGCCAATTCGTTATGACGGGCGCACGCACAGATGCGCAATCGTGTCGCAAGTCTGTTCATGGATGGCTCCTGAAGTTTCGGTTGTTGCTTGCATGTGACCTTGCCCCCGCAAAACGGACTCCTTAGCAAAGCTGTTCTAATGCGAGGAGAAGCGAAAAATGACAAAGCCAACGCGGGGACGTTACACGCTTGAGTTCAAGCAAGAGGCGGCGCGGCTTGTTGAGTCGGGTCAGAGCCAGGCAGCGGCTGCACGCAGTCTTGGCGTGGTCGAGCAGACCTTGGGCAACTGGGTTAGGAAGCATCGAGCTGGAACCTTGAAGGGCGCCAGCAGCAAGCCTGTGGTGAGCGCCGAGCAGATGGAGAACAGCCGTCTGCGTGCGGAGCTGGCGCGTGTGACGATGGAGCGTGACATCTTGGGAAAAGCGACGGCGTTCTTCGCGAAGTGCCAGAAATGAAGTACGCCTTTATTCAACGCCACAAGCTGGTCTGGCCGATCTGAGTGCAGTGCAGGGTGCTGCTTGTGAGCGTCTCTGGCTACCATGAACACTTGGCACGTGGGATGGATATTGCCCAGCGCCGCCACCTCAGCGACGAAGCATTGTTGGTTCACATTAGCGCCGTCTATGCAGAGAATCGTGGAGCCTACGGCTGGCCGCGGATCTGGCGGGAGTTGGTCAAGCGCGGCATTCGGGTGGGTAAGCAGCGGGTCCAGCGGCTGATGCAGACACACGGCATTCGCGCTCGTGGCAAGCGACGTTTCCGCGTAATGACCACCGACAGCCGGCACGACTTGCCGATTGCGCCCAATGTGCTTGATCGTAAGTTCACCGTGGCCGCGCCCAACAAGGCGTGGGTTGGCGACCTGACTTATATTGCGACCGAGGAAGGCTGGCTGTTCCTCGCGGTCGTGATCGATCTGTTCAGCCGCAAAGTGGTGGGCTGGTCGATGCGGCCGGATATGCAGCGTAACCTGGTGATCGATGCTCTGGAGATGGCCTGGTTCCAGCGCAATCCAGGTAAGAAGGTAGGGCTGATCTTCCACAGCGATCGCGGCAGCCAACACGCCAGCGACGACTTCAGTGAGGTACTCAAAGAGCATGGCATTACGCCATCGATGAGCCGTAAAGGCAACTGTTGGGACAACGCCTGCTCGGAGACGTTGTTTAGTTCGTTGAAGGTGGAACGACTGCACGGTCAGCGTTTTCGAACCATCCGAGAAGCCAAGGACGAAACTATCTCTTGGCTGCTTTGGTATAACCGAACACGAATGCACTCGACGCTGAAATATGTCAGCCCTATCGAGTTCGAGCAAAACTGGATGGAAGCGACGGTGAAGATCGCCGCCTGAGCGTTCGAAGTGATCGAAGCAGGCCGTGGAAATGACGGTTTATGGAAAGCCCGGAAAACGATGGTACTGTTTTCCGACCTTCCCACAAACCTTGGAAATCGATGAAGCCGATTCCCACATTCCCACCGCCACGACTACGACGGGGATAGATAAATATCCCTAAAAACTAGCCCGTTAAGGAGTACGCATTCCGAGGGCAAGCTCAATGGGTTCAAGCTTGAGAGAACAATCACATCCCGGCTGGAAAGAAAATGGTGCGGTTGTTTTCTTGTTTTCTCGATAGATAAGCGCTTATATGTCTCTGAAACTCTTACGAACAACCTGGAATGCCTCTGCTCGGTTCAAGCGTTTTTTTATTGCCAGCCTATGGGCATTCCCAGTGTCAAACGATCCCACTCTATCCCGGGCATACGAAGACTGTCCCACATAAAAAATATTCAGGGCAATCGTATCTGCGGCCGATCTCCAGCGACATCCGAGCCCCGATTATCCCAACTGATGAGGGCTATGCTAAACAGAAGTAAATTGATTTTCTGTGAGCGCTTAAATATCCCCCGGTTCTCGTAACTGCTTCTGTGTCTGTCCGCTCCCGCATCCGTCACGGATATTGTTTAGGATGAGAGTGATGCGAATGTATTCCGCACGATGCGCGGGGCAGCGCGTTGACGTTCGTCTCCTAAGAATGATCGGCTTCGGCTCCGTCTCGAGCTCATATCATTTGATGCCAGCTTGGTGAAAGTCTTTGATTGGCCAAGGGCCAATGTTTTCGACGGTGACCCGGTAGGACCATGGCATGAGGCTGCGCTTCCCGGCCGAACGGCCTTTTGTGCCCGATGTTTCCCACCAGGCCGCCGGCGCATCGGACTGGCAAAGGATCTGGATCAGTTCGATGCATTCCTGCACAGTGTTGGCCTGAACTCTGATCACAACCATGTCTTCACGGTGGAAAATGGCGTCGTGCATGTGTCGGGAACCGAATTCGGTTACTTCATCACTAAACATGAGTACAAGAATTACTATCTGCGCGCCGAATTCAAATGGGGCGAGGGAACATTTGTTCCGCGGCAGGGCCAGGCCCGCGACAGCGGCATTCTCTACAACATTCAGGGTCTCAATAAAGTTTGGCCGCGCTCGATCGAGTTTCAGATAAACGAAGGCTACACCGGCGATTTCTGGATGACAGATGGCGCAGCGCTGACTCCTATTGGCCCAGACGGAAAGGCCGGCGAGCGCGTCACCGGACCCGAAGGAAAAGTGTCCAAGATCGACCGCTTCAACAAGGGCGAATTCAAAAATGTGACCGCCTTTCGCGACCCGACCAATGAACTGGAAACGCCGCACGGGGAGTGGAATGTTGTCGAACTTGTGAACCGAGGCGGGCACGTGTGGCAGTACGTGAACGGCAAATTGGCCAACGAAGGAATCGACGCCTTTCCGGCCAGCGGCATAATCCTCTTCCAGTCCCAAGGCGCCGAAGTTTTCTTCCGCAACATCAAGGTGTGTCCGCTGAAATACCCAAAATCCTATACGTGCGCCGGTCCGGGTCACTCGCGGAATGATCCTTTCCGGGTTTGCGCGTGTTGTCGCGCTGTTGCGCGTTTGCTGCCAGTCCAGAAATGCAGCGGTGGCAATTGCAACGTAGCCAGCTCCCAGAAAGCTTCGTCGCTAAGGGCCGTCTGGAACGACAATCTTCATGGGGCGCGTCCCGAGAGGGCTCACGGGTGTCCAGCATGGGCTTGCGGCGCGGCATGGCCACGGCGAGGGCATTCAGCCTGCACCGGAGCCCACAGTTTTCGACGGAACCGTCAGAACACCAAAAATCAAAGGTCCCGTAACCGCAACTCGTTTGGTATCACCGCCGCTTGTCGTTGCCTTTGGGTGGAAGGCCTTAATGTCGAGTCTCCCGAATTGGAACGCCTTCAGTTATCATCCCACAGCTCGCTTCTTCGCCACTCGCAGTCCCTTTCCGCATAGTGTGCCAATTGCGAGTGTCTGAGTTGGGGTCAGTCCAAAACTGCATCGACAAAGCTGCCGAACCACCGTGCGATGGAGCCATTCTACCGCTCGGCTCATTGATACGGGTGCCCCTGCTCTGGCGCTGAAATCTGCACAGCCGGTAGAGGAATCGGCTGTTCCGGGCCGGGCGGTCTTGGGCCGGCCAGATTCTTTTAAAAAGAGAGGGGGTCGAATACTCGGCTTTCAATCTGTCCCTCCTCCATTCGATCGAAGCTCAATCGGACACACCGTTTTCGCGCCTTGAATAGTCTGGCGGTCGGACGAACAGGAGCAGGCTGGTCGTCGCTGCAAGCGGCATGAGCGCCGCCACCCAGAAAGCAGGTACATAGGAGAAGCGGTCGACTGTAATGCCCACGACATAAGTAAACGCCACCCCGGCAAGACCCGCGGCAAATCCGCTCATGCCTGTAACCGTTGCCACCACGTCCTGGGGAAATAAGTCTGACGGGAGAGTAAGCCCCATCGTAGACCAACTGGCGTATCCCCACAGGGCCACGCAGATCAAGGCAAGCGCCACATAAGCGTTATGCGTTCGGGCTGCCGGAATACCTGCAAGAATCGGAAGGCAACTGACTATGCAGACCGCGATCCTGGCCCACAGTGTGGACATGCCCTTTCGTATGCAGAAACCCGACATGAACCCGCCAGTAAAATTCCCCAGGTCGGCGGCAACGAAGGGCATCCACGCGAACAGAGCGATCTGCTTCAGATTGAATCCCCTCACGTCGCTTAGATACTGCGGCAGCCAGAAGACGTAAAACCACCAGATCGGATCCGTAAGAGAACGGCCCAACACGATACCCCACACATTCCGATCGCGTGCCAGAAGCAGCCATCGCCGCAGGTGCTTCTCTCTCAATGTCCGCGGCGCCTCTTGGCCCGCGCGAATAAAGGCCACCTCCTCGGGCGTCACGCGAGGATGACGTTCCAACGGATGATAAACGCGCAGCCACGCTGCCAGCCAAACGAAGCCGAGAAGACCGGATGCAACAAACGACCACCGCCATCCAAACGCAAGGGCAATGAGGGGAATCACCAGCGCTGCCAGCGCTCCTCCTATGCTGGAGCCGCTGTCGAAGATAGCCACAGCCACGCTTCTCTCCTGCTTCGGAAACCATTCCGCGACGGTTTTGCTGGCCCCTGGCCAGTTCAGTCCTTCGCCGATTCCCAGCATGAATCGAAATGCGATGAAGCCCGATACGGAGCTGACGAAGCCCATCGCCATGTTGACCAGCGACCACCACACCACCGCGACAGCCAAACCAATCCGGGTTCCCACAGCGTCGAGAAAGATGCCGCCTGCCAGCCACGTGAGCCCATACGACAATTGAAATGCGCCGATCACCTTGGCAAGATCTGTATGCGAAAAATGGAACTGCGCTGCGATGACAGGAGACAACACGGAAAACGTCTGACGGCTGATGTAGTTGATCACCGTCGAGAAGAAAACCGTCCACACAATCCACCAGCGCGTCCGACCCATCGCCGCTGACTGCGAAGAAGGCGCTCCAAGCGGCTCAGATCGATGCGGGGAACTGATCATTACGCCTGATCCTATACAGCAGTTTCATCGCGTGCGCTGAAAACTTGCCTGGGAAACCGCACTCAACCCAGTGTCATCGGCCCATCTCCCGGAAGGAGTGCTCTCTCGCGACGATTGGAAGGCGACGAAGGGGATCCCGTGGCTCCGGCCGACCGTCGACGCCACAGGATGACTTTACAGAATCAGCGCCCCCAATTCTGCTGCAGACTCCTCGTCCAGAAATACCGTAACCCCTGGATGCGTTCGTAGAATCGTGGCCGGGCACTCGGGCGAAATCGCCTCTTCGATAGTCCGGCGCATCACCTGAGCCTTGCGGCTTCCTGGCACGGAGACAATGAGCCGCGGGACCCGCATCAGCGTCGGAATCGTCAGGCTGATCGCGTGATTCGGAACCTCGTCGAGACCGCCGAACCAGCCCTCTGCCACCTGCTGTCGCTTGCATGTTCCATCTAACTCAACGACCTTCACGTCGAGAGGATCGTTGAAATCGGCTACCGCCGGATCGTTGAACGCTATGTGCCCGTTCTCTCCGATTCCGAGCAGGCAGAAC